>Ga0307933_1001001_pt1 | contig 24315 bp, 20 predicted proteins | sample OrgLakmetageno88_FD_201811 | JGI IMG/M metagenome (GOLD analysis project Ga0307933, IMG submission 201811) | Saline water microbial communities from Organic Lake, Antarctica - #88 | ecosystem: Environmental > Aquatic > Non-marine Saline and Alkaline > Saline | place: Antarctica: Organic Lake... | reverse complement strand
AGCCGCAGCCCCAGATCGAATCCTCGATCAGCGCGGGGTCGAGACCGGCGCGGTCCACGGCGTGACGGGCGGCATGGGCGGCCAGGTCGACGCCATGTGTGATGTTGAACGCGCCCCGCGCAGCCTTGCCGATGGCGGTGCGCGCGACAGAGACGATGACAGGATCCGGCATGATGTTTCCTCAGTCGTTCAGGCTGGCAAAATTGCGGTTCTCGGTGACGAGTTGGCGCAGCAGAGGGGCTGGCTGCCAGAAGAACGCATCCTCGGCGGCCCAGCTTTCGATGTCGGTCAGCAGACCGGGCAGGCCTTCGGTGTCGGCCCAGTGCATCGGGCCGCCGCGCCAGCGCGGAAATCCGTAACCGTAAAGGAACGTGACATCGATATCGGACGGTCGGCGCGCGATGCCGTCCTCGAGCACGCGGGCGGCCTCGTTGATCAGCGCGGCCATGTAGCGGCGCGCGATCTCCGCGTCGGAAAAGCTGCGCGGTGTCACGCCCTGTTCGGCCCGGGCGGTGTCGATGAGGGCGAGCACCTCGGGATCTTCCGCGCCTTTCCGATCAATCTCGTAGATGTAATACCCGCGACCGGTCTTTTGGCCGTCGCGACCCATATGGTGCAGGGCGTCGGCCCATGTCGGCACGATATCGCGCGGATCGCGGGTGGCGGCCTTGCGTTGGCGGGTGGCATAGCCGATGTCGAGCCCGGCCATGTCGGCCATCTGGTAAGGCCCCATCGACCAGCCGAACGCGCGCACCGCACGGTCCAGCTCGTAGGGGCTGGCACCGGCCAGCACTATGCGATCGGCCGCCGCGCGATAGGCCGACAGGATACGGTTGCCGATAAAGCCGTCGCAGACCCCGGCGCGTACCGCGATCTTGCCCAGCAGTCTGGCCAGTGCGAAGGCGGTCGCGGTGACCTCGGGCGCGGTGGTGTCGGGCACGACGATCTCCAGCAGCTTCATGACATGCGCCGGGCTGAAGAAATGCAGCCCGATCACGTCGGCGGGGCGCGACGTCGTGGCGGCAAGCGCTGCCACGTCGAGATAGGAGGTGTTGGTGGCGATCACCGCACCGGATTTCAGGACGCGGTCCAGGTCCGCAAACACAGCGCGCTTTACCTCCATGTCCTCGAACACCGCCTCGATGGCCAGATCGACACTGGAAAGCGCGTCATGATCGGTGGCCGTGTGCAACGCCCCGGACAGCATCGTCTCACGCTTTTCCGGGGTCAGCTTGCCGCGTTTCACTGCACCCTCGAGGTTTCGGGCAATGGTCGCGGCGGCCTTTTCGGCAGATGCCGCATCACGCTCGACCAGCGTCACCCGCAGCCCGCCCAGCAGCGCCGCCGTGGCGATGCCGGACCCCATGGTGCCGCCGCCGATCATGCCCACTGCCGACACCTCGCGCGGCGCAACGCCGTCGAGTTCCGGCAGCTTGGACACCTTGCGCTCGCTGAAAAAGGCGTGGATCAGGCCTGCGCGCTGCGGGGTCTGCATCATCTCGTCGAAGAGACGCCGCTCTTCGGTCAGCCCTTCGACGATCGAAAGTCGGCTGGCGGCCTCGACCGCGTCGATGGCGGCAAGGCGGGCGACCTCGGCAGGGGCTTTCTTGCGCCAGTTCGCGCGCGCCTGCGCCACCGCGTCGGGATCAGGCGCGGGGCAGGGCATCTCGCCCACGGGGCGCGGGCCGGCCCCACCTTCCAGCAGGGTGCGCGCATGGGCAAGGCCGGCTGTGCGCGGATCGCTGCCCTCAGGGCCGAGCCGGTCCGCAAGCCCCAGTTCCACCGCGCGCACCGCCGGCACCGTGCCGCCCGCCGGGATCATCTCGAGCGCGGCGGCAATCCCGATCAGGCGTGGCGTGCGCTGCGTGCCGCCAGCGCCGGGAATGATGCCCAGAGTGACCTCGGGAAGGCCCAGCCGGGCGCCCGGCATCGCCAGCCGGTAATGGCAGGCCAGCGCCAGTTCCAGCCCGCCGCCAAGGGCCGCACCCTGGATGGCGCAGACCACTGGCCGCGGGGTGGCCTCGATGCGGTTGATGATCTCGCCCAGCTTTGGATCGCGCGGCGGTTTGCCGAATTCCGAGATATCGGCGCCGCCCACGAACAGTTTGCCCGCGCCGAGGACAAGGGCGGCCTGCATCGCCGGGTCGGCCTCGAAACGGTCCAGCGCTGCCATCAGCCCCGCGCGCACGGCCTGACCGAGCGCGTTCACCGGGGGATTGTCTATCGTGATCACGGCGATCTGGCCGTCGCGTTCATACGTTACCGGGTCGGTCACTTCTGCCTCTCTTTCCATCCTTTGATCAGTCCTGTGACACAATGCTGGACCCTTGCCCCATCAACCGTTCCAGTTCCTGTACCGCGTGGGCCAGTTTCGGGCCGACCTCGGTCCGCATGCGCGCGACGCTCAGATCCTGCGGCAGCGCCCCGCATGTGAAGATCACCGGTTCCGACAGGTCGCGGGGCTGGAACGGGCGCGCGACGGCGTGGATGGAGGGCGCGAAATACTCGGTCGGATCGGTCAGCACATAGCCCGTCGTCATCAACTGGCCTGCCGCATCCTGTCGGATTGCCTCGGCCCGGGCACGGCTGAGCCCTGCCGCGTCACCGACTGCGGCAATGATCTCGGAAAACAGGCGCGGGGCTGTCGCCGCGAGCATCGCGTGTCCCGAGGACGAGCCGTTGAACGGCACGCGGTGGCCCGCCTCCAGCCAGAGCGAGGACATGCCGCGCGGCCGCCACGTGCGCACGATCAGCATCTTGCGCGCATCCCGGACAAGCATGAGCGCCAGCGTGCCGGTGTCGTCGGCCAACCGTTGCATGATCGGGCCGGCGATCTCCACGAAGGGGATCGAGGCGTGCGCCAGATTGCCCATCGCGAGCAATGCGGGCCCCGGACGATACAGGTCGTGCCGGTGGGCGTGGGTCAGATAGCCCAGGCTTTGCAGGGTGAAGGTCAGCCGTGAGACGGTGGATTTCGGCAACCCGGTGCGCGCCGCGATCTCGCCGTTGCCCAGCCCGTCATCGGTGGCGCGAAAGGCCCGCAGCACTCCCAGCCCGCGCGCCAGCGTCGCGGCAAAGCGGCGGTCCTTTTGCGGTGGCCCGGGTTGTGTGTCGATCTCGTGCAGGTGCGCATTGCCCTGCGGCGGTTCGGGTGTAGTTTCTGGCATGGTCTGGCGGGTCATCGGGCCTCACATTGATGTCGGTATCAGCAAGGACAAGACAGGAAACGCCACGATGAGCGCAAGCACGATCACATCGGCGCACAGGAAGCGCAGGATGCCCGCAAAGATCCGGTCGACCGGCACATCGCGGCCCACAACGCCCGATATGACGAAAACGTTGAGCCCCACGGGCGGCGTGATCAGCCCTATTTCCAGAAGCTTGATGACCACCACGCCGAACCAGATCAGATCCCATCCCTGGCTTTCCACCAGCGGCACCATCAGCGGCAGGGTCAGGACCATGATCCCGATCGGGTCGAGGAACATGCCCAGCAGCAGGTAGATCGCCGAGATGGCCAGCAACAGCACCAGCACCGAAAGCTGCGCATCGGTGACAGTCGCCACCACGTCGCTTGCCACGCCGGTCAATGCGACGAAGGCCACGAATATCTTGGCGCTCGCGGCGATGAAGAAGATCGCGGTTGTCTGCACGACGGTGTCGCGCAGGCTGTCCCACAGGCTGGTGAGGGTCAGTTTGCGTTGAGCGAAACCGATCAGAACGGCAGCGCTGACACAGATCGCTGCCGCTTCGGTCGCGGTGAACACGCCTCCGTAAATGCCGCCCACGATGATGACGAACAGCGCGGCGGCCGGCCACGCCTCGCGCGCCGCGTGCCATTTTTCCGCACCGGTGACTGTGCCGGTGAAGGCCGGCGCCACGGACGGATTGCTTCGCACCCAGATGTAAATGACCAGCAGGAAGCCCAGAAGCGTCATCAGTCCCGGCAAAATTCCCGCCAGAAACAGGGCCGATATCGAGGTTTCGGTAAAAATGCCGTAGATGATGAACAAAACCGATGGCGGTATGAGCGAGCCGAGCGTGCCGCCCGCTGCAACAGACGCGGTGGCCAGTCTCTTGTCATAGCCAAGGCGCAGCATCTCGGGGCTGCAGATACGCCCCATTGTCGAGGCACAGGCGATGGACGAGCCGCTGATCGCCGAAAAGCCGCCACAGCCCATGACCGATGCCATCGCGACACCGCCCGGCACCCGTACCAGCCAGACGCGCGCCGCATGGTAGATCTTGGTGGTGATCTCGGCACGGTAGGCGATATTGCCCAGGGCGATGAACAGGGGGATCATCGACAGGTCATAGGAATGGATCAGATCGAAGGAGTTGGAAAAAACGAGGCTTGCGGTCGGGGTCCAGGCGCGTTCGGCCATGAATTCCCCGGTGCGCAGCGCGAAAATGGCGAAGGTCCCCAGCGTGGCGACACCGGCCAGCGCAAAGGCGATGGGCACCCGCAGCGCCAACAGTCCGATGACCGAGGCGAAGGCGACAAGGCCGATCAGCGTGCCATCCATGGCTCAGCCCGCCTTGTCGTAACCGGTGGGGGCAAGCGGATCACCGCGCGCCAGTGCGCGCAGATCGCCCACCACCAGCAATGCCAGCCGAAGCCAGCAGAAGGAGATACCCAGCAGGAACACCGCCCGCCCGGGCCATTTGGGCAGGTTGAGATCGCCGAAATAGTAACTGCCCGAGGCAAACGTGCCGGTGACTTCGCGCCATCCGGCCCAGATCATCGGCGCCAACGCCAGCAGCCCGAAGATCGAGCCGAATATCACCAGCGCGTCGCGCGCCCGTCCGGACAAAAGGTTGGCGAAAACCTCGACCGCGATATGTGCGCGCCGCGCCGTGGCCGCGGCGAGCGGCAGAAGAATCGCCGCAACCATCAGTTCGCGCACCAGCACGATGGCATCCGGCACGCCGCTATTGGCGAAGGCCCGTAGCCCGACCGTTACCGTGATCAGAAGACCAAGCATCAGGACAGCCGCGACCGCGAGGTCCACCAGCAGCAACTCGATTCGGCGCAACATGAAACACCTCGGATCTGTGTGGGTTGCATCGGCGCGCGCAGCCGGTGCGCGCACTTTCATGCCTGACGGGATCTCGTTTCCCGTTCAGCTGTCGCTGGCCTCCCAAGGGTACCCTTCGGTATCACGGATGTCGGCGTATTTTTCCAGAAGGGTCTTGTAGGTCTCGAGAATTTGCGCCCCGTCGAGGCCCATGCCGCTCACTTGCTCGACCCACTCGTCGATGTAGCGAGTGCCGGCCTCCACCAGCTTCGCGCGCTCTTCGTCCGGCAATTCGATGATCTCGACACCCTCCTCGCGCATCATCTCGATCGCGGCGGCGTTGTCGGCGGTGATCGCACGGCCAAGCTCGTCGGACATAGCCGCGCCGGCCTCGTTCAGGACCGCCTGCTTGTCCGCGTCAAGCCTGTCATACGCGGCCTTGTTCATGAACACGCCCAATGCGCCGGTCTGGCCCCAATCGAGCAACGTGTAGCTGTCGATCACTTCCTGCTGCTTGAGCGCGACCGTGGCGTAGGAATAGGTCTGCGAACAATCTATAAGCCCGGTATCGAGCGCCTGATATGCATCGTAGATCGACATCGGGACGGGGTTCGCACCGAAATCCGCGAACGTGTCTCCGTAGGCACCCACGCCGCGCACTTTCAGCCCGTCGATATCCTCGACCGTCCGGATCGCGGCGTTCTTGCAGGCGATATGGACCGCCGAGGTGGTGAAGGTGCCCAGATAGACAAGGTTCTGCGCCGCGAGCGACTGCTGAATGCCGTCATGGGTGCGCATGATCTCGTCGGTGGCCTTCATGCCGACCCATGCATCCGCGTTTTCCAGCGGCATGTCGGCAATACGGTACGGGGCCATTTCGCGCGGAAAGTAGACCGCGATGATCGTGCCCATGTCCGCCACGCCGTCGGCGATACCCGATAACGCGGCACCGGCCTTGAACAGTGCCCCGCCCCACTGGATGTCGAGGCTCATTTCCCCGCCGGACAACTCCTCCACCTGTTCGGCGAAATAGTTGAGCGATTCGCCACGCGCTCCCCGGTTCGGGCCAGCCTCGCCAACAAAAAAGCTTTGCGCCTCCGCGGATGCAGCGCCGAGCATGAGCACCCCCGCGATCGCAGGTCTCAGAAACATCATGACGTCCTCCTATTTCCATCATGCGAAACTATATTCCACCTACGGAAACTCGAAATCTGCCTTGCGTCAAGCCCAACCTCGCAAAAAGCTCAGCCCCACGGCAGTGCTGCGCGGCAGGGGCGCAGCCTCGCTACGGGCGTTTCTGTCGGGAATGACCGGGGCGCTGAGCCTCCCCCATCCCAGAATGAGGCACCGATGACGCCGAAAAACGATTTCAGCCCTCGGCGCGGCTCGACAACACCCGCGAGAGCGCGCTGGCGGCGTTCAAATCGGCGGTGGCGAACGCCCCGAGACCGAGCAGGCGCATCCCATCGCGGGCGGCTTCGACGATCTGCTCAAGCTGCGTCCGCAGGACATGACCGCCTGTTGCCGGGTACCGGCCGAGGCGATCTCGACCCTGCCGCACGTGGCGTGCACCTCGACCTATTTGGCGGTACGGGCGGTCAAGGAGACCGTATTCTGCGACGTGATTTGATTTCGCGTGCGGAAGTGTCATCATGATGGCCATGAAACGCCTTGCCGCCTTTCCTTTTCTGTGCCTGCTCGTGCCTGCGGGCGCGCTCGCCTGTCCTGCCCCGCCCGATCACGGCGTGGCGCTCGACGCGCTTTTCGCGCACGTGCAGCGGGCCGGGTCAGAGCGTGATGCGCAAGCCGTGTCCAACGAGATGTGGGAGCTTTGGACGGATGCGCCCGATGCCCATGCGCAGGAGTTGCTCGACGAGGGGATGTCGCGGCGGGCGTCCTATGACCTCGCAGGGGCGGTGACGGCGTTCGATGCGCTGACCGAGTATTGCCCGGACTATGCCGAGGGCTACAACCAGCGCGCCTTCGTCAATTTCATCCGGCAGGATTATGCCGCGGCGCTCCCCGATCTGGAGCGGGCGCTGGCGCTGTCGCCGCGGCATCTCGGGGCGCTTACGGGACAGTCGATGACGCTGATCGCGCTGGAGCGTCCGGGCGAGGCGTCCGTCGTGCTGCGCCGCGCGCTCGATCTCAACCCGTGGCTTGCCGAGCGTCACCTGCTTCCCGTGCTGGAAGCCGGGGAAGAGGATATCTGAAGCGTCGCGCGTCCTCGTCTGCTCGTGATTGCCAGGACAGCCTGCTGTCTGGACGGCACGCAGAGCCGCGCCCATGGTCCAGGGCGGGGAAGCCGCCCGCCGATCCGGTTCCCGGCGACAAGGTATCCCGGGACATCGCTTTGTCCCCGGTTATCGACCGACGGTACAAAAACTGCGCCACATCCCCAGTATGGGTGACGCCCAACGAGCGCGCGGCCTGCGTGATAGGGACCACGCCGTGACGCAGAAAGACCGTGTCACAGGCGACCCTTTGGAACATCACAACAGACGCTAACAGGTCGGTCTCTTATTAAACACTTTCGTGGAATATTTTTGTAAATTGTTAAGATAATGTTTACGCCTTGTTCAGGGCGTAAAGTCCTTCGGTTCGGTACCCCCAGAGCTGATAGTTCTGTTTATAACGAGTGTGTTGCGAGTGCCAATGGTTTGGGATTCTTCAGTATCGGTTTGCCGTGTGAGTGTGGCTGCATTTCTGCTGACGACAGTGTCGGCCGGTGCCGCGACGGTCACCTCCCACGACACGACTACGCGGCGGGGCGGCCCGATCGCACAGAACTTCCTCGACACGCATGGCGAGAATGTCAGCTTTCTCGCGACGAGCAATGGCATCTCCTGCGTTGCAAGTCAGCCCTTGCCGATTGCCGACGCGCTTTACATGTCGTCCGATGGCACGGTCGTGCCCTTTGCTGAGGTGACGCGCAGCCCGGCCAGTTCGATACAGGCCATCGCGCAGCCCGATCGACCGGTCGCGTTTCGTATTCAGATGAAATACGCGCCCGACCCCGCAAAGCCCATCGTGATGGAGTTGGACGGCCAGTCGCTCGACCTTGCGGACGCGCTGGAATCCAGCCGTGACAGCCTGTGGCTGACAGGCGGCACCGCCCGGATGCTGGCCGAGGCGCTGCGCCGCGGTGAAACCCCGGCCCTGCGCGCGACATCCGACGGAACCGGTCGCCAAGTTGCCGACCAGATCACGGCGCCGGACATGGCCGGGCTTGATGCCTGCCTCGTCACGCTGGAAGACCTTCTGGAGGTCGAAGACATGCCGGATACGGACATGTCAGCTCTGGACATCTCGGAGAACGACATGCCGACCGTCGACGTGCCGGACATGGATGCCCGTGCAGGCGAGGCCAACGCAGGCGATGCTCTGCGCGCCGTCATGCGCGATACGGACAGCACCATCACTGCGGTCGACGGGCAACCTTTTCGGCCCGCTCTGCCTGTAGCGGTTGCCGGTCTGCGGCTGGAGTTTGTCGCGCGGCCCGATCCCGAGACGCGCGTGGCCGCAAGCGCGCTGGAAAGCTGCCGCATGCGCGACATTCCCGAAAACCTGTTTCTGGGGCGGCTGACAGCCGTGACCGGCTTCTTCTCGCAGACGCAGGATGTCTATGTCGCCTTCAATGATGCGGGGCAGGTGCAGCGCGCCTATATCCCCGGTATCTTCGATTCCGATCTGACCAAGGGCACCAACAGCGCCCGCGTCAGCCTGGCGGCCGACGCCAACCTTCCCGACCAACCCAACACGGTGCGCGGTTGCCTGGGCGACGCCCTTCTGGAGGCCCCGGTCTGCGTCTCGTCCAATCAGGATGGCGATGGTTACACCGTATCCGAATGTGGCGTTCTGGGCATGTCAATGACGCGCGAGGGTTTCATGGACGCCTTGCCGGCCCTGACTTTCGACGAGCCGGAACAGGCCGGTCCTCGCCTGACCTCGCGCGGGGCGTATGGTGGCACATTCAGCACCAACCCTGCCGGCAGTGGTTCTGGAGGCGGAAGCCGTGGCGGCCTTCCCGGCCTTTCCAGCCTTCCCGGTCTTGGCGGTGGCGGCAGCAATTCAGGCGACGGCGGCGACGGCGGGGACACTGGCGGCGGTGAGGTCTCGCCCGTCCCCTTGCCGGCGGCACTCTGGCTGATGCTGGCATCGCTGAGCGGGCTTTACGGCTTTGGTGTATGGCGGCGACGGAAAGTTAGCACCTGACGTGATACACGCGTGTAGGATGCGTCTTTGGGGAATTACAACCGGTGCGCCAAGCCCTTCCAGTTAGCGTGAAGCGATGCGCCTCCGGCGCGGGCATGGTGCCGTCTTCAAGCCTGTCATCGGCCCGCCCTTCGCATATCGGTATTTGCACAGGCGCGCAAAACACGTCATGGTTGATCGCATGAATTCTGCAATGCGGCGTCTGGTGGCTTGGTCTGCCATTGTTGTACTCTTTTGCGCGGTGCCAGCGATGGGTTGCACCGTGCCGTCGAATGCCGGCGAGCTTGCAAATCGGCTCTTGCTTGAGATCAACGATGAACGCGCCCGTTACCGGCTGCCGGGCTTTCGCATGTCGCCCGAACTCACCCGGGCCGCGCGCGGGCATGCCTGCGACAATGCCAATCACAACCGGCTCAGCCATGTCGGCACGGATGGCAGCAGGGTGGGTGCGCGCGTCATCCGCGTAGGCTACGATTTTCGTTTTCTGACCGAGAATGTAGCGCTTGGCCATAGACGCCCTGAACAGGTGCTGAAAGCGTGGTTGCATTCGTCATCGCACCGGCAGAACCTACTCGAAGCCAAGACGACCGAGTTGGGCGTGGGGGTGGCACTGGGGCGCGACGGGCGGTTGCACTGGGTGATGAACGGGGGGCTGCGCTGAACCGCTCGGATCAGTCCGGCCTGCGCGAATAAAGGTGGTTCCGAGACTCTGAACAGCCGGGGTCATCGGATTTTTCCCGCAAAAGCGGCAGGATGCTGCAAGCGAGGAGAAACACCGAGAAACACCATGGCCCTCGCCGGTCAGGCCTGCTTCACCCGGTCGGTGCCCGCAGCGGTGACGGTGTAGCCAATGCCAAAAAACGCCCGGAACCTGTTCAGACGAACCGACCCTCCAATGTCGCGACACATCATTCCATCCGTTTCACCTCAGCGATAGAGCAAGGTCGGTAGCCACATCGAAACTGCCGGCACATAGGTCACCAGGATCAGCGTCGCGACCAGCGGTATGAGGAATGGCATTGTCGCGCGCACGACGGCCTCGAACCCGGTGTCGGTCACCCGCGCAAGGACGTAAAGCACCATTCCGACAGGCGGTGTCAGCAACCCGATCATCAGGTTCAGAACCATGATGATGCCGAAATGCACCGGATCGAGCCCCACAGCGATGGCAATCGGAAGCAGGACAGGGGTCAGGATCGTGATGGCGGCAACCGGCTCCATCACGATTCCAACCGCCAGCAGAAGAACGTTCAGGAGCAACAGGATGAGAAACACGCTTTCGGTCTGCCCCAGGATCGCCCCGGCCAGCGCACGCGGCACGCCGTTTGCCGTGAGGATCCACGAAAAGATCGACGCGGCCCCGACGATCAGCAGCACGACGGCGGTGGTTTCGACCGTATCGACCGAGATCTGCCAGATCTTGCGCAAGGTCAGTGTGCGGTAGACCACGACCCCGAGAAACAGCGCATAGGCGGATGCCACCACCGCAGCCTCGGTCGGTGTGAAGACACCGCCAAGGATACCGCCCACCAGGATAACCGGGGTCAGCAGCGACAGGAAGGCCCGGATGAACGTCGACCCGAGCACACGCCACAGAAAATTGGTATCCCGGCCATAGCCCCGGACATGGGCATAGTAGGTGACCATGAGCATCAATGCGCCGGCCATCAGCAGCCCCGGGATCAGCCCCGCCGCGAACAACTGCCCGATCGACGCCGAGGAACTGACACCGTAAACCACCAACGGCAGCGACGGCGGGATCAGCGGCCCGATCGTGGAGGACGCGGCGGTCAGCCCCACGGCGAAGTCATTGTCGTAACCGGCCTCGCGCATGGCCTTGACCTCGATCGTGCCCAGCCCGCCCGCGTCGGCCACCGCCGCACCCGACATGCCCGCGAACAGCACGGACGCGCCGACATTCACATGACCCAGCCCACCACGCATCCATCCGACAGCGGCTTTGGCGAAATCGAAGATCCGGTCCGTGATGCCGGCATGGTTCATCAGGTTGCCCGCAAGAATGAAGAACGGCACCGCCAACAGGGTGAAACTGTCAATTCCACCGATGGTGCGGTGGATCACGACCACCATGGGCAGGGGGCTTTCCAGCAGGATGAAGGCGAGCGAAGCACCGATCAGCGCAAAGGCGACCGGGAACCCGATGACAAGCAGTACAACGAGCGTGCCGAACAAAATGACCATGATGCGCCCTCAAACTCCTGGCGACGCGCCGATATCGGCGCTGATGTTGGACTTGCCCGCACGCCAATGCCGCCATGCGACAAGGATCGCGTAGCAGGTCATCAGTGCAAGAAAGGCGGTGACCGGACCATACAGCCATGCCTTGGAGAGGTCGATCGAGGTCAGCTTCTGCCGTGTTGTCATGGTCAGAACATATGCCATGTAAGTCAGAGCCCCCGACAGTCCGATCTTGAGCAGATCGATCACCGTCACGAGGACCCGCCCCGCTGACGCGGGTATATAGCTGAACACCACTTCGATCGCGATATGGGTGTTTCGCCGCATTGCGATGGCGCATCCGAGAAACGTTATGGCGACCAGCAATGCGCGGGCGATCTCTTCAGACCAACCGATGGAATTTCCGAAGACGTAGCGCGCGACGACCTGTGCGAAGACGATACCAGCCAGCGCCCAGAAGCCCGCGACGACCAGAAGCCAGTCGGGACTCCTCCGATCGCGTCGCCCTGATGTGTCGAATTCTTCTTGCACCTGTCACCTCCCCCCACGATGAACCTGCGTGCGACGCGCCCGGATCAGGGCGCGCCGTCTCGACCCTGAGACTCGACCCTCAGCGCAAGGCCTGCAGCCGCTCGTAGGTTTCCTCGTCCCAGCTGGCTTCATCGGCCAGCATGGGGGCCACTGCTTCTGCGAACGGGGCGGTGTCGATCTCGCTCACGGTGATGCCCTCGTCGCGGAACCACTCCACAAGATCCAGTTCCGACTGGCGGATATCGTCGGAGGCACGCAGCGCCCCTTCCTGCACCAATTCGGTCAGAATGGCGTAGTCTTCTTCGGACATCATCTCGCGGGTGTGGGCTGCCACGATCGTCAGCAGGGCATCGGTGATATGCCCGGTCAGGGTGATATGGCTCTGCACTTCGTGGAAACGCTGAGCCTGGATCGTTGGCAGCGGATTTTCCTGCGCATCCACGACCCCCTGCTGCAGGCCAAGATAGACCTCGCTGAAGGCCATCGGGGTCGGGTTCGCGCCAACGGCGCGTGGGAACATCGTATAGAGCGACGCGTTCGGCACGCGTACCTGCATGCCCTCCATGTCCTCGGGTGATGTGATCGGCTGGTTGGATGTCATGTGCCGTTGACCATAATAGACGAGCGCCAGCACATCGTCGCCAGTTGCATCACGGTACCCTTGCGCAAGATCCTCGAACAGGTCGGATTCGCGATAGCGTTCCCAATGCGCGTAATCCCCGAACACGAAGGGTGCGCTGCCAAGCGCCATCGGCCCGTACCGCGTGCCCGCGAAGAATTGACCGTCATACATCATGTCGATCGTTCCAAGGTCGAGCCCTTCGGCCAGAGCCACCTGTGACCCGAGAGTGGAGGCCGGGTGCACCACGATCTCGTAGCGTCCCTCGGTACGTTCTGCGAACTGCTCCGCCACCCATTCCGCCCAGATATGGTAGGGTTCCTGGGCTTCGTAGACATGGGCCCAGCTGATCTGGGTCTGCGCGTGCAGCGCTCCTGCTGCAAAAAAAGCTACACCAGCGCACGCCGTAGCAAAGCTGGTTTTGAATCCGGTCACGGTCACTCTTGGCTCCTCCCTTGGATCGATCCGAGCTGTGATTGCTTGCAGGTTCAAATCCTGCGTGCAGCTCAAACCATTTGATGAGGTAAACATTACACTGTGGCGTTGTCCTTTGTGCCTAATAAATGTCCATTCTGGATATTTTTAAAACCATTTTGGATAAATTTTGGAAGTATGCGCAAAAGCCTTAGAAAAAACATCGAGCCCCTGCCAAGGCCCCGAGGATACAGTCGTCCGCGGTCGCGTCGCGAAGGTCGCTGAGCGTGATGATTTGATCAGTTCCATACGTACCCTGGGTGAATTCCAGCCCCCGACGGGAAATGTTGATGGCGCCTGTTCAAGCGCATCGAGCCGCGCCGCCATGGTCGGGTTCGCTAAAACCCGGAAACCAAGAGATAGACAGCGGCGACAATGTCGTCGCGCCATGGCGAGGCATCCCCAACGAAGGCGCCAAGCTGAGAGCTGGGAATGGCAACCATTTGCGACATGACGATCACGTGTGGTGACGCGTCCAGATTGACCGCGATGTGAAGCTTAGGAACGAGGGTGCCCCATTCGGCGCGCAGGAAGACCGGCGCGCAAAGAGTGTAAACGGCTCATGCCTGATTGCAATTCCGACTGATGCTCGGGATTATTTTGGCAGGAAATCCTGTCCCGATGGTAAACATGCGGCTTGGCGCGTGATACACGCGTCGTCGGTCTGCTTATTTTTGCCGGGATGAATGCACATGGACACCACGACCGCTTCTTCGTCATTTCCGTTCCTCGTGGGGACGGCGATCGCGATCCTGTTTCTCCTGATCTGCTCGGCGATCTTTTCCGGGTCGGAAACCGCGCTGACAACCGCGAACCGTGGCAAGCTGCACAAACGGGCCGAGGGCGGCGATCCCGGTGCGCAACGCGCCCTGCGCCTGACCGGGGACAAGGAGCGGCTGATCGGTGCGATCCTTCTTGGCAACAACCTTGTCAACATCCTGGCGGCCTCGCTCGCGACGATGTTCTTCACCGTCCTGCTGGGCGACGGCGGGGTTGCCGTGGCGACGGTGATCATGACCGCGCTTGTGCTCGTCTTTTCCGAGGTGTTGCCGAAAACCTATGCGATCACCAATTCAGACGCCGTGGCGCGCCGGGTGTCGGGCTTCATGGCCCTCGTCGTGATGATCGGGGCGCCGGTCGTCACGGTGGTCCAGTTTATCGTACGGGGCATGCTGCGCGTGCTCGGGGTTCGGGCGGAGGATGCCCATCCCTTCGCCGCGCACGAGGAAATCGCCGGCGCCATCGCGCTTCATCATTTCGAGGGCGGGGTGGAGACGGCCGACCGGGACCGCCTTCTCGGGGCGCTCGATCTGGCGCAGCGCAGCGTGGACGAGGTGATGACGCATCGCCGCGACGTCGAGATGCTCGACATCGACCGCGCGCCGGCGGAGCTGATCGATGCCGCGCTTGCCTCCGAGCACACACGGATCCCGCTCTGGCGCGGAACGCCTGAGAACATCATCGGCGTCCTGCACACCAAGGATGTGTCGCGCGCGATGCATGTCGCGGTGCGCGATGGCGGGGCCGACGCGCTGGACGCGCTCGACATCGGCCCGATCGCGATGAAGCCCTATTTCGTGCCGGACGTGACCAGCCTTGACGATCAGCTGCACGCGTTCATGAAGAACAAGACGCATCTTGCGATCGTCATCGACGAATATGGCGCGATGCGGGGCCTGGTCACGCTGGAGGACATCCTCGAAGAGATCGTGGGCAATATCGCGGACGAACACGACGTCTCCGATGACGCGGGCCTGGAGGCCGGGGCCGACGGGTCGGTCCTCGTCCGGGGTGGCATGAGTGTCCGCGAGGTGAACCGTGCCATGGGCTGGGACCTGCCGGAGGAAGACGCGGTCACCATGGCTGGCCTTGTCATCGATTTCGCCCGACGCATTCCCGAGCAGGGTCAATCCTTTACCGTGCAAGGCTACGCGATCGAGGTCGTGGAACGCGACCACACCCGGCTGACGACATTGCGGGTGCGGACGTCCCCGGCTGCGTGATGACCGGACCCGAAGGTGGCCGGTTTTCGCGCCGCCGATGGGTTTGGCCCCTGCGCAGACCCGGACTGTCTCAATCCACCCCGATGTAGTAGCCGAATCCACGCTGGTTCCGGATCAGTTTCGGGTCTGCCCCGTGATCGACCTTTCGGCGAAGATAGGCGATGTAGACCTCGACGAGATTTGTCCCGGGGTCGAACTCATAGCCCCAGACCTGCTTGAGAAGCTCAGCCCGGCTGAGGACATTCCCCGCGCGCAGCGCAAGACAGTGCAGCAGGGCAAATTCGGTCGCCGTCAGATCGAGGTCCCGACCGGCCCGCGATGCGCGCTTTCGGGTCGGGTCGACATGCAGATCGGCGATGCGAATGTCCTGCGGAGGACCCGCTTGCGGTGACCGCCGCAACAGGGCTCGCAGCCGCGCCACGAATTCGCCGAAGGCGAACGGCTTGGTCATGTAGTCGTCGGCACCTGCGTTCAGGCCATCCAGCTTGTCATCGAGCGCGTCCTTCGCCGTGAGCATCAGGACCATGGTGTCATCGCCCGCGTCGCGTAGCTGGATGCACAGATCCGCGCCCTCGGCGTCCGGCAGCATCCGGTCGAGGACGACGACCCGGAATTCCCCGTCTCTGACCCGATCGACAAGCCCGGCCCCCACATCGGTGATTTCGATATCGAACCCCTCGTTCCTCAAGCCCTTGGCGAGAAAGCCGGCGATCTCGGGATCGTCCTCGACGATGAGAATGCGCTCTGGCGCCACGCGGCCCGGTGTCATGCCAGCATCGGCACGGTCGGGATCGTGATCTCGACCCGTGCCCCGCCATCCGGTCCTGTCGTGATGTGGATCTCGCCGGCATGCTGGTCGACGATCCATTTTGCAATCGACAGCCCGAGGCCAAGACCCCGACCGGATCGCGGTTTGCACGGTGCGCCCCGGTTGAAACGGGTGAACGCACTGCCCAGTTCCTCCTCGGTCAGGCCCGGACCCGCGTCACGCACGCTGATGACGGCCTGATGCGCCTGCAATCCAAGCTCGACATCGATGGTCGTGCCCTTCGGCGCGAACCTGACCGCATTGTCGAGCACGATGAGCACCGCCTGATGCAGCCTTTTGCCATCCCCGACCACGACGATCGGCGCGGCGGGCTGGTGTGGCCGGATCGTGACATCGTCACGCAGGGACAGCCCCTTGCCATCAAGCAGAATCCCACTGACAACATCCTGCAGAATGACCCGATCCCTGGCGACCATGATCGAGCCGGACTCCGATCGTGCGAGAAAGAGAAGGTCGTCAACCAGACGCCCCATGTGATCGGCCTTGCGAATGCACCCGTTCAAGGCCTCTCGCAGATCGTCCTGCGTCGCGTTCATGTCGCGCACGGTGACTTCGGCCTGGCCGCGCAGTATGGTCAGCGGCGTGCGCAACTCGTGGCTGATATCGGCAAAGAAATTGGCACGGCTGGCATCAACGTCGCGCAGTCTGGCATTTGTCGCCTCGAGCTCGTCGGTTCTGTCACGCAGGTCGCTGGTGCGCGCGTCGACCTGATCGGCTAGGTCGGATTTCGCGGCCACCAGCGCGTCGCGTTGTTCCTTCAGTTGCCGCGTCATGGCGTTGAACCGGGCCGCCAGATGCCCAAGCTCGTCGCGCGCGTCGCTGCCGACGACATGGGCGAGATCCCCGCGACCAACCGCATCGACACCCGATACAAGCTCGGCGATTGGCCGCATGATGGTGCGATCGACCATGACCACATTTCCCAGTCCGAGCACCGCGAAGACGATGACAAGGCTGATGGCCAGTATCATCGATTGCTGCGACAGCCTATCGGAATTGGCAAGCGCGGTATCCACCGCTTCACGCTCGCGCAGCATCGCGTCGTCGATCAGTTGGGCGAGCATGATATCGAGCAGATTTTCAAAGTCACGGCTGTAACGCTCTGCCGCGTCATCGGTCCGCCCGGCCTCCAGATACGCCTCGAGGACCTTGCGCGACTGGTCGATCCTGGAAACAAGGTCTTCCATTTGCGCGATCTGCTCCAGATCGCGTTGCCTTGCGCCGCGGTTGCCATCCAGATCCAACTGCGCCTGAACCAGATCACGTTGCTTGTCGAGGCGGCTCAGAAGCGCATCACGCGCCTCCTCGATGTCGGCCTCGTGCCCGTCGAGGATGAAAAGCTCGGCGATCTGTTCGGAAAGCCGGTTGGATGCGGCCGCGGTCAGGTTGATGTTGCGAATGAGCTCGTAAGAGGTCTTGAGCTGGCGCCGGTCATCGTCGGTACTGGTCAGCGCCACGACAATGCCCAGGCATGCAAGTGTCACCGAGGCCAGCTTGGCCGCATGACTGAGCATGAGTTTCGTTCGGATCCGCATGACGACCTACCCGGTGTTCGGCGCCGTTGGAGCGGGCGGCGCGTGATTTCTGCGCAATCTTTCGCCAGGATGCGCGACTTTCTGCCTGAAATAGCCGCATTTGCCTGGTCCGAACAGCCTGCGCGCACCTCTCTCGTGCCATTCTAATTTGAATGTGTCGCGTGGTGCGACGACCTGTTGTCATAAATTCGTCACACGCTGCGTGCCTGCGCCTGAAGGGCAGGTCTGGACAGCAGTCGTGTCGAAAAACGACACCATGTGGAGCGTAGAACGGATCGAATGAAATCGCCACTCAATCAAATGACGGACCGGGCGGACACGCAGCCGCGCATCGTGCTTTATTCGCATGATACGCTTGGCTACGGGCACCTGCGGCGAAATATTCTTCTGTCGCAAGCGCTGAGGCAATGTGCAGCGTCTCCGGACATCCTGCTGATCGCCGGGATGCGCGAGGCCGGCGCATTCGCCTTGCCCGAGGGGGTCGATGCCGTGTGCCTGCCCGCCTACGCCAAGAATTCGGACGGAAGCTATGCCGCGCGCGATCTCGGCGCGAGCCTGAATTCATTGCAGAAGCTGCGTGCCGCGACGATCAAATCCGCCGTTGACGCCTTCGCACCCGATCTGATGATCGTCGACAATGTCCCGCGCGGCGCGCAGTTCGAGCTTGATCCGACGCTGAAGGCGCTGCGCAAGAAGGGCCGCACGCGCATGATCCTTGGGTTGCGCGACGTGATCGACGATCCGGCGACGGTCCGCAGTCAGTGGCTGCGCCAACGCAATTTCGAGGCTGTCCGCGATTTCTATTCGCAGATCTGGATCTACGGTGATCCGGCGCTCTACGACACTGCCGCCGAATACGGGATCAGCGATACACCGGATTGTCGCGTCTCTTTCACCGGGTATCTGAACCAGTCGGGGCGACTTGGATCGAACGCCGCGCAGGCGGCGGTCGGCGATCTGATAGGCGACGATCCCCGGCCCTTCGTGATGTGTTCGGTCGGCGGCGGACGCGATGGCGAGGCGCTTTGCGACGCCTTCGCCCGATCGGCATTGCCGCCGGGCCATCGCGGCATCCTTCTGACCGGGTCACAAATGTCGTCCGGTGCCCGTCACCGCATACAGAAACTTGCGGCGTTGCGCGACGATCTGACGGTGGTCGAATTCGTTCAGGATCCGATCGCCGTTGCCGCGCGCGCCACGGCCCTGATCGGCATGGGAGGATACAACACCGCGACCGAAATGCTCTCGCTGGCACCGCCGTCACTGATCGTGCCGCGCGTGCGGCCCCGGCAGGAGCAGTTTCTGCGCGCCAAGCGGATGGCCGAACGCGGGTTGATCGACATGATCCCACCCGACCGCCTGACGCCCGCGATGCTGGAGACATGGATGGCCTCCGCCGTCAGCAAGGCGTCAGGCACGACGCGGCCGCTCGACATGGGCGGGCTCGACCGTGTGCGCGCGATGGCGGACGAGGCCATGATGGACCACCGCGACAGGATCCGGAACACAGCCTGATATCGCTAGCGAACTGGAGCAATCCAAAATGAGTAAGACAATTCACACTCCGAAGGTGGGGTATGTCGTCAAGCGCTACCCGCGCTTTTCCGAGACCTTCATCGTCAACGAGATCCTCGCGCATGAAGCGGCGGGGCAACCCGTCGAGATCTTCGCGTTGAGACCGGTGGAGGAGACGCATTTTCAGGACCGCATCTCGCAGGTGCGCGCGCCGGTCACGCGCATCGAGGATAAGCAGAAGAACGCCGAGGCGTTCTGGCGGCTGCTGCGCAATGCGGCAAAGGACTTGCCGGATTTCTGGGCCACACTGGACGAGATGAGCGACGCCGAGGGGCGTGACGTGGCGCAGGCGATCCTTCTGGCGCAGCAGTGCAGGACGCGCGGCGTCACGCATCTGCACGCCCATTTCGGCACTGTGGCCACGACCGTCGCGCGGCTGGCCGCCAGGCTGGCCGGCATCGGCTACAGCTTCACGGCTCACGCCAAGGATATCTATTGCGAGTATGCGGAAAACGCGGATCTCGAGGTCAAGCTGCGGGACGCATCCGTGGTCGTGACCGTGTCCGATTTCAACCTTCAGCACTTGCGTGGTCGCTTCGGCGTGAACGCATCGCGTGTCGTGCGGCTCTATAATGGTCTCGATCTTGCGCAGTTCGAGTTCCGGCCCGCCCGGGAGAACGCCGTCGACATACTGGCTGTCGGCCGACTGGTGGAAAAGAAGGGCTTCAACATCCTGATCGAAGCCGTGCGGCTCTTGCGCGCCGAAGGCCGCGCGGTGCGCTGCAGGATCGTGGGGGATGGCGAGGACAGGGCGCATCTGCAAGCGCAGATCGAATCGGATGGGCTTGAGGATGCCGTCGAACTGCTGGGCCCGCGCCCGCAGCGCGACGTCATCGCGATGATGCGCGACGCCGCCGTGCTGGCCTGTCCCTGCGTGACGGGGCGCGACGGCAACCGCGACGGGCTTCCGACGGTTCTGCTGGAGGCGATGGCCTTGGGCACGCCGGTGATCAGCACGGATGTGACCGGAATCCCGGAACTGGTGCGCAACAATGAAACCGGCCTGTGCGTTGCCGAAGGCGACCCCCAGGCCCTCGCATCGGGGCTTGCGAAACTGCTCGATGCGCCCGATCTGCGCAGGCAATTCTCGCAAGCGGCGCGCGCGGTGATCGAACGGGACTTTGACATCTCGGCCAACGCCGAGGCATTGCAATCGATTTTCGCGGGCCAGGCCGACGCCACCCGGCGCCGGACATCGGAGGTCGCATGATGCGCATCGCCTATGTCTGCACCGATCCCGGCATCCCGGTTTTCGGCACCAAGGGCGCCTCGATCCATGTGCAGGAAATCCTGCGGGCGTTTCTGCGCCGCAACGCCGAGGTCACGATCATCTCGCCGCGACTGAAGGATGAGGTGCCGAATGATCTGCGCCACGTGACGCGCCGCGTCCTGCCCGGGCCGCCGAAAGGCGCGGAGGCGGATGCACGCGCGGACTGGGCGCTGGCGCTCAATGCTGATGTCAGGGCCATGCTGACCGAACACGGCCCCTTCGACCTGATCTACGAACGCCACGCCCTCTTTGCCCACGGTGCCATGGAAACCGCCGCAGAACTGGGGATTCCCTCGATCCTCGAACTCAACGCGCCCCTGATCGACGAGCAGACGCAACACCGCGCGCTGGCAAGACCGCAGGACGCCGAGGCGAGCGCCCGGCGCGCCTTTGCCGCGGCCGGTCACGTCGCGGCGGTGTCCACCGGCGCTGCCGGCTACGCCCTCGACCGGGGGGCCGCGGTGACCCGTGTGGCGGTCACACCGAACGGGGTGGATCCTTCCCGCTTTCCGCCCCGCGCGCGTGCCGAGGGGCCGTTCACGGTCGGCTTTCTGGGCACGCTGAAACCCTGGCACGACACCGCGACACTGATCGAGGCATTTGCCCTGTTGCGCAGCAACGCGGTGCCCGACGCACGGCTTCTGATCGTCGGCGACGGCCCCGATCGCGATCGCATCGAAGCCCGTCTCGACACGCTCGGGCTGCGGTCCGCGACCCATCTGACCGGGGCTGTCGCGGCATCGGACGTGGCGGGCTGGCTGGCCCGGATGCATGTCGCGGCGGCACCGTACCGTGCTGATCAGCCATTCTACTTTTCGCCGCTGAAACTCTACGAATACATGGCGGCCGGATTGCCGGTCGTGGCAAGCCGGGTTGGCGACCTGCCGGATGTTCTGGACCACGGCCGGTTTGGGCGTCTTTGCGCGCCCGACGATGCGTCGGCATTGGCAGACGGATTGGCCGCACTCGCAGGCGATGCCGCGCTGCGCGCCCGGCTCGGAAATGCCGCGCGCGATCACGTGCTTGCGCATCGCACGTGGGATGCGGTGGCCGATCGCGTGATCCGGGCCGCCTGTCCCGTCAGGACGCTGGCATAATGGCCGGAAATCGCCCCGACTCCATCGCCAAGGCGCTGCCCGGCCTGCGGCGGGTCCTGCGCCGGTTCGCGCCGTATCTGCGTCCGCACCGCCCCCTTCTGGCCGGGGCAACCGTCGCGCTCATCGGTGCGACGATGATGCGCCTACTGGAGCCTTGGCCGCTCAAGTTCGTGATCGACCGGGTCGTACCCTCCAGCGTCGCGGAAGGCGGCGGGTCGGGGATCGCGTTGGTGGATGCCCTCGATCCGATGGTTCTTCTGGCGCTTTGCGCGGGCGGTCTGGTGGTCATCATCGGGATGCGCGCCGTGTTACAGTATCTCGCGACGATCGGTTTCGCGATCGTCGGCAACCGCGTGCTGACGAAAGTGCGCGGCGTTCTGTTTCGCCACTTGCAGGGTCTGTCGCTGGCCTTTCACGCACGGGCCCGCACCGGGGATCTGACGACGCGCCTGATCGGCGATGTCGGGATGCTGAAGGAAACCATGGTCACGGCGGCGCTGCCGCTGGCCGCCAATGTTCTGGTGCTCGTCGGCATGGTCGCGGTGATGCTGTGGCTCGACTGGCAGCTTGCGCTGATCGCGCTGGTGCCGCTGCCGCTGCTCTGGCTTGGATCGGTGCGCGTCGGTCGCCGCATCCAGGATGTCAGCCGCAAGCAACGGCGTCTGGAAGGTGACATGGCGGCCACCGCGGCCGAGGCGATGGCGGGTGTGCGAACCGTGCAGGCGCTGGCGATCGAGGGCCGCGCCGCAGAGACATTCGAGGGCGCCAACAAGAAAAGCCTGAAAGACGGGGTCAAGGCAAAGCGGCTTGCCGCCGGGCTGGAACGCGGTGTGGATCTGCTGGTGGCACTGGCCACGGCGCTCGTGCTTTATTTCGGCGCGTTGCAGGTGTTGCGGGGGCGGATCACGCCCGGCGATCTGATCGTCTTCATCACCTATCTCAAGGCGACGTTCCGACCGATCCGGAGTTACGCGAAATACACCGCGCGCCTCGCCAAGGCCAGTGCGGCGGGCGAACGGATCGTGGAACTTCTCGACGAGGTGCCCGATATCCGCGACGCGCCCGATGCCAGACCGGCCCCCGACATGCGCGGGGATGTCACGTTCGAGGATGTCGAATTCGACTATGGTGACGGCGTGGCGGCGATCCGGAACATCTCGCTCCACCTCGCACCGGGCACCAGTGTCGTGCTGACCGGCCCCTCCGGCGCGGGCAAATCGACCCTCGTGGCGCTGATGCTGCGGCTTTACGATCCGACCTCGGGGCGGATCCTGTTCGATGGCACCGACATTCGTGACTTCACGGTGGAAAGCCTGCGCCTGCAGACAAGCCTCGTGCCACAGGAAACGCTGATGTTTCGCGGCACGCTGGCCGAAAATATCGCGCTCGGCGCCGGGCGCGATGTCACCGATGCCGAGATCGAGGAGGCCGCGCGCCAGGCGAACGCTCATGATTTCATCTCCGCACTGCCCGATGGCTACGCCACCGAGGTTGCCGAACGCGGGGCCACATTGTCGGCCGGGCAACGGCAGCGGATCGCCATCGCCCGCGCGGTCTTGCGGCGCAGCCCGATCCTGATCCTTGACGAGCCGACGACGGGGCTGGACGGTGCCAACGAGGCGGCCGTCGAGGACGCGATATGGCGTCTGGCGCAAGGCCGCACGACGATCTGCATCACCCACGATCTTTCTCTGGTGACCCGGGCGGATCGCGTCCTTTTTCTGGAGAGGGGAAAGATCAAGGAGGACGGTACGCATGAAGAGCTGCTGATGCGCGACGGCCGGTATGCCCGTATGTGGCGACTGCAAACCCAAGAGACGGAGCAAGAGTTGAAACATGCTGTCCCCCGCTGACCGTGATATCTGCGACCGCGATCCGGACCTTCCGGGTCTGGCCGCGCTGCTCGAGGCGCCTGCGCTCGGGCATCTTGCGGGGATCGGGCCGCTGACGCCTGTGTACTTGCGCTACAAGCCGCAAACCAGCTGCGCCGCCGGGTTCTTTACCGCGAGCGGCGCGGCGCTGGCCGCCCATGCCTACACCGCCGCCCGTTATGCCGAGGTGCGCGCCCGCGAGGAATGGCTTGCCGACCGGGATGTGACATTTCTCGATGACCTGCAGATCGTCGTCGTTCCGGCCCGTCTTGATCGCGGGCTGAAGGGTTTGCGACGGTTCCTCGATCCGGATCGGCGGCAGAAAATGCTGCGCAAACTTGCCGGTCGCCGGGCGGGCGGGACGGATGCGGTGCCGTATCTCTTGCGCTACAAGCCCGGTCGCCGCCTCGTCGCGCGGCTCGACGACGACGATGGGCATCCGCGGGCCGCGCTCAAGGCGACCAGCCGGGAGTCGTTCAAGCAGGCTTTGATCGGGGCGACGGGTGCTGCGGCGCTTGGCGGTGCGCCGGTTCTGGGCGCCGACGCGTCGCGGTGCATCCTCGTCACCAGTTGGATCGACGGACAATTGCTTTGCCCGGCGACCGCAGACGAGATACCGGACCGAGAGGTCACAGCAAAGACCGGAAAGGCTTTGGCAGGCTTTCACGGTGCCGAGCTTCTTCCACCGACCCGGATGTCACGGGGCTCGGACTCGGCGGCGCTTACGGAGATCGTCGCCATGCTCGGGATCCTTCACCCCCGTCTCGGGGAGATGGCCGGAGAGATCGCGGCAAGGCTCGAGCACGCGCTGGACCGAATGCCGCAGAAACGGTCGCTGATCCACGGGGATTTCAGCGCAGATCAGGTCGTCGTGCGCAAGGGTCGGGCCGTGATCCTCGACTGGGACCATGCCGCGCAGGGGGATCCTGCGTCGGATTTCGGATCTTTTCTCGCGCGGCTGGATGCGCAGGTGATCGATGACATCTGTGCGGCGGACACGGCCGAAGATATCGGCGACGCGCTTATGGCAGGCTATGCCGACGAGGCGCAGGCCCTGCCCGAGGGGATCGCGATCCGTC
>Ga0307933_1000998_pt1 | contig 24342 bp, 17 predicted proteins | sample OrgLakmetageno88_FD_201811 | JGI IMG/M metagenome (GOLD analysis project Ga0307933, IMG submission 201811) | Saline water microbial communities from Organic Lake, Antarctica - #88 | ecosystem: Environmental > Aquatic > Non-marine Saline and Alkaline > Saline | place: Antarctica: Organic Lake... | reverse complement strand
AGAATTAAAAAGCAGAGCTCATTACGCTCTCGACATAAATTAAAACCTAAACCATGAAAAACATCCTACCAGAGTGGTGTATTTTAACCCGCAAAATCGTGGTGCACTTTAACCCGCAAAATGACACTGTCTATTCCATCTTTCGTTTTTCCTTCAATTTTTAGTCGAGCAGATGGAGTGGGGAATGTGTATGGGGTGCTCCTCATCTTGGGTAACCAAAATCTGAGTATTTCTTTTAGAGCTACTTCATTTTCGGGGACAAGTGTTTCGTTGGGAGCATAAATGGATACTGAAAATGGTGTTTCAAAATCGATCAAGGGCTCCACTTTTTCTGTCGTCATGCAGCCTGCGGCTAGAATGATGAAAACGGCAAAAGCGGAGTAGATTGATTTCATTTTTAGCTATCAAGTTATTATTACATTTTGTCAAATTATCCGAGAGTTAGATCAATTTAGCTATTTAAGGGAAGAGAAAAGATCGTTGGCACAGTGTCATATTATCCTGATTGGGGTAATATGACATTGTCATATCATTCTTGATACTAGAATGATCCTGAGTTGCGGGACAGTTATTAACTGTGTAATCAAGGCAAAGGCTCGATTGGCAGCATGAGTCGGATTTTAGAAATCTGTTGGGTTACAAAAACGGGTTACAAATTCGCTCGGATACAAATTGACTGTTTAGCCAAGATCGCTTTTCTAGCGACTTGATTAATTGTGAGGGCGTAGCTCAGCTGGATAGAGCATCGGTTTTCTAAACCGAGGGTCCTGGGTTCAAGTCCCAGCGCCCTTACCATTGTGAAGCAATCTAACGACGCGGAGCGATCTGGGACGAGAACCTCGGTTTGACGCAGAGAGCGAAGCGATTGGCGATGGGGCATCCGCAGGATGATCGCGATGCGATCCAGCGCATGCGGGACCAATCCTAGGGTTGTTTGACCATCGTGGTCACGCGGGAGCGCGCCCCTCCAATTCTGTATCAGGGGCAGGCCCCGCACATTTATTGCACCCATAACAAAACCCCGAAACAAAGTTTCTAGGCCACGTATCTTGGCTCGTAAAAGCGGGAGCAACGAATGAGACGTATGTCGTTTTTACTCTTAAAAGTTAGACGCTGGTATTCTCTACGGTGCGCACTTCGCATCCTATTGCATAATTCGGATTGATGACACTTAGGCGATCGGGTAGGGGCTGTCTTTGGTCGGGCCGTTCTTGGTCTGCACAGTGAGGACGGTTTTTTCTTCGGTGCGTTCTTTGGCGATGGCTAGACGCTTCTTGTCAGCGGTCTCGGTGAACTGCTCTTGGGCGGAAGCGATATGCGCGCCTTTGCGGGGACGACGAATGCGGTGGTAGGCTCCATTGGCTCGAAGCATCCGGGCGTATTTAGTGTCTTTGAGATACGTCTCCAGAATCCCGATAACGCGTTTACGCAGGTCGGGACATTCAATGGGGAAGACGGCTTCGATGCGGCGGTAAAAGTTGCGGGGCATCCAATCGGCACTGCCGGCGTAGAGCAGTGGTTCGGTGCCCCGGCTGTTTTCGAAATAGAAGATACGGCTGTGTTCGAGATAGCGTCCTAGTATACTGCGCACCTTAATATTTTCGCTTATGCCTTTCACGTTGGGGACTAGGTTGCAGATGCCGCGAACGATGAGCTCGATCTTGGCGCCTGCTTGCGAGGCTCGATAGAGGTTATCAATGGTCTCCTGGTCGACGAGGCTGTTCGTCTGCACGATGATGCGGGCGGGCTTTCCGGCCTTGGCATTGCGGGCTTCGGCGAGAATGTATTTCTGGATCGTGTTGTGTAAGTTGAACGGGGCGACGAGGAGCTTTTTAAAGACTGGGCTGAGGGCGAAGCCGGTGAGTGTGTTGAAGAGCCCGGCGACTTCTTCAGTGATATCGGGTCGAGCCGTAAAGAAACTGAGGTCAGTGTAGAGGCGGGCGGTTTTTGGGTTGTAATTACCGGTGCCGAGGTGGACATAGCGTTTTAAGCTTTCGCCTTCGCGGCGCACGACCAGGCAGGTTTTGCAGTGAGTTTTTAAACCGACGAGTCCATAGACGACGTGCACGCCGACGTCTTCTAACTGACGGGCCCACTGAATATTATTGGCTTCGTCGAAGCGGGCTTTGATTTCTACGAGCACGGACACTTGCTTGCCCCGACGGGACGCTTCCATGAGGGCCGCGATAATCGGTGAATCGCCGGAAGTGCGGTAAAGGGTCTGCTTAATCGCGAAGACTTGTGGGTCGCGGGCGGCGCGATTGAGGAAGTCTACAAATGGCTGAAAGCTATCGTATGGCTGATGTAGGAGTATGTCCTTACTCGCGATATTTTCAAAGATCTGTTCGGGATTCTCGAATTGCGGGTGGGAGTAGGGCGTGAACGGGGGAAACTTCAGGTCGGGCCGATCAATGAGGTCATAGGCGCTCATTAGGCGGAGCAGATTGATCGGGCCGTCAAAGGAGAATACATTTTGCTGCTGGAGATCGAGCGCATCGAGTAGTTCTTGCAGAAGGACCGGGTCGGCACCTTGGGCGATTTCGAGACGGACGGCGGCACCCTTGTGGAGGTTGAGTAGCTCTTCCTCGATTTTTTGGAGGAGGTTTTCAACTTCTTCCTCATCGAAATAGAGGTCGCTGTTTCGGGTGATTCGGAAGGGCACTGCAGAGCGGACTTTATAGCCCGGGAAAAGTTGTTTGATGTAGCGCTGGACGAGATCGCTGAGGAAAATGTAGACGTCTGGATTGCCCCGGCGGGGAGCGCCGATCTTGACGATCCGCGGGAGGATGCGGGGAATCGGAATGATCGCCATGAGCCGCTCGATGATGCGCGTCTCGGGATCGTCGATCGATGCGAGAATGTAGAGTGCTTTGTTGGTGAGTTTCGGGAAAGGGTGGGCCGGATCGATGGCAAGCGGTGTGAGCACGGGGAGGATTTGCTCTTCGAAGTATTGGGTGCACCACTTCTTTTCGTTGCGAGTGAGTTCGTCGTAACCGGAAAATTTGACCTTCGATTTATCGAGGCCTGGCACAATTTGCCTTTCCCAGCACTCGTATTGGTCAGCGACTAGGCGCTTGGCGATATTTAGGATGCGGCGGAGTTGCTCTTTGGGGCCGATGCCATCGGGGCCACGCTCGATCAGGCCTGATTTGACTTGTTGGAGTAGGCCGGCGACGCGGATTTCAAAAAATTCGTCGAGATTTGAGCTGACGAAGGCGAGAAACTTCATCCGTTCGAGCAGTGGATAGTCTTCGGATTCAGCTTGTTCGAGGACACGACGGTTGAATGCCAACCAGCTCAGTTCGCGATTGAAGTAGGGGAATCTCGGTGTTTTTTGGTTGGAATCAGGCACGTTTATATAAGGAAAATAACTCTCAAAAATGAACTCTCGAATATTACATTGCAAGCATAGCTCGGTCAAATACGAAGAATGTTACAAGTCGGCGGCAAACTTAGAGCTACATAGGGTGCACTTATTTGTGCGTGGCATGCCACGCAGACTCCGTCGAACGCGCGGGAGCGCGGAAGAGGTTGTCTCAAAACTGCATTGAGTGTTGGTTCTTTGGGTAGGGACGCATCGCCGAGGCGTCCGTCCTGCAGGCGAACACGTCTGCCCATTCCCTTTTTTCTCGGGCATAAAGCAGCCTACCGGAGAACGGCGGTTTCAGCGAAACCGCCCTACCTGGCTCTGAATTGTCTCAAATTCTGAAAGTTGTGAGACAGACACGCGGAGCGCGTCCCTCTATGGTATAGAACTGCAGGGGCACGCGTGACGACGATGGTCAAGCAACGCTAGGATGACCCCGTTGAAATAATTGCACCCAGCTACATAATTTAAGCTGTGCTTGCCATCCATGAGCAAGCTTGCAGCTTGTGCCGCGGTGATGAAAATAATTCGACAATCTATTCGATGGATTCTGGGCTGGCTTTTTTATGTCTGTATAATTTGTGCAGTGGGTGCTGGTTTGGGAGTCTTATCGCATGTGCTATTCGGGCTCTTGTTTGAGGCGTCTCCGGATTATGGATTTCTAGCGGCATTTGGTTTTTTAAATGGATTTAAGTATGGGAGTGTCTGGGCGGGTGGTGCCGCCATCGTTTTGTGTGTGATCCGGGCGCGAAAGGAATTTGAATTAAGAAAGTCCGAAGTCGGGGGTGAATAACTATGAAGGCAAGAGAGCGAATTTTCGTTTATTTAATAGGTCTGGGTATCGGTATCTTAATCGTTTCGATGCTGCTCTCAAGGCGAGCGGACAAGGCGGAGCGTTCGGTTGACCCTTGGTTGGCCCATAACAAAGCGATTATATCCGAGGGTGCTGCGGAACCGCTCCCGAAGACCTTGCCCCGTGCGCTGAAGGAGGGGGAAATTCTTGAGTTCGGTTATTTGCCGGTGGATTCAGAAGCCCCCAGTGAGCGTGTTTGGATACTGAATTTCGATGCAAGTTACCCGTATGTGCGTGTGGTGCAGTCGCTTGAGAGTGGTGCTTTGGAGATGACTGCGGCGGATCAGATCGTGGTTCATTTAAAACCAGGGGTCGACGTGACGGAGCTTTCGCCCATGCTGGAAGCACTGGGCCTGCGCCTTCGTATGTTTAATCGGAAAGAGGATTTGGCGGTGGTTGGTGTCCTTAACACGGACTTGGATACCGTGCCTGCCACGATCAAGGCCTTGCAGCCATGGGCAGAGCTTTTTGCTTCTGCCGAGCCCGACTACATACGATTGCAGCCAGAACGTCCTGAGTAGTTGCTATTTTGAAGTTTGGCTTAATGTGAGCTTTCTAGTAAACATAGGCATTGACCGTAAAATAGCCTTCCGCTTTATTGGTCCGCTTTTCCATCCCCTGATAATTCAGGTAGAACCGACAACCCTTTATGAGTAACGTGAAAACAGACGTCCAAACAATCAACGACACGCGCAAAACGATCACCGTTCGTTTCACTTCCGACGAAGTGTCCGCACAAGAAGCAATTCTGGTGAAAGATTTCCAGCGCCAAGTCAAAATTCCGGGTTTTCGTCCGGGTAAAGCACCGGAGAACATGGTGCGCACCCGCTATGCGAAGGAGTTGAAGAACGAGCTGAAACACCGCATGGTGTCGAAGGCACATGAATCCGGCGTGGCTGGAGCGGCGTTCGAAGTTTTTCAAATCGTCGACATGGAGGATGGAGAGATTTCCAGTGATGCAGATGCGACGATCATCTTTACAGTCGATGTGTTGCCCGAATTTGAGATTCCAGCTTATGAAGGGCTTCCCGTGAGCACGCCTGCTACCGACGTCTCTGAAGAAGAAATCGATAAGATGTTCAATCAGCTCCTCGGTCAGCGAGCAGAGTATGACGTTGTCGAAAAAGCAGCTGAAAAGGGTGACTACGTTAAATGCTCCTACGAAGGAAAAATCGGAGACGAACTCGTCGCCGACATTGCTCCCGATGCGACCATGTATGGCACGCAGAAAGTAACCTGGGAAGAAGCCGGATCCGAAGACTCTCCGGGTGTGCGCGCAGTCGTGGATGGCCTGATCGGCATGCAAGCAGGTGACGAGAAAGAAGTGACCATGGAATTTGCTGAAGACTTTAAACCGGAAGCACTCGCGGGTAAGACCGCTATTTACTCTGTAAAAGCTGAAGAAGTCCGCGAAAAGAAGCTCCCTGAAATGGACGAAGCCTTTTTCAAAAGTATTCAAGTGAAGGATGAGGCTGAACTCCGCGAACGCATCAAAGAAAATCTTGAAAATCAGAAGAAGCAGCAAAACGCGAACAGCGAGCGCCAGCAGATTACTGAAGCACTCCTGAAGGCAGTTGATTTCCCGATCCCCGAGAGTGGCATTGAGGGTGAAACCGAGGCCGTGCTTCGAGATTTCATGCAACGAAACATGCAACAAGGCGTATCGCCGGAAGAGCTTGAAAAGAACAAGGATCAGCTCCACGCAGGTGCCTCAAGTGCAGCCCGTGACCGCCTGAAATCTCGCCTCATTCTTGGTAAAATTGCCGAGAAAGAAAAGATTAAGGTAGAGAACGATGATCTCAGCCGGATGATCATGATGGAGGCGCAGCAAACGGGCCAAAAGCCGGAGAAGCTGGTCAAAGAACTTCGTAAGGATCAGAACCGGATTAACCGGATGCGTTCAGAAGTCCTCATGGGCAAGACGATGGATTTGTTGCTTGAGAAGGCTGAAAAATCGACGTCTGCTCCAGAAGAGTTATCTGTTGAAGCTTAATCGATTCTGATTAACAAAACGATTTGATCTTTCACCGCATGCTAAATACGGTGCATTAACACCAATTACTAATTATCGTGAGTTACGTTCCACTACCTACTGTCTATGAGCGCGAAGGCCGCACTGAGCGTGCCTGGGATATCTATAGTCGCCTTTTGCGCGACCGTATTATCTTTATCGGCACTCCAATTAACGATTTCGTTGCGAATGCAGTGATCGCTCAAATGCTGTTTTTGCAAATGGAGGATCCTAAGAAGGACATCAGCCTCTACATCAATTCCCCTGGCGGCAGCGTCACTGACGGGATGGCGATCTATGACACGATGAACTTTTTGCAGTGTGACATGGTCACTTATTGCGTGGGGCAGGCGGCAAGTATGTCGACCTTACTCTTGGCCGCGGGCACAAAGGGTAAGCGCTACGCACTCCCGAACAGCCGAGTCATGATGCACCAACCGACCGGTGGCGCGACAGGCCAAACTTCGGATATCTCGATTGCCGCGCGCGAAATTCTGCGTTGGAGAGAGCGTATGAATGCTTTAATTGCTCACCACACGAATAAGACGGCTGATGAAATCGCGGCTGATTCTGATCGTGACTTTTACCTGACCGCTCAAGAAGCCTGCGATTATGGCATCGTCGATAAGGTAATAGAGCCAAAAAGCTAGTTAAAGATTTATGGCTAAATCTACACGGATGACTTTTTGCTCGTTTTGCGGCAAAGCACAAAACGAGGTCAAAAAAATGATTGCGGGACCTGCTGGTGTCCACATTTGTGACTCCTGTGTTTCAGTTTGTAAGACGATCATTGATCGCGAACTGGCCGGAATTGTTCCAAAAAATGGAGACGGCAAACAAGCTAAGGACGACACACCGAATCGTTTCAATTTAATCAAGCCTGCCGAAATAAAAAGACGGCTCGATCAGCACATTATCAGTCAAGACTATGCGAAGCGAGCTCTGGCGGTTGCTGTCTATAATCACTACAAGCGCCTCAGTTCCGAAGACGGCTCAGTTGCTTCTCAAAAGCTGAGCGAAGCGCACGTAGATGTGCAGATTGAAAAAAGTAATATACTACTGCTAGGGCCGACTGGTAGTGGGAAAACGCTTCTAGCGCGCACGCTCGCTAAGATGCTGGATGTGCCTTTCGCGATCGCAGATGCGACGACCTTGACCGAAGCGGGCTACGTGGGCGAGGACGTTGAAAATATCGTGCTGAGGCTGCTTCAGTCTGCAGAGTATGATGTAGAAAAAGCACAGTGCGGTATCATCTATGTGGATGAGATCGATAAGATTGGTCGTAAGACAGACAATGTATCCATCACGCGGGACGTTTCCGGCGAGGGCGTGCAGCAAGCACTGCTGAAGATTTTGGAGGGGACTGTTTGTAATGTGCCGCCACAAGGAGGCCGTAAGCACCCTAATCAAGAGTATATCCAATTAGATACATCGAACATTTTGTTTATTTGTGGAGGTGCCTTTGTCGGCTTGGATAAAATTGTGCAAAGTCGTGTGGGTTCCAAAGCGATGGGCTTTGATACGAGCCGCGATCAACGCTATGATGAGGTCCCGCTGAGCGAGCTTTTACGTGAAACACAACCTGAGGACCTCGTTCATTTTGGGATGATTCCTGAGTTTATCGGTCGTTTGCCCATGGTTGCTGTTCTCGATGAATTATCCCGCTCGGATTTAGAGCATATCTTGCTCAACACCAAAAATTCCCTAGTCAAACAATACGGTAAGCTGTTCTCGATGGAAGGTGCTAAGTTGCATTTCACGAAGGATTCGATTGCAGCGATTGCTGAGAAAGCGATCGAGTTAAAGACCGGTGCGCGGGCCCTGCGGTCCATCATGGAGCGGATCATGCTTGATATCATGTATGACCTGCCGCAAAGCGAAAACGTAGAGGAAGTGACCATTAACCGAGCAGTCGTGGAAGGTCGCGGTAAGCCGAAGCTTAAATACTTAAAAGTTAAGCCCAACGACGACGCATCAGATTCTAGCGACGAATCTTCTGACGAAGACGCTGCTTAGACTACCCAAGTCTTCGACTAGCGAGCTTGATTGGTATCTAACTTTAGGCTGAGTGTGACTTGAGTTGCATCATCGAGTGGCTCAATTTTGAAAGACCATTCGTTGGCATCAGAGGTGGCTTTACACAGGCGAAGTCCAAGTCCAGTCGAAACGATATCCACTTTTGCATCGAAAGGATCGCCCTCAGAGAGTGCTTTTGCGATGTCCTCGCGTATCGGATGACCTTCATTGACGACGCGCAGAGTCAGGCGATCGTTTGAGTTTGCTTCCCAACGGAAACTTAGCCGTCCACCATTACGCATGTGAGTAAGCGCATTAGTAATAACGTTTCTTAAAACAGTTTTCAGCATGTTTTGATCAACGATTACACTAATTTCAGTTTCTGGAAGATCAGTCTTAATGGCCTTACTGTTGATTTGGACCGCATAGACTTGGATTTGATTGTGGATAAGCCTTCTTAAATTGGTAGCTTCTTCTTGAATACGAACACCTCCCCAATTTGTGCGCGTCCAGGTCAGTAAATTTTCAAGCAGTGAGTAGAGTGATTTAGTGCTCTCATTAATATCTGTAACAAAGCTCTTATAATCCTCTAAATCGTAGTCTTCCGAAGACTCGAGAGTGATTTCAGAATACTGAACGATACTGTTCATAGGTGCCCGAAGGTCGTGAGAGAGTGTTTCCAATAGACGGGTTTTCTCTTTAACTGCCGTTTCCAGCGCGAGGGTGCGTTCTTTTACCTGCTGTTCTAATTCAGCGCTATTTTTCGTCTCCGCTTTAACCGCACGTGATAAGTTTTCGATCGCTTGCCGATCCGATTGCATCTTTGCCTGTTGGATAGATCGCACCAATAATCCCAGCGCAATCGATATAAACAGCATTTCGACGAAAGAAGAACCCAGTAACTTGAAGTAGTTGTTCGGATCAAACGCTACCAAGCCGAGCACTTGTAGTGCGTAGTAAATGACTGCGATAAAGTGCGGAATGAATGCAAAAAAGATAAGAACGTGTTCTCTTTTACCATTGAGCGCCCGATAGCCGGCTATCGCGGGATATACTGCAGAGGCGATAATGACTAAGATAGACTGTATATTAATAACCAATGCCCACAGCGTAGGGAAGGGAATCAAAACGATTTGAATGAGCAGGCAATAGAAACAGACGCGCAGTAGTTTCAGTATGCGAAAACAGTTTGGATAGTCTTTTTTGAGATTTAGAAAGTCTTCGAGAAATTTGAGGGCGAAAATTACGGTCAAAGGGAGACTGGAAATGAGTATCGGGTGTATCCACTTAAACTGCGCAAGCGATGTACCCAAATAGAAACCTTCAAGTGCGCCGATGGATATCGCGTGGAACGCTAAAAAGATAGCATAATACAGATAGGCTTGGATCTTCGAATTCAGATAGACGAAGAGATTGATGAGTAGTAAGATCGCAATGATACCAAAATAAATCCAGGCGATGTTTTCGCTAATACGCTGTGTCGATAAATATTCAGTAGTGGTGGTCCAAAGCTTAGGTCTTAGAACAATTGGATACGCGGTGCTTATATCTAAATAATACTGAAGCGCTTCGTCGTCAGCGTTTGAGCTTTTTAAAGAAAAAGAAGGGTTTTGATCGAGATAGGGCCGCTCTTTGAGCGGGGTAGATCGACGGATTTCGGTTTTTTCAATGAGTCCCGAACTCAACACTTTCGTCAGGGTGACTGATTCTATGTCTGCGCGATCCAACCCAAATACTTCGTAGCCTTCTAAATCTTCAGCGGGTAGAGCGACCCGGCTTGAACCGGCATCAAAATGATAACCTCGTGAGCTTTTGGTCACAGGCTTATCAACTTGATAATCATCCTTTACAAATTGCAGCTGAGCATCGAGTAGCCAAATGTGCATGTAGCGATCACTGAATACATCGACTGATTTGAAAACCGATATCGTCAGTAAAAAGGCGAGTGTCCCTAACGCTAGAACGGCACGTAGTTGTTTGTTTGGCATGAGCTAACGACCAGTATAACTACTTTTTGAGATTCTCAACTTTTTCGATTACTGCGTTTTCGGCGCCCCTGCTTGCTCGGTCCGTTTGTGGGAGAAGTCTTAGGTTTACTCGAGCGTTGGTTGCCGCTATTACCTGAACGTCGAGACTTTGAACCTTTTTTTGCGCCGTTAGGTTTTGCTCTACGGTCAATCCGATCTGTGGATGAGATGACCCGAAAGTCGATTTGCCTTTTGAAACGGTCAACGCGCTCGACCTGAACCATAATGTGTTGGCCCAGCGAATAGGTATTTTTTGTGCGTCGTCCAACTAAGCTATTACCGTCGCTGGATGCATGATAGAAGTCATCTTCGAGCGTGGAGATGTGAATCATGCCAAAAGCCTGTGAGTCGGTCAGTTCAATGAAGAGTCCGTGGTTTTTGACATCGGTTATAATCGCCTTGAAAGCTTGCTTATCGTCCTTCTTTAATTCGCGTTCGTAGTATTCGAGCAACTTGGTTTTTACCGATTCTCTTTCTGCATCGACGCTATTTCGCTCGGTCACGCAGAGGTGATCGCCGAGTGATTCCAGCTTACCTTGTGTGTAGCGAATGTCTGGATTCTTAGAGGCAGAATCAGCGGAAATTTTATGTAGGTAATTATTAACTACCCGGTGAACTATGAGGTCTGAATAGCGGCGTATTGGCGATGTGAAGTGCGTGTAATCAGACTTTGCCAGACCGTAGTGGCCATCCGCGCGTGCCCGATATTGAGCCTGCTTCAAGCTGCGTAGAACATGAATCTTCAGTGTGTAACCCTGGGGGTGTTCTTTAAGCTTTTTAAGCAGGGCAGTCATCTCGCGAGGTTTGCCAAGATTACCACATTTTATACCGAAAGCCTGCATCGTTTCACGAAGCTCGTTTAGTTTTTCTTCTTCCGGTTTATCGTGCACTCGATAGATGCAGGGGAAGTTATTTTTCTTCATTATACGCGCTACCTGTTCGTTGGCAGAGAGCATGTATTCTTCAATCAACTGGTGACTTTCGTCATTATGCTGCTTTTCGATGCGGTCAGCATAGCCTTCTTCGTCGACGTAGAGCTTTACTTCGACCATATCCAAGTCGAGTGAGCCTTTTCGAAAACGGCGTTGTCGCAGGATATCAGCGATTTGCCACATTTTACGTATACTTGAATGGAGCTTTTCCATTTCGGGGTCGGAAAGTGTATCGAGGGATCGTCCGGTAGAACCCGTTTGGTGTTTTGGGGGCAGGGGCGTTTTTTTAATGCTCTCGAAATCGTCTTCTTTCATGAAAGCATACGCTTGGCGATAGGTCAGGCGTTTATCGCTATTGATAACAGTGTTGGCGAAGCGGACATCGGCGACGTCTGCCTGATCGGTGAACGTAATAAAGCAGGTTTTTGTCAGGCGGTCTTCGGCTTCGACTAGACTGCAGAGTCCGTTGGAAAGCGCGTGTGGTAGCATTGAAATAACGGTGCCCACCAGGTAGGTGCTGTTTCCGCGTTTCTGTGCTTCGACATCGAGGGGACTGCCTGGTTTGACGTAAGCGCTGACGTCAGCGATATGAATACCGATGCGTGTTTTACCGCCATCCAGGTGTTCGATGGAAAGCGCATCGTCGAAGTCTTTCGCATCGTCCGGATCAATTGTAAAGGTGAAGAGATCCCGGCAGTCTTCGCGACCTTCGATGTCCTGCTTGCGGACATGGTCGGGGATGCCTTCTGTCTGCTTGAGCACGGCAGAGGGGAAGGTTGGGTCGAGATCGAATTTGTAGAGAATCGCTTTGAATTCAGCATCAGGTTCATGGGTGCGCCCCAACACTTCGATGATTTCACCCTCGGGATTAAGGTGGCGTTGTTTCCACTCAAGAAGTTTAACGACTACTTTATCACCTACTTTCGGAATCGGCTGAATGCCACTGTTCTGAGGGTCAGGGACGAGGATGTCTTGCGTGATTCTAGGGTCATCGGGGATAACGAAAGAAGCGTGGCGACCACGCTCTAAAGTGCCGGGGATCTTTTCGTGTGCCCGTTTGAGAATACGAATAACCCGGACATTCGGCTTTTGATTCGGATCAGCCTTTTGAGATGCTCCACCTCTGCCGCGGCCTTTAAATGGGCGATTCGATGGTTCTTTAATCCGAGCTAGCACAGTGTCTCCGTGCATGGCGACGGCAGTATCTTCTGAGGACACAGGGTAGCCTTCCATTACCGGTGTTGCCGGATTTGCATCCGGGATGAGTGTGGCTGCGCCGCTTTGGCGAAAAAGGATGCGCCCGCTGACGAGATCCGCATCTTGAGGGATGCAGAGTTTATCTTTTTTCAGTCGGGCGATTTCGCCGCTTTCGAGCATCTTATCGATTAAGACATGCGCTTCTTGAGCACTTTCGGGCGAAAGGCGGAGGACAGAGATCGCTTCTTTGCGGCTTAGGGGGACGTAGTCTTTAGCGCCGAAGAGTTTGAGTAATTGAGAACGTAGTTCCATATATTTTCTAGCTTAATGAAGAGACTGCTAATTGCGAGCGGATAAGCCTAGGATTGTTGGGTCTGCTGTTTTGGAGATTGGGATGAAGTCCGGAAAAAATCATGATTTTATAAAAGGAAGTAGTGCATTGTGTAGTTCATGCATACGCGCTGGTTTGACTATAAAATCATCCATGCCTGGATACTCTTTTTTGAATAAAGATGGATCTATATTGGTTGCGGTAAAAGCAATGATAGGGACTTGCGACAATCTTTTTTGCGTGGGTGTAGCGGCATCGCTGTCTGCCCAGTTGCGAATGATTTGTGTCGCGCTGGGTCCGTCTAGTATCGGCATGTTACAATCCATTAGTATTAACTCGATGTCGTGATCATCATTCAGCGTATCAATCACTTCAGATCCATTAGACACTGTCTTATAAGTGCAGCCTAAAACATCCAATTGGCGACAAATAATCTTTTGATTGATACGATTATCCTCCGCGACAAGAACATGTAGCCCCAGAGAAGCTTTTTCATAGTCGAGATTGATTTTTACCGGCTCTTCATATGCGACTTTGGAAACTGCGAATTGAAGGGTGAATTCGAAGCGGGAGCCTGCATCTATTTCACTTTCAGCCGACAATTCACCCCCCATCATGTTTACGATTCTTGAACTAATCGCTAGCCCAAGACCGGTGCCCCCGAAGCGCCGTGTAGTCGAAGAGTCTGCTTGAGTAAAACGTTCAAAGATCATTTTTTTCGTTTCCGCATCCATGCCGATTCCAGTATCAGATACGCTGAATATGACCGATGCTTGGTTTGCATCATTTTTAATGACTTTAGCGGCCACCGTAACGGTGCCACCTTCAGGCGTGAACTTTACAGCATTGCTTAGCAGGTTTATGAGGACTTGCTTTAAGCGCAAACAGTCACCAAGTAAGCTGATTTTTAATTCAGGTGTTGGGTTAAAGTTAATCTCGACTGCTTTTTTCTGAGCGCTGTTGGATATGACCAATATAGATTCATCGAGGATATGACGGAGGGTAAAAGTCTCATTCTCTACCTTGAGTTGGTTGGCCTCTATCTTCGAAAAGTCCAGTATGTCATCGATAAGCCTAAGGAGATGGTTGCCCGAATCTGCAATTATGCTAAAATAATCACTTTCTTTTCCGCTAGCATCCGAGCGCCCTTTAAGTAATTCGGTTTGAGCGATGATCCCATAAAGTGGGGTGCGTATTTCATGGCTCATGTTTGCCAGAAAATCGCCTTTAGCCTTATTAGCTGCTAGAGCTTCTTTGGTTGCGGTTTCGAGCGCTTTTGTTCGCTCGGTAACACGATCCTCAAGTTGGCGGTTCATTGCTTTGACTGTCTCAAGCGAATGCTCGCTCCGTTTGGTGACATATTCCAGTAGCAATACGACGATGATTCCCAGTGTGAAAATAATTGTTAGGGCAACGAATCCGTCACGAGCTAAAACATTCGCGGCATAATCCAGCGATCCGGGAATATTGGGTCGATTGAGTGTTTTGAAATAAAAGACACAGTTACCTAAAATAACGGTAGCAAAACAGATTAAACGAGTGCGATTGCAGGCGAAAACCAGGCAAACCAAAAGCATGATGCAGTCGTAAATAAAAATTTGTAGACCAGTGCCTATGGGTTGTAAAAACATTGAAGCTGGGTTCAGTGCAATGATTACGTGGAAAGGGACGATCAGCAGGCCAGCCATCAAAGAGCCTGCTAACTGAATTTTGTCTTTCATTATCAAGCGAGCCGAAATGATGACTGCAAAGATGATTAGAAAATTGACGAGTAATCGGTAGCCGATGCCTTCAGGGCTGACCAAAAAAATCCGCACTATATTCACCACGACTATGGCTACAAAAAGCAGCTGCATTCCCGAAATTAATCGCGCTTTTAAGCGTATTAACTCGTTCTGGTCCTGATAGACTCGATCGAGTTTTCTTAAATATTCACCTATAGGGCGCTTCATAATTGGATCAAATTAAACTCAGAGCACGGGTGCGCAAATACAGAAAATGGTATTTTTAGCATACACAATGTTTGAGGAGCTAAAAAAATGCCACGTAATTAGCTCACTATTCTATCTTTGCTGATTAGGCGCTTTTGAGCTTAACCAATTTATAAGTAGATCGGCAAAAAGCTCTGGGGCCTCCAAATGCGGCGAGTGCCCTGACCGAGGTATCGAGCCTATACTCGACTGCTGCAATAGCTTATGTAAGCGACAGCTGATATCGGAATATTTTCGATCCATTTCGCCCGTGACCAGAAGCGTTGGTATTCCTGAATTAGAGACTTGAGGCCAGAGGTCTGGAAAACTGCCTTGTCCGAATTGGCGGAGACTGTCGGCGAGTCCGTTGGGTGTCTGCAATAAGCGGTTTCGTTGCATTATTAGCCGGTTACTTTCAGGGATCGTTGACTGACTTTTGATTGTCGGCTGTGCCTGCCAGTATTCTAGAAATGCTTCAATGCCTTCACTTTCAATTTTCTGAGCGAGCAGCCCATCTGACAATCTACGTTTTGCTCGGGCATCTTCACCTTCGATTCCAGGGTTGACGCTGATAAGGATAAGCGCGTCCCATGCATTCGAGTAGGCGAGTGCGTGTAGCAGGGCAGCACGTGCACCCATTGAGTAGCCGAGTAGCACTCTTTTGCTTGAAGGATCGATCGTAAGTCTAGCTTGCTCTACGCAATCAATGGTGGCTTTTGGAGAGCAATCCAGCGTCGGTATCGGCCCATGCCCGGGGAGATTGGGCAGGTGCCAGTCTATCATCTCTGCGGTTGTTTCAGCTAGATACGAAAAATCCTCGCCTACACCAGTGAAGCCGTGCAGAGCGAGGATTTGAAATGGTTTTGGCATGTTTCTACGATTAGAAAGTCAGGGCCAATTGTGCCTATTCGACGACTTTACCGGAAATGATTTCCTGTTTTTCAACTGGGCGGTCGCCGGGACCTTTTTTGACTGCTTCGAGCTTTTTAATCACATCCATACCTTCAACGACTTCGCCGAAAATGGTGTGGTTCATGTGTAACCACGGAGTCAGTGCTGTTGTAATGAAAAACTGGCTACCGTTGGTGCCTGGACCAGCATTGGCCATGGCCAGTAGACCGGGCTTATCAAATTTTACGTCGCGCGCGCACTCATCTTTAAAATGCTTCCCCCAAATAGATTCTCCACCGCGGCCAGTGCCGGTTGGGTCGCCGCCTTGGATCATAAATTCTTCGATGATACGGTGAAAGACGACGCCATCGTAGTAGCCGTTTTTCAAGTGTGTAGTGAAGTTTTCGCAGGTCTTCGGTGCGATGTCTTCAAAAAGTTCAAATGTGATACTACCTTGGGTGGTTTCTAGGATTACTTTGGCCATGATTTATTTGTTTTATGTGTAAAAACCGTTAATAGACGTTCGTGAACGTGTATTATTGGTTGATAGAATTATGATTTTTTTAATGTGCTGATTGTTTCGACGACAAAATGCTCAAGGTTGGCCTGTGGCGACTCGAAACCGAGTGCTAGATCGAGTTCTTTGAGCGTTTTTGAGGTCATTGGGCCGATGCTACCGTAAATCGGAATTCTGGCATCAGCATCCAATTCGAGTGCTGATTTCTGTTCGATAAATGATTTCACGGTCGAGGAACTCGTGAATAAAACAGCGTCGGCGCCTTCCTTGCGATAACGTGCCGCGCTGGGCTCCTCACTCAGTTCGGTCCGGCTTGTTTTGTAGAGTGGAAGCACGTCGACGATCGCGCGAGCTTCGGTTTCCAAACGCTGCACGAGGTTATCCCGGTTTTGGTTCCCAGTGATAACGAGCACTTGAATACTTTCGAGGCCCTCTTTTTCAATTAGTTCATCCGCGAGCGCATTTGCATTGGCCGTTTTTGGAATGAGGTCGACTTTCAGATTCTGAGCTTCAATCGCTTGGGCGGTAGCCGTGCCGACGGCGGCGATACGCATCGGGCCGAGACAGCGTATGTCATCGAAAGCACGATGGAAGAGCTCAAAGAAATTATTCACACCGTTCGCACTTGTAAAAATAATCCATTCGTAGACGGCAATTCCAGTGAAGATTTCGCCCAGACGTTTTGGATCAAATGACTGCTCCACTTTGATAAATGGGAGTTCGATCACTTCTGCGCCGTTGCTTTCCAGCAACTGGGTCAGTTGACTGGCCTGCTCGCGGGCCCGCGTGACCGCGATGCGTTTGCCGAAGAGTGGGCGACCTTCGAACCAATCGGCTTTGGCGCGGTGCTTAACCACGTCGCCGATGATCACAATTGCGGGTGCCCCCAGTCCGGATGCAGAGAGGTCAGCAATGATCGTCTCGACCGTTCCAAAGAGCGAACGTTGGCGATTGAGCGTGGCCCACTCGATAATCGCGACGGGCGTTTTCGGATCAAGGCCGCCATCGATCAGTTCGTCGATGATTCGTGGGAGTTGACCTATGCCCATGTAGATACAGAGCGTGCCTTTGAACTTTGCGTAGTCGCGAAAATCGATACTGAGGGTGTGTTTTTCGGGGTTTTCGTGGCCTGTAAGAAAAGTAATCGATGAGCTATGGTCGCGGTGCGAAAGGGGAATGCCGGCATAAGCGGCAGCGGCCAATGCAGCGGTCACGCCTGGGACAATTTCAAAAGGAATTTTATCGATTTCCAGCTGTTCAATCTCTTCACCGCCGCGACCGAAGACGAAGGGATCGCCTCCTTTTAAGCGAACGACCGAACGGCCTTTGAGGGCATGTTGGACAAGGATTTCTTCGATCTCATCCTGTGGGATCGAATGACGGCCGGCACTTTTACCTACGTAGATTTTTTCAACATCGCCGCGTGCCCAGTCAAGTAGTTTTGGATTGGCGAGATAGTCGTAGACGATGACGTCTGCCTTCTCGATGAGTTCGCGTGCACGCACGGTGAGTAGACCGGGGTCCCCGGGGCCTGCGCCGATGAGATATACTTTACCTGTTTTGGACATATATTTAGAAGCTGGGAAATAGAATTCGAAAGGCAGGAGCTAAAAGAGTATAGAGAAAATACGTTCCAGCTCGGAGTCGATTTGTTCGATCGATTCTAGTTCAAAATGAAATACGGTGTATCCGACATCCGGATGAAAAATATGAAAAGTATCGTCGGCGAAGTGAGCACCCACGGGGGTCTGACAACCACCACCGAGCTTGCGAAGGAATGCACGCTCGAGGGATACGGCCCGTTTGGTCTGCTCGCAGAAAAGGCTCTCGTATTTAACGAGTTCGGATTGGCGGCATTGGATCGCTATGGCGGCTTGGCCAGGGGCAGGGACAACTTGCTCAAGGGAGAGTTCAAGAAACTCAAGGCCTGGATATTCGGTGATGTTTAGACGATCGAGTCCAGCCGCAGCGAGTAGGGTGGCATCCGCTTCGCCGTCTTCGACAATCTTACGCATACGGGTGCCGACGTTGCCGCGAATGGTGGTCCATTCAGCCTTTGGTTGGAGGATGCCTAGTTGCGCACGGCGGCGGGGACTGCTCGTCGCGATTGTCTTTGGAGTGGGTTTATCGGATAGATGCACGAGCACATCGTTGGCACGAGCGCGTGGCAAATATCCGGCAATGCAGAGATCGTCTTTAAATTGAGTCGGTAGGTCTTTAGCACTATGGACGGCGAGCGTCGCACGGTCGTCGAGGAGCGCATCTTCGAGCTCTTTAGTGAAAAGGCCGATCCCACCGCGTTTTTCGAGCGACCAGGTTAGGCGTTCATCGACTTTGGTGCTCAGTCGTAGTTCTTCAAAACTGTCTTCAGGCAGCTTTTCTGAGAGCCATGCGCATACCATCTCCGTCTGCTTGAGGGCAAGCGGACTTTTGCGGGTCGCTATACGGATGGTGGAGGGCATGAGCAGTTGATGTTTTGCGGAAACTTGAAGGCAAGCGTTCCGACCATTGAAATACGAAGATAGAAACTAAAAAGCGGTCACAGGTATGAAACCCGCGACCGCTTGTAAAATCAAATTTGAAATGCGCTTAGTTGTATGAAGCTTGCGAACCTTTGATGTTACGCTTCTTGACCCAAGGCATAAGAGAGCGAAGGCGTTGGCCGGTTTTTTCAATTTGGTGGTTTTGTCCGTCCTTGATGAACTGCTTATAATTTGGCAGGCCATCTTTGTATTCTTTGACCCAGTTTTTGGTGAACTTACCCGTTTGGATGTCTTTAAGAATGGCCTTCATTGCCTTACGAGACGAAGCGTTGATCACGCGTGGACCTGAAATGTAGTCACCCCATTCAGCGGTTTCCGAGATGGAGAAGCGCATGCCGGAGATACCGGATTCAACCATAAGGTCGACGATCAGCTTCAGCTCGTGCAAGCACTCGAAGTAAGCCATTTCAGGTTGGTAACCCGCTTCAACGAGTGTTTCGAAACCAGCCATAACGAGCTCGGAAGCACCGCCGCAAAGAACGGCTTGCTCGCCAAAGAGGTCGGTTTCACATTCTTCTTTGAAGGTTGTTTGGATAACGCCTGCACGTGTGCCGCCGACGCCTTTAGCCCATGCAAGTGCCACGGACTTGGCATTCTTGGAGGAACCTTTATTAATTGCGATGAGTGCGGGAACGCCTTTGCCCTCTACATATTGGCTGCGAACAACGTGGCCGGGGCCCTTCGGCGCAATCATGATGACGTCGATGTCTTTTGGGGCTTCGATTAATCCAAAGTGGATCGCGAGACCGTGCGTGAATGCAAGGGTTTTACCCTTAGTCAAATGCGGTAGGATGTCGCGCTCATACACTTCAGCCTGCTTCATGTCAGGAACTGCCAACATGATGACGTCCGCTTTCTGAACAGCTTCAGCCGTTTCGAACACTTCGAAACCCTGGCTTTGAGCGACCTTGACGGACTTGCTCTTGGCGTAGAGGCCAATGATCACTTTAAGACCACTGTCCTTTAGGTTTTGTGCGTGGGCGTGGCCTTGAGAGCCGTAGCCGATGATCGCGAGTGTCTTTTTCTTGAGGACTTTTAGGTCCGCATCTTTGTCAGTATAGACTTTAGCTGGCATATGTATCGTAGTTGTGGGGCTGTTTTAGCTCCTGGTTAATTAAGAAGGTAGTTATAAGAAAAGATTTTAACCGCGCTTGAGCGCGAGATTTCCAGTGCGGGCCATTTCAGTGATTCCGTAGGGCTGGATTAGGTCGAGAAATGCCTGCACCTTGTTGGCGTTACCAGTCATTTCAATATTCATGGTTGCTGCGGCCACATCGATGATTTTCGCCCGAAAGATATCGCAAACTTGCATGATCTCAGATCGTTTGGCGGCTGGAGCACTGACCTTGAGCATGATGAGTTCACGTTCGGTTGCGGTGCCATCTGAAAATTCGGTGACTTCGATTACATTGATCAGCTTGTTAACTTGCTTAATCGCTTGCTCGAGGGATTCGCTGTCACCAACTATGGTAGCAGTTATGCGAGAGAGGCTCGGATCCATCATCGGGCCGACATTCAGTGTCTCGATATTGAAACCGCGGCCGCTGAACATGCCAGCGATGCGCGCGAGCACTCCGAATTTGTTTTCGACGAGGATAGATATTGTATGGCGCATGATGTAGAGCTGGACATTTCCCTTGCTCGAACTCGAAAATGGTAGACGGAGAGGGATTCGAACCCACGACCCCCTCGGTGTAAACGAGGTGCTCTAACCAACTGAGCTATCCGTCCTCATGTTTGAGAAAACGAGTAAGATGTGCCTGTCTAAAAGTGAATCAAGCCTAAAAACTTTTTCTCTGGGTCTATTTCGCGATTAGATCGGCGGACTTTCAGAGTAATTGATTATAAAGGTGGAGAAATCTGTTCGCGCTGAGCGGGTGTGCTGCAACCAAAGGCTTTTACGGCAAGGCTTTTAGGCAGAATCATTTATCGGCAGAATGATTTGAATTGCGGAGCGCAGTACGTTTTTAGACGCTGTGTGCCCAATCTCCGCTATTTCCTTTGAACCCGTTTTCATGCGGGACTTCTTAAATGGTGGTGAGAGCCGGATTGGCTTCGTCACTTTCAGTGACTTCGGTTCTTCGAACTCATGCTGGCGCATGCCCCTTCTTCGGTCGCTTCGCTCCCTGCGTCAAACCAGCGGGCTGGTTCTTCATCCGGCTCCCACATGAAAAAACCCGTTCTTGCGAACGGGTTTTTAAATGGTGGTGAGAGCCGGATTCGAACCAGCGAACTCAAAGAGGGCAGATTTACAGTCTGCTTGCTTTAGCCACTTGCATATCTCACCTGAAAAGGGAAAGGCGTGGACTGTAGGACTCTCACATAAGATGCCAAGTATTTTTTAGAAAATTCTTCGCGCTTAAATCTTTAAAGGTGAGTTGGAACCACGAATGGACACGAATTTTCACGAATGACTTTGGTAAAGATATCATTCGTAGATGCTTGTGAACTTTACTTGCGAATTCAGCTGGTGGAATAGCTGGCTCGATTTAGGCATTCACTTTGATTCTTGTAGATGAGTCTTCATACGTGGTTTCTGAATTTACTGCCTTAAGAACACTCCGTCTAAAGTAGGCTTAATGTTATAGCTAAGACACTTTCTAGCTGCGCCTGTGCTGCTATCTCAATTACATCCGAAGCAAAGCGATGGAAGTATTTGTTTTGGTTTCGGTTACATGCTTGAGATCGTGGAGGGTTCTGTCTTCTGTCTTTCGGAATCCGGCGTTTCCAATTCCATGTCTTTCGAAAAATTCTCTTTAAATAATCTGCCCAATTGGATGCGAGGCCGTCTAGACGATTCGCAACGTTTTTTGGCGCTCTGTATCTGTGCGGGTGTGATTTGTGGGCTGATTGGTGTGTTGTTTCACCTCGCGATTACTGGAGTATTTGAGACTTTATTTGGTTTTTATGCAGGGCTTGGTATCTGGGCGCTGCCTGCGATGGTGCTCTCGCCGGCTGTTGCGGGTGTCATTGTGGGTTTGATGATCCGTTACGTTTCGCCGACAGCAAGTGGTTCGGGTATCCCACAAACGAAGGCAGCCTATTATCAGAATTTTGGAGTCATCAAGACCTCGGAGGCTTTTTGGCGTTTCATTATTGGCACGGTATCAGTGGGTATGGGCAATAGCCTCGGGCGGGAAGGGCCGACGGTGCATATTTGCAGTGCAGTGTCTTCGAAGATCGGGCGAATGTTTGGCTTGGGGAAGCTTCGGGTGCAGGCGATGATTCCGGTAGGTATGGGGGCGGGTATATCGGCGGCTTTTAATGCCCCGATCTCGGCGATTACTTTCGTTTTCGAAGAGCTCTTGGATAATTTCAGTAGCAAGGCACTGGGCGGTGTGTTGATCGCGGTGGTGGTGGCGGCCGTGGTTGAGCGAACGATTCTTGGTGAGCATGGTGCCTTACAAGCGGACGATGAATTTTTCAAGACATCGTGGTGGATGTTAATTTGTTTGGTGCTGGGGCCAGCAGCGGGCTTTTTAGGACACTTTTTTACTCAGTCGCTCTTACGCCTAAGAATGCGCTTCAAGCATTGGGAACGTGTTCCCAACTGGATCAAGCCGGGTATCGGTGGTCTTTGTGTCGGGCTACTTGGAGTCAGCGTATTCACTCTAACCAGTGGTGCAGAGGGCGGAAATCATGGCGTCTTCAGCATTGGTTATGAGGATTTGAATGGGGCTTTAAATGGGCACCTAATCTGGCAGGTGCTTCTTTTGCTTTTAATTGGTAAGCTCGTCGCGACGGCCGTTTGTTATGCTTCGGGAGCAAGTGGTGGTATTTTCGCACCTGTCATTTTTATCGGTAGTATGCTGGGCGGACTTTTTGGGTCCTTGTTGGTCGAGTTTTTTGGAGTGGATGAGTCAGTGCGAGCGGGTGCTGCGCTCTTGGGGACGGGTGCATTTTTTGCGGCGGTCATTCGTTGCCCCCTAACCTCGATCTTGATCATTTTTGAAATGACCCGAAACTATTCGCTCATCCTGCCTTTGATGGTGGGTAATTTGATCGCCTATCTAATCTCGGCTAAGCTGAGCCCAATTCCTATTTACGATGCGCTGTTGCTCCAAGATGGGATCAGTTTAAAGAAGCTGCCAGCCTATCGAGGTGAGCAAGATTGGCGGAATTTACCGATCAGCACAATCATGACGCATGATATACGATCAGCTGTCGGATCTATTGGTGCACTGGAGAATTTGGAATCGATCACGGATACTGGACACGCACATCATGGGTATCCGGTAATTGCCGATTTGAACGGGCAGCAGTTGATCGGTATGATCATGCACCATGAGCTTGAAGAGTTGATTGCAGATGGAAATACCGCACCGATCAGCGATTACTTGAAGGATCAGAAAGTAATTAATTTGTATCCGGATACGTCGATACGAGATGCGGCGAATACCCTGGTGATCAAAGATGTGTTGCAAGCGCCCATTGTCAGCCGGAAGGAACCGACTCGACTCTTGGGTCTGGTCACCTTGCATGATATCGCGCGTCAGCAAAACGCGATAGAAGATTCTCTAGAGCGGTAGAGTGCTTAGGCACCTCGAAACCTGTGTCGCGTATGGACGCCAACTTTGGGATTTTAGGCAGAATCATTTAGCGGCAGAATCATTTAAATTACAGTGAGTCGTGTTTCTAAAGACGGTGTGGCCCTGAATTAGGTCCCTGTTAGTTCCTCTATTGTGAAAGCAGCTGGGCTAATCGAGAGCAGAACAATTATCAGATCACTGACGACTGATCAAGAATGGCGACGTCGTTTATCGGGGATCTCTGTCTGCTCTCAAATGATTCTGTCACGAAATGATTCTGCATAATTTTTAAACTCAGCATTACATTTATTCCGCATTAGCAGGGTGCAGTTCGATGTTTCTACTTATTGCTTTGAATATTTTATTATTTCGGTGATCCTAATGGCTTATGCCAAAAAAGAAGTCTGTTAAGTCCGCACCGAAAGCTTATAAAGCACCGGAATTTCTCGTAGATTTGCTCAATGCACGCTCGCCGACGGGTTGTGAGTATGAAGCGCAAGCTGTGATCGACGCTTACGTGGAGCCGAAGGTCGATGCTTACCGGAAGGACACGATGGGTAATCGCTTTGCGACGGTTAATCCTGAGGGTGACCCGAAGGTATTGTTCGCGGGTCACATCGATGAGTTGGGCTTGATCATTACTTACATCAATGACGCTGGGTTCGTTTATTTCGATGTGCTCGGCGGTCATGATAAGACGATGATCTCGGGGCGACGTATTTCTATTTTAACGAAAAAAGGTATTGTTAAGGCAGTTACTGGTAAACGCGCGATTCACTTGATGTCTCCTGAAGACCGTAAGAAGGTGCCGGAGACGCACGAGATTTGGATTGATCTGGGAGTGAAGTCGAAGGAGGAAGCCGAGGCGCTCGTCGAAATCGGTGACTGCGCGGTCTATGATCAAAGTTTTGAATTAGTGCGTGGTAGCGTAGGTGTGGCCCGTGCCTTTGACGACAAAGCGGGTGCCTATGCGGTGCTCGAAGCGGTGCGCCGTCTCGCAAAAGGTAAGCTGGCTGCAAAAGTCACTGCGGCGGCGACGACACAGGAAGAGATCGGAACACGCGGGGCAATGACGGCTGCCTTCTCGGAGAACCCGGATTTTGCGATCGCGGTCGATGTCGGCCACGCCACAGATTCACCGGATTGTGATCCACGCAA
>Ga0307933_1000995_pt1 | contig 24347 bp, 21 predicted proteins | sample OrgLakmetageno88_FD_201811 | JGI IMG/M metagenome (GOLD analysis project Ga0307933, IMG submission 201811) | Saline water microbial communities from Organic Lake, Antarctica - #88 | ecosystem: Environmental > Aquatic > Non-marine Saline and Alkaline > Saline | place: Antarctica: Organic Lake... | reverse complement strand
TGAAATAGCTCAGGCAAGAAATTTGCTGCAGCAGCTTATTGATGATGGATATATACTGGTAGATGAGACATCGATGATGCTAAATCATGCACGACAAGAAAATCAAAGAATTATGATCGAGTGTTCACAGTCAGCATTGTTAGGTCTTGATGGGTGAATGTATCCTTATTGTACAAGTAGTGATACTTCTGCAAATGGTATCTGAAGTGGATTAAATATCCCACAGATTGACACGACTATCGCAGTTGTAAAGGCAATAAAATCAAAAGTGTGATGAGGCTATTTTCCAACCATTTTCAAAGATGAAGCTATGGCAAAAGTCTATAGAGATGCCTCTGGAGAATATGGAGCAACTACCTGAAGACCTAGAGATGTAGGATGGTTTGATTGTGTAGAGACAAGAAGAGTGCTGGCAACAAATTCAGTAGATGTGTTATGTGTAACAAAAGCTGATGTGCTTCCTCATGTGCCTGAGGTGAAGTTTGGTGTCAATTATACTGTACCATCTACATGAGCTATATATATGAACACTTTTCCCACGCAAGAAGTAAAATACAGTGATCTTGAGGTGACTCGAAGTAGATCATATATGCCTAGTGAAGATATCTTATGACTTCAAGATGCTGATAAGCTCCCAAGTAGCTATCGTTGATATTTTGATGATCTTTTGGATGTGTTAGATTTTCAAGGGAGAGTATTATTGGGGAGTGGTCCAGATAGAGATGATGTAGTGTTCTATAGGTAGATTATTTGTGAAAATTTTCTAGAAATACATTATAGTGTTTCTCTAATTTATTGAAATCACGGAGATATAGATCAGCTGGTAGTACATTTTTATTGTCAGCTTTTCATTCTCTAATTAGATGTCAATGTAATTTTCATAAGCTGTTATGAGCTCTTTTTATTAGTAAATAAATTTCTGTTTGATGTTTGTTTTTTGCTCGAGATAAATCTCTTCTGACTATAAAATATATTGAAAAAAGAGTGTGTAGATTTTTTTTTAATCGTATGTAGTTCTCTTGCGCTTATCTTATGCGTAATTTCTCATGTTGGAAGAATTAGTTGTTTTATTTCTTTTTTTACTCATCAACTTCATCTCAGTTTTATTTGTGAAAATTGTTCATCAGAGAAGTTGTCTATGAAAGATGAGTACATACTCATTATGTCTTCATCTAGTGTTAGATTGAATACCAAACTATCTTTAAGTTTTCAAAAATCTGTTGTATAATTAAGTAGCTCTTCTGGATAGCCTGATCTTACTCAAACTTTTCACATGGATTTTAGGATTTTTGCAATTTTTCTAGGCTTTACAATTTTCTCTCTTTGAGAGCGTTTAGTAATTTGTCCATGTTTATATTTATCCCATAACTCTTTGTATGATGGGTGATGCAGTGCATTAGTCAACAACTCAGATGTATGCAAAAAAATTCTAGAGAATTCGACTTCTTCTAGAATTCATAATATCTCTTTTTGATCTGTAAGTAGTTTTTTCATATTTTGTATATACTAGTTGTATTTACAAAATCAATAATATGTTTTTAATATGTTGTATGTATTCTAGCTATAGAAGTAATATTTCGTATATAGTTATTATTTATATATAATAAAAGATGAGCAATAAAGCACTTATATATATGCTGTTTTTTTCACTATTTTGGTCGATAGATATTTTATTGGGGAAATGGATATATATGCAGGGTATAGATCCATTTCAGTGGATTGTACATGTATATTTCTTTGCTAGTATATTTTGGTTGATATATATGATACGTATGGATGCATTCCAGCCTACGCATCTTATAAAGCAACTGAAGTATCCATTTCTTATAGTAGCAACAACAGCTGCAATATGAACATCGCTATCATACGTAGGCCTGAATTTTACGCAAGCTATCAATTATAGTTTTCTTGTTCAGTCATCTATGCTGTTTACGGTAATATTTGCTCATGTGCGATTTACAGATGAAAAAATTACTCGGATAAAATCATGACTTATGGTAGTATTTTTATTAGGTATCTATTTGGTATCAACAGGATGAACATTATTAATTCCTCAATGATGAGACTTGTTTGTAGTAGCTGGGGCAGTATTTTTTGCGATCAATAATATTACCATAAAGCACTGTATTCGTTGATGATTGCAGGTACCTACAATCATATTATGAAGAAATATTGCAACTGTATTGATATGAATATGTATGTCTTTACTTATCTTGTGAAAAATTGTTTCTTTATGAGATATGCTGCCATATGCTATGATCAGTGCTTTTTTGTTATGTGTGTGGATTTTTTCACTAAACAAGGTCGTAGAGTATAGTTCGCCTTCTTATATGTCCATGATGGCGACAGTAAATCCTGTACTCGTTGTTATATGAGCTTCGATATTTCTTGGAGAATCTATGTCTGTGATCCAACTCTTAGGTTGAGCTATTGTGCTTAGTTCATGAGTTGTTTTGGAATATATAAGAAGAAAAAATTAAATGTATTTGATCGTGACATCTGCCGAATGATAGCTATATCTAAAGAGATCGAGTACTATATTTATTTTCTTTTATATAATGTCACATAAGGTATATCAAGATCCACTTGTAGGAAGATATACAAGTCAAGAAATGCAAAAACTTTTTTCGCTACAAACAAAATTTGAATGATGGAGGAAATGTTGGATAGCACTTGCAGAATCTCAAAAAGAACTTGGATTAGAGCTTATTACTCAAGAGATGATAGATGAAATGTATGCTGCAGCAACAACTATAGATTATGCGGTAGCAAAAGATAAAGAAAAAGAAATACGTCATGACGTTATGGCTCATGTATATGAGTTTGGGACACATTGCCCAAAAGCAAAGTGAATTATACATCTGTGAGCGACGTCTCAGTTTGTGAATGACAACACTGAACTGCTTCAAATGAAACAAGGGTTAGATCTCTTAAAGACTAAGCTAGTACGTGTGATAGCTAATATGGCTAATATCGCTGAACAATACATAGATGTGGTCACTCTTTGATTTACTCATTATCAATCTGCCCAACCTACAACTATCGGAAAGAGAATGACCTTGTATATACAAGATTTACTGATGGATTTAGAATCTTTGGAGCAGTTGACTATACCTGCAAGGGGAACTAAAGGTACTACAGGAACACAAGCAAGCTATCTAGAACTATTCTCTGGAGATTATGAGAAAGTGAAAAAACTTGACCAATTAGTGGCAAAAAAATTATGATATGATACAGTGTTTCCTGTAACAGCTCAGACGTATCCTAGAAAACTAGATACAAAGATAGCTGAAGTATGCGCGTGAATTGCTGTTTCTTTGACAAAGTTTGCGACAGATCTTAGACTGTTGTCACATCAAAAAATAGTTGATGAACCTTTTAGTCTTCATCAGACTTGAAGTAGTGCTATGGCATATAAACGCAATCCTATGAGGTCAGAAAGATTGTGTGGGTTGGCTAGGAAACTTATGGGGCTTGTGCCAAACTTTTACCAGACAGCAAGTGTACAGTGGTTAGAAAGAACATTAGATGACTCAGCAATCAGGCGTATGGATATTCCACAAGTATTTTTGTTGACTGATGCAATTTTACTTTTAGCAGAAAATATAACTAATCAAGATGGTGATCCATCTATTGGTAGGCCGCTAACTTTTTATCCAGAAAGAATTAAAACTATTCTTGAACAAGAGTTACCGTTTATGACTACAGAAGCTATATTGATGGATCTTGCACATGCAGGATATGATAGGCAGGATATGCATGAGCTTATCAAAAAACATAGTGTAGCTGCATGATTAGATATAAAAGAAGAGGGCAAGGAAAATAACTTATTTGAAAGGCTTGGTGAAGATGTATTGTTTCCTCTAAGTGAAGATGATCTTGCTGCATACTTGGATAATCCGCAAAGATATGCATGAGCAGCTGTTGATCAAACTGAGGAGTTTCTTCGTGATATAGTTTTTCCAAAGATTCATGCGTATAAAGAGGTTTTTGCTGGCACATCTCATGTGAAATTAGCTGTATAGATTGACAAGTAACAATATGTATGTAGTAGTAGAAATATATTGACATAAATAATATGAATTGTATGGTACATATAATGTATTTACCTTTTCATATACTTATAGATGGCGCTTTCAATACAGAAATTTTGAGGTTCGAGGGCAGTACCCTGTGTAGATACAACAAGATTTCTTGATTTAGAGCATCCTTGATTACAGAAATGGAAAGCTGATATGCTAGCATGTAGGGAACGTACAAACGCTACCTTGTTATGATTTACGTCTCAAGCTGTAGCTTTGACGCAGTCTATGGCGTATAAGGTGTTTGCTGATCTGAATAACGTATGATGATTTGATTATATTTTTGTTGATATATCCTCACGTAAATATCCAGATATGCAACCAGTAGATCTTGTTACGATCTCGAATGAATGAGACTTATCTAAATTTATATTTGCGCAGATACAAGAAGAGTTATTTCCTGATCTCGTTTTGAGAGATGCTGTTAGTTTTCCAAATTAATAAAAATAGTATGCTATACCAAAAAGAACAAACGTTCTCTTTTCTCTTGCAATGAGAAAAAAAGTACGTATATTGATGATGTTGTCCTAAGAGATGAAGAAATATTCTATCCTTCTTCCCTTGTATTCTTTTTGAGGAATCGTATCTCATAGACATATATTATACATATTTTTACTTATTTTTGTTGAATACTCATGTCAAAAGAAAAAGTATTAGATGATGCCTTGAAATCAATTGAAAAACAATTTGGAAAGTGATCTATTATGAAGTTATGATCAAACAAAAATCTTTGAGTTGTAAATACATATCATAGTGGGTCATACTTATTAGATATAATTTTGGGATGAGGATATCCTGAATGAAGAGTAGTAGAAATATATGGTCCGGAGTCTTCTGGTAAAACAACTATTGCGCTTCATGCAATTGCAGAAATTCAAAAAAGATGAGAGACATGTGCATTTATTGATGCTGAGCATGCTTTGGATCCTCAGTGGGCAAAGAAAATATGAGTAGATACTGATAATCTGTTACTTGCTCAGCCAGATTATGGTGAACAAGCGTTGAGTATAGCTGAGGAACTCGCAAAAACATGAGCGATCAAACTTATTGTGATTGATTCTGTTGCAGCTATGGTGCCAAGAGCTGAAGTTGAGGGAGATATGTGAGATAGTCATATGGGTCTACAGGCTCGTATGATGTCACAAGGTTTGAGAAAACTTACCTCTATTCTTGCTAAGACTTGAACAACCTGTATTTTCATCAATCAGATTCGTATGAAAATATGAGTTATGTATGGAAATCCTGAAACTACAACATGAGGTAATGCATTGAAATTTTATGCTTCACAACGTATTGAAATTAGAAGAGGACAAAAAATTGAAGAAAATAAAGAGGCTATTGGATATACAGCAAAGATCAAGATCGTGAAGAATAAGGTTGCTGCACCATTTAAGAAACTTGAATTGCCAGTGATGTTTAATAGAGGTTATGACCTAGAGACTGATCTTATTGAGTCTGCTATGATGTTTGATTTAGTTACAAGAGCTGGAGCATTTTATACGCTTTGAGACACCAAGGTACAATGAAGAGAAAAATTGAGATTGTACCTGATTGAAAATGAAAAAGTAAGAGAAGATCTCGCAAAACAAGTACAGACACATGTGAGTAATATCCGTATGTGAAAGGAAATTATTCCTGATGAGATCAGCGTTGTTGAATGAAATATTGATGATATAGTTGATGAAGTGAAAGAGAAAAAATAAGAAAAGGGATAAAGTTTATGATGAAGAATAACACACAAAAAATGGCTCCTTCGACCTTGAAGGAGCTATTTTTATACAAGTATAATTTTTATACACTTATTCACTCACAACAACTCTATGTGGATATGGAATACTTATGTTGGCAGCATCTAGTCATTTTTTGACGTCCTCAGTGAGAGAGTAGAGTGCATTGAAATAGTCTTTATCATTTGCAAATCATCTTACGATAAGATTTACTGAGCTGTCTCATAGTGCTTCTACAAGAACTTCTTTTGGCTCATCATCAACGATGTATGTGTTTTTACTCAGTACTTCTAGGAGAACAGTTCTGGCTTGATCAATATTTGCGTCATAGCTGATTCATACATTTACATCAATTCTTGCTAATGGATTGACGCTAAGATTAGTGATGGTATCATTCATGATTGGACCATTTGGTACTATAACGGTATTTTTTTCAACAGTAGTGATTGTTGTGCTAAAAACATCGATGTTTTCTACACGTCATCTTGTTCATTGAACGCCAATCACATCTCCAATTTTATACGGTTTTAGGATGAGTATAAGCACTCATCAAGCAAAGTTAGAAAGACTGCCTTGGAGAGATAATCATACTGCTAGACCTGCTGCTCATAGCAGAGCTATAAATGAAGTTGTTGGTATACCAAATACTCATGCTATACTAAGCACTAAGAGTACTTTTAATATTATATTCAGTAAGTTTATAACAAATGTACGAACAGTTAGATCTAGGTTTGATTTAGTTAGCGCTCTGTTAGCAATGCGACTTATCCATCTGATCGCTTTTAAACCTATCCAGACAATAAGTATTGCTTTTACAACTGCGGGAAGATATTTTAATCCCAACTCTATAACCATGTCTCATAATTCTTGAACTTGTTGCATATCAATTTCCATCGGACAATGTATTATTAATATTTAAAAATTTTTAACATTTATTTTATTTAAACAGCGACAGGAGCTTTTATACGAGGATGAGACTGGTATCCAACCAATTCAAAATCTTCCCATTCTAGAGCTTCGATATCCTCGATAGTTTTTATATGTTTGAGAATATTGAGTTTTGGCAAAGGTAGTGGTTCTCTAGTAAGCTGTTCATTTACGGCTTCTCGATGGTTTTGGTAAATATGCGCATCTCCCAATGTATGAACAAATGTTCCCGCTTCCAATCAAGTAATTTTTGCAAGAAGCAACAAGAGAGTAGAGTAGGAAGCGATGTTGAATGGAACTCATAAGAACATATCACACGACCTTTGGTACATTTGTAGGTGAAGTTTGTTATTTGTGGTATCAACGTTCATTTGGTAGAACATATGACAAGGAGGCAAAAGCATATCTTGAATCTGTGCTGGATTCCATGCATTGACTATTATTCTTCTGCTGGTAGGGTTGTTGCGTATGAGGTTGATTGCTTGTCTTAGTTGATCTACTCATGATCCATTGTAGTTTCTCCATTGATGGCCATATACTGGTCATAAATCTCACCATTGCTGGACAAAAGGATCGTTTGCATCCTTATCCTTTATTGTTTGAATAAACCAAGTCATCTTTTCAGATCGGCTTTCAGAGTATTTTGGGAATGATTCTTCTAGATTGTTTTCTTTGAGATAATGTTGAAATGGCCACTCATTCCAGATACGTACATTTCTATCTACTAGGTATTTGATATTTGTTTCTCATCTGATTAATCGGATAAGTTCAACAACAATACCTCTAAGAAAAGTTTTCTTAGTGGTTACTAAAGGAAATCATTTCGCTAGATCATATCTCATCTGAGCTCCAAATACTTTCCTTGTTCATACTCAAGTTCTATCAGCAACATCAACACCGTTATCTTTGATATATTGGAGGAGTTCTAAATATGGAAGCATAATGATATAATGAAACATAAAATTGTATAGCAAGGTGCGAAGGTATTATTCTACCCATTTTTTTCTATACGTAACAAAATCTAAATTTTCATCGTAGGTGTCTCTTTCAGCTTCTTCGAAATGTTCCTTGAAAGGAGGAAAGAATGTGTCTCATTGGACAATATGTTTTACCTCAGTTAGATATAACCAGTCTGCCTTATCCATAAAATATGCGTATAGACTAGCACCTCAAATGATAAACACTTCTTCCTCATCACCAAGTTCATCTTCAAGAATATTTAGTGCAAGTTGTGGATCATTATAGCATTCTACTTCATCGTAGTTGGCTGTTGTTGATATAACAATATTTCTTCTATGTGGCAGTGGTTTTCCAATAGATTCATATGTTCATCTTCACATAATCACAACGCTTCCTGCTGTTCTTGCTTTAAATCTTTGTAAGTCTTCACTGTAATGCCATGGTAGTTTGTTATCTATCCCAATAACATGATTTTCCGACATGGCTGCTATCATACATATAATCATATACCTTTTGTAGAAAATAAATCTATATATAGGTTGTATTTTTCTAGGTGTGGTTTGCAACTATTTTAGTGATGTTTGAGCCACATTGCATCACCAAAACTATAAAATTTATATGTATGCTCAATTGCATGAGCATAGATGTTATTCATTTCATCATAGCCTATAAAAGCTGCAACAAGCATAAGTAAGGAGCTTTTAGGTAAATGAAAGTTAGTAATAAGTTCGTCAATAATATAAAATGGTTTTCCAGGGTATAAAAATAATTTGGTAGAGAAGTGAATATTGTTAGTTCAAAGTTCAGTTGAGAGAATATATAGTTTTGCTTGTTCATATGGTATTGAAGACGTAAGCATTTCTCGAAATTGTATTGTGCGATCAGAAATTATATATTTTTCAATAAATTGTTCTTTGTGTGTTTTCCATACATATGGAAGAGATTCCAGAGTTCTGGTTACCGTGGTTCATATAGCTAATACAGGTTTTTTATTTATTTTTTGCTGAGCAATACGTTCGAATAGAGTATAATCTATCGTGCATAGCTCATCATGAATGTCATATTCTTGTATATTATTGACGTCAACCTGTTTGAATGTTCCTAGACCAACATGAAGGGTTGTGTATGTAATATCTACCCCAATGTTTTGGAGCTCATCTAATAAGGACTGGCTAAAGTGGAGTGAGGCAGTAGGCGCCGCTACGGATCATTTTTTTTCTGCAAAAATTGGCTGGTAAGGATCAGATTTAGTTTGATCATACGTGATATATGGTGGAAGAGGCATTTGTCCTAGAGTTTCAAGAATATCTTCTATAGGCTTGTTGCTGGTAAGGATTCTTCACGTATAGGTAATTTCTTTTACTGTACAGTATATATCGGTTGTTATGTGTACGGCACTTCCTATTTTAAATTTTTTTCATGGATACACTAAGGCTTCAAAGGTATATGTATCTATTTTTCTGAGAAAGAAGATTTCTTTTTTATCAAAAGCTATTCTTGCTTTTACTACTTTAGTATTGTTACAAATCATTAGAGTATCAGGATCAATATGTGTAGATATGTCCGAAAATAGTTGATCTTGAACTACATGTAAATTTTTGGTATATACCAAAAATTTACAGCTTTCGGGCGGGTCTGCAGGATTCTGAGCAATTAACTCTGAAGGTAAAACATAATCATAGTCTTGTAGTGTATGCATTGATCTTATACTACTTAGTTAGTGGATAAGTTCAAGAAATATATCATAGTTGTGTAGTTATGATGAATAAAAAACTCTCTACTTGAGTAGAGAGTTCAATGTCCGTATTTATTGTGTAGAGTCTATTATCCTTGAGGAACTCATTCACCACCAGGACCTTCTCATGCTGGAGGAGGTAGTATAGTACATGATGAATATTGGAATGTAAGAGTAGTTGGGTTCCCATTCCAGTCGAAAAAGACTCCATTCTCACACTTACCACCTTGACGAACACAGGTATCACTTCCGTCCCATGCAACAGGTTGTATTGTTTCATCTTTATATAAGGTAATACTACCACCATGAGCTATTCTTTGACCATTTGGAGCAATACATCATGCTGGTGGTTGAACTTCACAGCTACATGCTGAGCCAGCATTTGGTGAGAGAGAACCATTGCTACATGTGCTTGTTACTTCTACATCTGAACATGTAGTATCTGAACCATGAGGTATTGATCAGTTTGTGTAGGTTGTTACAGATTCTCCATGAGCTACATCTCCACAAGCAGATGAACATGATACAGGCTCCTGAACCTCACAAGATGCAAATACTTCTTCTCCAACAGGTTCTCCAATGTTTTCTGCTGTTCCATATCTAATAGATCCATAGCCACAAACAACGCCTACTTGTTGACAGCTTGATCCATATGGCACACTAGATTGTAAATAAACGCTCCCTTGTTGTCCATGAGTCCATACTCCGCCAAATGGCCCAGTACATCTTGCATATATTGGTTGATTTTGTGTTGGAGTATTATTGACTTGAGGAGCAGTGTTAGTTTCTACTGCAGGTTCAACTGTTCCTTGTGTTTCTCATGTGTTTTCAATCTCTCATGTATTTTCAGTTTCTTCCACTTGGAGTGTGCAGCTACTAATGAGGTTTAATTTATTAAAATCAGAATCACCATCCATTTCTCCATCAAAGCAATATCTTGTTTGTGATTGGTATGTATATGTAGAACCATTCCTAATTTCTTTATAGAAGGTATTGGTACTATCATGTGCAACCATAATATCTCCAACTACACAATTATCTGGAGATAATGCTGTCGCTTCAAGTTCACAAGATTCAAACGCATATGGTGCTTTATCATTCAGCCAACTACCATTATTACATATAGATGTCATGCCTTTACATGTAGCATCTCCAGATGCTACTTCATTCTCAAAACTTAATACTGCTTCCCCATGTTCTATAGTGGTATCCCAAGGAGTAGTACATGATGCTCCTTCTTCTATATCTATACAATTTTCGTTACCTTCGCTTCCGACGTCAATTGTTGGACATTCACTTATTCATGCTGACGCAACTGATCATAAAAATCCTTGCTGCCATGCTAGTAAGAAAGCTATAGCGGTAAGAATTGCTGTGGTAATGACAGTGAGTGCTGTTCTCATAAAAATAATATGTCAGTAAAATAAAAAATACCTATCTAGAAATAGTGATAGGTATTTGTATAAGATTTGCAAGAACAACACTAAGAGTTTATCGCTTAACTGCTGGTGTTTCTCCCATTTTTTCTTTGGAGGTGAGTATGAATAATGGCTCGTTCTTGTATCACAATATATTGCCTAATATGTTGCTTGGAAAACTAGCTAATAACGCATTGAGTTTTTTGGTTGTATGGTTGTAATATCTTCTTTGTTGGCGAGTTGTTTCTAGGAATTTTCCTGCTCAGGAGTTTTCTATTGTATCAATATCATCTGACAGTAAGTTGAATGCCTCTATTTTTTCTGGAATAGTTGAAGCCTTCGTCCATGAATCAACTGCTTTTTTGTATTCTTTTTTTGATTGATTATGCAGTTTGTCAAAGAGTTTATCTAGGTCTCTAGCCATATCGTTGAGTGCATTTTCTTTATTTACTTGTAAAAAAATTAGACGATTATACATTCGCATAAGCAATAAGAAAAGAGAGACTAAGATAATAACTAGCACGCTAATAATAATTTTCATGATGCTTATTTATCTCAAATAATTTTGTCAATCAATCCATATTTAACAGCAGCAGGAGCAAGCATCCAATTGTCTCTATCAATATGCTGTTCAATATCTTTACGTTTGTTTCATGTATGTTTTTCATATACATCAACAAGCATGTCTTTCGTTTGTTTTACATGATCTGCAGCAATAAGAATATCAGAGGCTTGTCCTTGAGCACCTCCCAGTGGCTGATGAATCATAATTTCACTATGTGGAAGAGCATATCTTTTTCCTTTTGTTCCTGCAGTAAGAAGTACAGAACCACCAGATGCAGCTAATCATACACAGATAGTAACTACGTCACATTTTATATATTGCATTGTGTCATACATTGCCATAGTGGAAATCACCTCACCACCTGGACAGTTGATATACATGACTATATCTTTTTCTGGATCTTGTTTTTCAAGGTATAATAATTGAGCTATAACCGTGTTTGCCATGCCGCTATTGATTGGCTCACCAACAAAAATTACTCTGTCTTGAAGGAGTCTTGAATAGATATCATACGCTCTTTCACCATTTTTCGTTTTTTCAATAACTGTAGGTATAAGTGTCATCACACAATGTAATTATAAGTTAAATGGGCTGATGTAAAGAATAGTATTTTTTTTATTAATTGCAATTAGAGGAGAACTAATAGATGAAAAACAATTGACAGTAAGATGAAGAATAGATATATATGTTGTATTATTTACTTTTTCTTTGGTGTATGTCTAATTTGCCATATCGACACAAAAAAATACAAGAGAGGAGAAGACATACTGAATGGAGGGAGTTTGTAATGGAATTGTGAAGTTGGTTCACATTGGTTTTTTATAAACAACAATGAATTGTATCGAAGTATCCACCAACATCTAGAATTTCAAAAGTCACTGATATTAGCTCTTTCGATAAAAATATAGATGATCGTATGAGTATGCATGCATATGCATCCCAAAAATGATTTTTTAAAAATTTTGCTATATTATTTTCTTCTATAACTCATCCATGAACTATAATGTATGCATTAGCAGAAAATGCAGACTTTGCGAATGAAGTACTAGCATCAAAGAATGTGTATCTCAGTTCAACAGTTATTAAAGACTGTGAAAATGTTTTATACTCTAGTAACATAAAAGAGTGATCAAGTGATGTGCTAAATAGTGTTATGGTATGGAACAATTCACAAAATGTGTATATGTGAGTTGGAATTATCGAATCTTCAAATATTTTCTACTCGAGATGTATAAAAAACTCAAGTAATATATGGTTTTGTGTAAATTGTGTATGATGTAGTCATTGTATGATGTGCGTAGATATGGAAAATGCCTCATATTGTATACGTAACAAGCAGTACACAAAAGAAGAGTATATAAAAATTAAAACTGAACTTCTCAAAAGAAAAGATAAGTTTTATCATCGATACAAACAATTGCCCATTACATGAAAAAATATATGAAGCACGCGTGTAACATGATCATTTGTTTGTCAGTCACAAGATGTAGAAAATTGATTATATAGTTATTGACTGAAACAAGTGAGAAATAGTATTATCTGGTGAGGAAAATGAGTAAATGAATATATGGCAGATATTATTTGCTGATGTACCATAGGTAATGATCATATATACGGTGTAGTGTGAGCATGAGCATGATCGAGTCATTTGTATTGTAGTTGTCATATCGTGTGATCTCATATATATTATTGCTATTACATGGAGAATTGTTCATTTTGTTTGTGATGTGTTGGATTGAAAAATAAACAGTTTTGCATTTTAAATAAACAATATACAAAGGAAGAGTGGCATCAAAAAGTAAATAAAATTTTTGCAACTATGGAGAAAGAATGATCGTTATGATTTTTTTTCCCCGCTGCAATGTGTCCTTATTATTTTAACGATACTATCGCTTATCAATTAGACGATTCTTTCACAAAAGAAGAGGTAGAAGAAAAATGATACCTTCGAAGAGATGAAGTGGTGAAAGTAGATATACCGGAGTGAATAGAGGTGGTGAATACGAGTGAATTAGGTAAGTATGAATGATGGAAAGACAACACATGGTGGATAGATCATGACATAACAAAGAAAGTTATTCAAGATAAAACCTGAAATATCTATCGCATCATAGGTATGGAGTATGATTTTTTGATGAAACATGGATTGCCTTTACCAAGGAAGCATCGGTTAGAGAGATTGAAGAATAATATTAGAATGATATAGTTTGTTTTGTATTATTAACTTTATTTGTACTATTATTGCTGGTTGCTTTAATAATATTATTTAGAAAATATGAGTTATCATCTTCAGGCATACTTCTATCATATCAGTGTTTTGTTGTGTAATTTCTTCATATAATTTTTTTTAATGTTGAGAAATGTTCATAATCTCAGTACATTTCTTCCAATCAATCGAACATGCATGTATTTAAAAAAAACATGTTTTCATTGTAGATTTTTCGTATGTTTCAATGCCTCTTCAAATCAATCTATATTTAATAAGTATACTACATCTTCCGCATAGTTAACTTCTATATATCTTGGATTTATAATTTCGCATCATATTCATGCTTCTTCAAAGTATGCTTGAGTGCATTGGGCTCTTAATTCTCAGCTATCTATAATATGAATTTTTTTCATGAATAGAAAAATTGTATAAAACTTAATATAATTATATTGAGAGTCCTTAAAATAAACAATTTTTTATATAAATAATTGCTAATATATGATTTTATAATATTTTATTTTTTACTTCCCAAATTTATTCTTCACTACATCATCCACTATTTTACCAATTGACATACCATATCATTCCCATTGGAGGATAAGGTATCTGTTTTCAGGGTGTATTTTGGGGAGGATAAGTTCCTCTAGTGGTATATTTTTTCATTCAGAGTATTGTTGCATTTGATCTGCTGATACGTGCACTACATGTTTGGTTGCAAGGTGTCCTAGCATGTTTCCTAAGTGGTGAGTAGGTCTAAATCACAATAATCTATCAAGTTTTGCAATCGGTATTCACATTTTTTCTGCATTGAGTTGAGGAGAAATATTTTTGAATGTGGGAGAGCACAAGTAGGCTTTTTCTTTTGTGGCTACGAAGAAATGTTTTTTCTCATCGATTTTTATACCAAATCACTCATCCAATCGTTTGGCTAGTTTTTTTTGGAGTCATTTGCTTTTATCTATTTTGAATTGATTGCGAGGAAGTAATTTGTGATCTTTTCTGATAGTAAGATTTTTTGGATCATTGATTTTACGTATTTTCGCGATGAAGAATCATCCAGTTTTTTGTATGTGTGGCCAACATCTAGATACTTTTTCTTTTTGATCGAATGACCGGTCATCTGTAGATCGTTGTATTCATTCATTTAGGTTTTGAAAAGAAAGATCAAGAAGTTCTATACTATCACCAAAAAATTGAAATGCTTTAGCAAGCGTGCCTTCGTTTTCAAAGGGATTGAGTGTACAGGTTGAGTAGACTACGGTTCATCAAGGTTTTACGGTTTTTATTGCACTAACAAGTAGTTGTAACTGTGTTCCACATATTTTATTTATTTCAGCTTGATTCCAAAATTTCATCGCATAATCTGATTTGAATCAGGTTCATTCTCATGAACAAGGTGCATCCAATAGTACGTGATCAAAAAAGTTAGGCAAATTGCTTCCAAACGATCATCAATTATATTTTGTAAGAAAAGTATTATAACGACCTCATTGATTGAGATTATGAGCAAGTGTTCACAATCTTTGACCATTTACATCATTTGCTACAACCATTCATACATCTTCTTTTGATAGAAGAGTATTTGCAAGTTGAGATGTTTTTCCTCATGGTGCTGCAGCCATATCTAGAACAATATCTCAGTCTTTAAGATCTACTTGTGTAGTAGAAAGGCTAGCGGCAACTTCTTGAATATAAAAGAATCAACATTGATACAAAAAAGTTCTTCAAAGCGCAAGACTTAAATCATCTCTATCTATATAAAAGGTGAGTGGAGCTCAGGTAAATGATTCTGGTTCGAGATGCCGTCATCGATTTTTTGTGAGTGAGAGGAACTCATCTACAGAAATTTTGTTCGTATTTATGGTTATACTTTTTTTAAGTGGTTTCCTACAAAACATTAGAAAATCGTCTACCTCTTCTTCAGGTATCCATTGTTTAAGTAACTCTAAAAAATTTTGATGAACTGATGAATCTGTCATTGCTATATAAAAATTAAATATTGGTCTCGAGTATAGTAAATCATTGTTTTAAAAAAAGAGGAATAAATTTGACATATATGACTTTTTGCTATATAATTTGTTTATTGACAGTTTTATATACCACTGTTGTTCTCATGATAGCTACTATATTTTCTCCCAAAGCATACCTTGCATATTTTCTTATATTACTTTCATGAATAAGTATGAGCGTGTTTGCTCAGAGCTCTTTTGATCTAGACTGATTTGATTCAGATGATGATTTTATAGATTTTTTGGTCTGAGTTTTGGATGAGGATACTGATATTGAGGAGGATGTGGATATATATGCAACTACAGACTATATTTCTACAAGTACTGCGCGTAGTGTAACGATTGAAACTAAAAATACTTTTTCCTATACAGATCAAGAAGACTCATACACTATATATATGTATACTGACGAATGGTCAAAATTAGCATGAGTTTCATCTTCTAGGCGCGATCCATTCCTTGTACGTACTTTTATTACACCAACGTATGATACTGATGGGCATGCACGTATGTATATTTGAGGTTTATTACCGAATCAGACATATACGTTTGTGATTACACCTGGAAAGAATCTATGAGCTCAGGAATGAGTAGAGATGAGTATAAAGACTAAGAGTGATTCTCAAAAACAAAGTAAAGCATTTGAATTCTTAGTGGATACATTATTTGATTGGTCAGCATTTTCTTCGTATATAGATGAAGGAGAGAATAGTGCAATGTTTTTAGGAATGTTGATGGATAAATTGTATGATATGTCTACATCCAGACAAGAAACAGTTATTCGTGGTATGGGTAAAAATCTTAAAGCTATGAAACAATTTGGATTTACTTCTCTAGGATTAGATTATGATTGATTTGTTGCATTATTAGAAGATGCTTGAAATGAAGCAAAAGGAAGTTCATCATCTTCTGTTTCCACTAATACGAAAAATCTTGATATTGATTGGCAAGTATTTCCTTCAAAACAAGCGTGAAAAAAATGGGTCGTCTTTAGGACAAATTTTAGCGAATTAGGTATTCATCGTGCTACTTGGCATATGCCTTATGGAAAGATACATGGGTGTGATCGTGCTATGTGTGACAGATTCTGATATGAATTAGATTCTTGAGAGACACATAATATACATGTAAATATGTCTCAGTTTAAAGTGAATAGATATGAAGGATTCAATGAGAAATTAACTATTAAGTTATAATATAATAAGTAATATATACTTAAATAATTACCTTCTAGAGTCGTCTAGAAGGTTTTTGATACCAGATAGTTATCAGTTTGTCATACGCAGTCATAATATTTTCTTGCAAACACGTTTGACATTACTACTATGCACATCACGTTCAAAAAAAATAACAGCAAAAAAAGAATATATTATATAGTACGCGCCATTGGGATGTGGCCAAGCTGGTAAGGCAACGGGCTTTGAACCCGTCATTCGTAGGTTCGAGTCCTACCATCCCAGTTCCCTATGCGGGGTGGAGAAGTGGTATCTCGCCGGGCTCATAACCCGGAGGTCGTAGGTTCAATCCCTACCCCCGCAAATTATATACAAATACGTTTAGTCAAGATAACTCGTTATTCGGGATTAGCTTAGCTGGTAGAGCGTCGGACTCTGAATCCGAAGGTCCCAGGTTCGACCCCTGGATCCCGAGAACTATTAATTATAATACATGTACCTAATATAAAATACTCCTAATGCCGGGGTGGTGGAATTGGTAGACACGCGTGGCTTAGAACCACGTATCTTACGATGTGGGGGTTCAAGTCCCCCCTCCGGCAGGTTAACAACAATCAAAGAGTATATAGTGATAAGTTGTGAAATGCTAAGTTATAAAAAAAGTAATAATATATCTTGAAAATAAAAACAAAATAACTATACATTGATTCGCGTCGCCGTTTTTGCTTTGCAAAAAAATACAATTCGCTTCATTCCGAGGTAGCTCAGTCGGTGGAGCAGTTGACTGTTAATCAATTGGTCGCGGGTTCGAGTCCCGCCCTCGGAGGTCTCAATACTTATTTCATGTTTATTCGTTATTACTATTCATCTAATGGCTATTACTGCAGCAGCTAAAAAAGCAATCAAAAGAAGTAGATTTCTTAGAGAAAGAAATCTAACATTTAAGATTGCTATGAAAAAAGCTATTAAGGCAGTCAAAAAATCTGTTTCTGAATGAGCTAAAGCTTCAGAAATGATGCCGTTATTGCAAAAAGCATATAGCACAATAGATAAAGCGCAACAAAAAAATATCTTACATAAAAATAATGCAGCTAGAAAGAAAAGTAGGTTGAACAATATGGTTAAGCTGGCTTCATAGGGAAGTCTTACTGCCAGTGTAGCTCAATTGGTAGAGCACCCGCCTTGTAAGCGGACGGTTGCAGGTTCAAGTCCAGCCACTGGCTATCTAGAATATTAACATGTTAGGTCAACGAAGACGATAAAATAGATGATATGTAAAGCATAATAAATAGTGTGACTTGCTTTATGTATATGTTGCGGGTGTAGTTCAGTCGGCTAGAACGCCTGCCTGTCACGCAGGAGGTCGCGGGTTCAAGTCCCGTCACTCGCGCCATTAAAATAACTTACCACCAATGGTTGGTGAATATTTGCAAAAAATTGTTGAGGGACTTTATGTCTCACAAGACGCAAGTTCCGTCACTCGCGCCATTACAATTATTACATTACGGTTTACAAGTTTCTAACTGACCTCATCGTCTAGTGGTTAGGACACCAGGTTTTCATCCTGGGAACCGGGGTTCGATTCCCCGTGGGGTTGCCATTCTTACTTATTATGCATGTGCCATAAAATTATGGGCGATTAGCTCAGTTGGCGAGAGCACCTGGTTTACACCCAGGGGGTCATAGGTTCAAGTCCTATATCGCCCACCACTTAACTTAACACAATAAAAGCTAACAAATCACCACGGGCCCATAGCTCAGTTGGTTAGAGCAACCGGCTCATAACCGGTGGGTCGCTGGTTCAAGTCCAGCTGGGCCCATGCTACTTTGTTCTGCGGATGTAGCTCAATTGGCTAGAGCGTCGGCCTTCCAAGCCGAGGGTTGCGAGTTCGACTCTCGTCATCCGCTAAGTATTACCATGCAGGTAGTGTGATATATTAACGTATATCATGCGAATATATTTGACTCTTGGAGTCTTTTGTGTAGGTGTAATTCCTACTACCTGTTTTATTCGAAAAAAGTCCTATTTCGACTTGTATTTGTGAGCAACATTCATATTCTCCAAATCACGTCGCAAAAAAGATTTTACTGCTTCGAATCGAGATCATTACCAGTTTGATATATAATATTTTTGAAAGGCGAAAAGTCTATTTAAGGGTTTAAGATGGATGCCTTGGGTAAAGAAGCCGATGAAAGACGTAGTTGACTGCGAAAAGCTACGGTAAGGTGTCAACAACCGTAATAACCGTAGATTTCTGAATGGGGAAACCCACTTCGTATAACGAAGTGTCTAGGCATTAGCCAGACGGTAAGCCAGTGAAGTGAAATATCTCAGTAACTGGAGGAAAAGAAATTGTAAAAGATTCCCGTAGTAGTGACGAGCGAACTGGGAAAAGTCTAAACCGATATAATGTAAGATCCTAATCGTTGTTATATCGGGGTTGTGGGAAATATCATGATGTGTTAGGAAGCATCGTAGAAGTAAAAAAGTAATACATTAGCAAAAAACGTTGGGAAGCGTTGCTATAGTGGGTTATAGCCCCGTATGCGAAAATGTGTTACCTTCTAGATATTCTCCCGAGTAGGGTCGGACACGAGAAATCCGGTTTGAATCTAGGCAGACCATTGTCTAAGACTAAACACTTCTTTACACCGATAGCGTATAGTACCGTGAGGGAAAGGTGAAAAGTACCCCTGGAAGGGGAGTGAAATAGTTCCTGAAATCTTAAACTTACAAGGGAGCGAGAGTCTTCGGATGATCGCGTACCTATTGTCGAATGGGCCAACGAGTTATTGGTAGTAGCAAGGTTAAGACACTGCGTGTTGGAGCCGTAGCGAAATCGAGTCTGAATAGGGCGATAGTTGCTGCTAATAGACCCGAAACTGTATGAGCTACCCATGGGCAGGTTGAAGGTATGAGAAATCATGCTGGAGGACCGAACAGGTTGGAGTTGCAAGTCCTTCTGATGACCTGTGGGTAGGAGTGAAAAGCTAATCGAATACAGTGATAGCTGGTTCTCCTCGAAATGTATTTAGGTACAGCGTGTAATAGCACCTACGGGGGTAGAGCTCTGGAAAGGCTAGGGGGTTCGAGAGGACTTACCAAACCTTACCAAACTTCGAATACCGTAGAAGCATATTATGCAGTGAGGCCGTGTGAGATAAGTCTCACGGCCGAAAGGGAAACAGCCCAGACTTCCAACTAAGGTCCCTAAGTCATAGCTAAGTGGAGAAGGATGTCCTCCTGCTCAGACATTCAGGAGGTTTGCTTAGAAGCAGCAATCCTTTAAAGAGTGCGTAACAGCTCACTGAACAAGTGGGAGGGTGCCGAAGATGTAACGGGGCTAAGCTATGCGCCGAAGTTGAAGGCTCTATTATGAGCGGTAGAGGAGCGTTGTATATAGGATGAAGCCGTACCGCGAGGTGCAGTGGACAGTATACAAGTGACAATGTTGGCATGAGTAACGCCTGCTAATGAAAATTTAGCACGCCAGAAACCCAAGGATTCCTACGCAACGTTCATCGACGTAGGGTTAGGCGGGACCTAAGGCTAAGCCGAAAGGCTATGTCGATGGTAAGCTGGTTAATATTCCAGCCCCACTATATTGCAGTGAAGGGGTGACGGATTGGGACATGTGGGAGTGCACTAAGGATGTGTGCCAAACAAACAAAGCTACTCCAACTTGTTGGAGCTGATCAGATAGGTAAATCCGTTTGATTGGTAACGTTGAGTTTTATTGTGAAGTTCTACTTCGGTAGAATATATCTCATAGTTCTGGTTCCAAGAAAAACCTCTAAACGTTACGTTTTATAGTGCCCGTACCCAGAACCGACACAGGTGGGTAAGTAGAGAATACTAAGGCGATCGAGATAACTAATGGATAAGGAACTCTGCAAATCAGCGGCCGTAACTTCGGGATAAGGCCTCCCCAACTCCGGTTGGGGCGCAGCGAATGACATGGGGGGGACTGTTTATCAAAAACACAGCTCTCTGCTAACTAGTAATAGGATGTATAGAGGGTGATGCCTGTCCAGTATCAGAATGTTACGCTCTGAGGTTCACGCTTCGGAGTCAAGCACTGATAAACGACGGCCGTAACTATGACGGTCCTAAGGTAGCGAAATTCCTTGTCGGGTAAGTTCCGACCCGCATGAATGGCACAACCATCCCCATACTGTCTTGTTCTTAGGCTCGGTGAAATTATATTTCCGGTAAAAATACCGGATAGATGCGATTAGACGGAAAGACCCCGTGAAGCTTTACTAAAGGTTGATATTGTGTCGTGTCATATGATGCTCAGTATAAGTGGGAGACTTTGAGACGGACCCTTTGGGGTTCGAGGAGTCACAAGTGAGATACCACTCATTATATGTTGCGGCACTAACCCCAAGAATTGGGGGACAGTGTGAGCTGGTTAGTTTACCTGGGGCGGGTGCCTCCGAAAGAGTAACGGAGGCGTACAAAGGTTTGCTTATCACGGATGGAAACCGTGATGGACGTATATTCGCAAAAGCAAGCTTAACTGTGAGACTAACACGTCGAACAGATAGGAAACTAGGTGAAAGTGATCCGGACTTTCTGTATGGAAAGGAGTCCGCTCAACGGATAAAAGCTACTCCGGGGATAACAGGCTAATGGGATCCAAGAGTTCACATCGACGATCCCGTTTGGCACCTCGATGTCGGCTCGTCGCATCCTGGGGCTGTAGAAGGTCCCAAGGGTTGGGCTGTTCGCCCATTAAAGCGGGACGCGAGCTGGGTTCAGAACGTCGTGAGACAGTTCGGCCCCTATCTGTCGCATCCGTAGGTAATTTGAGAAGATCTGCTCCTAGTACGAGAGGACCGGAGTGGACTAGCCTCTGGTGTTCCAGTTGTCCTACCATGGGCACAGCTGGGTAGCTATGCTGGGAAGGGATAACCACTGAATGCATCTAAGTGGGAAGCCTACTTCAAGATAAGATTACCCATCCTTCGGGAGTAAGATCCCATGTAGACTACATGGTTGATAGGCGTCGTGTGGACGCACAGTAATGTGTGAAGCAGAGACGTACTAATAGATCGAGGGACTTTTCGTCTTTCAAAAAATATTATATATCAGCTGGTAAAACAGATACACATTCTTATATTCTGGTTCTGTGTGAAAAACAGAACAATGGTGTAAGATAATGTTTTCTTAGGTTTTTGTTACCTATGGTGGTATTATTACAGTTTGAGGTCACACCTGTTCCCATTCCGAACACAGAAGTTAAGCTCAATCTGGTCGATGGTACTTGTCGCCTACGCGGCCGGGAGAGTAGATTGGTGCCACCATAGATAGCAAAAGGCTATAGTTCATTTACAGTTACATACAACATGCATTCTTATCATTATTTTCGAATAATATAAGAACACTAATAGTAAGAACAATCACTTGTTCTATCCTAAGAAAAAGAAGTGAAGCCTGGATCTTTCTTTTCAATTATGACGATAACTGTCAAATTTAATTGAAGAGTTTGACCCTGGCTCAGGATGAATGCTAGCGGGGGGCCTAATACATGCAAGTCGAACGTATTTATTTACGTGGCAAACGGGTGCGTAACACGTACTTATCTGCCCTGGAGTGGGGGACAACATCGGAAACGGTGATAATCCGCCATAATCCCTACGGGGGAAAGATTTATCGCTCTAGGAGGAAGGTGCGGCCTATTAGTTAGTTGGTGAGGTAAAGGCTCACCAAGACGATGATGGGTAGCTGGTCTGAGAGGATGATCAGCCACAATGGAACTGAGACACGGTCCATACCCCTACGGGGGGCAGCAGTAGGGAATATTGCACAATGGACGAAAGTCTGATGCAGCCACCCCGCGTGGAGGAAGACGCATTACGGTGTGTAAACTCCTTTTCTGGAGGAAGACGACTGACGGTACTCCAGGAATAAGCGACGGCTAACTACGTGCCAGCAGCCGCGGTAATACGTAGGTCGCAAGCATTATCCGGATTCACTGGGCGTAAAGCGTCCGCAGCCTGTTTAGTAAGTCTACTTTCAAATACCCGGGCTCAACCTGGGAAAGGGAGTGGATACTGCTTCACTAGAGTAAAATAGAGGATAGTAGAATTTCCAGTGGAGGGGTGAAATCCGTTGATATTGGAAGGAATACCGAAAGCGAAGGCAGCTATCTATATTTTTACTGACGGTCAGGGACGAAAGTTTGGGTAGCAAACGGGATTAGATACCCCGGTAGTCCAAACCGTAAATGATGCACGCTAGATGTTTTGACCCTTGAGGTCGGAGTGTCGTAAGCTAACGCGTTAAGCGTGCCGCCTGAGTAGTATAGTCGCAAGGCTGAAACTCAAAGGGATAGGCGGGGGAACACACAAGCAGAGGATTGCCTCGATTAATTGGATAGTAAGCCAAGAATCTTACCTAGGCTTGACATCTCGAGAACCTTTTCGAAAGTTTAGGGTGCCCTTCGGGGAACTCGATGACAGGTGCTGCATGGCCGTCGTCAGCTCGTGCCGCAAGGTGTCCGGTTAAGTCCGGAAACGAGCGCAACCCTCGTCGCTAGTTAGAATGTCTAGCGAGACTGCCTCGGTAACGAGGAGGAAGGAGAGGATGACGTCAGGTCACTATGGCCCTTATGCCTAGGGCGTCAGAGACAATACAATGGGTGGTACAATAGGTAGCGAAACCGCGAGGTCAAGCCAATCCCTAAAACCATCCTCAGTGCGGATTGTAGTCTGGAACTCGACTACATGAAGTTGGATTTGCTAGTAATGGTGGGTCAGCCACACCACCGTGAATATGTCCCTGTTCCTTGCACTCACCGCCCGTCATACCATGGGAGTTGGAGTTCTCTGAAGATATACCCTGTGTATTGAGGAGAAAGCTAGTAACTGGGGTAAAGTCGTAACAAGGTATCCCTACGGGAACGTGGGGATGGACCACCTTCCTAACAACTTTAAAAAAAACCCCAAATCCTTTCTTTCTAGAAAGGTGTTGAAAAGAAAGCCAGGTTTCGTTTCTTTTTCTTAGCATAGGTTATTGTACTATATATCAAACTGCATGTAATTATAAAAAACACCAGAGTAGTAGCTTCTAAAGCGCTAACAGAGCTGGTGTTTTTTTTATATCTATAATATTGGAACTGCTGTTTTTTTTCTTGCAAATGAGACTTTTTCTAAGAAACGTTCTGGATTTGTTAAAAGTTGCATTTGGTGTGGGATATATCTTCTCTGTTTCATTAGATATCAGCTATGAATTATTTTTGTAGGGTATAGACTTATTCATCTTGCTCGATTTGTTTTATAGTTTCGTTGTTTTCATATCATTTTTTCTACTCATGTTTTCTTGTTTTTTTGAGTATATAGTTGCGAAAAGGTTGGATCTATAGTGATTATTCAGTACTCATTTTCAGTAACATATGGTACTCATACATAGCTATGTTGTCGTTTTTGATAATTTACAATAGATATATTTTGCAGGTATATCGCTTGTGAGTATCAATTTTCATAAAGACTTCAAAGTATATTTTCACTAGCTGCAACACAGCATCAATTCGGA
>Ga0307933_1000994_pt1 | contig 24350 bp, 20 predicted proteins | sample OrgLakmetageno88_FD_201811 | JGI IMG/M metagenome (GOLD analysis project Ga0307933, IMG submission 201811) | Saline water microbial communities from Organic Lake, Antarctica - #88 | ecosystem: Environmental > Aquatic > Non-marine Saline and Alkaline > Saline | place: Antarctica: Organic Lake... | reverse complement strand
AATCTCAGATGAACTACGCAAAATGCAAGCTCATCGATCAAACCAGATGAATATATCTACGCCATGAAATAAACATTCTTAACCGTCTTGACAATATTTCCCATAGCAGGGGTCAAACGTAGAAAATAGAATAACTCACTTATTCGCGTTTGTTCTTCTTTGAATTTAGCCGCTCTCCGGTCAACTGATCAATGACGCAACGGGCCTCCGAATGTCTACGTTTCAAGCTGACCGTCCCTACGCTACGCCGCCAGCGACCGCCCCTTGATCTGCAGGCCCTGCCGTTCTCCCCGCCCAACTGATTTTATGTCCAATTCCTGCTTCACGGCCGACTCGTTCGCACACTTGCGATGCGGGCTCTGGCACGGGGCGTGCGCTTCGGCCTGCCGACTCTGCTCGGGCAGGGATGGCGTCGACTGGCCTCGGAGGTGGCGACGCTGGGTCAGAGTGCGGCTACGTAAGTGGAAACGTTTCATGGTGTGAATGCTGGAACAGGCGTGAGGGCCAGCTAAATGAATGTTTTTTGGCCGCGGTAGTTATTTTGCGAACTGGAGGAAATTCGGCTCGTTCAATCCTTAAAAGCTACTGATCTCAGTAATAATGCGGCTGGAGCCAAAGCACGCCGCAATCGCTGAGATCGGTTATCGCATGAAATATGCCTATATTTTATGCTTTACTAGCAGGAAATAGGGGCATATTTTAATCTTCATGGAAAGAAAGTATTTTACTCAACTCGATCGATGGCTTTTGAGCCCCACGCGCAAGCCCCTGATTGTCAGGGGGGCGCGGCAAGTGGGGAAGTCTACCTTGATCAGGCAGTTCGCTGAATCGAAGGAGTTGACCTTGTTCGAGGTAAATTGTGAGCGCTACCCCGCGCTTGCTGAGGCGGCTGCAAGTCTCGATCCACAAAAAATACTACGCGAGGTCGAGTTCATTTGTAACCGTGGTAGCATTCGCGCCGGAGAGGCGCTGCTATTTATTGATGAGATTCAAGAACAACCGAAATTGCTCCAGTGTTTACGCTATTTCTACGAATTAATGCCGGACTTAGCGGTGATTAGTGCAGGCTCTCTGTTGGAATTCGCCTTAGCTGAGAATTCATTTCCAATGCCCGTGGGGCGAGTCGAATACTTCTATATGGGCCCCGTATCGTGGGATGAGTTTCTTCATGCTAAAGGTGAAGCGCATTTGTTGGGCCTAATGGCCGACTATGTATGGGGTGATGATTTTCCATTTTCGGCTCATGAGCGCCTGCTGGGGCTATTGAGAGATTACTTATTAGTTGGGGGTATGCCAGAGGCAGTGCAGCAATATCTTGATGGGGGCGATTTTGAGACGATTTTTGATATCCAATACTCGATTTATCAAACTTACCGAGATGACTTCTCAAAGTATGCCCATGGCCAAGCCCTAGTTCGACTACAGAAGATTTTAGATTATCTAGGGCAGGGGACGGGGCGGAAGGTGAAGTATGTAAATATTGATCGCGAATCACAATCGCGCGAGATCAAGCAGGCGGTGGAATTGATTTTAAAGGCAGGCCTGGTTTTGCAGGCGGTGCATTCGCACGGGGATGGTGTTCCGCTAGGGGCGCAATTGGATCCGAAAGCCTCCAAGCTCTATAGTTTGGACGTTGGCTTGTATAATCGCATCTGTAATTTGAAGCAGCTCAGTGAGCATGAAATGCAGAAGGCTCGTTTCATCAACGAGGGCGTTATCGCCGAGCAATTTATCGCTCAGCATCTGTATTTCCGAGAGACTCCGAAGCGTAAGCCGGAATTGCACTATTGGCTGCGTGAGGGAAGTGCGCGCAATGCAGAAGTCGATTTTTTAATTCAGATCGGCCAGCAAGTCGTGCCCGTTGAAGTTAAGGCCGGCAAAAGTGGCACCTTGAAATCACTCTTTCAATTTACCCTTGAAAAAGGCAGCCAGAGCGCATGCCGCTTCGATCTGAATTTACCGAGTAGGCAAGCGGTCGAACAAATTTATAATGGAAATACGGTCTCCTTTAACCTGCGCTCCTTACCGTTATATATGTGTCATGAAATGGAGCGGTTGCTGTCTGAACATGACTAGGAATTGAGCGTTTAGTACGCGTTGGCGCGCGGCTAAGGCGTGAACTCACTTAGGTAGAATGCGTCTTGGCAGCAATTGACGTTCGTATAGGGCTAAAGGGTGGGGTGTATTTCGTAGAAGCGACACTCTTGTCGCTTTATGGGGGATCGACGATGTCGAAACGCTGAAGAATATAGATGGGGTCGGGCAATTATGCTTATTTGGACAGAGGTGGGGGGAGGTTGGATTAAAAATGGGAGATTTGGTTGGCAAGTTTCAGGTACGAGAAATTTCTGGGCGCTTCTTTGTTTTTGAGCACCTATAAAGCGACAAGAGTGTCGCTTCTACGTTGAAGGTTAAAACTGCTTGAGCGTGACTTTCGGGCAGCTGGACAAACCGAGGCGACGGCTCGCGATCAAAAGAAATCGGAGCAGTGGAGAATCTGGGTTGCCACCGAAATGAAACGTCGGATCAATGCGCCGAATACCTGGATCGCTCGGCGGCTCCACATGGGAGTGCCGCAAGCTCCGTGTCTTTGTGGCTCCCTCCTACGCTCTACGAGCTTCGGACGACAGGCCGTGTGATAACTCTGCATTCTGCTCCGCATTCGTTTGATAAATCTGCACGCTACCACTAAAAAAAATCGCCCCCGCTTCGCGGGGAAAGTTTAAAGAAAAACAGGAAAAAGGGTAAAAAGCTTAAAGGATACCCTTCGACAGTTCGACAAGCTCACCACAGGCAAAGCTCCTTCGACAAGCTCAGAACAGGTCTGGACTGGCCGCGCCCTTTGCGACGCACAATTGCAAAGACGAAGCTGGACAAAATTAGATTTTCCGACTAATTTGTTATGATGAACTTAATCGAGATCACGCCGAAAGGAGGCTACCGCTTGTTTCTTCGCTACGACGATGGCATCGCCGGTGAAGTCGATCTGTCGGCCTACGCAGGACGAGGAGTGTTTTCGGCGTGGCTGAAACCCGGAGTGTTTGAACGAGTCCGATTGACAACAAGTGGACATCCAGAATGGCCTAGAGAAATCGACCTATGCCCCGATGCACTCTATATGGAATTAACGGGAAAACGGCCTGAAGAAGTTTTCCCAACGCTCAACCATTTACCCACTCATGCCTGAACTTTGCCGCTTTTACGGCATTGTTATCCAGATGTATTTCGGCGATCATCCACCGCCGCATTTCCATGCGATCTACTCAGGCAGCAAGGCAGTCGTCGACGTAGAATCTTTGACATTCATTGAAGGTCAGTTACCTCCAAGGGCTCGAGGTCTTGTTATTGAGTGGGCGACGCTCCATCGAGATGAATTGCGGGCCGCATTTCATAGAGCAGTCGCGCTGAAGGCTCCAGGTAAGATCGCACCACTGGATTAGGAAAAAAACGCGCGGATGTCAAAAAGATGACATGGGAGGAGTAAAAACATAAATAGATTTTGTCACGCTGGGATTCTCGTTCAAAGTATTCTCAACGATGGGGCGCACCGTTCCTTTGAGTCCTGCCTGTTTGAGGCATCCGATGTGGTCGGGTTGGGAGGCTATCGCTGGTCGAGCTACTGGTATCTGGGGCATCCGAAGTCACGTCCGGGGTTCTTGGGCCCGACGGGTGCCCGAAGCGAACGAGTTGCTTTGGGAAGAACTGCTTGAGCGTGGCTTTCGGGCAGCCGGACAAACCGAGGCGAGGGCTCGCGATCAAAAGAAATCGAAGCAGTGGAAAATCTGGGTTGCCACCGAAATGAAACGTCAGACCAATGCGCCGAATGCCTGGATCGCCCGGTGGCTCCACATGGGAGTGCCGCATACGGTCACCATCCATGTGAGAGCCTTCGAATGTGGAAAAAACAAGCACCCTGGAGATCATGAGAAGTTTATTGAAAGATTTACGAAATGAACCCTTCCGCCCACCTACATCTAGTGTTTGATTCCCATGTAAGCTCTGCGCCTCCGCGCCTCTGCGGGAGACTCCATCGTGATCGCTGTTGATCTGTTTTTTTCGCGCAGAGGCGCAGGGGCGCAGAGATGGTAGGCAGTGAACGGGGTCGATTTTCTCAGTTTTCCAAAATAGCCGAGCCACAGAGACCACCCAAACACAGGACACAACACACACAACCAAACGGAACCTAACCCAGAAACCCTTTAACCACGGAGGACACAGAATCACACGGAAAAGAATCCGAGCCAACGCTTCCGTGTAAATCCGTGCTTTCCGTGGTTCCAAAATAGCCGAGCTTCAGCCATCAGAGTCGCAATCATTTTGCCCCCTAATCATTTTGCAAAAACTGCGTCAGCCTCAAAGTAGCTCACGCTTCCAGCCCAATGCCATTGTGTATTTTTGTGCCTCTTTGTTCTCTCGACTGCCTTCGGCATCCGTCTCGCTCACCTCTACGGGGCTTTGCCATCTACGGGCTTTCGCGCTTTGTGTGGCCATAAAATACGCATGGATAGAATGTCATCCTATTTAAATAGGGGAATAACTATGTTATGGTGAAGGCTAGATTTGCTTACTATGAGTAGACTGCGTAGAACTAAAGTTAGTGGGGCGAGCGCTGCATATCACATTACGATAGCCGGGGCACCCTTTTGTAGAGTGCGTCGTTTGTGTTTATACCGAAATATCTGAAAAGCGCGCGATGGGCTGCGGGTGCACGGTCGCTTTGGCTGTTTTTTGCAGTTTTTTGATTTCGGTTTCGGCGGCTTGGATCGCTTTCTTGGTGTCTAATGTTTCGATCACGAGCTTCGTCTTGCGCGACTCGCCGCCGGCTAGGCTCAGGACGCGGCCTTTTTCGCGCTCGAATTTGCGCGAGTTGGGATAACTGGTCGAGGGCTCGAGCCCTGTCACATAGCCGTCGGCTTTGGCGGCGGTATTTTTCCAAAGCGTGAAACAGGGGAAGTCCTTGAGCGTGAAACGCAGCAGCGAGGCTTGGTCGCCCTTGGCGTTGCGCAGCATGGCCAGCGTCTCGCGGCTGCCGCGCTGGCCGATCAGTTGATACCAGTAGGCTTGCTCGACGAAGCCGAGCTTGGGCGCTTCGTATTGATCAAATGTCTCGATGCCTTCGGCGGCGCGCGCATCACGCGGGGCGACTTGCTTGAAGGGGGCCAGCATGCGGGTGCCTTTCTCCAGGAGCGTCTCGCCGTAGTTGATGTGGTAGAGCAGCTCGTGCTCGACTGGATTACCGCCAAGATTAGTCACGGTATCAGTGATAGTGAGCGTGCCGCTGCCGAGTTCGGTGCGTATCTCGGTGTTGAGCCGTAGGGCGGGGCCGAACATCATCGTCTCGTCGACTTCGCCCTTTAGGATGATGGCTTCGTCGGTGATCTCGATGGAGACGGCGCGCGCAGGAATGTTGGCGATGTTGCCATGGAGCGTCAGTGAAACGTCGAAGGCGTTGCCGCTGTAATCAAGCACCGAGTCGGTGCCGGGTGCGCCCATGCTGTTGAGGCCACAGCGCACGATCCATTCGTTAAAGCCTTTGAGCCAGCCGATGCCGCCGCGTTCCTGTAAGTTAATAAAGGCGGGGTGAACGGGGTCTTTGACTGGGGAGTCCCAGCCGAGGGAAATGTCGCCGCATTGCCCTTTCCATATGCCCATGCCACGAGTCGGCAGGACGGCGAAGGAGAGCTTGCCGTTGTTGATTTCGACGACATCGACGCCTTCTTGCAGGCCGCCACGCAAGGTGTAGGTTCTGACAGACCAGCCAGTGCCGTCGTCCAGATCGACGGATTTAAAACCTTCGGTCGTTTCGGGGTCGAGTAGGGGGAGTTTATAGAGTGTTTTCATGTGTTTTTTCATTTGGTTCTAGCCAGACGTCTTGGTAGGGGTGGTAGTCTAGAATATTGGGATACCAGCCTCGCACGGCTTCGTCGATTAGGGTGCTGCGCACGTAGAAGTAGATGGGGATGAGAGGCATTTCTTCGATCAGGATGGCCTCGGCTTCTTGGAAGAGGGCGAAGCGGGCTGTCGGGTCTTGCTCGGCGGCGGCTTGTCTAATCAAGCTGTCGAAGGTGTCGTTGCCCCAGTTGCTGTGGTTGTTGCCGTTGTCGCTGGTGACTAAGCTCAGGAAGGTGTTGGGGTCGACGTAGTCGCCTATCCACGCGGCGCGTGCGATATCGAAATCGCGGGCTTTGCGGGTGGCGAGATAGACTTTCCACTCTTGGTTGTAGAGGCCGATATCGATGCCGAGTTCTTCTTTCCACATTTGTTGGATGGCGACGGCGATAGTGCGGTGTGATTCGCTGGTGTTGAACAGTAGCTCAAATTTGGGAAAGCCAGCGCCGCCGGGGAAGCCGGCCTCGGCGAGCAACTGGCGGGCGAGGTCGGGATCGTAGGGTAGGCGCACCTCGGCGGTGTAGCCTCCGGTGTTGGGCGGGGTGAAGTGGTAGGCGGGCTGTTGCCCTGCTTTGAGCACGTGCTCGGTCAGTGCCTCGCGGTCAATAGAATAGGCGAGGGCTTTGCGCACACGGGGATCTTTCAAGGGGCCGCGCGCGGTGTTGACTAGGTAGTAGTAAACGCCGAGGTAGGTATCGAAGCGCATGCGATGGGGCTGATGCTCGCGGTACCAATCGATGCGAGGGATGGGCACGGTGCTGGTGATGTGGAGCTGGCCGGCGCGGAAGGCGCGCTCTTCGGCATCGATGGAAATGGGCAGAAAGTGGATGCCGTTGAGCCGCACGGTGTCGGCGGCGTTGTAGTAGGGGTTTTTGGTGACGTGGATGGAGTTGTTGAGCCGCCAGTCTTTGAGGGCAAAGGGGCCGTTGCCGACCATGTTGCCGGGCTTTGTCCATTTGGAAATACGATCGGTCATGCTGCCGTGGGCGAGCACTGTTTCTTTATGCAGGGGGAACCATGTGTAGTGAGTGGGCAGGCTGAGCAGGTAGGGCGTGGGCGCGGCTAGTTCGATGATCAGGGTGTGGGGATCGGGCGAGTGCAGGCCGACTTCGGCGAAGTCGGCTAGCTGGCCTTTGTTGAAGGCTTCGGCGCCACGGATGCAGTAGAGCATATAGGCGTAGGGCGCGCCCATGGCGGGGCTGAGGATGCGCTCGTAGGCAAAGAGGAAGGCTTCGGCGGTGAGTGAATCGCCGTTCGACCAACGCGCTTTAGGATCAAGGTGGAAGGTGTAAGTGAGGTAGTCGGCGGAAACATCCCAAGAAAGGGCGACGCCGGGCTCGATCTCGAGCGTCTCGGGGTGGACGGTGGTGAGCCCTTCGAACAGTGAGAGCAGCACGTAGTGCTCGGTGACGCCGGTGACGATGTGTGGGTCGAGTCCTTCTGGCTCGGTGCCAATGCCGATGTAGAGCTCTTGCTCGGCGTTGCCCTTTTCGACATTGCTGCGGTTTTGCCCGCAGCCGATGAGGGCCGCGCTCGCGAGCATGAGTGTGAGAAGCCGAAGATGCATCGAGCCGATTAAGAGGAAGTGGATTTACCTCCGCAAGTGGAATCCATGATGAAGGGTGGGCGCTTGGCGAAAGCTCGTAGCCAATTCAGACTGCGATGCACGCGGGGCACTGCCATGAGCTTGCCTTGCAGCCGATGCTTGCCAGGGAAGTCCATCAGGGTGATGCCGAAGAGCATGGTGAGGATGCCTTGCCCGGGGATGAAGAGCATCACGAAACCGGCGAGTATGAGAAAGATGCCGAGTAGATCTTTTAAGAGCTTTAGCGCGAGGCTGCCCGGCGATCGCTGAATCATCGGCGGCTGGGCGCGGATGAAATAATCTTTGGGCAAGCGAATAATGATCAAAGGTAGCACGATCAGCGACACAACTGACGCGACGAAGCTGATCCCTGCGAGTAGGAGGATCGTATCTTTGTGGTAGGTGAGTAAATCTTGGAGCATCAAATTTATTTAAAGTAATGGAACGATCAGGCTAACTAGCCCAGCGACGGTGCGGCTAGGCTGGATGTCGTGCTGGCGCAGCGCGTCCCGGTAGCTGATGCAATGGGGTGTGAGGCTGTCTGCCCAGCCGGTGAGTTGTTGGACGTCGGTAGGGGTGTGGTGCAACTGTGCGATCTCAAAGTTTACAAAGAGGGAGCGCATATCGATATTGGCCGAGCCCGTCATGGCGATCTCGCCGTCGGCTAGGATCAGCTTACCGTGCATCATGCGCGGGGTGTAGAACTGGATATCGACGCCGGCCTCGTGGAGTTGGCGCAGGAAGTGGTAGCGAGCGATGTCGGCGATGCGGTGGTTTGATTTGAGGGGTAGGACCAGCCGGATTTGGCGGCCGGTGTGTGCTTTGACGATCAGGGAGCGGAAAATCACCTCATCTGGAATAAAGTAGGGAGTGATGATGGTGAGACTGTGTTTAAACTCTTGGATAATGCAGACGATTTGCTCCCAAAGCGGATCGTTGGGCACGTCGGGCCCGCTGGCGATGATCTCGGTGCTGCTTTCGCCTGCTTTTTCCGGGATATAGCGCAGCAGTGCTTCGTGCTGCGAGGGGGCTTCTTTGTTGGCAAAGGCCCAGTCGGCGATGAAGGTGCGGGTGAGGGTGGCCACGGCGGGGCCTTCGGTGATGATGCTGAAGTCGGTGAATCGCGCGGGGGCTGGCTCTGCGCCCATGAAGCGGGTGTCGATGTTTTGCCCGCCGGTGATGGCGCGCAAGTTATCAAAGATCGCGATCTTGCGGTGGTTGCGAAGGTTGGACGAGGTGTGCGTTTGAATTGGCAGCACTGGCATAAACATGGCGACTTCGCCACCGGCTTGGCGTATCTTAAAGCGGGCGGTGCGGGTGCGGTTCCAGCAGCCCAGCGAGTCGAGCAGCAAGCGCACTTTGACTCCCTCTTTGGCGCGGCGCGTCAGGCGCTCGACGATGGCTTGCCCGGTGGCATCGTTACCTAGGATGTAGGTGGCGATGTGGATGGTGTGCTCGGCGTCGTCGATCTCGCAGCACAGGCGCGCGAAGGCAGCTTCGCCGTCGGGCAGTAGCGCAAAGAGGTTTCCTTGCGAGCGGTAGCCGCGCCCGGGTAGTGGTGGCTCGCGGGGCTGCTTGGCGATGTCCAGCGCGCGATCGGTGATCGCTCGCTTGTTTTTCGCTAATTTACGACTTTTGCGCCCACCGAACATGAAGTAAAGTGGCACTCCGAGAACCGGAATGAAAATAACCAGAAAGAACCAAGCGAAGAAATTACTCGGGTTGCGCTTCTCAGAAAAGACGCGGCGGATGACTAAAACTGCCAAAATAAAGCCAAGAATCGTCGTCAGATTTGTGAGTAAGAAGACCAAGCTCCCCCCCAATAACCGTATCAACGGTTCAACTATATTCGTATCTATCCAAGGCCACATAGGGCTTTAGTTTGATAACAGGGTTTATGGTTCCGCCCAGATCAATCCAAAACGATTTTTTCGTAATACCGAATCAAGTATTGTGCCGCTGCCTAAACTTAGTTACTTAGGAGCCATATGTCTGAAAATCAACAACCGAACAATGGTCAGCCGCAGCAGGTCAACTTGCAACAGATCGCACAGCAGTTTATGGCTGGTCTCCAGCGGCATTTCGATATGCTCGCTTTCAACCTCGCCGCCCGAGAGAGCGTGCAGGAAAACGACTACAACCTCCGCGCTAATGCGCCCAAGGTCATGCCCGCCGCGCCGCACCACCAAAACTTCGAGCAGATGCAAGCTTATGCCCGCGATCTGCTGGTGCGCCAAGTGGTCGGCGACTGTATGAATCTTGCCGTGACGGGGATGAATAACGCCCACTTTTTCCTAGCACTAGTCAAGGCGACTAAGGCCAACTCCAACGTGAGCCCCGAGGCGCAGCAAGACGCCCAAAAGACGCAGCAGGCCTTCGTGCCCGCGCAGCTCGATGAGAAGTTTAACCGCTTGGAGCAAGACTACGGTATCATGAGTGAGCTGGAAGATTCCATCACCTCGCTGGGATTTGTCTTGCAAGCACTATTGCAGCAGGGCGGCATCGTTAAAGAGGCGCAGCTGGATGACAATGGTGAGCTAGTCATCGAGCTTAAAGCCGTCAAGATCATCAGCCGCTCCGCCGAAGCAGAGAAGCCTCAGGGCAAACTCGTCGATCAGCGCAAAGTCCTCAAAGAGGGCGAGGCCATTACCTTTTCAGATGTCGAGCTACAGCTGGTCTTGGTCACCATCGCCTCGTTTGCCGATAGCTTGTTTAAAGCTGTCTCGCTCTATGCTAAATCAGTCAAAGACGCCAGCGATTCGTAATTCCTCAATGACCGACCCCCAGACCGACCCGCAGACCGACCTGCAGACTAGCCTGCCGACAGTCCGCATCCTGACGCTCAACATTGCGCATGGGCGCGGCCTGTCGACTTACCAAGGCTTTGTCTCGGCGCGCGGCATCCAGCGGGGCCTCAAACGTGTCGCGCACCTGCTCAGAAAAGTCGATGCCGACATCGTAGCGCTGCAAGAGGTCGACGAAGACTCGCACTGGAATCAGCGCATCCACTTGCTAGACGCGCTCAAAGAGCAGGCCGGCTACGCGCATTCCTACCTCGGGGTGCACAATCGCCGCGCGGGTAAGCTGCCGCTCGCTTATGGCAACGGCTTGCTCACGCAGTTTCCCATCAGCCATGCCGAGCATACTGCCTTTGGGCGCGCCTCGTTGGGGGAAAAGGGCTTTATGTGTGCCGAACTCGAGACGCCGCACGGTATCCTGCCAGTGGTTAACTTACATTTAGACTTCCGCTCCCGCCTGCGTCGTATCGAGCAAGTCCAGAGTTTGATCCAGTTTTTCGACGACAAAAAATACACTGAAGAAGGCACCCCGCACCTCTCGCCGATCATCTGTGGCGATTTCAATAGCCGCTTGGGCAAGCCCGGCGACGCCGTGCGCCACCTGTTCCGCTACCTGCAAGAACAATGCGCCTACACACTGCTGCCGAGCGGTCGCCGCAGCCGTACCTTTCCCTCGCTCTTGCCCGTGCAAGGGCTCGACTTCATCTTTGTGCCACCCAGCTACCGCGTCTGCGCCAGCCAAGTGCTGCGCAGTTACGTCAGCGATCACCGTCCCGTCCTAGTCGAGTTGGAAGTGCTGTAATTCAAGGTTGGAGTCCCGTCTTTAAGCGGTAGCGTATGAGAAGCCAATCCAACGCAGCCGCCTGCAGGCGGGACGCCCACCCAATCATCCAAAAATGTTCCGCTACACTCTCATCGCCGTCGGCAAAATGAAAAATCGCTCGCTAGCCGCGCTGTGTGCCGACTTTTCCAAGCGCCTCAAGCGCCAGGGCAACTTCGAGCTAATCGAGCTCAAGGACGGCGACGTCGAGAGTGAAGGCCAGCGCATCCTCGAAGCCTTGGCTAAGCGCAGCGAGGCCCGCATCTACGCCATGGCGGAGGAGGGCAAGACCCGTAGTTCGCAGAAACTCGCCGGCGAACTCTACGCCCTGCAAGGCCGCCAAGCAGTCTTCATCATCGGCGGTGCCTACGGCCTCAGCAACGCCGTCAAACAGCGCGCCGACGCCCTGTTAGCGCGCTCGCCATTCACCTTCACGCACGAGATCGCCCGCATGTTAGTCTGCGAGCAGCTCTACCGCGCCGTCTCGATCCAGACCGGCTCCAAGTATCACCACGAATAGTCAAAAAAGGTAGCGCTGCATGGCCTCATGCAGCACGCCAGTGGGAGGTAGCGCTGCATGGCCTCATGCAGCCATCCGCGCCACCATCGAACGTCCCCTCACAATTTAAGTTGATTCCATTCACCTGCGCCGCAAATAATGCCTCTTTAACACAAATCACTTATCTTATTATGGCAACAGGACTACTTTTTTCCGGTCAAGGCGCGCACACCGTCGGCATGGGCCGCTCTCTCTATGAAAACTCTGAGATCGCGAAAGCGCTCTACGATGAAGCCAACGCGGTGCTCGGCTGGGATCTGAAAAGTCTCTGTTTCGACGGCCCCGATGAGGCACTGACCGAGACAAAAGTCTGCCAGCCCGCGCTCTACGTGCAGGGCTACGCGATCTTTAGCATCTTAAAAGCACGCGGCAAGCTGACTGAGTTCAAGGCGGCCTGCGGGCTCAGCCTCGGCGAGCTCACTGCGCTCGCGGCGGCCGGTGTTTACGATTTTGCCACCGGCCTGCGGCTGGTGGCAGAGCGTGGCCGCCTGATGCAGCTGGCCTGCGATGTGACTAAGGGCGGCATGGCGGCGGTGATCGGCGGCACGCCCGAAGAGGTGCAGACTTTCTGCGACGAGTTCGACATTGAGATCGCTAATTTAAACTGCCCCGGCCAGATCGTGATCTCGGGCGATAACACCCAGGTGCTCGCCGCCGTCGCCGCCTCCAAGGGGCGCTTCAAACTCTGCAAGCCGCTCAACGTGGCCGGCGCTTACCATAGCCGCTTGATGCAGTCCGCACGCGATGCCTTTGCCGAATTTATAAAAGACTTCGACTTCAAAGCGCCCGAGGTCTTTGTCTATACCAACGTCACCGGCCAGAAAGTCAGCGAGCTGCAAGCGATCAAGGATGCGCTCGTCAGCCAAGTTGTTTCCACCGTTCGTTTCGAAGATAACTTGCGCAACATGGCCGCCGAAAACGGCATCGATCAATTCTACGAGTGTGGCCCCGGCAAAGTGCTGGCAGGCTTCGCCAAGCGGATTGATCGCCAGCTGGTGGTCACCCCGATGTCCGAGTTCGAGGAGATTCCAGAGTAGCTTGTGTCTCGTTTATCTCAAATTCCCGTAGCCGAAGTCGTAAGACTTTGGTCGGCGTCGCCAGCGAAAGCCGACTCTCCAAATTCTCACGAATTCGGCTACATGTCTCATCGCCCGATCTATTTAGCAAATTCGTAAAATGCGTATTTACTTCATGGGGATTTGCGGCACCGCGATGGGCAACGCCGCGCTACTGGTCAAAGAACAAGGCCATGAAGTGCTGGGCTGCGATGCGGGCGTGTACCCACCGATGTGCGATGTGCTGGCCGAAGCTGGGATTACAGTTCTAGAAGGCTTCGATGCCGAGCGACTGGCCGCATTCAAGCCAGATCAAGTGGTGGTGGGTAATGCCATGAGCCGCGGCAACCCCGAGGTGGAGTGGTTGCTCGATCAATCCGAGCTCGCCTATCTTTCGCTGCCGCAACTGTTCCACGACACAGTGCTACCGCAGCGTTGCTCGGTAGTGATCACCGGCACCCACGGCAAGACCACCACCTCCGCGATCGCTGCCTACCTACTCGAACGCGCGGGCACAAATCCCGGCTGGCTCATCGGCGGTGTGCCCCACGATTTGCCCGGCGGTGCCAAGCTAGGGCAGGGCGCTCCGTTCGTGATTGAGGGCGACGAGTATGACTCCGCCTTTTTTGATAAGCGTAGTAAATTCATCCATTACCGCCCGCAGATTGCGGTGCTCAATAATCTAGAGTTCGACCATGCAGACATCTTTCGCGACCTCGAAGATGTGCAACGCACCTTCCGCCACTTTCTACGCATCATCCCCGCTTCGGGCTACGCGCTGATCAATGGCGATGATGCCAATATCGCGGCACTCTTGCCCGCGCCTTGGACGCAGGTGCTGCGCGTCGGCGTCGCCGAAGGAAATGATTTAGTTATTCGCAGTTTTCAAGACGCCCCCGCAGGCGCTCAGTTCGATCTCGTCTGGAAGGGTGCGCTCTGGGCACAAGTGCAATGGCCGCTGCACGGCCTGTTTAATGCGCGCAATGCCGCCATGGCGGCGCTGGCCGCGGCGCTGGCCAGTGGCTGCGGTGGCTACGGTGGCTACGCCAGCCCGCGCGATTTTGATCTCAGCGCACTGGAAAGTTTCGGTGGTGTGCGCCGTCGCCAGGAGGTGCTCCACGCGGACGCCGCCTGGACAGTGCTAGAAGATTTTGCGCATCACCCGACTGCCGTCTCCAGCACCATCGAAGCACTGCGAGCCGCGTATCCAAATCGCAAGATGACAGTCTGCTTCGAACCGCGCAGTAACACCGCCGCCAGCTCACGTTTCCAGAGGGAATTTCAGACCGCCCTTTCCGGCGCGGATCGCGTCTATTTTGGTGCCGTGCATCGCACGGAGCGCATGAAGCCCGAAGAGCGATTAAATACCGTCGCGATGGCAGCAAAGTTAGAAGAGGGGCTAGAAGAAGCGCAAGCGTTTGCAAGTAATGAAACGCTTTTTGATCAATTGAGTTTAAATACTTTGAAAGAAGCCGGGGGACTGGTCGTCTTCTTCACCAACGGTTCGTTTGATGGTTTGCCTCTAAGACTGGCTAATCTTCACTGAAATCGAGCTGTGAGAGGAAGGGATCGCTGCTGAAAAGATCTGCTTTGGCAGCGAAGCCAGTGGATTTGTATTCTTCAGCCAAGAGTGCGGTGTAAACTGTGACGATTTGCTTCTCCATTTGAATAATTTCAAGCCGACGCATAGTGGCATCACGCGCGATGCCTAGGAAGCCTTCCAGTTCTCCATCGTCATCGAAAAAAGGAGTCACTGAAATATCTGCCCAGTAGGTATGCCCCTTTTTGTGGTAGTTTAGGATCTCTGCATCGTAAGGAACGCGTTTCTGCATCGCCTCACGCATTGAAAGAACCGTGTCGCCGTCGGTGAACTCCCCTTGCAGGAAGCTACTTGGGCGCTTACCCCGCATTTCTTTGAGGGTATAGCCGCAAAGGTCAATAAAGGCTTGGTTAGTCCACGTAACTTTACCTTTTGAGTCGGCCAGCAGGATCGGTTCCTGTAATTTGCGGGCAGTGGCTTTGAATCCGTCATTGTCGAATCTTTTTTGCATCACTTTTAACTATTAAGGGTTTTTATCAGGGGTGAGGTTTGGGCGAAGACTTTGCAACCATCGCTTACCATCAAAGACTGCAAAATTTCACTTCGCTGGCAATCCCTATAATTTTTAATCTACCACGTAGCTATTCTGCACTTCGTTGTTTATATCGCGAATCTCCACGGTCACCACAGGTGAACCGCCCGACCAATTGATCCGTAGCAGGCCGAAGCCTAATTCGGTGAATACCTCGCCTTGGCGTAATGAGTTTTCTTCACCTGGAAACGCCTCCCACACATGAGTCAAGCCGCTCGAAGTGATGTCGACGAGCGGATAGTCGAGCGCGTCGTCTTCGAGCACCGAAATCTCATGAATATGGCGGTCGCCGCTGACGAGGACTGTCATCGGCATGTCCTCTTCGCGGATTAAATCGAGCAGCCACTCACGAGTTTCGGGATAGTCGGCCCATTTCTCCCAGCGGTGCTCGGCGGAGAGTATTTGAGTGCCGCTGACGATGATGTGCAGATCGGCCTCGCTCGTGCGTATCGTCGTTTCGAGCCAAGTGCGCTGTGCCTTTCCGAGTAGGTCGGGCGCGTCGGCTTTTTTACCAGTCGCGAAATAGCGGTTGTCGAGTAGTATGACTTTGGTGCGCTGGCCGCTGGGGCCGAAGTCGTAAGCGCCGTAGAGGCCGGGGCGCAACCAGCGCGGGTCGCCGATGGGCACTTCCATAAAGCTGAGCGCGAGGTCGCGGGTAACCTCTTTCAGTTTGTAGCTGGCGCCGGCATTGTTGCGCCCGTAGTCGTGGTCATCCCAGGTGCCGACGATGGGGGTGACCTCACGGAAGGGCGCGTAGCCGGACTGGTTGAATTGGGAGGCGTAGCGCTTGGTCACCCATTCGCGATTGATGGTGAACTTCTCCTTTTTGCCATCGGGGCGTTGATACCAGTCTGCGTAAATATTATCGCCTGCCCAGATCCAGAGGTCGGGCTCGTTCTCGGCAATGACAGGCCACAGCGGCTGCGGCAGTTCGTCGCGGTTGCAAGAGCCGAAAGCGATGACTTCGAGCGGGCTCTCAAAATCGTCTGGGAATTTGGCATCTGCGGTAGCGAGGCAGAGTAAAACGGCGAGGAGTCGGAACAAATTATGCATTCCACCAAGCTGTGGAGGTATTATTCGATTTGCAAGGTTAAGCCTAAATCGCTAGCTGCTGACTTTGCCATCCCACCCCCAATGGCTGGGGGCGACATCGACGAAGTTGAGGAAGATGCGGTCTGCGCGAATATCGACGATCAGGCTCAGACGCTCGCACAGCTCTTTGCTCAATTTCTCGATGGCGTCTGCGGGCAGGCGCAAGGCGCGCAGCTCGACAAATGCGGTCGCCGTCTCGGTGCCGGCCATCGTCATCTTGGCAGTCGTCCAGCTAGTCATCACCACGCGCTCGGGCTTATCCAGCAGCTCGGCCGCCGCTTGTGAGAGCGTTCTGAGCGCGTTGTTTTTCTCTGAATCAGAGAGCGAGATGTTGGAAGTGACTTGGATGTAAGGCATGGTTTTTTGGAATGTGATTAATGATTGGCTTGGCTACAAGCGGTGAGAAGTTCACGGATTTCAGAGAATACAGCGTCGCTCCAATCAAAGTCGATCCTTTGGAGAGCATCTGAGAAACTAAGTCTTCTTTGCCCTCGCATAGGACAAGACCATACTTTTCAGCATTTAGATTCATCGCATTTCTTGATGAAATTGCATCGCATCGTGCATTGTCTCACGTCCGAAGCTCGTGCCGATGATTTCTTGGGGATCATCGATATTCCGGTCTAAGCGTAGGAATCGGAGGTGGGGTTCACGGTGTTTTTCGTCGGCCAGTTGAGCCGCTTCCATGCACTCACGGCTATGCGTCGTCGCAAAAAGCTGCACTTTTTGGTCGATCAAAACTTCAAATAATCCCTTCCAGAAGTCTTCGAGGCCACGGTAGTACAGGCCGTTTTCGATTTCATCGATCAACAATATGTCCGGTTGTTGAGAAAATATCTCGCAGTAAATATGGAGTGCCCGTGCAAAAGCCTGTCCCATCTGAGTGAAAGGAATCATCGGGCCCGAGCCAAGGTCGACATAGACTAGGTGTTCTCTGGTGTTCTTTAGTTTTGCATATCTTAAGCGACGTAAACGAGGCTCGATGGACTGGCGGATAAGCGATTCAAGCTTTGCTTCATTTTCTGGATTTAGGGGAGCAATCTCATTAAACAGGCGAGATGTTTCTTGAGGGGGAGGTTGATGGGTCGATAGTATAGAAAGTTGCCTCCCTTTCAATTGTGGATTATTATAAAAACTTCCGCTGCTAGCAGAGTCTATCGATAGAATACGCCCTGATGGGGTTACAGAATTGTTATTTTCTTCAGAAAAATACTTTTCAAATTCAATTTTGTTATTGTTCTTTGGTAATACTGAAACTCTGCAATCGTTAGATTGGATATTGAATTTAGAACTATCCTGATCGAAAAAAAGGGTCGGCCAAAAGTTAGTCCAGATGTCATTTTCGTTTGCACTCTGTCGAAATTGTTTTGGCAGATTTTGAATCTGACTAGTGTCTGCATACATGAGCGAGAGCGCTTCCAGTACAGAAGTCTTACCTGAGTTATTCCCACCAACGATGAGATTGACCTGACTGAGCCCGTCGAAGTCGACGGACTCGATGCCGCGAAAGTGCCTTAGTTTTAGAGACTGTATCATTGGAGTGGTTGCTGATTGGGTCATGGGAAGATGTTAAGTTAAAGCGAACTTCTTTTTTGATACGCTCAGGGCTAGCTGGAGCTATTGGTATTCACGCTTCAAGTAATCAATCAGTGAGGGGATCGCTTCGGCCATCGAGTCGAAGCAGGCTGCGTAGGCGGCGAAGTTTTGGCCGTAAGGGTCGGGGATCTCGGGATCTTCGCCCTCGCCGATGAACTCGCGGAAGAGGTGTACGCGCTCTGGCAAGTTGCCGTGGTAATGGTGCAGAGTGTCTAAGTGCGAATGCGTCATGCCGAGCACGATAAAAGATCTGTCTAGCAGATCCTGTGTCACCGCTTGGCTCTTGTGGCGGCTAAGGTCGAGCTGTACCTTTTTGACGGCGGCGACTGAGTTGGCCGATGCGGGCTCGTCGACCCCAGCGGCGACTCCGGCAGAGACGACTTCCAGTTGGTTAAGTGGTGCGCCTTCGGCAGCGAGGGCGTGTTGCAAAAGCTTTTCCGCCATCGGGCTACGGCAAACGTTGCCCGTGCAGATGGTGAGGATAAGGTTGCGTTGGCTTGCCATGGTAGGTAATAGACTGCGCGCTTTTACTGGTTTGTAAAGCGGCTAAGCTCACGGTGCCCAATATCGCGGCGCAGGTATTTGCCTTCAAAATTAACTTGATCGCACACTCCATAGGCGAGGTCGGCGGCTTCTTTGAGCGTGGGGGCTTGGCCGCTGATTCCTAGCACGCGGCCTCCGGCGGTGCGGATGGTGCCGTCGACATCGCGGGTGGTGCCGGCGTGGACGACGGCGCTGCGCTCTGGCAACGACGCTGGGAAGCGGATGGCCTCGCCCTTTTGGTAGCTGCCGGGGTAGCCGCCTGCGGCCAGTACGATCACGATGGCCGCGCCGGCATGAAATTGGAGCTGGGCGGGAAGGGCTTCGCCTTTAGCGGAAGCGAGTAGCACCGGCACGAGATCGTCGGCCACCATCGGGAGCAGCACCTGCGTCTCAGGGTCACCGAAGCGGACGTTGTACTCCAGCACTTTGACGCCCTGATCCGTAAGCATCAGCCCCGCATAGAGGGTGCCGCGGTAGTCGATGCCGTCGGCTTTGAGCCCAGCCAGCGTGGGGCGGATAACTTGCTCCTCGATCTCGGCCTGCATGGCGGCGGTGACCATGCTGGTCGGCGTGTAGGCACCCATGCCGCCAGTGTTGAGGCCGGTATCGCCTTCGCCGACGCGCTTGTGGTCTTGGCTGGGGGGCAGGCAGACGAAGTGCTCGCCCGAAGCGATCACGTGGATCGAGGCTTCTTCGCCGTAGAGGGTCTCTTCGATCACGATTTCTTGCCCGCTGCTGCCGAAGGCGTCCCCTTCCAGCATTTCTTTGACGGCGGCGATGGCTTCGGCCTGCGTCTCGGCCATGATCACGCCCTTACCGGCGGCGAGGCCGCTGGCTTTGATCACGATCGGCGCGGGGTGTTTTGCAAGATAGGCGAGCGCGGGCGCGACTTCAGTAAAAGTGCCGTAGGCGGCGGTCGGTATGTGGTGGCGGGCGAAAAAGTCTTTGCAAAACGCTTTACTGGATTCCAGCTGAGCGCCGGCCTGGTTCGGGCCGTAGGCCGGGATACCGACTACGGCCAAGGCATCGACCAGCCCCAGGCTGAGCGGCACTTCGGGGCCGACCACCACGAGGCCAATGCTGTGATCCTGAGCCAGTTGCACCAGCGCGGGGATGTCTTCGACGGCTACGTTGAAGCACGGCACCTCGGAGGCCATGCCGCCATTACCGGGCGCGGCGATAACTTCTGCCGCCAGTGGGCTTAACAGGCATTTCTGGACAAGCGCGTGTTCGCGGCCGCCAGAACCGATGACGAGGATGTTGATTTTGGCTGAGTCTGACATATACTGAGGAACGTTTCCAGAATCGCCCGCATAGGTAAAGTTCGTTTTAGAGAAAGAAGGTTGAACTTTTCCGCGAGGCCGTGATTTTAGCGCGTTCCTACCATTTATGACTGATCTCAACCATACTCGCAATTTCTGCATCATCGCACACGTCGACCACGGCAAGACGACTTTGTCCGACCGTATTCTCGAAATGACGCGCACCGTGGAAATGCGTGATATGAAGGCGCAGTTGCTCGACTCGATGGATCTGGAGCGCGAGCGCGGCATCACCATTAAGAGCCACCCTGTTTCCATGGTTTATCGAGCTAGGGATGGCAAGGACTACGCCTTTAACCTGATCGACACGCCCGGGCACGTGGACTTTTCCTACGAAGTGTCCCGCAGCCTCGCCGCGTGCGAAGGTGCCATGCTGCTGATTGACGCCGCGCAAGGCATCGAGGCGCAGACCGTGGCCAATGCCCACCTCGCGCTGGAACAGGGGCTAGAAATTATCCCCGTGATCAATAAGGTCGACCTCCCGAGCGCCGACGTGCCGGCTATCATGATCCAACTAGAGGACGTTTTGGCCATCCCCGCCGAAGAAGCCATTTTAACCAGCGGCAAGACTGGTATCGGCATCGAAGACCTGCTCGAGGCCGCTGTCGCCCGCGTGCCGAAACCTCGCTGGGCAGATGTCGAGGGGCTGCGGATGTTGATTTTCGACTGCATTTACGATGCTTACAAGGGCGTGATTTGCTACGTGCGCGTCTTTTCGGGTGAGGTCAAAATAAACGATTCCATCATCACCATGAGCGACGAGCGTAAGATGCAGGTCAAAGAAGTGGGCAAGTTCTCACCCGCCATGACCAAGCAAGCCACGCTCAAAGCGGGCGATGTCGGCTACGTCGTCACCAATCTGCGTGATGTGGCCGACCTCAAACTAGGCGACACCATTACGCACAGCGCTAATCCCACTAAGAAGATGCTGCCCGGCTTCAAGAAAGTCAGCCCGATGGTCTTCAGTGGCATCTATCCAATCGATACCAACGACTATAACAAACTAAAGGCGGGCATGGGCAAGCTCCGCCTCAACGACGCGGCCTTCGTTTATCAATCGGAAAACTCCGTCGCTCTCGGCTTCGGCTTTCGCTGCGGCTTCCTCGGCCTGCTGCACATGGAGATTATCCAAGAGCGCATCCGCCGCGAGTATGATCTCGATGTGATTTCCACCTATCCGAGTGTGGTCTACCTCGTCACCAAGACCGACGGCGTAACGGTCGAAGTGCATAACCCCGTGAATCTGCCCGACCCAGCCGAAATCGACTTCATCGAAGAGCCGATGATCAGCGCCTCGATCCACATCCCGTCCACTTCGATCGGCGACGTGCTCGCACTCGTCTCCGAGAAGCGCGGCATCTGCGAACACACCGAGACGATCGACGGGCAGCGCGTGATGCTCGTCTGCCGCCTGCCGCTGAATGAAATTTTGATCGATTTCAACGACCGCCTCAAGAGTATCACCCACGGCTACGGCTCGATGGACTATGAGATGGCAGGCTACGAAACGGCTAAGCTCTGCCGCCTCGATATCCGCGTCAACAACGAGGCCATCGATGCTTTCTCCTCCATCGTCCACTTAGACAAAGCCGAAGGCCGCGGCCGCGCACTATGCAAACGCCTCAAGGAGATCCTGCCCAAGCAGATGTTTAAGATCGCTATCCAAGCTGGCATCGGCAGTAACATCGTCGCCCGCGAAACGATCAGCGCTTACCGTAAAGACGTGACTGCCAAGTGCTACGGCGGTGATATTTCGCGCAAGCGCAAGCTCCTCGAAAAACAAAAAGAGGGCAAAAAGCGTATGAAAAACATCGGCAGCGTCTCCATTCCACAAGACGCGTTTATCAAGATCCTGAAGACGTCCGACGGCGGTTAAAGTTTACATCCCGCCTTCTTGAGTAGGTGTGACTGGTGCGGCTCTTTAAGGGGCGACACCACCACTAAGCCTCGGTTGGCCTGAGCAAGCTCAGACACTATGTAAGCGGTTGCTTGATGGAATTGAACTTTCTAGCGAAAGAGTAAGACTGGAATTTTCACGGTGCGCATCATGGCGCTGGTGGTGCTACCGACGATGAACTGGCGGATGCTGGAGTGGCCGTAGGCACCCATCACCAGCAGATCGATGTAGTCTTGCGCCACGATGTCGCCGATCACTTTTTCCGGCTCGCCGTCGCGATGCTCGATGGTGACTTCGAAGCCGGCCTGCTTGAGCGTGGCCTCGGCCTTGGCGAGGGCGGCCTCGATCTTGGCATTGCCGGAGCCGACGTAAAGTAGATAGGCGTGCATGCCTCGCAGCAGTGTTTCTTTGGCGGCGTATTCGACGGCCTTTTCAGCGCTGCTACCGCCATCGAAGGCGAGCACGAAGTTATTCATCCGGCCGAAGGCGCGTGAGGCGACTAGCACGGGGTGCTGGCAACTGCGCACGACGCGCTCGAGGTTGGTGCCGAGATGGCCTTTTTCAAAGTCGGCATTGTTGCCGCGCTTACCGAGCACGACGAGGTCGGCGTCAGCCTCGTAGTTAGCGATCTCGTCGCTGAGCTTGCCGTGCCATTGATCGGCGACCACATTCTGCACCCCGGCTTCTTTCAAATGGGTGCTGGCATCTTCGAGCACGGCCTTGCCGCGCTTCTTCGCGATCTTGGCCCTGGCGGCTTCGAGCGTAACTAGTTCTTGCAGTAGTGCGGTGCGCGCGCCGACGCCCATACTGCCGCTGTAGTTAAGTTTGGCTGGTTCCTCGTGGTGTGGGTTGAGCATGTGCAGCACATGGATCGAGGCACCGCCCATCTGGCGGGCAGCCCATGCGGCGTGATCGTACACGCTGGGGGAATAGAGGGAACCATCGGTGCAAGCTAGAATGTTCATTGTTTTAATGGCTAATTATCAATTGTTAGTGGGTGTCGAGTTTGGCGTCGGGCTTATCGAATTTGGCGACTTCGAGCACTAGGGTTTGGCTGGCTTCGTTCATACCGTAGAGTTCGACTTCAGTGCCCTCGCGGCGAAATTTCAACATGACACGGTCGAGGGCGTTGATCGAGGATAAATCCCAAAAGTGCGCTTGCGACACATCAATGGTCACTTTCTCCAAGACCTCGCGGAAATCAAAGGCATCGCCAAAGGTGCTGGCCGAAACAAAGAATAGCTGGCCGCGGATGTGGTAAGTGCGCTCCTTTTTGTCGACTTCGAAGGCCGAGCTGATGTCGAGCTGGCCTGATACTTTGTAGGCAAAGAATAGGGCGCTCAAAAGCACACCCGCACCCACACCGTAGGCGAGATTATGGCTCAACACCGTGACCAGCACCGTGACCAGCATCACGATGCTGGAGGTGCGGTGATGCACCCGTAGGTTTTTAATCGAGCTCCAGCTAAAAGTGCCGATTGAGACCATGATCATCACCGCAACAAGTGCCGCCATGGGTATCTGGCTCACCAGATCGCCCATCACGACGATCAAGATTAGCAGGATGATGCCTGCGGCAAAAGTCGATAAGCGACCACGACCGCCGGACTGGACGTTGATCACGGACTGGCCGATCATGGCGCAACCCGCCATGCCACCGAAGAAACCAGAGACGATGTTAGCCACGCCTTGGCCGGCGCATTCTTGGTTTTTGTTACTCGGCGTGTCGGTAAAGTCGTCGACGATGGTCGCCGTCATCAGCGATTCTAACAGGCCGACGATGGCAAGCGAGACCGCGTAGGGCAGAATAATCATCAGCGTTTCAAAATTCAGCGGCACTTGGGGCAGTAGAAAAACCGGCAGTGTTGAGGGCAGGTCGCCCATATCACCGACCGTATTGAGTGTAGCATCCCAACCCAAAGACATGGAGACCCCCGTCAGCACCACGATACAAACGAGCGGGGAGGGCACTGCGGTGGTGAGCAGCGGCAAGCCATAGATGATGCCCAACCCCGCCGCAACCATGGCATACATAAGTAGCCCCTGGTCATAAAACTGGGGCAACTGCGACATGAAAATAATGATAGCCAGCGCATTAACAAAGCCCGTGACTACGGATCGCGAGACAAAGCGCATCAGATTACCCAGTTTGAGTGCGCCGGCAGCAATTTGCAAAATCCCCGTTAAAATGGTGACGGGGAGCAGATACTCTAGCCCATGGTCGCGCACCAAGGTGATCAACAACACGGCCATCGCACCCGTGGCCGCCGAGATCATACCCGCGCGCCCGCCCACGAAGGAAATGACGACGGCGATGCAGAATGAAGCGTAGAGCCCCACTTTCGGGTCGACCCCTGCGATGATGGAAAAGGCAATCGCCTCTGGGATGAGCGCGAGTGCCACCACCATGCCAGCGATCACATCGCGGCGCGGGTTGGAGAACCACTCTTGGAAGTATTTAGTCTGAGTCATCGGTCGTAAAAAGAGAAAAGCCAACAGGAGAGCTGTTGGCTGGTAATGCGGTAGGTTGTCGGTTAAGCCCAAGGATGGGGAAGAGGGCAAGGCATTAAAAATGGAAAATCTTAAATTTTAAGGTTGAATTCTGTGTGAGTGAGGGTTTTCTCCAAGATTCTGGTATGGAGAAGTGGCTGAGTGGCCGAAAGCGCTTCTTTGCTAAAGAAGTGAACCTCAAAAGGGTTCCGCGGGTTCGAATCCCGCCTTCTCCGCCATTTTCAAGACGCAGTCGCCGAAATTGGCGTTGAGAAGTCGAGGGTTCGGACCCGCCGCGGGTTTGACGCAGCGAAGCGAAGATGGCGAAGCAATCCCGCCTTCTCCGCCATTTTCAAGACGCAGTCGCCGAAATTGGCGTTGAGAAGTCGAGGGTTCGAATCCGCCGCGGGTTTGACGCAGCGCAGCGAAGATGGCGAAGCAATCCCGCCTTCTCCGCCATTTTCAAGACGCAGTCGCCGAAATTGGCGTTGAGAAGTCGAGGGTTCGAACCCGCCGCGGGTTTGACGAAGCGAAGCGAAGATGGCGAAGCAATCCCGCCTTCTCCGCCATTT
>Ga0307933_1000993_pt1 | contig 24358 bp, 18 predicted proteins | sample OrgLakmetageno88_FD_201811 | JGI IMG/M metagenome (GOLD analysis project Ga0307933, IMG submission 201811) | Saline water microbial communities from Organic Lake, Antarctica - #88 | ecosystem: Environmental > Aquatic > Non-marine Saline and Alkaline > Saline | place: Antarctica: Organic Lake... | reverse complement strand
TAGTGATTATTATTTTTTCTTCCATGCGGCTACCCTCGGTAGTAATCGTAATATTAACAATCGGTTTTAAATATCGAGCATAATTTTATTAGTAACTATAAACGACGAATTGTTTATCTATACTATTCGAAATTAGCACGAATATAATATTTTGGATACAGGCAAAAATAAGTAACAAATAATCTAAAGATAATGACTGCAAACGGTTACCTTTGCGCTATTATTATAAGTAGAAAATTAAGTAGACCCATCATTCATTACTTGCCCAATGAAAGGAAGATGTTATGCCCTCAACACTTTATGAAAAAATCGTCAATGCACACCTTGTTGAAGAACTTGGCGACGATTTATTACTCTACATCGACCGCCACTTAATCCATGAAGTAACTACCCCGCAAGCGTTTGCAGGGCTTGATGAAAAGAATCGACGTGTGCGTCGTCCGGACCTCACCTTTGGTACAATGGACCACAGCATTTCTACTAAATCTTTAGCTTTGGATGCTTGTGGTCCACTCAACCAATTGCAACTCAACACCTTAGCCGTTAACTGCGCAAAACATAACATTCCACTTTATCCAGTTGGTCATAAGAACCAAGGCATTGTGCATGTAATTGGTCCACAGCTTGGTTTGATACAACCGGGGATGACGGTGGTATGCGGTGATTCGCATACAGCGACTCACGGTGCTTTTGGTGCGCTTGCCTTTGGTATTGGCACCTCACAAGTAGAGCATGTATTAGCCACCCAAACTCTCAAACAATCTAATGCAAAAAACATGCAAGTAAAGGTTAATGGCAAGCTTCCACTTGGCGTCACCGCGAAAGATATTATTCTCGCAATAATCGGAAAAATTGGGCATGCAGGTGCAACTGGCCATGTCATTGAGTATTGCGGCACAGCAATAAGCGAACTGTCGATGGAGCAGCGCATGACCGTTTGCAACATGAGCATAGAGGCTGGCGCAAAAGCGGGTTTGATTGCCCCCGACGATAAAACGATTGAATACATCAGGGGCAAAGAATTTGCGCCGGTTGGAAAACAGTGGGAACAAGCTGTCACATATTGGCAGAGTCTGCATTCAGACGCTGATGCAATATTTGATACCGTGGTTGAATTAAACGCAGACGAAATAGAGCCGCAAGTGACTTGGGGGACTAACCCCGGTCAGGTAGTAGGCATCAATCAAAATGTACCCTCACCTGCCTCCTTCTCTGATTCAATTAATCAAGATTCTGCGAAAAAAGCGCTGAAATATATGGGTTTAGAAGCAGGGCAATCGATACAAGACATTGCAATTTCTCATGTTTTCATTGGCTCATGTACCAACAGTCGCATAGAAGATTTGCGCGCAGCCGCTAAAGTCGCCGCGTTAGGGAGAGTCGTGGATGGTGTTACTGCAATTGTAGTACCCGGCTCTGTAGCCGTAAAAGCGCAAGCAGAACAAGAACAACTCGACAAGATTTTTATTAATGCTGGTTTTGAGTGGCGCCTACCGGGTTGCTCTATGTGCTTAGGCATGAACGATGACGTGCTGGGCTCTGAGGACCGATGCGCCTCTACTAGCAACCGAAACTTTGAAGGTAGACAAGGACGCGGCGCTCGCACGCATCTAGTCAGTCCTGAAATGGCAGCAGCAGCGGCAATTTCAGGTAAGTTTACCGACGTTAGAAAATTAGGAGCATAGAAATGCGTGGCATATCCGTTATTCAAGGTACGATTGCCCCACTCAATCAAGCTAATATCGATACCGATCAAATCATTCCTAAGCAGTTTTTAACTGGGGTTACTCGCACAGGGTATGGTATTAATCTGTTTCATAACTGGCGTTATTTACCCGGGCCAAAGAAGCTGGAAGACCCTAGCTTTGCGCTTAATCAGCCTGAATATCAAGGCGCAAGTGTACTGCTAACTCGCGAAAACTTTGGTTGTGGGTCAAGTCGAGAGCACGCACCGTGGGCATTAGCCGATTATGGCTTTCATGCGATTGTTGCTGCAAGCTACGCTGACATTTTTTATGGTAATTGCATCAACAACCAACTCTTGCCAGTTGTATTAACAAGCGCCCAACTCGATTTACTATTTACCAAAGTGGCGCAGAATCCTAAGGTAGAAGTTACCATAAGCTTGTCAGAGCAGTTCGTGAGCTGTGAAGAACTTAAATTTGAGTTTGATATACAGGCTCACCACAAAAACAACTTGCTTAAAGGTCTCGATGCTATTGGTCAAACCCTTGAGCTAGACGATAAAATATCAGCTTTTGAAGCTAAGCGTCCTAGCTTCGCATGAATTGCGAAGTATAAAGCGTGTCTGATACAAGCTGGGATCCAGAAACCTATCAGACTGTCGCCGATTTTGTAGCCAAGCTCGGCGAACCTTTAATCAAACTGCTCGCACCTAAACCAACCGACATCATTTTAGATGTTGGTTGCGGTGACGGTAGCCTCAGCGCCAAAGTGCTTCCGCTTTGCCGCACTCTTGTTGGGGTAGATTCGAGCCCACAGATGATTGAAGCCGCAATCGAGAGAGGCATCAATGGCTATGTCAAAGATGCGCAGCACCTAGATTTTAACGAGCACTTTGACAGCGTTTTATCAAATGCCGCGTTACACTGGATAAAATCACCTGAAGCCGTATTAAGTGGAATATTTAAAGCCCTTAAACCTGGTGGTGTGTTTGTGGCTGAGTTCGGCGGCCTAGGCAATGCTGATAAAATTGTGGTTGCACTCGAACACGCATTAAACAAGCGCGATATTGCTTTTAATAACCCATGGTACTTCCCGAGTGCAGAAGAATACTCAACACTGCTGACACAACAAGGTTTTATTATCGAACATATAAAATTGTTCGAACGCTTCACGCCCCTACCGCAACACTTAAGTCACTGGATCCTTACCTTCGCTCAATCGTTTTTACGACAAACAAGCGCTACGCAAAGCAAAGAAATAATAAATGAAGTGGTAAATGAAATACGCGATGACCTATACGCAGATCAACAGTGGCATGTTGATTATGTTCGATTGAGGCTTAAAGCAATAAGGCCATCATAGTATCGATGCACACTATTGTATTGGAGACTGTGAATAAATCATGCTCACAAAAAGATGGTGTTAATTTAATTTGTACACATGGGCTCAGCTTTTGGCAGATAAAAATCAATTACTCTTTCATATTTCTCTGGGTAATCCCATTTTGCCCTTATTGAACATACATATGGATAGTACGTTCTAACATAACCAAGCGCGTCGGCGTCAAAAAACTGCTCAGCCACCATAGCATCGCATAACTCTAAGTCTCGACATAAAATAATTTGTTCGTAAAAAGTAAAAACTTGCTCTAGTGGTCCATCTAATGCGTCTTTCGAAATAATTTCTAGGATTCTATCGTTGTATTTTTTAGCTATGTCGCTTGGTTTTATATTAGGGTCGGTCAGAACACTATTGATATATTCAACGTTAGCGGTCATCGAATTCGTGATTTGCAGCCGCGAGCGCATTAACAAGCCGTCGCTATGGTAGCGTTCAACAAACGCCATTGTGCGGTCAATACGCACAGCATCTTCGTGCTCGAGGTATTGAAACACACCAAACAAGCCGCCAATCGTAACGGTTATGGCTGCAAGCCATGTCCCAGTAACTTCTGCGACTTGTAGCTTATATTCTTGCCGATCCATTAGGTTTTACAAACGGGTAAGTTTTTGTTTATTCGGCAAGGATCATAACTACGATCTGGCCCAGCCTCATTTTCACAACTGGTATCTTCGCTAGAACGACATTCAGACGCTTGTATGGGCGGTTGGGTGGTTTGTTCGGTTGCTCCACAACCGCTTAATAAAAATGCAGAAAAGACCCCGCAAACAAACAGTATTGACTTACAAGTCTTGTAGGAGATATTCATTGTCTTTTCCAAATCTTCGGATTCGTTTGACTTTAATACTAGTCTATGTGAATAGTAGATACCAATAATAATCATAAATTAAGGCTCGATAATGCTCGCTAAATATAAAGTTGTTTTGCCTATTGTCTTGTTAACGCCGCACCTTACTTTCGCAAAAGTGTCTTTAGATGATATACGAATTGTGACTGGGGCATCTTTAGGTTACAGCCAGTTTTCTTTTCCAGAAAAACTAGACCAAGACGTCAGCTTCCCGAGCGTTAACGTACCCATTGCCTTGGCACTAGAAAAGTGGCAGTTGTCGGCAAATCTTCAAACCACACTAAGTGATGCGCAAATCTCAGAAGAAGAAGAGCTGGGTAGAGCTTCGAGAGACGATTTAGATATTACCTTAGGTTATCAAATTTCAAATAATTGGACAGTATTCACCGGGTACAAATCGGGGGATACCAATATCCAGTTTTCGCCCAGAGATGCTGAGGATGAAGACGAAGACTTTGCTATAACAACAGAACGCTATGAACAAAAAGGACCCTTTTTAGGATTCAGTTATAGCTGGCGATTTGAGAAGGCAGGTACTTTGAGCTTCTCTACTGCCTACGCCATTTTAGATGCAACCAACGACTTCACCGCAAACATCGATGATGAGAAAGATGAAGAGGAACAAGAAGAGGAAATAGAGTTCGACGATATTACCGGGCGCGTGTCGGGCGACACAAAGGGGTTTAGTTATAGCCTTACTTGGACCATGCCGGTTGCAAGCAATCTAGTTTTTCAAACTCGCTTTAAGGTAAATGACTATAAACAAGACATCGTGTTTAACAATACCGAGTTTAGTGATATTGATGAGAGCTATACATCTTTACATGTAGGCTTAGCTTATGTGTTTTAGCCTATCAAAACACCACAATATTAGGTAAATTTTTATTCTTTGGCGGGCTAAGATATACGTCATCTAAAAGCGATGAATGTTCCCATGGAATTTGTCTATTACGGGTGTCTTTGGCAACACCAGTCCTTACCTTTTTAAAAATTTCTTCTACGGATATACTTTGGGATAGATGCCTCAAAAGGTGTTTAGTGTAGGTTCCATTTCTGCTGTTGCCGCCGTCAGACGCTACGCCACCGGGCTCTGTAGCAAATGCAATGAGCGTACCTGCTGGTGCTTTCACTGGTGCTAAACCTTGGGTTATCGCGAAGTCAAAACTTCCTTCAAACGGATTATCACGACACGCATCAAGAATAACCACATTCTGCAATCCAGGACTATCTTGCATTTGCGTAAATAAGTCAGATAAATTATATAAGCTTGAAATGAATGTGTCTTGGCTATTAAATTCGATATCTAAGGGAATAAGGTAGTTTGCTTGGTTTATTTGAATAGCATGCCCAGCATAATATACGAGCGCGAGTTTGCTAGCGCTGTTGTCGTTGCGCACATCTTTATAAAAGGTATTAACGCTTGCTATCATGGTGGATGCATCAGCGTCTTCTAGCGTAGACACCCTAAAACCCAGGTCAGCTAATGCATTAGAAATCGACTGTGCGTCGTTCAATGCGTTTTGTAACGGCGATGCCTGATAGTTTTGATTACCAATAACCAGCGCAAAACGCTCTACTTTTGCTTCAACTGCGCACGCAAAGGATGCATAAAATACCATCTGGAAACATATTAAAAATATGACTAACCGCATATGCACTTCGTTATTAATGATGCTTAAAGTCTTCAGCATAGACATAAGTGTGCAGCTATGCAAACAACCATGGCAATGCACTCATCAGCTATTCCCTATCGCAAATGCTAGTAAGCAAACGGTACTAACATCCAAGACCTCTTGCGGCAAGCTCCATGGGCCTCACCAAATAAGCTGGCTAAATAGTTATCTTCTATCTTAGCTTGCCTGCACAAGCTATAGCATGCGATAGCGTACACAATGATGCTTGCCGCGCTAAAATGTAACAACATAAAACCAGCATTAATAACAAAATCGGCAAAATACATGGGATGGCGTATCCAGCGAAATAAGCCTTTGTTGCTTAACAAAATACTCGGTTTACCAATATTATTATTATGCTTTTTTAGCAACATAAAATGATAGATAAACACCAAGCCACCAACTAACGCTAGGGCCTGCCCAATCAGTGGCGGAAAATCAATGAGCGCGTTTGGGTAGTCACATAACATGCCTACTACAAAATGTATAATTAGTAAGATGCCGCACAGTACTTTGGCGTTCCACCAAAAAATATCATGAGCTTGATGCTGCATATCATGTTTTATCATAAAATACGAAGCCTTTATTCAAACCCTATCATCGAACGGAGAGTTGATGCGCCTAAATTTCCGCACTAAAGCGTTCCAAAATAATCAATTACGTTTGTAAGCGCTAACACCTGAGCATACTTAGCGTGCATGTCGTGTAAGCTCATGTCATGTGCAGATTGATTTCGATCTCCACACGCTTCAGGAACTACCGCGCATAAGTAATTGTGCTGCAAACCATCCACACAGGTAGCGCGCACACAACCTGAAGTGGTAAGCCCGGTAATGATCAGGGAGTCGATGTTTAGCGCACTAAGCTTTGCTTGTAAAGATGTAGCAAAAAATGCACTGGGATGATGTTTTTCAATGATATTCTCAGCAGTCAGATAGGGTGAATATGCTTCGTGAATATCTACCCAGTGAGAACCTCTTTGTAGAATATTAAGCGCAGGTAAACGTTGTCTAAACACGCTTGCCTGCTGCTCATTGTCATATACCACGGTAGAAAAAAATATTGGCACCGCATGCTCGCTGGCGGCTGCCAGTAATTGTGCATTCGCTATAAGTTGCGGCGCAAAATCACCCCCTAAAGGACTATCGGTGCTGGTAAAACCATTACTAAAGTCAACGGCAATGACAGCCGGGCGTTTGCCCAACTGCAATTGACCAATACTTAAGTCGTTCTCAATAAGCGTAACAGCCATTTAGAACTCTGGCGTTTGTGGCGCAGGCAATTTAGTTTCTTGCATACTGCGCTCCTTGATATCAGCAATATCACCACCAAAATCAAATAAGCTCACATCACCACGCTTCGCCGCCATTTCACTACGAAGTTGAGTCGTTGCCGCCTCATTGACGCTTAAGTCGTCGTTCAACACAACGCCATAGGCTTCAGCTCCTGCCACGGTTGCCAAATCACGATTAATATCGTCCACAATCAATTGAGGGTCGCGTTGAAGTGGATCTCCCCAACCACCGCCGCCCCAGGTGTTAAAGTACAAAATGTCGCCTTTTTTCACTTCAATGCCTTCGCATTTTGCCGGTAAGGTTTCTTCACTGCCATCAGCGCGTTGTAAAATCTTTGTTGAACGCTGACCCGGTGCACCACCATTTACACCCCAAGGATAGGTTAACCAACGGTCATCATGTATCGCAATTTGACCATCGTTTAAGAAGCGATAACCCACCGACAAACCATTACCACCGCGATGCAAACCTGCACCTCCTGAATCTGGAATAGTGGCGTAAGTTTCTACCCTTAGCGGGAAATAAGCTTCAATAAATTCATTGGGAACATTGGTGAAGCCCGGCCATAAGGAATGGCCGTCAGGTCCATCACCAACAGGGCGACCTGGGATGCCACCAAAACCAATTTGGAAAAGTTGGAACCATTCGCCTTTATCGTCATAACCAGAATAGAACAAATGCGGTGAATCTGAGAAGCCGGCCGCGTTCATTGCTTCTGGCGCGCCTTGACCTAATAAGCCGCCCATCACGTCAAATATTCTGCCTAGCGCATGGGTTCTGCCTGAAAGTGCTGCAGGATAGTTAGGCTTAAGTAAGCTACCTTGGGGAATACGCACGTCGACTAAGTCATAAAATCCGTCGTTAAAGAGGATTTGTGGGTCGACCAAATTAATCGTGAATGAACCAAAAAACATCTTGAACATTTCTTCATTCATGTAGAAGTTAATCGAACTTTTAGCTTGCGGATCGGTGCCTTCAAAATCAAAAATCGCTTTAGGGCCTTCACGCCACATTTTACAACGAATTTTGTAAGGACCTTTACCCACGCCATCATCACATAAATAATCTTCAAATACGCGAGGCTCTTCAGGCACAAGCATATTAATAATAGCCGACATAGCAGTGTGGTTACGCTCTAACATCACTTCCATAGTGGAATAAAAGACGTCGTCGCCAAAGCGATCAGCAATTTCAATTACACGTTTGGACGCTGTATTACATGCTGCCACTAATGCATTTAAGTCAAATCGATTCCACTGCGGTGTTCGCACGTTATGCAAAATCAGCTCTAATAAATCTTTTTGTAGTACGCCCTTTTTATATAACTTGGTAGGCGGGATACGAATACCTTCTTGGAAAATCGTTTCAGCTTTAATCGGAATAGAGCCAGGCACCATACCACCGTTATCAGACATATGACCGAACATCGCCGACCATGCGATATGACGACCTTCTCTAAAGATAGGCACAATAACAATCCAATCAGGAAGATGAGAGACCGCGGCATTACACATATATGGGTCGTTGGTCAGCAGTACATCGCCCTCTTCAATCTGACCATTAAACGCATCCATAAAGCCGTGGATGAACGAGCCAAATTGTCCGACTACCATCTTGCCATCTTTGTTAGCAATCATCGGAAAGCAATCGCCTTGTTCACGAATACCGGGGCTCATAGCCGTTCTAAATAATACGGCATCCATTTCTTCTCGCGCATTTTTTAGCGCGTTCTCAATAATATCAACCGTGACCGTATCGGCGTCAACACGATTGAGAGGAGCGGTGTTTGTTTCAATAATTTTATTCATCGTATTCTCCTACTACTTGCTAACGGGGTTGATTAAAAGATTGCCAACCTGATCTACGGTGGCGATATAACCGGGTAAAATCACAGTGGTCGAATCCATCTCGCCCACAATGCACGGACCAGGTATCTTTAAACCTACACCCATTTTGCTGCGTTCGTATATGGCTGCATCGTGATACTGACCCTGATGATAAATTTTTGTATCAGCGATTTTGCAATCACTTAGCTCAGTGGTTCCGCTCAGTTGCTTACTTTGTGGTAACGCTGTTGAGGCTGCTGACACAATCGCCCTTACCATCACAATTTCGTGCCCATCATCAAGTGCAAAGGTAAATAGCTGAGTGTGCTCTTCGTCAAAACGCTTCACTAGTAACTCTAAACCATTGGCTTCAAAATCTGCTTGCGTGCATTCAATCGATAGCTGAAATGCCTGACCGGTATAACGCACATCTGCTTGTAGCGTAACTTCAAGACTGTCTTTGCTAATGCCATCCGCAATAAGAGTTGAAGATGCCTTGTCAGTTAGTTCATTAAATAACTCGGCTAGCGACTCTTGATTAGTATCTTTGATTAATGTGACGTAAGTTTTAGAAGCTTCATCTTTTACTACCGTGGTAGCATCACCATAAGCACATAGTACGCCTGGACCGGGCGGAATAATGGTTGGCCAAGAACCAGTCAAAATACCCAAGGCGTTGGCATGCAATGGACCTGCGCCACCAAAGCCAACTAGGGCGAAGTCACGCGGATCGAAGCCTTGTTCTACAGATACTAATCTTAAGGCACCAAACATGGCTTCGTTAGCAATACGCACAATGCCTTCTGCGGCGTCTTCAACACTAATTTCCATCGCATCAGAGACTTTCTTCACTGCTTTTACCGCAGCCGCTTTATCAATCGCCATTTTACCGCCAAGCTGCACGTCAGATGGCAAATAACCCAGCACTACGTTAGCATCGCATACGGTAGGCTCTTCCCCGCCCTTCATATAAGCGGCTGGTCCCGGTTTAGCGCCAGCTGATTCTGGGCCTACTCTTAAAGCTTTGGTGAGTTCAGGCACAAAAGCTAAAGACCCACCACCCGCCCCTACGGTTCTTACATCTACCGAAGGCGCTCTTACTACCACATCACCCACGCGGGTTTCACGTCTAATGCGTGCTTTTGAGTTTTGGATAAGGGCAACATCTGTCGACGTTCCGCCCATATCGAAGGTTAAAATATTGTCAAAACCTACCGCAGACGCAAAATGAATCGCACCTGATACACCTCCCGCAGGGCCACTCATCAATAAGTTTACTGGGTTGTCAGCCGCGGCATTGGCAGAAGCGAGGCCACCATCTGAACGCAAAATTGACAGATGTAAGTCTTGCCCCATAGTTTCGTGTAACGATGCTTGAAGGTTATCTACATAGCGCGCTACTTCGGGACGCACGTAAGAATTGACTACCGTGGTTTCAGTGCGCTCATACTCTTGCATTTCAGGTACAATATCGCTAGAGATACTAATAGGAATATCGCTAAACACCTGAGCTGCCACCTCTTTCGCGCGTTTTTCATGCTCACCGTTAACGTAGGCATTAATAAAGCAGATAGTAAGGGCTTCTACCTGACCTTTTGCTTTGAGTTGTTGTAAATCGGCAATGAAAGCTTGTTCGTCAAGGCCGGTTACCGTTTTACCGTCGGCTCCCATTCGTTCAGTGGCTTCAATCGTTAACTCTAAAGGCGCCAACAGGGGCTTTTTAACAAAGCTAACCCAGCCTCCTAAACCGCCCGGGCAAAATGAACGCGCGACTTGCAATACATGTTTGTAACCGCGGGTCGTCACCAAGCCAACTTTCGCGCCTTTGCCGGTCAACACGGCATTAGTGGCCACTGTTGTGCCGTGCATCACGCGGTTGATTTGTTTAGGGTCAATACCCGACTCTTCACAAATACGAGCAATACCGTTTAAAACACCTACCGACGAATCATCTGGGGTAGAGGGGACTTTCGCAGTGTGAGTTTCACCGTTGCTTTCATTGATCAGCAGGAGGTCAGTAAAAGTACCTCCAACATCAACGCCTAATCGATAACTCATATGGGTTTCCTTTTGTTATATTCTTATATTAGCTAAGAAGTTTAATGTCGTATATTTGCATGAATTTACTTCATTCATGTTTTTAGTATTGTTTACGTAGCCATGTTTTTGCATTACCGCCACGTGCGGTTTGAGTTAGCTTTACGGCCAAATCAGAAGCGTCTAAGAGCAAAGACATGTCGATACCGCTTGTATAACCCATTTGCTCACACATCATCACTACGTCTTCTGTAGCAACATTACCGCTCGCACCAGGTGCAAAAGGGCATCCACCCAAGCCCGCAATGGAGGCATCAAAGCGACGTATTCCGGCCTCAAGAGCGGCGTATACATCGGCCAGACCCATTGCTCGGGTATCGTGGAAATGACAAGCAAAAGTATCTGCACCGAACAGCTTAGCTAAATCAATCATTAGGCGATTAACCGCTTGTGGATCTGCAGCGCCAATGGTGTCGGCAATGACTATTCGAGAAGCGCCCATGTCAATCAGCTCACCTGCCAAGTCAATCACTTGTTGCCTGGCAATCAAGCCCTCAAAAGGACACTCCCATGCGGTAGCCAAATACACTTGTAATTGGATATCTGTATTCTCTGACGCTGCAATGACGTCTTTAATCATTGAGAGAGTTTGCTGATTATCTAGGCGAATGTTTTTCTCATTCATAGTGTTAGAGCTGGCCATCACCAAAGATGCAAGTTTGATGGGCGTTTGCAGCGCAAGCTCAAAACCTTTCATATTTGGAATGAGTGCTGAATATTGACAATCTGACAGGCTTAACTGTTGGCAAATCTCAGTGGTACCCGCCATTGCTGGAACCGCTTTTGGTGAGACAAAGGCGCCGACTTCAACGCCATCTAGCCCCGCACTAACAAGGGCATTAATTAAGGATAAACGCTCCTGAGGGGTTAGGTGCTTGGCTTGATTTTGCAAGCCATCACGCGGACCAACATCATTAATAAAGACTTGCTTAGTCATTCGAAAGTCCTTTTACTGCGCCATCAGCTACCAATGCATCTATTCGCTCTTGAGACATATTCAGCAGGTTAGCAAGCACGCTTTGTGTGTCTTGGCCTAAGGTCGGGGCCGCGTCAAAAGACTCTTGATTGGTGCGTGAAAATTTAATCGGGTTTCCGGGACCTTTAGTAGACTTACCATTGGGATGTTTTAAATCTACCACCATATTTCGATGCAATACCTGAGTGTCACTTAAGGCCTGCGATAAATTATTTACCGGTGCGCAGGGTATACGCTTTTCTTCTAGCTGTTCTATCCAGTAAGCCGATGGTTTTTGCACTAAGACTGAATTGAGCTTAGCGTCAATAAAGTCCTTGTCGGCCCAACGACCTGGCTGCCCATCGTATTTACTGTCATCAAATTCGGGGCACTTCACAACCTCATTTAAATTCTTCCAGAAATTGTCGGTGATCACCGCAATAACAATGAAGCCATCTGAGGTCTGATAAGTATTGTAAGGAACGTGGACGAAGTGTGAATTGCCAATCGGGTATGGATTATCACCCGATAAAAAGTGCATCGTCGCCATGTAATTAAGCATCGATACCTGACAATCGAGCATCGAAATATCAACATCTTGCCCTTTACCGCTAGTACCACGCTCAATCAATGCAGACTGAATACCCATTACCGCGAACATGCCGCCGCCTAGGTCACCAATGGGGATTCCCGCTCTAACTGGATTGTTTTTATCCGGGCCAGTAATAGACATACCGCCACCCGTGGCTTGCGCAACTTGGTCAAAAGCAGGACGCTTATATTTGGGTCCATTACTACCAAAGCCGGTAATGCTGCAGGTGATGATTTTAGGATTAATCTTACTTAAAGTATCGTAATCAATGCCTAGGCGCGTCGGCACACCTGCGCCAAAATTATTCACTACTACATCAGATTCTTTTACTAGCTCATAAAAGACCTGTTTTCCTGCTTCACTTTTAAGATCTATACATATGCTTTGCTTATTGCGATTTAGGGTAATGTAATACGCCCCCATGCCTTCAAGAGAGTTTTTGGGATCGCTTGCTAATAACTTACGTGTGCCCTCGCCTTGCAGTGGCTCAACTTTTATTGTTTCAGCACCTAAATCAGCGAGGATCATCGAGCAATATGGGCCAGATAACATATGTGTTAAGTCAATAACACGTATACCAGCGAGTGGCTTGTTCATTATTTTCTCCATTGTGTATTGCTGCTATAGCAAGACTTGAGATATGCATTCACATCTCAAGTCTTTGCTTACACAAACTTAGAAGTTGTAGGTAAATTCAACACCATATTCTGCAAGGGCAGAAGGGTGAAGAAAAGACCCACCAAACTCAGGTGTTGGGATAACTTCTTGCAAGTACTGCTCATCGGTAATGTTTTTACCATATACCGCTAAAGTCCAAGTCTCTGCTTCCAATGCAATACGCGCATTCAGAGTAGAGTAAGAATCACGCGAAGCATTGGTGAAATCTTGTGGGTGAGGACCCGGTGGAACACCTCCACCCAAAGTACCAAAGAAGTCCCAAATAGTAGGCGTTTGTTCACCTTGTAAAGTGTGGAAGAAGGTTTCACCCATATATTGATAATCTACACGGGTAGTAAGCCAATAATCATCACCTACTGGTTGCTCGTAGCTAAATCCAACTGTATAAGTCGTATCTGGCGATTGTGGCGCTTTATTGCCAACCGATAAGGGTCGGTTGCGATTTTCTTTAATCTCTGAGTCTAGTAAACCCAAACCCGCGAACACTTTAAATGAATCAGTAACGTACGCTTCTGCATCCAGTTCAAAGCCCTGTATTTCAAGCTCATCGATAGTCGTTACAGCACGCAACAAACCAAAGGGCCCAGCGAAGAATTCAAAAAACTGATTGTCTTCTACATTGGTTCTAAATACAGCGGCGTTAACCATCAACTTGTTATCCATTAACTTTGACTTTAAGCCAAACTCAATGTTGGTGGTCACTTCTTTATCGTAGTCATCTCTAACCAGCAGCTGCGCATTTACCGCATCACCTGGGGTGCCTGCGCCGGAACGATTAAACCAAAAATCTAGCGTTGCTTGTGTACCGACTGAGTTAAAGCCACCGCTTCTAAAACCAACGCCGTAGCTCGCATAAGAATTTACGTTATCGCTTAGCTCATAACTGAGCGTTACTTTAGGTTGAAATTGTGAAAACGAACGGCTTCTATCCGGCACGCCATTAGGATTAGTTGCTAATGCTGGGTTAATTGGTCCAAGTACACCATTAACGAAAGTGTTTACGTTTAAGCCAGAAGCCAAAACGTTAGGCACATTGTTTGACACTGTTCTGTCTTCGTAGTCATAACGCAGGGCAAAGGCGACTTCCATTTTATCTGAGACATCGTACTCCACCTGCCCAAAAGCAGAGAGAACAGAAGTGTCAAAGGTATCATCAAACAAGAGATCTGTTGGATTTGGTCCGGTGGGTGGAATATAAGGCTGACGCAAGAAGCCTTGACCCTGATCAGCGCCATAGGCGACAACCACATCACGCTCAATTTCTGCAAAATACACACCACCAATCCAGCGTAAAGCTGCATCGTTATCATCAGAGGTAAATCTTAGCTCACCACTGAAATCACTTTGACTGCGCTCTTGATACTGATAGCCGTCACAAGCCGTAGGAGTGAATGGGCCGTAAACACCAGTAAACTCAACACCGGGAGGGAAAACACCAAAAGGCGCGAAAAAATCGCCAAATAAGTCAGTGCGGTCAGCACCGCCTAAAGCGCTTGGAGCGTTATTGAGTGTTGCACGGTCAGTCTGACATTGCGGCGTTAATTCATAGCCATAAAATGATGCGCTAGTGCCATCTGACAATAAATATTCTTCTAAGTCATTGTAAGAAAATACACCGGTGACATCAAAGCCATCCAAATCCCAATCTGCTTTGACTGAAAACTCAGTGGTTTCTTGCTCATTTTCACCTGGTACATTGAACGCAAAAATAAACTCGTGATCATTAACGTCGGCGTTATAGGCAGGCTGATTGAAAGCATTAACAAAGGAAGGTAGTGCAAACACTGCATTATAATTAATAGCTCCGCCTTCTACCATTGAAACACCGGCACGAATATCAAGGGTAAGGTCGTCAGACACGTCCCACATTAAACGCCCTTTTATGGTGGTGTCTTCTAGGAAGTCAACCACCCCGTCGCGTCCCGTTAAGACATTGTCATAATGGCCATCAACGCTGTTGTAACTTGCCGTTATACGGCCGCGAACGTTTTCACTTAAACCGCCACTGACAATACCATTAATACGTTGAATCCCCGCGTTACCTAAGCCTACTCTGACACTGCCTTCAAGATCTTCGCTTGGCTCAGTAGTGGTGACAATAATTGCACCAGCAACAGCATTACGACCGTATAAAGCGCCTTGTGGGCCTTTCAAAATTTCAATTTGTGCTATATCCAATAGCTCTTCGTTGAAGCCATTCGGGTTAGTGATCAACACACCATCTACTACATAAGCAAAGGTAGATTCAGCATCACGTGTGGATACGATACCTCTAATAGTCACTTGAGTGTCGCCTACGTTGGCAGCGTCTACTATACTCACGTTGGGTACTAATGAAATGAAGTCACCCGGTCGTTCAACGCCAGCAGTCTCAATATCTCTTGCCGACAATGCACTTACCGCAATCGGAACATCCTGTAAACTTTCTGGCCGCTTACGTGAGATACTAATGATTTCAACCGATTCCTCTCTTTCTTGCATTTGTGCATCTTGCGCAATTGCCATACTTGTTATGCCCGCTGAACTCGCCAGCATTGATATCGCGACTGCTTTACAAATCTTACTTTGGGTGAATCTACGCATGTTGCTTTCCCCTTTGATTATTATCGTTAATGCGTTTTAATCTTCGCCATAATGTTGTCTGGCTGATGCCTAAGAACTGAGCAACCAGCTCTTTATTTCCGTTAAATCTTGTCATTGCTTGTTGTAACAATTGCTGTTCGTTTTTAGCCAGCGCCCCGTTAACATTTGTGTCGTTGCTGACAAATAATTCTGGGGCCAACTTTTTGAGTAAATTATCCACTCGTGGCGCGTCTATTTCAGACTGTGCCGAGCAATATACAAGCATGCGTTCAACGATATTTTCTAGCTCTCTGATATTTCCAGGCCAGTCATAGCGTTGAAAAATAGGGGCTAATTGCTGGCTTAAGTTTTCAATTATTTCGTCACTTAAATTGCCAAAGTTAAACGCTGCAAGCTTGTATTTTGTGATAGTCGAAATATCTTCTTGGCGCTCTCGTAAAGAGGGCACGTTGATACTCAACACGTTCAGCCGGTAATATAAATCTTCTCTGAATTTGCCTTGTTTGACCTGACTAGCCAGTGGCCGATTAGTCGCAGCAATAACTTTCAGCTTAATTTTAAACTCTATGTGCGAGCCAATAGGCCGATATGACTTTTCTTGAATGACACGTAAAAGCTTCGCTTGTTGCGGTAAGCTTAATTCGCCCACTTCATCTAAAAACAAAACACCATTTTCTGCTTCGTATAACAAGCCATGTTTTCCGCCGCGCTTTGAACCCGTAAAAGAGCCATCAACATAGCCAAATAACTCACCTTCAAATAACTCGCTGGGCATGGCAGCACAGTTAATTGCAACAAACTGACCATTAGAAAACTGACTATTTTGATGAATTCGCCTTGCAATCATTTCTTTACCTGTACCCGACTCACCAATAATTAAAACGTGACTCGGTGAATTGGCATATAGGTCTGTGCGCTCCATTAACTCGTGCATAATTGTTGATTGATAAACCAATGGCTGAACGTCCAGACCTGTTGGCTTGACAGGAAGGATATTGGGCGTCTGCGCATAGAACTGATAAACGTCAAACTGTCGGCTTGCCATGCTCACAGTGTCTTTATGAAACCACCAGTCGGTTTGGTTAAGCCTGCACTTACCGTCTGTTGTCTCACTAAATTGACTGGAGTGGAATAAATCTAAAATCTCTTGCTTGTTGACGGCATCAATTGCAAATTCGGATTTTGCAGCACTGTTTGAAGTTAAAATGTTGGAGTAATTGTCGACAACTAAGATGGGGGTTCTAGAATCTTCATCGAGCCAACGATGAATGGCTTTAGCATGCACAGAGTCCCGTTGTTCAAGACCCAGCTCAACTGCTTCTTTTAAAATAGTCCGGCAAGACTCTTTGGAATAAATTAAAAATGATTTAATACCGTCTTGAAAGGCCAATCCACAAACCAAACTAGCACCTACTACTACATCGGTGTTTGCCAGATTCGCCAATTGATAAATTTGCTTAGCTTCTTCTGCTGTCTCGTATTGACTATGCCGAATTGATGTAGCAGTACTCTGATTTAACAAACTAACAAGATTGCTATAGTCGTCAAACGTGATTAAGTGAATGTCTCGACTGAGCTTTGAGGCCTTCAGCAGTGCAAGCAAAATATCAGATTCGGTAACCAGAATAGATAATACTGGGACGTTGAGTGTCGTTTTTAAATATGCAGAGTTACTACCCGCACTGATCACTAGATCTGGATTAAACACACTCACGTGAGTGTTTGCTTCATCGATAGTGCCAATGATTGCATCAACAATTCTGCATTCTGCAAGGTCACTAAACTCACCCAGCACGCTACTGAGTAGCTGGCTAAATTCTTTATGACCAAATATCAAAATGCGGATCTTGTTATTCTGATGCATCTACTGCATACCATCCTGCGCAACATTGTTTACAATTTAAACATAGCAGGGTTCATGCCAAATACAATTTTTTAACAAAAACACTAAAATCGGGGTGTTGTGGATAAAATTACAGGCCAAAACAAGATTTTATGTTTCAATTTGAAACTTTTATTTCATTTTGAATGATTACTTTTAGAGGATTCTGTTAATTGTAAAATCACACCATACTGTTGCATGGGCGAAATATCACAGACTGACCATCCCTCTAAACCATGTCTTTTCTCTGCATAGTTTAACTCCAGCTCTTGTAGCGTTGCATCAATTGACTCAGTCGCAAAGGACAACAAAAAGATGCCTTCACCTTTGTTTGCCAGAATTTCTGCCACAGGGCCTGTATCACTCGTAGGCTGAACTAGCACCAGCAAGCTTTCACCTATTTTAAAACGCGCAGTTTTGACTGACCTTTGCGGTAGGCTTTCAAAAATTGCTTCGCATTGTAACAAGTGCGTAAAGTATTTAACTGACTTCGGTAAGTCTGCTACGGCAACGTTAATATGATGAATATGACTGAGCAAAATCTACTCCTATGCGTAGAGCGAAGTAACGAGTGAAGCTTTGACCTTAGCTTACTTGCTTTTGAAGAGGCATGCTAATTTGCAAATCTTTTACTTTTCCTTTACGCCATTAATTGAATCATATAAGGTATTTGTTGAATCATATTTGATTGCTCACAAGCATTTTTTAATGCAAATTTTAGATTGAAAAGGAATTTATGAAGATATTAATCGCCCTTAGCCTATTAGTTTTTTCTCACCTCAGTTTTACCAGCGAATTAGCCCTTGAAGACTTTACTCGTCATGGTGATTATTTAGATATGGAGCTGTCGCCAGATGGCAAGCATATGTTCGCGCGTGTTCGGGTTGAAGGTCGCGTAGCGCTGGTTTTTATAGAGATTTCCACCATGCAGATGGTTGGCGGCGTAAGACCTCCAGCTAAGGGAGAAATTCACTCTGCTGAATGGATTAATGAAGAACGTGTTGTATATCAACTTCAAGAAGTTCAACGCCGCTACAACCAGCCCATTCCTACCGGCGAGTTGTTTGCAACCAATATAGATGGCTCACGAGCAACAATATTGTTTGGCTATAGAGCTGGAGATGAAAGGTCAGGGTCAAGAATTTCAAGTCGAGAAGACGTCAAGGCAACTGCAGAAGTACTTAGTTATCTACCAGATGATGATAAACATATATTAATCGTAGAATACCCTTGGAATAAAGAAGGCAATGTTTTATACGACGATCGCACGAAAAGTCCAAACGTTGTTCGTTTAAACATTTATAGCGGCAAACGCCGACAGAGCGAAAGCATCCCTTTTCCTGGTGCGAGAGTTTTTGCGACACAAAGTGGCAAGGTAAATTTTGTCCGCTGGCAAGATGAAAAGAATAATGTTCACACAGTATTTCGTGAGTCGGAAGAGGACGAATGGACACCGTTTGATATAGAAGATATACCTGACTTTGTTCCAATCGCCTTAAATAATAATGGAGATAAATTGTTTGCTTACGGCGATGTAGGTGATAAAGAGCTAAATAGTATTTATCAGCTTGATTTAAAGACCCAAGAAGTAACCCAATTATTTTCAGACATAACAACCGATATTGAGCAGTTGAACTGGGACCCAAAGCTTAATATGCCAGTTGTTGGTTTCAGTTATCCAGGCAAAGTTCATTATAGTTATGCTCCCGTTGAAAGTAAGATCGCTAGCTTGCACAAATCACTTACTGCAGCATTTGGTGAACAAAAGGTATCGATATCAAGCCAAAGTAAAGATGGTAAATTAATTCTTGTTAAGGTCGAAAGTGACATCAACCCTGGCGAATATTATCTTTTTAATACAGAAACCAACGGTGCGGACTTTGTGTGGGCTAATCGCTCATGGATTAATCCAAATGATCTGGCTACCCAACAAGCCATCTCATTTAAGGCTAAAGATGGTTTAGATATCCATGGCTACATTACACTGCCAAAAGATACCAAAGAAGACGACAAGAAAGCCTTAGTTGTAATGATTCACGGCGGTCCACACGGAGTGCGTGACTTTTGGGAGTTCGATTCTGAAGTTCAGCTACTAGCTAACCGTGGCTTTGCGGTTTTACAGGTAAATTTCCGAGGTAGCGATGGTTATGGAGACGTTTTCACGAACGCCGGATATAAACAGTGGGGAGGTAAAATGATTCAAGATATTGTGGATGGTACCCAGTACGCTTTAAATAACTTTCCTCTGGATGAGTCTAAGGTGTGCACATATGGCGCCAGCTACGGCGGCTATGCTGCGTTAATGGCAGCAGTACGCGCACCTGAGCTTTATAAATGCGCTGTAGGCTATGTAGGTTTGTACGACTTGAACCTAGCCTATACCGACAGTGATATTACACAATCTTTAGGTGGGCAAGCATATTTGGAACGAGTAATTGGTACAGATGCAGATGAATTATTTGCGAACTCACCTGTAAATTTCGCTCAAGATATAAAAGCTAATATCATGCTGATTCACGGTGAAAAGGATGCAAGAGTATCCGTAGTCAACTCAGAAATAATGAAAGAAAGGCTTGAAGCTGCAGGAAAAGAAGTCCCATATTTAAATTTCAGTAGGGCTGGTCATGGCGTTTATGATGAATCTGGTCGCCTCGAACTATATGGCAATATGGTGGAGTTTATTAAACAAAATATTGGCCAATAAAGACTTATCTAATAAAAACATCATTACATATAGGCTCAGCCACATTGCTGAGCCTTTTTTTATCACGTCTTTACGGTTAAGCCTTTGTGAAAGTAGCTTTGAACGCATTATCTAGATCGGCGATCAGATCATCCGGATGCTCAAGACCAATCGACAGGCGAATAAGGCCGTCTGTTATACCAAATTTTTCGCGTAGCTCCTCTGCTACTCCAGAATGTGTTGTACTACCTGGGTGACAAACCAAGCTTTCGCTCCCGCCTAAACTAACCGCAGACTTAAAAATAGATAAGTTGTTTATCAACTTAAATGCCTCAAGTTTTGAAACATCCAATACAAAAGAAAAAGTAGAACTAGGACCCGTGCATTGTTGTTTGTACACTGCTTGGTATGCATCATTGAGGATAAAATCTGGATGCAATGTTTTAGCGGGTTTGTAACTATTTTTGGAAAGCCATTGCGCAACTTTATGTCCGCTGTCTGCGGCACGTTGCATGCGAATACTTAATGTTTCAAGTGAGCGAGAGATCATCCAACTGGTATGAGGATCTAAATTTAAGCCCAAAGCACTGCGGGTTGAGCGCACTGGGCGCAATGTATCACTACTTCCGCATACCGCTCCAGCGACTAAATCGCTATGTCCGCCAACATATTTGGTCAAAGAATACATTGCCATATCTATACCTTGCGGGACGACCTGCTGAAACACCGGACCCATAAGAGTATTATCGCAAACACTAATTGGGCGATGCCCAGTTTCACTCGCAATTGTATCAAGCACCCTATTTAAGGCAGCTAAATCCACTAATGAGTTAGTAGGGTTAGCGGGAGACTCTACAAACACCATTGCGAGTTTTCCTTTTTTAGCGGCTTGACGCAGGGTATTGAGCATAGAAGCTTCATCTAGGCCATCATGAAACTCAGCGGTTTGAATATTGAACTGCGGTAAAAATTTTCTTATTAGAGTTTCTGTGCCTCCATATAGCGGAGCACTTTGCACAATAACATCGCCTGGCCGTAAATAAGCTAACATAAGAGCGCTAATTGCGCCCATGCCGCTTGAACATACTACCGACGATTCAGAGCCCTCAAAAAGCGACAGGCGGTCCTCAATAATCTCAACGTTAGGGTGATTGAAACGACTGTAGATAAGTCCGCCAACACTGCCCTTCGGCGCTGGCTTTCTGCCCGCCATTATATGAAAGAATTCTTCACCCTCTTCTGGGGTTTGGTATGCAAAGGTTGACGTTAAAAATACGGGTGGCTTCACGGAGCCTTCAGATAACTGTGGGTTGTAGCCATACGACATCATCATAGTCTCAGGCTTAAGGGCGTGCTCACCAATCTGTGTCTTTTTATAATTTGAATCTTGAGCCATAGTTCGCCTTCTTTATATCAGATGAATATTTGTCTTAGTTATAAATAGTGCAATATACACTAATCAGTGAATTACAGATGAAAAAAAGCCGACGAATAAATTCGTCGGCTTTTGGTATTGTACTTAAAGTACTAGCTTAGAATGTTGCTTTAAAAGAAACAAACCAGTTAGTGCTAGTGTCAAATACTGTTGGGTAAGTGTTACCGTTACCTAGAGCTGGACCTGCACCACTAAATACTGGTGGAGTTTCGCCTAGCAAGTTAAGAACACCAGCACGTAGTTGCAAGTTGTCGTTAACATAGTAGGTAGCCGCTAAGTCGATGTAGTTCACTGTATCAAACTCAGTCTCAAGTTCTTCAGCTGCTAAATCGTTGTCGGTTCCACCAAAGTAACGCCATGTAGCAGTGATGTCTACGTCAAGTGGCGTAGTCCAAGTTGCTAGCATTCTGTGACGATATTCTGGGTTTGGCGCACCACATGCATTACCAAAGAATCCAGCACACTCAACTACGTCGCCACCAGGGAATGGTGTAGTAGCAAGTGAATCAAGGATTACAGATGCATAATCTAAGCGGATAGAGCCATAATCATTAACATCAAAGAGATATCCAACTTGAATATCGATACCTGAAGTTTCAAGTGAAGCGATGTTTAGGTTAGTCTGTAAGAAACCCGAACCAAACGTACCTGCTGCTAATGTACCCGAATCTGCACGCGAGATTAGGTCGCAGAACGTTCCATCACCCGTCGCTAAACAGTTATCAAACGTTGTTTGCGCTGGAATACCGCCTGCAATCGCGTCGTCAACAACAATGTCGAAGTAATCGATACTGATTGATAAACCTTCGATTTGTGATGGGGTATATACCACACCAACCGTTGTAGTATCTGCAGTCTCAGGGTCAAGAAGTGGGTTACCACCTGTTAATGACTGAGTCTGACCAGAAATTACATCAAGGATAGAACCGTATTGCGCTGCAGTTACACCGGTGCGAGCACACGTTTCTAGCGAAGCAATTGGGTTAGCAGATGCACATGGATCAAATAACTGTTCGCCAGCAGAGTTTACGCCTGCAGGGCTTAAGTTAGGAAGACCAGTGTTTTGACCGGTAAATAAGTCAATAACGTTTGGAGCACGAACCGCGCGTTGGAACTGAGCACGTAGACGAACATCATCAACTGGAACCCAAGCTAGTGATAGACCATAAGCGCTAGTATCAAATGCGTTTGTAGTGCCGTTTCCAGCAACGTCGTAATCTGAGAAGCGGAATTGACCACTGAAGGTTAATTCTTTAGCAAACTCTGCATCAGTAACAAGTGGGACTTGAAGTTCTGCGAAGAATTCTCTTACTTCAACTTTACCTGCTACTGCAAGCGTTGCACCACCAACACCGGTGAAGCCGCCGCCTTGCACTTGACTGATTTCGTCAGGTGTAGAAGCAAGTTCGTCTTTACGGTATTCAACACCAAGCAATATACCAACGCCAGCGTCTGCAAATGGGCTAGAGATATTGTAGTCACCTAAGTCAGCTTGAATATCTGCACCAAAAACTTTCTGTGAAGTACGACCATTAACAATACCAACACCTTGGATAAAGTCTAACTGCGCTTGTGTTACACCAGTTTCGCCACCAGGGCGTTGGAAGATGTTATAAGGTACACAACCGCCAGACTGGTCAACACACACGATGTTACCGTTATCATCGGTAGTCGCGAAAAGTGCTTGTTGTAAGTTTGCAACTACAAAGTCATTAGTTGAAACGCTTGAATCGCGAGTTTCAGACATTTGAGCAAAAGCAGACCATCCCCATGTATCGTCGATGAAACCATTCAAGCCGCCTACAACGCGCCATGTACTATTTTCTAAGAATGAGTTACGTGCACCACCTTCCACGTTTCTGTGTGAAGCTGTAACACCGTCTACAATGTTATCTGCGGCAATATCTGCATCACTACAACCAAACAAATCAGTAAAAGAAGTACCTGCATTTCCTTGGATAAGCGGGTTACCACAGTTGACAGAGTAAGCACCAATACCAAAAGAAGCTGATGGACCAATTTGAGCATCACTTGTATTGTTGATAAATGAGAAGTCCATATACGCTTCTAAGTCATCAGTGATGTCATAATCGCCTTTCGCGTAGAAGTGATAACGCTCTGAAGGACGTTGGAAGAAGTTAAATGCACCAAAGTTAAACGTTTGGCTAGGGCCGCCAGCATAATCAATTAATGTTCCATCTTCTTGTTGGAACTGGAAGGGTGGCTCACCGGCGCCGCCGAACAAACGGAAGTTACCTGACCCTACGCAACCAAAACCACCGAAGCTCTGTGCGCCATTACTTTGGCCAAGTGCACAAGCAGAAGATACGCGATCTTGTTGAACGATTGGTTGTCTGTCTTCGTACGAAGCAAAAATGGTTACATTTCCACGGCCGTCGTCAGTAGTTGCACCAAACATCGCATAAATTTGTGACTCTTCGCCGTCCATAGTTGAACCAGGAACCGGCACGTCAGCGGCTTCTAGGACACTACCGAAGAAGTCATCATCGTTGCTAGAGTAGTTAGTGCTGAATTGTCCACCAAACTCTAAACCTTCGAAATCGTCGCGCAAGATAAAGTTAGCTACACCACCAACTGCGTCAGAACCATACACCGCTGATGCACCACCAGTTAGGATATCGACTCTTTCAAGCATTTGGGCTGGGATAAGGTCAACGTTAGCTGCGCTTGTACCAGATGAACCGTAAGGTAAACGCTTACCGTC
>Ga0307933_1000991_pt1 | contig 24371 bp, 22 predicted proteins | sample OrgLakmetageno88_FD_201811 | JGI IMG/M metagenome (GOLD analysis project Ga0307933, IMG submission 201811) | Saline water microbial communities from Organic Lake, Antarctica - #88 | ecosystem: Environmental > Aquatic > Non-marine Saline and Alkaline > Saline | place: Antarctica: Organic Lake... | reverse complement strand
TGCCTTTGTGGAGGAAACAATTGCTCTGGGTACATTGAAACGGTATAATCAAATCGAATCTAGATATGAAAACTTAATATCAACGCAGACCTAAACTAGAGCCTAAATTTTTTAATTGGTTCTGTAAATATTATCCTTCACAATCGTCAAGGATTTGCTGAGCTTTTTTCTCTCCCCAATCTGGATAAAACATCACCTCTGATTTTTCTTCATTTTGAAAAAAACTTAAAGCTCTTTTGATGTCTTTACAGTAAGGTTCGATAGAACTGCCAAAAAATTTGGCTGAGCCCATGTCCCATTCGGCTTTGGAAAGGATAACCCTAGGGTTTTTTGGAGCTATTTTAAGCGCTGCTTGATAGATATATTCGTTTTTTCCAGATAACGTCATACCATATTTTTGACTATCAAAATTTATGTAAGCAGTGTTTGCCAGAGCTTTCACAATCATAATTTCAGGATTGTTAGGTGAACTGCTTGACGCTTGATTCAAAAGTTCAGTGGCTTTTTCAATCTTCAATTTAAAAGTTGCCTCATCTTTCACTTCAAAAGAAGAAATCACTAGTGTATAGCCTGCATAGAAAGGTGGGATCCAATTCTCTTTTTCTGCTTTTGCAATGCGTTCGAAGAGATTGGAAGCTTCCATGATCTTGTCTTCTTCCCAAAGATTAAAGGCTTCTTGCATGCCTTTTTCATAAGAAGTTTGAGCGTTTATATTGAAACCTAAAATCGTAGTGATGATAAAAATAGATAGTATTTTCATGAGGCCTATTTTATTTTGAGTTGAATGACCGTATCGGCTTTAATCTCAATTTTAGATTCTTGAAAATCTGGTGGTCCAAAATTGCCTTTTTGACCATTGGAGAATCCATAAGGTTCTTTGGGAATCCCTACCATGTTTTTATCTAATTCACCATTGCTGTTTACATCATGAAAATAGGAGAAGCTATAAAATCCCTCTGGTAAACTTTCTACGACAATTTTAGCCTTGCCGTCTTTAAAAGTAGATGAAGCTTCTTTATAGTTATTTTCCATATGACTGTCCTCTGAATTAAAAAGGGCGAATAAAATACTACCACCGTCGAATTCTGTGGCTTCAAACTCGAGTGTCAGGTCGACTTTGTTTTCTGATTGCGCATGAGACTGCATAGCAAACAAGATTAAAATTGATAAATAGCTGATTGTTTTCATAATTTTTATTTTAAGTTAAAGATCGATTATAATTTAGATTTATACAACACTTAAATGACGAGTTGATGTATTTTGACACTGAGTCGTCAACACTTACAGATTATTCAATTGATTTGATTTTTTATCATCGCTAAGGGTCCAGAAAAAACCAACAAAGAAAAACTGATCGGTATTTGGCAAAATGGCTTCTCTCTGGAAAACGCCACTCATATCCATTTCGTTAGCGTAATTATAGCCAAATATATTTCGCGTGCCTAACACATTGCTCACAGCAAAATATAGAATTTTCTGTTTATCAATGAGGTAAGCCCAATTGAAACTCAGTGAATTAAAATTTTTGGTTTCTCGATTTAAAAACCCATTAGAATTTGGATCGGTATAATTTCTGCCTGAAGCGAAAACATGACTAAAACCCAATTGACTCTTCCAGTCTTCAATCCAATACTTCGCTACCAAAGATAAATTGTGTTCAGAGGCAAAAGCAGGGCGTGCTTTTTCAAGAAAATTTCTATAGTCCCGCTCTGTATCTAGGTAAGAATAGGAGGCCCAGTATTCTAAATTTTTAAAGGATTCATTATCTCTCCAGAACAGGTCAACTCCAGAAGCATGACCAGAGCCTGTCGAATTATAAGAGCTCGTAAAAGTGGGAAATTCTGTATTAAACTTTACCAAATCATCGTAGGTCTTATGATAGGCCTCAACTCTAAAAATTTTCTTGGATTTTACATATTGAAAATTAGCGATAAAATGAGAAGCATTCTCTGCAGTGATAGTATCATTAAACTTTAAAAAGTCGGCACTTGGGTTTTGGAAAAACTTACCGTAAGCAAATGAAAATTGTGAAAATTCACCAGATTTATAAGCAATTGAAGCTCTTGGCGAAAATAAAGTTTGATTCCATAATTCATAGTGATCAACTCTACCACCAAGATTCATTGCTAATTTTTTAGAGAAAAAAATATCAACTTCGCCAAACCCAGCAGAAATGTTACTTTGAAATCCATAATCAAAATTTCCAAGTAGATTACTTTCAAAATTCTCATCAAAATCTGTTATGAAGTATTCAGAACCAAAATTGAATTCAAAATTGTTATTGATACGTTTTCTGAGCTTTATTTTTAGGTGTGCAGAGTTGTCGTTGTTGTTGATTAAATCCTCACCAACTTTCGATTTGTTATTGTCATTAGACAATGAAAAGCCGGTATTGAGTATCCAGCTTTTACCAAGAAAGCTTTTATAAGACCCGTTGATGTATAGATTTCTGTTTTCATTAGCAAAACGAAAGCCTTCTTCAAAATTGATGTTTTGTTGGATTAAGTCTAAATCGGTGTAACTGTAACCTCCATACAATTTCAATAGATCACTATTATTGGTTTTATACCGGTAAATCATTTCTCCACTCATAGATTGAATGGGGCTTATCCATTCATTTCTATTAGGTAAGGCTTCGGTATAAGGGGCTAAGTTTGTGTAATTCGTATTGATACTAAGTGAACTTTTGTCCCACTTTTGAGTATTCCCAACGCCAAGACCAACAGTCATTAACGATACCTCTGTTTTTTCTTGGTCCGGTTCATCAATGGTATTTAATTTCAAAACTCCAGATAAAGCTTGACCATATTCTGCAGAATACCCACCTGTTGAAAACGAAATTCCCTTAAAAAGGAAAGGAGAAAACCGTCCCCGAGTTGGGATATTATTGGCTGTAGGTGTATAAGGGGCAAATACTCTCATGCCATCTATAAATATCTGAGTTTCATCCGCGCCACCACCTCTTATAAATAATCTACCATCTTCGCCCACAGTAGATGTTCCGGGTAAGGTTTGTAAAGCGCCCAAGAAGTCTCCAAGAGCACTTGCTGTAGTTACTACATCTAAAGGTTTTAAAGCAGTCACTCTAGAATTCTCACCGGCCTCGAACGTCCCTGTAGATAACATTACAGCATCCAACATATTCACATCTTCTCTCAACTTGATTTCTAGGTTTTTAAACTCTGAAAGATCTGCAGTCAAGGAGTAATCCTCAAAAGACAAAAAAGAAACATACAGGGTTTTAATTCCAGTTTCTGAAGTCGAAAAAGAGAATTTCCCTTCTAAATTTGTAGTAGCCCCATCGTAGGAACCCACTATATAAACATTGGCTCCGGTAATAGGGAGACCGCGTTGTCCTTTAATCGCACCTGAAATTTGGTGTTGCGCTATAATTTGAGTACCAAATAATAAAAGAGATAGTGCCAATAAGACTCTCATAAGCTTTGTTTTTTAGTTTATAAAAGCAAATATGTCTAAACGACTTTGGCTAAGTAAATAGTATTCTATGAATGGTTATATCATTAGGATGAACCGTGATTTTCCTCTCCTTAATCCGTGATGTGAACCTTTATTAGCAACTTGACGTAATTCTGATTTTTCATTTTAATTTTTTGCATCACAAAAAAGATAGAATTCTAATTTATCGCAAAGACTATACTATATTTATTCATCTTTACTTACTAGTAACATCTGAAATAAAAGCGACCAAATTCTAAAATTACAATCCTATATGAGCACCAAACAGGACTTATATAACCAGTGTGTCCAACTTGTGGATATAAGGTTTAAAAGTATTCAAGGTCACATCTCAGATCTCCAAAACAGCCTGCTTTCAGAAACCAAAAGTAGCGCTGGTGATAAGCATGAAACTGGACGGGCTATGCTACAACTAGAGCGTGAAAAAGCTGGGCGACAACTCGCTGAAATCAACAAACTGAGAGCAGCCCTCTCTAAAATAAATATCGGAAAGAAATCAACACATGTGGGCTTAGGTAGTCTGGTGTACACTTCAAAAGCTCATTATTTTATAGCTGTTAGCCTAGGAGCATTAAAAGGTGGTGAAAATAGCTTCTATGCTATTTCACTTGGCACTCCAATTGGAGAATTGCTTATGGGTAAAACAGTAGGTGAGGAGGTATCATTTAATGGCAACTCATTTATTATTGAGCAAGTAATTTAGAATTATTAGAGATTTATTATCAGCAAATTTTAGGTTAGTTTTTTTTGATAAAGAGTGTAAACAGATAAAGGTAATTTCTTTATTCCAACTTTTTTAAATCCCTGTTTTTCGTAATACTTACACAGCTTTGGATTTTTGGAATCCGCATCTAATCTTAAATATTTACAGTGTTTCTCTTTAGCATCATTTGCTATTTTATAAAGTATCAAAGCTCCAATTCCGTTTCCATTGTACTTCTCTTTCACCACTAATGAATGGATGTATTTTGCTTTCTGACTTTGTTCTCCCCAATACATTAGGTCTTGCTCTAAAATTCTAACCATCCCTATAGTTTCCTGCTGGGTATTTTGAACAAAAAAATATTCATTATTTTCAATACCTTCTTCCACCCATTTTATTTTTTCTAAAGATGGGTTTTTCCAATATTGCCAATGATCAATATTCATTCTATTTATTTTCTCAGCCGATTCTTGAAACAACTTTAAAACTTCATTTTGGTCTTCTTTATTTATAGATTTAAAAATGAGTTTCATTTAATTATGAATTTTGATGCTCACAAATGTCCCTTGTATTTTTATAAAGTCAATGTTTCTTTTGAGATTCGAAACAGTAAAAGCTTTAAAACTTGTTTTATTCTTGCTAAAAGCTTTTCTATTGATGGTGATGTTTCTGATTTTTGATATCAGGGTGAGATATTGACAAAGTCTTAGAATGACAAAATCACCTTGAGGGACGACTATTGACATTTAATGGTCTTTTATCTATAAGTCTTTATAAATAAAAGATCATTCCTCTTCCTTGTGGGTCACTTGTTGTTTTATCAATAGCTTGAAGTAGTGTCGGTTGCGACGTTCCTTCTTATCACTAGCGCGTTTATGCTTGCGTTTATCTTTTACAATTTCCCCAAGATTATCCAAATCTTCGAGATCTTTAATGTCATTTACTGAAGTTCTTTTAGCCATAATAGAATAGGAGTAAGGTGGTTATTTTTATGCGTAGATAAAAAATTAACTAAGCTTAATCAATATAGGATTTTTCTTTTGGCAACTAAATGCTCTTGTGTTTTCTTAAGAATTTATTAGATATTATGGAATAAATCAACAACGCTCTTAGAGAGTCTATCTGCCTTAAAAAATCTTATTTTATCTATTCATTTTGTCTTTTTTGGATCATACAGCTAACCCAAAACATTAAAAAATATATCTAAAAGCTTTTAAGCTAAGGGAAGCAAAATCAGAATAAACTCAAAAAAATGGGTTTTATAATAAATATTAAAGTGTGAGTTGCTTATTTGATTTATCCTTTTAATCTAAAAAAAATCCTGAACCTATCATTTACAGTTAGGTTCAGGAAAACATATTATTCTTTAAAATTTGCGTCTTCTATAATTCATTTTCTATGTCCACTTCTTCAACAGAACCTAACAATTCAAAATCTATCGTTCTTTTCACTAAGTCTGCTTTTTTGACGCGAACATACACTTCTTCCCCAAGTTGATACATCTTCTTTGTACGACGTCCTATGATAGCATAATGCTCTTCGTTAAAATCGTAATGATCATCAGAAATATCTTTTAGACGAACCATCCCTTCGCACTTGTTATCTGAAATTTCAATAAAAATTCCAAAATCTGTTACACCAGAAATAACCCCTTTATATTCGGTTTCCTCTTGGTCTTGGATATACTTAACCTGCATGTACTTAATGGAATCTCGTTCTGCATTGGTCGCTAGTTTTTCCATTTCACTAGAGTGCTTGCATTTTTCTTCATAATCCATTTCACTGGCGCTTTGTTCCTTGTCGATATAGGATTGTAGAAGCCTGTGAGCCATAACATCTGGATAACGCCTTATCGGTGATGTAAAATGAGAATAATGCTCGAAAGCCAAACCATAATGTCCAATATTTTGAGTAGAGTAATAGGCTTTACTCATGGTTCTTATGGTAAGTGTGTCTACAAGATTTTGTTCTTTTTTACCCTTTACATCTTCTAATAAACCATTTAACGTATTGGCAATATTTTTTTTATTTTTAAAATCAAGAGAATACCCAAATTTGGAAACTACCGTATTTAGAGCGTCCAATCTATCTTGTTGAGGTTCACCATGGCATCGGTACACAAAGGTTTTTGGTAGTTTGCGTTTCCCTATGAATTCAGATACTTTTCTATTGGCCAAAAGCATGAATTCTTCTATTAACTTGTTGGCCTCTTGGCTTGTTTTTACATAAACCCCTTTTGGATTATTGTCTTCATCCAAATAGAATTTAACTTCCTCTTTATCAAAAGAAATAGCACCTTGATTCATACGCTCTTTACGCATAATTTTGGAAAGGGTATTCAACGTAATGATAGCCTCAACTAATTCTGGTTTGATATCGTATGCTGTCTTAGACAACGAAATATCTGCTGGAATGTGTTTATCTTCAGAATCGATAACAAATTGAGCTTCTTCGTATGCAAATCGAGCATCGGAATAGGTCACTGTTCTTCCAAACCACTCGCTTTTTACATCTCCGTTGGGCGTTAATTCAAATAAAGCTGAAAAGGTGTATTTTTCTTCATTAGGCCTAAGAGAGCAGGCTCCATTTGATAAAATCTCTGGGAGCATAGGTACCACACGATCTACCAAATAGATAGAAGTTGCCCTGTTGTAAGCTTCCTCATCCAAAATAGTTCCTGGCTGTACATAGTGTGCAACATCGGCAATATGGATGCCTATTTCATAATTACCATTATTCATTTTTTTGAAGCTCAAGGCATCATCAAAATCTTTGGCATCTGCAGGATCTATAGTAAAAGTAAGCGTATCTCTAAGGTCTCTTCTTTTCTTTATTTCTGAAGAATGTATTTTGGTATCTATACCATTAGCAAATTCTTCTACTTCGGGTGGAAATTGTTCTGGTAAACCGTAACCTGCTAAAATCGCATGCATTTCTGTATTGTGCTCTCCAGGAACCCCAAGGACTTCTGTGATCTCCCCTTTTGGTGAATCATCTTTATCTTTCCATTGTACTATCCTCACTTTTACAAGAAGACCATCTTCGGCACCATGCATTTTGTCATTGGGTACAAAAATATCAGTGTACATTTTTGAATTGCCGACGACAACAAAGCCAAATTTTTCTTGTTTATGTAAAACTCCTACAAAATCGGTTTTGTAACGCGTAAGTATAGAAATAACTTCACCTTCAGACTTTGATTTTTCTCTTTTTTTGAAGACATAAATCTTAACTTCATCTCCATCCAAAGCGTGATTCAAATTCTTGTTTGTAATGTAGACGTCTTCTTCCATACCTTCTATAACGACGTAAGCATCTCCACGAGACGTCATATCAATAGTTCCGGTATGGGTGTCATCTATAGCTGCAAACTGAAATTGTTTATCCTCAATCTGTTTTAATTGACCTTTTGCGGTAAGTTGACCAAGTAAACGAATAACAGAATTTCTAGTTTTGGTATCGTCAATTTTTAACTTTTCTAAAATATATTTAAAGTCAAATCCTTTTTCTGGTTGCTTTATAAAGAGGCCTAAAATTTTCTTTGATAAGCCTCCATCCTTTTCAGGTGTCGACTGGAAGGGATTTTTCCCTTTTTTCTTTCTACTCATAAATATTTAAAATAATCTTTGCTAAAGTAAGATAATATAATTTGATACTAGATTTGCTATAACAAATATTTGTTAAGTCAATAATACTAATGGTTTAACAATTAAATGTCTGTACAGTCATTTAAATTCCTTTTATTGGATTGTTAACTATTACAAGCCTTTTTAATAGTGTCCCCATAACAACTTCTTTTGAATTATAATTCAAAATAGTTTCACTTTATTTTGTAAAACTACTTTAGGTTTATTGATTTGCTTAATGTACTCATTTTAATGTTTTTTATTGTCTTTTCCATTGCGGATGTCGCAATGGTTACACCACTGAACATACAAGATTATAAGGCTATAGTTTCAACTGTGGTTTAATTGCTTTACTTAAAGACACATTTTACACTGCAAGACCAAAAAATAGGGCTTTGGATCATGTCATAAATGATGACTTTGAATTAGCATTTCACATCGCAACAAACTTATTGGTTAACAGGTTTCACATTATTGACTTCATTTATTGACATTTAGTTCAAGGATTGTTGAATATTTACAACAAATAATGGTTTTTTGTTAGGCTTTTCTTTGCGATATAATTGATGACAGTATTCAGCTATACAACACGCTGTAATTAAAAAAAATAGTCATTTACCAAATTTTCACCATTATAGTTATATTTTAGTAAAATTATTACCATTACATATGATTAATTATAGAATTTGTGTGTGATAATCTAAGCATAATTACTTTAAGAAAGTATTGCTATTTAAACGGTCTACCACATCAGTAAAGTTTTTAATTCGCTTCAATAAAGCATAAAACTCAATTAAAACGTTTATCAAGATTAACTTTATTTCTTACTTTTCAAATAAAAATATGAATAATTTTATCCAGTTAGCAGTCTTTACTTACCCTCATGAATATACCGTTTTAAAATTATTGCTCGAGAAAGAAGACATCAGATTCTTCTTTCAAAATGAAACTGTAATTGGTGTCATTCCATTTTATTCCAATGCACTTGGAGGCATATTTTTGAAAGTTCATCCGGAAGATCTAAAAGAAGCTAAAAAAATTCTTGAAGATTATAATTTTGAAAACCATCTTCATATCGTTTAATATTTTATCTCAAACCCACCTCCCATTTTTTTTATTTAAAGCCTATTTTTTTTCTCTTCTAAAGTTATCCACACTATATATTAACCATCATCTTTTTTTTTAAAATTTAAATTAAATAGGATGACTGTTATTGTCTGTGTACAACTGGAAAACTTTTTCTTATTATATTTTGTTTTTGATTAAATCTAGTTTATCCACAATGTCTACTCACCATTTTTAGTGTTTAAAGTATTGATTTCTAACTATCTATTATAAAGTTATCCACAGTTTATTATTTACTTTCCACAAGTTACTACTTACAAGTTTTTTATGGATAGGTGTGGATAACTTTGCATATTGAGCGCAAAACTTTTTCGAAAACAGATCCATAAATATTTTGTCAATTCATATTTTTATATAGTTTATTTTTTTCTTTGAAATACCTAATTATGTTCTTCTTTTCTTTGCACAAGTTATCCACATTATCTTCAAAACTGACTCCTTTTTAACTGATATGAACTCAAAGTTATCCACAATTTATGGATAACTTTTAACTGTTTTTATAACCTGCTTACAAACAACATATTAACTTTTATATCATTTATTTCAAGATCTTTTTATTTAATAAGCCTTAACTTTGCTATTGAACTTTATAACTGAATATTTATGGTAATTTCAATCGGTAATGATCATGCTGGAACGTTTTATAAAAATAAAATTTTAGGCTATCTAGAATCTCAAAATATTCAAGTCCATAATCATGGGACCAATTCTGAAGATAGCGTGGATTATCCTGATTTTGTACATCCTGTTGCTACGGATGTTGAAGATGGAACGTCAAGTCTAGGTATTATTATTTGTGGAAGCGGTAACGGAGCTAATATGACTGCCAACAAACACCAAGGCGTTCGGTCTGCACTTTGCTGGACCAGTGAGTTGGTTGCTTTAGCAAAGCAGCACAATGATGCAAACGTATTGAGTATTCCAGCAAGATTTGTTTCTATAGAAGAAGCCCTAGATTTTGTAAAAGTATTTTTAAATACTCCTTTCGAGGGTGGTCGTCATCATCAGAGAGTAGATAAAATTGCTTGTAACTAATTTATTTTGAGTCATAATCATTCACATCAAAGGTCACAAATCAATCTTCTTATTTCTATATTTTTAAATATAGGAATAACTGCTTCACAGATTATAGGTGGAATCATAAGTGGAAGTTTAGCTTTACTTTCTGATGCGCTTCATAATTTTACAGATGTTGTTTCTCTTATTGTTAGTTATGTAGCTTCTAAGTACTCCAAGAGAAGTGCTACTTCCAATAAAACCTTTGGTTACAAACGCGCTGAAATAATTGCTGCTTTCGTCAATTCTGCGAGTCTTATTATTATAGCGATTATACTTATTAAAGAATCTATCGTTCGATTTTTACATCCTCAAACCATAGATTCTACTTTTGTTATTTGGTTTTCGGCTGTAGCTATTATAGGAAATGGTTTTAGTGTTTTGCTTCTTTTAAAAGATAGAAAGTCCAATATGAATATCGCTTCGGCCTATCTTCATCTACTTACAGATATGTTGGCTTCTGTAGCCGTACTTGTGGGTGGTCTGCTAATGAAGTACTACGAAGTGTATTGGATAGACAGTTTTCTTACCGCAGCTATTGCTGTTTATCTTATTCTTGTAGGATTTCAACTTCTTAAAAATTCATTTAAAGTTTTAATGCTCTTTACGCCTAGCACTATTGAAATTGATGACATTGTAGTCAGAATTAATAAATTATCAACCGTTAAGAATATGCACCATATTCATATCTGGCAACTGAATGAAGATGAAGTTCATCTAGAGGCAGAAATTGACTTCGATAAGGATATCACCTTGTCAGAATTTGATAAAATCTTAGTTCAAATAGAAGACATACTTTTTTCTGAATTTGGAATCAATCACATCAATATTCAACCTGAATTTAATAAAACAGATAATAAAAACATTATAGTTCAAGATTAATGACAATAGAAATTCTCCCTTTTTCAAAACTCTCTTCACCACAGGTTTATGATCTTCTTCAGCTGAGATCTGAAGTCTTTGTTGTTGAACAAGATTGCGTGTATCAAGATATAGATGGGTATGATAATAAAGCTTTCCATGTTTTATTTTATGAAGACAAAATTTTAGTGGCCTATTCAAGAATCCTACCACCAGGAGTTTACTTCGAGAAGTTAAGCATAGGGCGAGTCATCGTAAAGGCTACTCATAGAAAATTAAATTTGGGACACGATTTAATGGATAGAAGTATAGCTTTTTCTCGTACAAACTATCCAAAGAGCAGTATTAAAATATCTGCTCAACAGTATTTAATCAAGTTTTACGAATCTCATGGATTTGAAACTGATGGAGAAGGATATTTAGAAGATGGGATTCCTCATATTGGAATGAATCGTACAGAAAGTTAAATTTTCACTCAATTTTCACTCTCTAAAGTCCTAGAATCTCTTTATACTGTACCTTATTATTTAAAACTTGTATCGCCTGTTTAATCACTTTGCCTTTTTGTGTATAGTAATTGTAAACAGCTTCATCATAGCCGAGCTTTCTTAATATAGTTTCAGTTAATAGCTTTTGAAGAGTTTCTGACTCTTCTTTAAAAAGAGTTTCTTTTTCCTTTTGAAGAGTTTTTTTAAGGTCAGTGATCGAGCTTTCCATAGATCCAAAAAATTCTTCGCTTTTAGCTATTTGTTCGAGTTCTTTTATTTTTTGATCTGTTTTTGTTTCAAAGTCAAAGTTCTTTTTCTGAATAAACGTTTGAAAATCACTTATTATACCTGAATTCATGATAAAATTTTCGAGAGTCAATTTATCATTTTCATCAACGTAGGTATTGGCAAAATCAAAAATCAAATTCTCTCTATTCATTTCTCTTATCAATTCATTTTCTTTTTCTTCATCAACCTCTATATCCGGTCTTACTCCACCACCATCATAAACACTTCTTCCATTTTTTGTTTTGAACTCAGTATATTCATCTTTATTTTTTCTTATGCTCTTTCCATCTAAATAGTCTAAGGCCTGTATACATCTTCCGCTAGGTGTATAATATCTAGAAATTGTAATTTTAGCTTGAGTTCCGTAGTTTAATTTCTTCGGTCTTTGCACAAGACCTTTCCCAAAACTTCTACTGCCTATCACAATTCCACGGTCTAAATCTTGCAGGCTTCCAGAAACAATTTCACTAGCTGAGGCACTATTCTCATTAATTAAAATAGCTACTGGAACCTCTGTATCTAAAGCCTTATTTTGAGTGGTATAAGTTTGATTATACTTTTCTATAGCCGATTTTGTAAAGGTGATGGTCGTTCCTTTTTCAATAAAAACATTACTCACGTTTACAGCTTCGGATAATAAACCACCTGGATTATTTCTTAGGTCCAGTATAATTTGAGTAGCTCCTTGTGTTTTCAAAACCTGAAAAGCTTCACTAACTTCTGAAGACGCAGAGCGTGTAAATTGAGAAAGGACTATATATCCAGTGTTATTTTCTAAAAGTTTATAAAAAGGCACAGCTTTTACACTAACAACTCCTCTTTTCAAGGTGATTTCTCTAGTTGAAGTATGACGGTTTAATTTTATTATTACCTCAGACTCTGGAGCACCTTTGAGCAATTCACCAGCATCCTCATTATAATCTTTGACTTGTATATCTCCAATCTTAATAATTTCATCTCCAATCTTTAAACCTGCTTTATCAGCTGGGGAGGACTTGATTATATTTTTGATAAGGATAGCATCAGATTTACTTATGATATCCGCCCCAATTCCTGTATAATTGCCCGAGTTTCGAATTTTTGCGTTTTGAATCTCCTGTTCGTTCCAATAGACCGTGTAAGGATCTAGATCTTCTAGCATAGCTTTAATAGCGGTATTCATCAATTCTGCTGGATTTACTTTATCCACATAATTCATATTCACTTCCTTGTACAGATTTGTGAATATTTCTATCTGCTTAGCAATTTCAAAGAAATCGTTTTTATAAGTTGTAAACCCGTATGAAGTTACTGCTACCACAGTAGTTAGGATTATAAGTTGTAGGCGTCTTATCATCACTTTATATCGTTTAATAAAGTATGCATTACTTTGTGAATTTTTTCTGACTTCAAATGTGTCTTCCCTATATAGAGTATCATAACTGAATAGTTTTTATTCTTATTTAGCAACTGACTTTTATGTAATCTGTAAGCTTCTCTCAGTTGCCTTTTAATTCTATTGCGATCTACAGCATCTTTAAAATTTCGTTTAGATACACTTACACCAACTTTTTGATGCTCTAAATCACTCTCTTTATATCGAATTAAAAGAGGATATATTTTTATAGATTTTCCTTCGTCAAATATGCATTTGATTGTTTTCCTAGACTTTAATTTCTCCTTATTTCGGTATGTAAATAGAGATTTAATCATAATGATAAACTAGAAAAGCACTATCTATCAATCTTAAAGATAGTGCTTTGTGTGTGAATAGGAGTTTTTTATTTTAAAGCGTCAATGCCAGGTAAACTTTTTCCTTCTAGCATTTCAAGCATCGCTCCTCCTCCTGTAGACACATAACTAACCTTGGTGTCAAATCCAAATTGCTTGGCAGCCGATACACTGTCACCACCTCCCACTAGTGAGAAAGCCCCTTTCTCTGTTGCACTTGCTATGGCTTCGCCTAGAGCTATGGTTCCTCCAGAAAAGGTGTCCATTTCAAAAACACCAAGTGGCCCGTTCCATAATATTATTTTTGATTCTGAAATGACTTTAGCAAAATTAGCTCTCGATTGCGGTCCAGCATCTAAGCCCATCCAACCTTCAGAAATGGTGGTGATGTCTTCAATTTTGGTTTCAGAATCGTTGTCAAATTTTTGTGTCACTATACTATCCACAGGTAAATGTACTTTTACATTTTGTTCTTCAGCTTTTTTTAGAATTTCTAGTGCCAATTCTTGTTTATCAGTTTCAACCAAAGATTCTCCAATATGCCCTCCTTTTGCTTTTACAAAGGTAAAAGCCATACCTCCTCCAATAATGAGGTGATCAATTTTAGCTAGGATATTTTCAATCACCGTAATCTTTGAGGATACTTTTGCACCACCAAGAACAGCAGTTACTGGCTTTTCGTTAGAATTTAGAACCTTATCCAGACTTTCAACCTCTTTTTGAAGCAAGTACCCCATGGCTTTATTTTCAAAGAATTTAGCAACAACTGTAGTTGATGCATGTGCTCTATGAGCGGTTCCAAAAGCATCATTTACATAAATATCTGCAAGTTTAGAAAGTTTTTTGGCGAATTCTTCGTCTCCATTTTTTTCCTCTGGGTAAAATCTTAGGTTTTCTAGAAGCAAGATTTCTCCTGGTTTTAAAGCTTCCGCTGCCTCCTCTACTTTTTTCCCGACGCAGTCTTCAATAAATTTTACTTTAACTCCCAAAACATCAGAAACCACAGATTTTATATGTTTTAAAGAATATTTTTCCTCTTTACCTTCTGGTCGTCCCAGATGAGACATTAAAATTGCGCATCCGCCGTCTTCAAGTATTTTTATGAGTGTTGGTTTTGCACCTTCAATTCTGCTTTTATCTGCTACGTCAAGTTTTTTACTTAAGGGCACATTAAAGTCTACTCTCACCAAAGCTTTTTTATTCTTAAAATTATAATCATCAATTGTCTTCATGAATTTTCATTTATTAAATGAATCTCAAATTTAATTAAATATTTTTTTAAATGGACACTGGCTTTGTTATTTTAGCCAGATGAGATTTGAAGACATCTTAGGTTTACAACACCTTAAAAACCATTTGGTTTCCTGTATAGAAAACAACCGTGTTGCGCATGCACAACTTTTTTCGAGCTCTATAGGCTCTGGTGCTTTACCGATGGCTATCGCTTTTGCTAGGACTTTGATGACACAGTACTCTAATCCTTCTAAGGCAGAGCATATTTCTAGAAGTTTTGATCAACTAACACACCCTGATTTGCACTTTGTTTATCCCATCAATACGACTAGTGCTTTTCCAAAAAAGCCGAATTCATTAGACTTTATATACGAATGGCGGTCTTTTTTAAGTCAAAACCCTTATCAAAGTCTTTATGATTGGTATCAAAAAGTAGGTATTGAGAAAAAGCAAGGGAACATTAATGTTGAAGAAGCTGCACATATTGTAAAATTACTTTCGCTCAAATCTTTTGAAGGAGGTCCCAAAGTGATGATTATTTGGTGTGCAGATAAAATGAATCCAGCGGCTTCCAATAAACTGCTGAAGTTGATCGAGGAACCACCTAACAAGACTTATTTTATTTTAATTACCGATTCTCCTGAAGATATTTTGCAAACCATCCGTTCTCGATGCCAGCGTTTAGATTTCCCCCCTTTAGCAGAAGCAGATATTCTTAAAGGCCTCACGCACAAATTCAATCTTAGGGTTCCTGAAGCACTAAAAATAGCGCATCAGGCTGATGGCAGCTTTTCTAAAGCTGTTCATTTAGCAGAACACAATTCAGACGATGAACTTTTTGAACAGTGGTTTATTACTTGGGTTCGAAGTGCTTTTCGAGCTAAGGGAAATAAGCATGTGGTTTCGAATTTACTAGACTGGTCCGACCAATTGTCTAGAGAGAGCCGTGAGACTCAAAAGCGTTTCCTAAATTATTGTATCCATTTTTTTCGTCAAGCTTTGCTTAGTCATTATAAAGTCGATTCTTTGGTATACTTATCCCCTTATGATTCCAGTTTTAAATTCAATAAGTTTTCAGAATTTATATCTGGCACCAATATCTCTGATATTTTTAAAGTCTTAGAAGATGCTATTTTTCATGTGGAAAGAAATGGAAACGGCAAGATTATCTTTTCTGATCTTTCCTTTCAACTGACACGTCTTTTACACAAAAAATAAAGCCAACTGACTAGTTGGCTTTATAGTTACTCAAATAAGGTTTTGGCGTTACATAGATTTAAAGCTAAATGTCGCAATACATCTTTTTACTGATATAAACTTTGCATGTGCTTTTCTTCTGTTTTGTATTAAAACTAATTATCGCAACTAAGGCTATGTTAATTTTTTTTTAATTTCAATCCGAAAACTTGTGCTAAGCTATGTCGAAGTATAATTAAATTTACTTGTACAATGTTATAAATTCAACTTAGAATTATTTTTCTGTACTTTCTGTTTCTACAGCTTCTTCTTCCTTAGAGTTGTTTTCTTTCTCCTTATTGTTAATAACTTTTAAGATATCTTCTGTAATATCCAAGCCTTCTTTAGCATACATAATGTTGGCGGATTCGTTAGAACCAAAGATATAAGCATATCCTTTTTCTTTTCCATAATCACCAACATACCCTTTGACTTCAGCAATTAAAGAGTCAATGGCTTGATCGCTTTCTTGCCTCAGCATCTGACCTTTTTGCTGTTGTCTTTGTTGAAGCATTTGTTGTTTTTGAACTAATTCTCCTTGGCGTCTCTCTCTTCCTTGAGCAGACATGCTCTTCATACTACTTTGGAATTCTTGAACTTCTTGTTGAAATAGTGCTGCAATAGAATCTAGTTCGTTAGATAAGGCTTGACTTTTTTCCTCAAATTTTGCTTCCGTAGTTTTCATTTTACTGTATTCTTGTATCAAGACCGTGTTATCCACGTAAGCTGTTTTTTCGCCCTGACAAGACATAAGAGAAGTAACTAGTGCTAAGCTAAATAGTATTTTTTTCATAAGATTCTAAATTTTGGCAAATGTAAAAAAGTTAATGAGCCTTTTGTAATATTTATAATAAGAAATTATTATCGAAAATTGATATTTATAAGAAAGACTTATTCAAAATACATCTCTAAGGTTAATTCTAAGACGTATTATTTTTAATATCATACAGTAACTCCAATTTATTCTAATATCATGTCAAAAAGCTGTTATAAAAATAAAATGGGCTATTCTTAAATGAATAGCCCATTTTAATATTCAATGTTAAAGAACCTTTATTTTTTCAAGACTTTTCTTGAAATAGTTCCTTGGTTAGTTTCAAGCTTCAAAATATGAATACCTTGAGATAAACTCGATACATTAATTTGGTTATTTGTTTTAGTGACATTAATTTCTTGACCTATCACAGTGTAGATGACAGCTTAATTAACAGTTAAAACAGAAGGCATTTGAAGATTAATTATATCTACTGCTGGATTTGGATATACAGAAACAGCTTCCAAAGTTACAGGAGTATTAGCCAATAGAGGCAGATCAACAATTAAATTGATACCACCCGATCCATCATTTATGGTATCGATTCCTACAGTTCCAATTTCAACATCAACTAATTCAACCATACCTGTTCCTGTTTGAGCAGTGTGTCCACTTGGAATACTGACACCTTCAACATTTGAGATGCCAAAAGTCAATTACTCTTTCACGCTTAAAGTAATTTTTATATTATTTCGTTCCAAATTATACACGATAGTAATATTCATTTTTTAGCATTCAAAGTTTTGCTTTATTAAACACACCAAAATGATTAATAAATAATTAGTTCGCTATTCGATATACTTCAAAGGAAAGAATCATTTAGAAGCCTCCATAACAAATATATTTGAAGAATACTCTCCAGTCTTTTTCGCCTTTCGATTTGATTTCCATCCCCTATACACCCCTTTCAGTTTATGGTTTCCTTTATAAGATTCGGAAATCATTGAAATATAATACGCATCAAAACGCATCGGTTTTACATGCACTAATTTTAAATTTAGCAGTTCTGCAATACTGGAGAAGTCTTGTCTTTTAAAATGCCACAAATGCCTAGGGACATCCCAGGCGGCCCATTTTTCTTTATAATAACAAGCGTCGTAAGATTTATAATTTGGCACTGCAATGACCAATAGTCCTCCCGGATTTAATTTTGATTTTAAATCTCTAAGTACTTTAATGTAATCCTCAACATGCTCCAAAACATGAAATAAAGTAATAGCGTCAAAAGTTCCTTCAGCCTTATTTAGGTCTTTATAGAGTTTAACTCCAGCTTTATTTGCTTGGTCGAAGGCTTTCTTCGTGGGCTCGACACCACTACTTCTAATCCCTTTTTTTGATAAATAAGACGCAAATTCACCCGTACCACATCCATAATCTAGCACCGATTTTATATCTGGTTGGTTGCTTTTTAAGATCTTTAGCTTTGTGTTGAACATCAAAGACTTCACCAGATCATAAATTATATCCACTAAAGAATTGCTATTTTCTTTATGAGAAATATAGTCTTCAAACTCGTAGTACTTAGTTAAGTCTTTAGGCTTAGGCTTAGTTGCTAAAACTTCTAATTTATCTTTTTCGAGTTTAAAACTCTCCTTTGTAAAAGCTTCATCCTTTACGATCATTTCCGTTACATCCATACGCATTGTTCCACGTGGAACATTATCTTCCCATATGTACTAAAAGGACAGAAACATCACTTGGGTTTACACCGCTAACTCGTGAAGCTTGAGAGATTGTCCTTGGTTTGATTTTCGTTAGCTTTTCTCTAGCTTCAAGTGACATAGATTTCAATCCATTATAATTGAAATGCTCAGGGATTCTTACATTTTCAAGTCTGTTTAACTTGTCAGCATTCAGTTTTTCTTTTTCGATATATCCAGCATATTTTACTTGTACTTCTACTTGTTCAAGAACCTCATTACCCAAGTTGTTTTCCGTAATATGTTTTCTTACACTCTCTATTTTTTGCATATCGTCCATCACGATGTTGGGCCTAGCTAATATTTTAAACAGTTTTCCTTGTTGATCGACTTTAGAGGATTTTTTACTTTCTAGAATCGGATTAATTTCATCTGTAGTGACACTTTGGTTTTTGAAAAATTCTACAAAAGTCTCAGATTTTTTCTTCTTTTCCTCCATCACTTTCATCCGTTCTGAAGAAGCCAAACCTACTCCAAAGGATCTTCCAGTTAATCTAAAGTCGGCATTATCCTGTCGCAATAGTGTTCTGTATTCTGCTCTTGATGTAAACATTCTATACGGCTCTTCGGTTCCCTTGGTGATAAGGTCATCAATTAATACGCCGATGTAAGCTTCACTTCTTGTAAGTATAAAATCTTCTTTCTCTTGTACTTTAAGTGCCGCATTCATACCAGCCATTAAGCCTTGAGACGCCGCTTCTTCGTAACCTGTTGTCCCATTAATTTGTCCTGCAAAATATAAACCGTCTATAAGTTTTGTTTCTAAGGTGTGCCTTAATTGTGTTGGTGGGAAATAATCATATTCTATCGCATAACCTGGTCTAAAGAATTTTACCTTTTCAAAACCTGATACTAGTTTTAAGGCATTATACTGTATGTCTTCTGGCAAGGAGGTAGAAAACCCATTGACGTAATACTCCACGGTATTCCATCCTTCAGGTTCCACAAACATTTGATGTCTCTCTTTGTCTGCGAATTTGTGTATTTTATCTTCAATACTTGGGCAGTATCGTGGACCAGAACTTTGTATGGCTCCATTAAACATCGGAGACCTATCAAAGCCTTCTCTCAGTAAATCATGTACCTCTGGTGAGGTGTATGCCATCCAACAGCTCCTTTGCTTTTCAAGGGGTTTGGTTTCACTAGAATAAGAAAACTTCCAAGGGTTTACGTCTCCTGGCTGTTCTTCCATTTTAGAAAAGTCTAGGGATCTTCCATCTACTCTTGGAGGAGTTCCTGTTTTCATTCGCCCAGCTTCAAAACCCAGCTCAGTAAGTTCAGCGGTCATTCCTGTGGAAGCTCTTTCACCTGCTCTTCCACCACCAAAGTTTTTATCACCGATATGTATTAACCCATTTAAGAAGGTACCATTGGTTAAAATGACGGTTTTAGCTTTAATCTCTAATCCGAGAGATGTCTTTACACCAACTACTTTTTGCTTCTCCACGATAAGTCCAGAAACCATTTCTTGATAAAAATCTAAGTTCTGAGTTTGTTCTAGTTTCTCTCTCCAGTGTTGAGAAAACAACATACGGTCACTCTGAACTCTTGGACTCCACATCGCAGGTCCTTTAGATTTATTCAACATCTTAAATTGAATTGCACTTGTGTCCGAAACAATTCCGCTGTATCCGCCTAAGGCATCTATTTCTCTTAAGATTTGTCCTTTAGCAATTCCACCCATAGCAGGGTTACAAGACATCTGGGCGATGTTCTGTAAATTCATGGTTATAAGCAATGTGCTACTCCCCATATTTGCCGCTGCTGCTGCTGCTTCACTTCCTGCGTGACCAGCTCCTACTACAATAACATCGTACGTATCTTTAAACATAATTTTTATTTTTGTTCCACGTGGAACAATTCTATTTTTAAATTCTCTTTAGATCTCATGAGATCCTTTTCTTTTTCGGTTAGGTCTTTATAACCGCAACAGTGTAAAACACCGTGAGCCATGACTCTCTTTAGTTCCTTCTCAAAATCCACACTATATTCTTTGGCATTTTCCTTTACTCTTTCGATGCTGATATAAATCTCAGCCGAGATAGACTCTCCATCTGTATAATCGAAGGTGATAATGTCCGTCAATGTATCGTGTTGGAGATAAGATTGATTGATATCCAATAGATACTCATCAGAACAAAAAACATAGGTTAATTCCCCAAGGTTTTTTTGCTCACTTTCAACAACCGACACCAACCATAACCGATACTCTTCTGGATTCGAGAGATCGAAATTTGTTGTGCTATAAAAGTTAATTAGATCTGCCATCAAAATAAATATTAATCAGTTTTTTATATTGAGGTTGCAAAGGTAATTGTTGTCTATTTAAAATCTCGGTTGTGTTAAAATATTCTTTAGCTTTCTCAACCCAAGGTTCAGAATTCGAATTAAATTCTTTTTTGTTGGTCTTAGCTTGGCGATCTTCATCTTGACCTTGTTGGTTTGCCGCTTTCTTCAATTTTAGGAGTTGGTGTTTTACAGCGTCCATTTGCTGTAATAAATCATTGCTAAATCCCTTCATCAAAAGCTCTTGTTCCAAACGATCTAGACTTTTTGTAAGCTCATTAGTCTTTCCGTCCAAACCTAAACGTCTAATTTCATTCTCAAGCTGATTTCTTAAGTCTTGCTGTTGTTTATAAATCTGATATACGTCTCCGCTCATCTGTTCATTTCCTTGTTGAGATCCTTTCTTTTTACCGCTTCCTTCTCCATCTTCATTACTTCCTTCCTTTCCTTTTTCGCCGTCTCCTTTTTCACCACCTTCAGAATCTTCTCCACTTTCCCCTTTTTCACCTTCTTTCTCTCCACCCTTTTCAGGTTTTGAAGATTCACCCTGACCTTTAGATTTGCCTTTTTGCATTTGTTTTTGAAGCTCCTCATGAGACTTGATAATATCAGACAATTGCTCCCCTGGTTGGCCAGCACTTGGTTTTGGTTTACCAGGTCCTGATCCTTTCATCTGGTTTTTCATTTGATCTAAAGCGACGTCTAGCATGCTCGACAATTCATTCGCAAACATCATGGTATATTGCTGACTACTCGTTCCCATTCTCACTTCATTTTCTGCTAAGCGTTCTAAAGACTTTTCAATATTGAAATTGATATCGGATATTTTGTTATTCACCTCTTCGGTAATCATAGGTGTTCGCATCGCCAAGGCATATAAGCTATCATCTGCATGCTTGAAGTTTTCTCTGAGTTCTGCTTGTCGTTTAAGCTTGGAGGCGTAGGCAGGATTGGAATTAGACATGCTTTTAAAGCTTTCCATAAGTCCTTCTTGTTCTTGAGAAAAAAGGATCAAATTGTTTAAAATCTGTCTCAACATATCTGCATCCTCAGCAGCTTGTTCCATACTCGAGGACATCATACATTGTTGCATTTTCTCAGATAGAGACTTCATTTTTTCAGAGGCTTTTTTCTGCTTTTCTTGGGCTTTCTCTTTCTGTGCAGAGCTTTCTTCGGAGTCCTCACTATTTTCTAGCTCTTCTTTAGCTTCCTCTTGGTCTTGGTCAATTTCTTCCTCTAGAGCTTTATCACTTCCTATGTCCATAGGGGCTTTTAGGTCTTCGTTTTTCTCTTCCAATTCCTTTAAGTCCTCTTTCAGTTTATCAAATTTTTCATTGAGTTTTTCCTGTTCCTCAGAGGTGTTTTCTTTTGCTTCAGAGAGGTCTTCTTGTTCTCTAGCCAAATTCTTAAGTTCTTCTGCTAGCTTTTCAGCTTTCTTTTCAACATAAAATCGCTTGGTTAGTTCCAGAAGTTGCTCCAAATTTTTCTCTTGCTTCTTAGATTCCTTGTCGAAATTTTCCAGCTTTTGATTGAGTTCTTCTCTATCGATTTTATCTCGTAACTCATCCAATTCCTTTAAGAGCTCTTGGTTTTTTTCAATTTGTTTTTGGTTTTTCTCTAGTCGGTCTTCTAGGTTTTCTTTCGTCTTATCTTGTTCTTCAGGATTCAATTTTTTAAAATCTTCCTTTAAGCGTTCGCTATAATTCTTCATCATTTCCATCCGCTGCTTTTGGCGCTTTATGAAATAATCTAGCTTTTGCTTTTCTGTATAATCCAGATTCTTTTCTTTTCTCTGTTTATTTTGGAGCTCACGGAGAGTTGCGTTGCTTTCTTTTTGCTGTTTCAGTTCCTCAGATAACTTTTCAACAGCCGTGTTTTGTCGCTTTAGATTTTCAGTAGATTCTTCAAGCTCTGTTTTTTGGCGGTAAGAAAATACTTCAGACTTGGACGATTTTCTACCATTCACCTTATCATTATCATACACCTCAAAATAGTATGAATACTCAATCCCTGCCATCAGATCTAAATCTTCATTTGGAAACGCGTAAGAAAATTCAGCATAATTACTTTTAGAAATTTCTATCTCCTTTTTGATTGTAATATCCTTATTATCGAAATAATAGACCAACTGAAGCTCAGTCAACCTATAATCGTCGGTAATCTTACCAAAGAAATAAGACTGCTCTACGAGTAAACTGTCCTTTTTTTTCTGTAAAACTATCTTGGGGAACTCATCCTTGATGACTTCTATGCTGTAATTGAGAACATCGTAGTTTTTAAAATTAGAATTGGAGGTAGATATAGAATAGTCTACCGATGTCTTCTGAATTTGTGTCAAACTGAATTCTGAATTGGAAGACTCAAACTCGATCTGTTTTTCTTTTGAATTAAATACCACTTGATCGGTGGTCTCGGTTGAAATAATCCATTCAATTTCGGTTCCTTCTGGTACAGATGCATTTCCAGTTCCAGAGATTGTCTTGGAAGCTTGATTGGTGTAAGTAGGGAAATTCAATCTCATTTCCATATCCTTTAGAATAGGGATATCCATAGCCGATAATTCATAAACCTTAGAAACGACCGTATTGGCTTTGAGTTGAAAGCGCTTAGAGTCGTCTACAGAGTTGAAGGTATAATAAAAAACACCATTTTCTTCTGTAAGGGTATAGGCTTCCCCTTCTATCTCTATCTGAACGTCTTCAGGTTTTATATCCCCTAATGTTTTTACGTTGAGTCGAAAGGATTTTCCCTTGGCGACCTGAAGCGACGGATTGAGTATAGTAAACTGAAACGGAGCTGGTGGTTCATAAGCAATATCGTAATTGACTAGGCGCTTGTAGCTAGAGGAAAAGGAATCTCCCAAGCCAGAGATCCATATCGCTAAGAGGATGAGAACAGGAATGGCCAAAAGCCGCAAATATTTTAGGTTTTGCGTAAAATCAATTGCCACTTGAAAAGGCACAGATTTTAAGTCTTTGGACTTCTGTTCGATACTCGCGAGTAAAAGCTCGTTTTGGCCACCCTGAGCTTTAAGCTGTAAGATATTTTTTAGCTTATCGCTGACTTCAGGAAAATGAGTGCCGATGTAATCTGAAGCTTCTGCATACGCAATGCCCTTAGAGATTTTGAAAAGCTGACCCGCGGGAACTAAAATCAATTTGAAAAGCAGGAGCAATTCTATGGAGATGACAGTCCAAAACAAAAAAGTTCTAAGGCCAGAGCTAAACCATAAGAAATACTCCAAGGCAGACATAAAAATAAACAACAAGAGACTGATCCCAATAAAAAGCAAAGCCCCTCTTATTAAAAGATTGCTGTAGAACTTTTTTATAAACCGCTCTAACTTTTTTTCTATGATGTCATAATTCTGCATATCCCGTTTCTAATCCAATATTTGTTGTAAAGGTATTAATTAACTGACTTATTACTAAAGAGTTGTTATTATTTAACTGAATATCAAGACACGTGCTAGGGAGAGACGTTTAATTTATAAAACAGATGGCTCAATTCTTAATTTTTAGATTTTCATTTTACTTAGATAGGTTAGAAGAAAAACACAATAAAAAAGCTCAAAGAAACAGTTATATGAATCCATGAGCCTAGACTACTAGTGTTTCAAATTAAAGTAGAAAAGAGTTGTTTTTTACCGCAGTTCTTTGTTGGCAATAGTACTTATTTTCGTTTGTTGTCATTAAGATAATTCACTAATTCATAAACTAATGAAACTGGATTTTGTTGATGATAAGGTAAGTGAGATTGTCTTTTATA
>Ga0307933_1000990_pt1 | contig 24400 bp, 24 predicted proteins | sample OrgLakmetageno88_FD_201811 | JGI IMG/M metagenome (GOLD analysis project Ga0307933, IMG submission 201811) | Saline water microbial communities from Organic Lake, Antarctica - #88 | ecosystem: Environmental > Aquatic > Non-marine Saline and Alkaline > Saline | place: Antarctica: Organic Lake... | reverse complement strand
AACTCGCAATGCAAATAATCCGCCCTTATAGCGTTTTATCTAAAAGCTCAGCATTATTAGTCTGCTGCTTGCTTATTGTACCGTATTGTACTTTAAGTGCAGAAAACCCAACTACTAGTTCAGAAAATCCCGCAGCAAGCTCCCCAACCTTTCAATCACGATACCAATATTGCGTCGACAAGGAATGGCTAGACGATGCGTATTGTTATTTAAATTACGGTGTGGACTCTACCGCTAACGAAATCAATAGTTGGTTCTTACATGAAGACAGTTCTGCACCTTCCATTGCCACCACCAAAGGCAGACTCCGATTTGGATGGGAGCCACGAAGTGGACAATTAGGTCAATTTGATTTCCGTTTTCGCATCCGCGCTAAAATCCCCGAACTTGAAAATAGAGTTGAGCTTTTATTTTCAGATGAAGAAGACAGCATTAATCAACAACAAGTAAAAGCGGCTCAAACCAGAGAGCTGAATAACAACGACCGAGCGGTTATTGCTTTGCAATTTAAAGAAGATGATGATTCAAAAATGTCATATCGAATCGGTTTTGGGCGAGGAAGTCAGTTGTACACCAGAGCCCGTTACAACGATGAGTTTAAGTTCAGCGATGCGGCGAGCTTTTTTTATTATGCAGAGGCAAACTATTACTCTGGGGATAAGCTGGGCTTTGAGCTAGATGGGGTTTTTAGTGCGCAAATTAGTGACAATGAAGGTTTTGAGATAAGCAACAGTTTTCAATATCGAGACAACCGTGAAGACTGGTTCTGGCGACACGAAATGCGTTATATTGTCTTAGCAAAAGACGATACCAGCTATTTATTTACGGCAATGATTGATGGTTTGAGCGAGCCGACTTATCGCAAAGAGAGTATGTTGGTGAGCATGCGCTACAAAAAGCGCGTATTACGAGAATGGTTGTATGTGGAAATTGAACCTTATGTGATTTGGCTTCGAGATGAAGACTTCCGCTCGTCTGTTGGTATTGCTTTGCGAGCAGAAATCCACTTTTCAACCTAAATACTAAATGAGGAACCACACCCGCACGTCGTTGTCGCATTTGGGTTAGTAACTAAAAAGCGAGAACCCTCTAGACCGTCAGTATAATCTACAACACCACCGACTAAATATTGCAGACTCATTGGATCAACCACCAACGTTACAGACTCTTTTTCGATAGTCATATCGCCTTCATTTACTTTTTCGTCAAACGTAAATCCGTATTGGAAGCCCGAGCAGCCCCCGCCGGTAACATAAACTCTTAGTTTTAAGTTTAGGTTTTCTTCCTCTTCAATCAGCGTTTTCACTTTCAGTGCGGCTGCATCAGAAAACTCAATCGGCATCGCCACTTCTACTGACATGCAATTTCTCCAATATTTAGGTGCTGTACACTATATACGCGTTGAATATAACAATGACGCAAGCATAACGATAAGAAGGGGATTATCTAATACCTGAGTAATTTAATCAAGTATTCACTCCACTTCGTTATAGGCTTCATCCCATGAAATGTTTGTTTTGTAGCTACCACGTTTGCGCGAATATTTATAGACATCAGTACTTATTTCAAATTGTTCAGGAATAAAGCCCTCTGGCAAGGTAATGGTGGTATTGATGACTTGAAAATACTTAAAACCAAACTTCAAAGGCGTTTTAGGTTCATCCTGTAGTGCGGCCAGATTAAATGTAGAAGGCTTCCCATTTAAGCTACCTAAGATCTCAATGTTTAAATCACCTTTTATAATATCTTTGATGTTCTCATGTTGTAGCAACACCATACTTAAGGCGTAATTATTTGTGCTTTGAGTGGCTATAACTTCCAAGCGCTCTACTACAAAACCATCTTGGGTTAGTTCAGGTGCCATTACTCGCTGGAAAAATGCCAACTCTTGTTTCAAACTTATTTCTTTTTTAATCGCTGACTGGAGGGCAATTTGACTCTCTTGTTCAGTAAGATTTGCGACGTCGAGCTGTATTTTCATAGTATTGATTTGTGAATTTAAGCGTTGATTTTCTTCTCGCAAATTTTCAACGGTTTGCCGCATTACTTTTACGTCTTGACCCAATCCGGTATTGCTTTTATCAGCAAGGGTGTAGCCGACGTAAAACACAAGTAGTAAGATTGCACCCGCAAAAGCATAGAATTGCACAAAACCGTATTTACGTTTGTACTCGGCTAATTTCAAAAAACCTCTCCTCAATCAAGGGATTATGTTAATCTTCAATAATGGTAAACAGCGAGAAATATAGTGACGCTGCAATCAATACGACAGTCATTATCGCATCCTAGCACTTCAATCCAGCTTTGTTTAATTGGTTTAGCTGGTGGGCTTATTGCTGCGTTCGTGATTATTCTCTTTCGCTTAAGTTTGACATTATTGCATGTTCTATTGCTTGACGGAATTGGCAATTACGCTTCCCTGCCAGATATCTACCGTTTAGCCCTACCCTTTGCTGCGGTTACCCTCATTATTTTGGTCGCCAAACTCACCGGATTTGAACACTATCGGTTGGGTATCCCCTTCGTCATTCATCGGGTCAAGCAGTTTTACGGTCATATCCCTTTACGCACTACCATTAATCAGTTTTTTGGTGGTCTATTGGCCCTAGCCAGCGGCTTTGTAGTGGGTAAAGAGGGTCCAAGCGTTCATTTGGCCGCATGGGCGAGTCATTATGTAGGACGCTGGCTGCAACTACCCTTTAACAGCTTACGGATATTAGCAGGGTGCGGAATTGCGGCAGGCATTGCGGCTGCATTTAATACTCCGTTTGCAGCCGTAATATTTGTGATGGAAGTGGTACTGAGAGAGTACAAAGTGCATATTTTTGTGCCTATTATGCTATCCGCCGCCTGCGGTTCTGTCCTAACCCGCGCGGTATTTGGCGATACTAGCGAGTTAGCTTTTTTAAGCTTTACACCCATCTCAGTTAGCCAATTGCCCTATTTAGTAATTATGGGTTTTGTTATTGGTTTGGCTGCCTCGTTTTTTAACAAACAATTGATGTCGATTATGCGCTTATTTAGACCCATCAACATGATTGGCCGCTTATATATTGCTGCGGCGGTTACCGGTGGTTTTGCCTACTTTATGCCCAGCAGTATGGGAGCTGAATTTATCAACGTTGATGTACTTCTTAACAGCTCCCCCGATATGACTTTTTTACTCGCATTATTAGTGGCTAAATTTATCCTTGCTACGGTCGCTATTGCTCTTGGCGTACCGGGGGGTATTATCGGCGCTGTAGTGGTAATTGGCATGTTGTTAGGCGTGGTACTATTGCAACCAATATCCCCATGGTTACCAACAGACATGACCACTACTTACGCCTTATTAGGCATGGCTGGTTTTTTGGCGGCAGTGCTACACGCTCCTATGGCTGCATTGTCGGCGGCGATGGAACTCGCGGCAAGCTCTCAAGCTGTATTACCTGCAATGATTGTAATAGTAAGTGCTTACGTCACTGCTAAACAGCTGTGTAACAATCGATCTATTTTTATTCAGCAACTCGATTATCAGCAACTGCCTTACACACACACTGCCATTCGCGATATTCTGCAACAAACCGGCGTGATGGCAATGATGAAAACCAACATTAAAGTGATGCGCGATAGCCCTGATGATATCCTCTATGAATATTTACAAGAGCATCCTGAGCACACGCTCATAAATCAATTAGGTGATGACTTTAATTCAGCGCAAATGGTTGAGCTTAATGTCAGTTTGCATCAAGATGATAAGCCACTAAGCATGCAAGAAACGGTATTGCTAAGCGAACAACACACTTTAGCAGACGTACATGAAGCACTACAAACAACTCGTCAGGGCGCGGTGATTGTAGAGAGCCTCGACAAAACCCATATTAGCGGCGTAATCACCTGGAATATGGTACACAATTATTTACTCAAACAACGACATTAAGGATAGCGAGTGAGCATTCTTTGGCTAAAAGCCTTTCATGTATTTTTTATGATTGCATGGATGGCAGGTATTTTTTATCTTCCAAGACTTTTTGTGTATCACGCAGAAACAAAGGAGCAGCTAGTAAGAGACCAGTTTAAAGTAATGGAGCGAAGATTGTGGCTATTTATTACGCCCTTTGCAGTGCTTACTCTCATACTAGGATTAATTATTATGTATGTTTATGGATCTTCTTGGTTAGCCGCAAGTGGCTGGTTACATGCAAAGCTAACAATAGTCGCACTATTTTATGTCTACCACTTTTACCTGTGGCACTTGGTAAAGGTCTTTGCTAAAGATGAAAATACTTATAGCCCTCTATTTTATCGCTTTTTAAATGAAGCACCTGTGTTAGCGCTTTTGGCAATTGTTATTTTGGCGATTCTTAAGCCATTTTAGTTTTGTTTTGGCTTAAGAGGATCTTGAGTGAAGGTTTCAAACTGATTAGGCAAATATGCCGCAAGTTGACCTGAGATACTTACGTACTGCAGTAAGGTTGCCTGCAAAGATTGTGCAATCAAGGGTAGTTTGACTTCTAGTGACTGCTCACCGCGCGCAGTTGCTTGTTCAATGGCCAATGTTGGGTCGGCAAAGCTTGAAAAAACCAATAAGCAGTGCTGTAAATCTTTGCTTAATTGCGGCGATTTTTCAGGGGCGGCGTTTTGCATTCTTTTCCAAGCCGTTCCCCATTCTTTTTCAGTTGACTGATGTGCCATCATGAGCCCAGCGCAATATTGCGCTAAAGCATAAGAGCTATTAGGATCTTTATAAACGGCATAATCTGGAAGCTGTAATGTATTGTCTTTCATAGCCGCTAATGCGCTTTTGAAAAACGTAAACAAATGAGTGAACACATAATCTGCTTGCTCATTGTCTTTAACCTGATCATGTTTTTGAATAGTCCATGGCAACCAGGCGTCGGGCAAAGGGATTTCAGGACAAGCACACGCTCCGGTGATTGCGCCCTCGACAAAATAGCGAGAATGCAAAAAATGCACATGCTGTGGTTGTTCATAAAGCGCTAATAAATTCATTCACACTCGCAAAAGACTATAAAGCAGGTAAGTAGCGTGGCATCATACCTCAACAAATACCTAATTAAAAAGGACAGCCTTTATGCGCTCTGCAGTTAAAGGACTGATTATTACTGCTGCCTTCATTGGTCCGGGTACTATTACCACCGCATCACTAGTGGGTTCACAACTTGGTTATCAATTGATTTGGGCATTAATGTTTGCCCTTTTTGCAACCGCAACATTACAAGAAATGGCCTCCCGACTTGGCACTGTAAGCGGGCAAGGTTTATCACAAGCCATTCTACTTCAAAGCAAACACCCTTTTTATCGCGGCTTTGTGACACTGTTAATCTGTATTGCGATTGGCGTGGGCAATGCGGCTTACGAGGGTGGTAACTTAACCGGCGCAGGACTTGGACTCAGCGCTAGTTTCGGTGGCAGCATTAGTATTTGGGCAAGCGTACTAGGTTTACTTGCGGCGGCTTTGTTATTAAGTAATCAATATAAAGCAATTGAAGGTGTGTTAGTGCTCTTAGTGGCCATTATGAGTGTTGTATTTATTTGTTTGATGCTGGTGGCGGGTATTAACGGTACGTTTTTCTGGCAGGGTATCACGCTTGAAAAGGGCTTATTTACAAACTACGCGCTGCTACTTGCTATCATTGGCACCACCATTGTGCCCTATAATCTATTTTTACATGCTGGCATGAGCGCAAAAGACCATCAAGAGAAGCGCACTGACGCGGCCAATTACAAACACGAAAATTTTGGTTTATTCGCATCTATTGGCTTAGGGGGCTTGGTTACCTTTGCGGTGATGTCGTCTGCCGCCACAGCTTTTTTTGCGAGTGGCTTGCTTATGGACAAAGGAAATATTGCAAGTCAGCTAGAGCCCTTGCTAGGAAGTTATGCAAGTTTATTTTTTGCACTTGGTTTATTCGCTGCAGGCCTAACCAGCGCAATCACGGCGCCACTGGCCGCGAGTTATGCCATCGCAGGATTATTTAACTGGCGCACTGAACTAAGTGATTGGCGATTTAAAGCCGTGAGCTTGGTGATTATTACAGCGGGAATTTTAGTATCTGTATCCGGCGCCAAACCCTTTGCAATTATTGTATTAGCACAAGCCTCTAACGCTATATTATTGCCAATATCTGCTATTTTACTAATGTTGGTGTGCAACAATAAAACCTTGATGGGAGAGGCAAGAAATGGCGCTTTGAGCAATATCTCAGCGTTAATTGTTGTCATCACGGTGTTGGGTTTAGCCGGCTATAAACTCTTTACCTTGGTGTATTAGCGGCGGTTTAGCCATAAACTTGGGTTAAGTGCTTTGCCTTTGTGTCTTATTTCAAAATATAGACCGGGCTGAGCCTGTCCGCCACTATTACCAATAAGACTGATAGTGTCGCCGGCGCTCACGCTGTCCCCTACACCTTTAAGTAAAGCTTGATTGCGACCGTAAACACTCATGTAACCTTCACCATGGTCAACAATGGTAACTAGCCCAAAGCCTTTAAGCCAGTCTGCGTAAAGTATTTTACCGTCAGCCACTGCACTGACTGGCGAACCCGCAGGGGCGTTAATCACAATTCCTTTCCAACGCACCTGACCTTGCCTGCGCTTGCCAAATAAGCTTTCAATACTGCCTGAGCTGGGCGCTAATAGTTGTCCTTTTAATTTGGTTAAACCAATCAATGCAATATTCTGAGGCGTAGCGTCTGCAATACGCTGCGCGGCAATTTCTGCTCGTTCTATGGCATCCATTAGGCTTTGTTCTTGCTGCTCTAATTGCGCCACTCTTGCTTGATCAGACTTTATTTGTGCATCTAACGTTTCCAAGGTTACTTGCCTTGCTTGCTGGCGCTCGCGCAGTCGGTCAGATTGCGTGCGCTGTTGTGCAATTAGCAAAATTTGCTGATTTTCTTTATCACTTAACTGCACTTGCAAAGATTCAAGGGTTTGAATGAGCTGCCTAAACGCAACTATTTCTTCTTGTCTGGCTTGGTTTAAATATTGATAATAAGTGAGCAAACGTTCAAATTTACTAGCATCATCTTGATTAAAGATCATTTTGGCAAAGTCGTAATTGCCTGCCATGAAGGCACTTTTAATCTGATTGGCTAAAAACCGTTGTTGCTCATCCATCTTGTTTTGAGTGCTCGTTTTCTCTGACTCAAGCTCGGCAATATCTTTTCGGGTAGCAGACAATGCTCTATCGGTTTGATTGAGCTGAGTTGCCGCCTCCGCTATTTTTAGCTCGGCTAGTTTAAGCTCTTGCTGTAAACGTTCTGAATCTTCGAGCTTTTCTTCAAGTTGCTGCTTAGTTTGTTCAATTAATGACTTTATGTTGTCTAAATCAGAGCGGTTGTCTTGCGCCGACAATCCAAAAGCAATCGCACATAAGGCAGCAATTAAAACGTTTATGGCTGTTTTTTTGTGCATCTGCTCTAGCACTCGCTCAACGTAATGATACTAAAGGACGGTAACAATGGGTGTACCTGTCATTTCATCAGGTTGTGACATCCCCATAAGGTGCAACATAGTGGGTGCTACATCGCTCAAGGTGCCATTGTCTCTGGCCTGAGCTTTTCGCCCAAAATAGATAAAGGGCACTGGCTCGCTGGTATGTGCAGTGTGCTCAACTCCAGTTGATGGGTCTACCATTTGTTCAGCGTTACCGTGATCTGCCGTAATTAAACATTCGCCCTTTACCTGTTTGAGCGCTTCTATAATCCGACCAATACATGCGTCTACGGCTTCACAAGCGGCAACTGCGGCAGCAAAGTTGCCCGTGTGACCTACCATATCACCGTTTGGAAAGTTACAAATTATGGCGTCGTATTTACGTGCAAGAATAGCTTCAACCAACTTGTCGGTTAGCTCGCCAGAATTCATTTCAGGTTGTAAATCGTAGGTGGCTACATCAGGTGATTTGATCAATATACGGTCTTCTCCCTCATATTCATCTTCTTTACCGCCGCTAAAGAAGAACGTCACATGAGCAAACTTTTCAGTTTCAGAAATCCGCAGCTGGGTTTTATGATTTTTGGCCAACCACTCCCCCATAACATTCACTAATTTCTCTTGAGGGTATGCGCAAGGCACATGCAAAGTACTCTCGAATTCGGTAAGCATCACAAAATGCGTCGTTGCAAAACGCTGGCGAGCAAAGCCTGAAAAATCTTCATCTACTAAAGCGTGAGACATTGCACGAGCGCGGTCGGCCCTAAAATTCATAAAAATAAAGGTATCGCCATCTTCAACGCCTGTGTAATCGCCAATGCAGGTGGCTTTAACAAACTCGTCGTTCTCTTCTCTCGCATAAGCTTGTTCTAAGGCCTCACTGGCATTGCTAGCCTTGTACTGTGCGTTAGCATCTACAATTAAATTATAGGCTTGCTCAATACGGTCCCAACGGTTATCGCGGTCCATTGCATAATAACGACCAACAATACTCGCAATTTCAACCCCCTCGAGTTGATCACAGACCTGTTGTGCTTTTTTAATATATTTGTCTGCGCTACGCGGTGGTGTATCGCGACCATCTAAAAAACCGTGTAAATAAACCTTTTTCACGCCGTGCTGATGCGCTAATTCAAGGGCAGCCATGAGGTGATCTAAGTGCGAGTGCACACCACCGTCAGAAAGTAAGCCAAGTATATGCACCGCTTTACCTTGTTCAGCGGCAGCTTTAATTCCATCTAAGATTGCACCATTATGTGCAAACTCCCCATCGCTAATGGCTTTTGTAATTTTAGTAAAATCTTGGTACACCACTCTACCTGCACCTAAATTCACGTGACCCACCTCAGAATTTCCCATCTGTCCTTCCGGCAGCCCGACATCTAGGCCCGAACCCGAAATTAAGGTACTGGTATATTCATTTGCAAGGGCATCTAGATTGGGAGTGTTTGCAGCCGCAATCGCGTTATTTTCAGTCTCTTCACGATAACCCCAACCGTCAAGGATAATGAGTGCTAGAGGAGATTTTTGTGCTGTCATGGAGTACCTTTTAGATTTACGAGAATATGCTAAAACCAGCCTAAGGCTATAATCTACCAGTATTTATTAAGCGTATAAACCTTAAAAAGACAGCTGAGGCTACTTTGCGTGCAACTAGCAGGTGTTTTTTGGGCGCGCTTTCTATATAATTCGCATTCTTTAATTTTAGTAACATTTGGGTAGGGCACTAGTACAATGGACCAGATCATTGAATTTGCAAGAGATAATCTTATTTTATCTGGCGTATGGATAGCATTAGTCGTGATGTTGGTGTATTCCTTCGTAGCTCCCTTGCTCTCAAAAGTTAAGCGTGTAGATAATCACGGAGCAACATTGTTAATTAATAAGCAAGATGCTGTGCTATTGGATATTCGCGCACAAAAAGAATTTAAAGCGGGTCATATCGTTGGCGCACGCCAAATCAAGCCTGAAGAAGTCAGAGAAGCAAATTTTACTAAGCTTGAAAAGTTTAAAAATACACCCATCATTGTCGTTTGCGCAATGGGTAATTTAGCCGCTGGCGCAGCTAGCAAGATGGCGAAACAAGGCTTTACCGATGTAAGCGTGTTGAGCGGCGGTATGAACGCGTGGCAATCTGCAGGTTTGCCAGTAGAAAAATAATAGCATTGCGCGACAAGTTTAAAGGTAATCAAAATATGCAAAATGTAGAAATTTACAACAGCGACTATTGTCCTTTTTGTCGACGCGCTAAAGCGTTGCTAACGCAAAAAGGTATTAGTTTTGAAGAGTATAATGTCGATATGCGACGTGACTTAAAATTGGAAATGGTTGAGCGTGCTGGCGGACGCACCAGCGTGCCACAAATTTTTATTGGTGAAACACACGTTGGCGGCTGCGATGAGTTATTCGCACTTGAGTCAGAAAACAAACTAGATGCCTTGCTTCAAGCATAGGCACTCTATTAAATAAAATGTTGTCCGCCGGTGAATTCGGCGATTTTTTTAATTCTATAAATACAGGTATCCACATGGCGGATGAATCTAGCAACAACGTAGCAAATAAAGCAGAAGAAAATCAGCAAAATCAAGAAGTACAATTTAGTCTTCAGCGTATCTACACAAAAGACATTTCGTTTGAGTCTCCAAACTCTCCGGCTATTTTTCAAAAAGAATGGAAACCAGAAATAAAACTTGACCTCGATACACGCACAACTCAGATAGAGGCAAACTTATACGAAGTTGTTTTATCGGTTACCGTGACTGCTACCGTCGGTGAAGAGACTGGCTTTCTATGCGAAGTTCAACAAGCAGGCATCTTTGCTGTAGGCGATATGCCTGAAGCTAATAAAGCGCATACTTTAGGGTCATTTTGTCCGAACATGTTGTTTCCATATGCAAGAGAAACGGTTTCTAACTTGGTAAATCGCGGCACCTTCCCGGTACTTAATTTAGCACCAGTTAACTTCGATGCTATTTTTGCGTCTTACGTACAAAAGCGTCGTGAACAACAAGAAGCGCAAGCAGCAACCGGCGCTCCTAAGCTTGATGCCTAATTACTTATGAGCATTGCTAAAGCAAGCGTTAGTGTATTTGGTGCCGGCTCTTACGGCACTGCACTAGCGTTTTGCTTGAGTCGCAACGAGCACCCTACATTTTTATGGGGTCGCAATGCAGCAGATATGGCGCAGATGCAGGCCAATCGTTGCAACAATCGTTATTTAGACGGCTTTAGTTTTCCTGAGCACCTCTATCCAACCAGCGACCTGGCAGACGCCATGGCGCAAAGCGAATATCTCTTAGTCGTTGTGCCAAGTCACGCTTTTAGTGACATGCTCATACTAATGAAGCCTTTTATAAAACCTCACCATAAGCTTATTTGGGCTTCAAAAGGACTCGAACCTAATACTGGTCGTCTTTTACACCTTGTAGTAGAAGATATTCTGGGCACTTCTATTCCCAAAGCGGTATTGTCGGGTCCAACGTTTGCCAAAGAAATGGCTGCTGGGTTGCCCACCGCGATTACACTATCAAGTAAAGATGCGGCGCTAGCTGATGCCTTTAGTCAAATATTGCATAATCCTAAAAACTTTCGCGTTTACTTAAATGATGATTTGATAGGTGTACAATTAGGCGGCGCGGTTAAAAACGTGATTGCCATAGGCGCCGGCTTAGCCGATGGCTTAGGCTTTGGTGCCAACGCAAGAACCGCTCTGATTACCCGAGGCTTAGCCGAAATGACCCGCTTGGGTATGGCAATTGGCGCCAATAGTGAGTCCTTTATGGGAATGGCTGGCTTAGGCGATTTAATTCTTACCTGCACTGATAATCAATCGCGAAACCGCCGTTTTGGCCTCGCCCTTGGTCAAGGAATGAGTGTTCAGGATGCAATCGACAGTATTGGTCAAGTTGTTGAAGGATTTCGTAACACCGATGAGGTAAATATTCTCGCCAATGAACACGGTATAGAAATGCCAATTTGCGAGCAAATTTATCAAGTCTTGTACCACGGAAAAAGTGCACATGAAGTTGCTATTGCGCTACTCAGTCGCGACCAAACCACAGAGTAATAAAAATCTACCTTAGCGTGCGTTTTCATAGCCTAATTGACGCCAACTCTCATATACAAATACCGCTACTGCATTTGACAGATTCATACTACGACTGTCGGGTGACATCGGAATTCTTACCCTGCACTCAGGTGGTAAAGAAAATATGAAATCTTCAGGTAGGCCTCTGGTTTCAGGACCAAACAGCAGTGCATCCCCTACTTGATAATCCACATCTGAATGAAAGGTTTGTCCTTTAGTAGTGCAAGCAAAAACACGTTTCGGCTTTGCGGAGTCAAAATAGTCTTGCAGGCTAGCGTGGCGTTTTACGTTGGCAAATTCATGATAATCTAAACCCGCTCTTCGCACCTTCTTCTCTTCCCAATCAAAACCCAGTGGCTCAATCAAGTGCAGTCGATAACCGGTATTTGCACACAAGCGAATGATATTTCCAGTATTGGGAGGAATTTCAGGTTGATAAAGCACCACGTCTAACATAATTAATGCATCTCCAGAGGAAAAAAGTAGAAATCAAAGGGGCAACTTAGATCTTATACCAAAAACTCTATGATTGCTGCCATTCCTGGTGTGCGGTATTTATCTTGTTCAAACATAATTTCATGTTCGGCGCCTGGGATCGGCAAGAGCTTGGCATTGTTAAAGTGCGCATAAACATCGTCAATAGATTGGTTATCTACAATGCGATCCTCACCTGCTTTTAATATTAATACAGGGACCTTAATTGTGGACGCTAGCGCCTGCATACTATCCATTGCAATAATCGCAGCGGCTAACCATTGATAAGTTATGCCCCCAAGCTGCACGTCTGGATTGTTTTCAAAGTACTGCTTAAACCATTCATATCTGATTGCACTGCTGGTCAATTTATTGTCGGCAAAGCTTACATTCTGATAATCGCCCTGCCCTAGAAAATAACCAGCTGGCACTTTACGAATCCGGTGTACTTGTGTGCCAATTTTTACTATCAACTTCCCAAGCCATTGCGGCAGGGGCGATACCACACCATACATGGGAGCGCACAACACCGCTCGTTCAAATAAGCTTGGGCGTTTTGCTAGTAGCATCGTTGCAATAGCGCCGCCCATTGAGTGCGCCAAAAGACGTAAGCTCAGATCTTGTTGCTGATATTGGGCTTGCAGTGGCTGACATACTTCAGTAATGATTGCAGCTGCATCGTCTACATAAGTATTGAACGTATCAATATGTCCATGCCATATATTGGTGCTCAATCGGCTCGATTGTCCTTGACCAATATGATCAAAAGCAAAGACAGAACAGCCATTTTGATAAAGCTCATCTATCACCTCAGCATATTTTACTGCCGACTCTGCACGTCCAGGCATTATCACTACCCAGCATGTTGCATCTGGATTCACCACATAACGATAATGTAATTTGCCCCCAGAGGCTTGTTGCCAAAAACCACTTATTAAGCTGGTTTCAATGAACTCTGGTAAATATTTGGCGTAGTACTCAAGTAGATTTTTCTCGTTATTTATATACACTTAGGCGTCACGAATAGGTAAGGTCATAGTTAATTTAAGGCCACCAAGCGGTGAACGCGTTACCACTAGTCGTCCATGATGCAAATTTAACGCTGCTTTTGCAATAGCTAAGCCTAGACCAGTGCTCGTGAGACTGCCGTTTACTTTGATATTTGGGTCATTGTGATGAGCACGATAAAACGGTAAGAACAATTTATCCATCTCGCCTGGCTCGAGACCTTCCCCATCGTCATCTACACTTAAAGTAAACGCATTATTTTGCAGCGCCATACTGACAGAAACGCATGTGCGAGCATATTTTATCGCGTTACGGGCAATATTTTCAAAAGCGCTGACTATCGTCTCTGCATTTAAATACATCTCAATATTAGGAATGTCATTACAACTTAGGGTTTTATCATTGGCGCTCGCCTCAAATTCAAGACTTTCGAGCGCGGGCCTTATCAAATCGGGCAATGAATAAGTATCAAAGCGATGAGCTTGTTTGGAAATGAGCCCATTATTAGCATTTTCAATACGGCTAAGACTCAGAATTTGTGCAATCAAAGCATCCATTTGACCAATATCTTGTTCTATTCGAGCGAGGTACTTGTCTTGTGTCTCAGTATTTTTGTCTTGCAGCATGGCCACGGCTAATTGCAGTCGTGTGAGGGGAGTGCGAAGCTCGTGGGAGACATTTGCCATTAACATTTGCTGCTGATGCATACTTGCACTGAGCTTATCTGCCATTGTGCTAAAATCATCTGCTAATTGCCCAATCTCGTCATGACGCCCCTTTGAACCAGTAAAGACGGTATCTAAACCGCCATTGGCAAACAACTGGGTAGCCCGCCGCAATTCACCAATAGGCTTAGTCAAACGCCAAGCAAGTAGTAAACAAAACAATGAACCCAGCAAAAGTACTGTCACAATGCTAATGCCAAAAGACGCTGGTTGACGCTCTTCGCGCCTGAGCAATCGAGCAGCAAAAAGTTTGTATTCGCCTTCCTCAATGTCTATTGTCATCGGGCCAATTAATTCAAACTTCGGCGTTCTTACTAACAGCACCTGGCTAGCGTTAGCTAAGTCAATTAATGATCTTCTTGCTGGTAACATCTGTTGAGGGATACTTGTTTTTAGGGTGCCATCGCTTGAATTTAATAAAATCATTTGCCATTGTCCGCGCCCTGACATTCTTCGCAAGGCGCGCTCTACTGGTGCTCCTCTGTTTACAGCCACTTCGAATAATTGCGCTGTTTTTTCAGCCTGCTTGCTCTGCGCCTCACTGGGTTGTGAGATATCTACAGCAGGCGCAATTAATCTTGATAAGATAAACGCGGTAATTACCAAGGTCGTGATCGATAGCCAGAACCATATAACAATTTTTCCAAATAAACTGTTAACTGGATTTAAACGCCCTAATAGGTCTTTTACTTTATTCAAGCTTCTCATCCTTTAGCTAGCGTCAGCAATCATCATGTATCCATTGCCTCTTACTGTTTTAATGACGTCTTGCACACCATGCTGTGCTAACTTTTTACGAATATTACTAACGTGCATATCTAAGCTACGGTCAAACGCAGCAAGCTTTCGGCCCAGCACCTGCTCGCTTAATTTTTCTTTCGATAGTAATTGCCCTGCATGCTTCATTAGTGCTGCGAGCATTAGGAATTCAGTCCCTGTTAATTCTAATGGATGTTTTAAAACGAGAGCGCTATGAGTTGCTGGCATTACTTCAATGCCATGAATACTAATATTATGCTCCTGTTGTAAACCCTTAGTGGTATCGAGGCGTCTGATCAGTGCCTTAACTCGCGCCAAGAGTTCCCTGTGATTAAAAGGCTTCGCAAGATAATCATCGGCGCCAAGCTCTAAACCTAAGATTTTGTCGTAGTCGTCGCCCCGTGCAGTTAACATAATCACTGGAATATTAGAAAAATGGCGCAGTTGCTTGAGCGCTTCAAAGCCATCCATAACTGGCATCATGACATCAAGAAGCAATAAATCATAATCCCCGTCTTTAAGCTTTATTAAGCCTTGATCGGGCGAATTTGCGACTTCTACATCAAACTGCTGAGCGCTAAAGTAATCTGTGAGCAGTGAAGTAAGGGCTAGATCGTCGTCAATGATTAAAAGCTTATGCATGCAAGTACCTATTAACCGATGATGCCGGTGTGAATTTATGGCTTAAGTCTAAAGCCTTCATACTACATCGGTAGTATTATTTTTAAAAAACCTTTAAACAAGCTTTACACAACCTTTACATTGTCTGTGCGTTTCTTTGCATTGAAAGCGCTATGATACTTAGGACATTTAAACAAGCCTCATTGGAGAAGTTATGAAACCATCAATTATTTCAATCGCATTAGCGTTAAGTATCGCGACAATCGGTATTTACAGCCCTCTCATCATCGCGCAAGAGGCGGAACAAGGGACTCGACAACAATCCCGCGCAATTGGCATGCTGAAGCAACTTGGACTGAGCCAAGAGCAAAAACAAGATATTGCTCAAATTATGCGTCAAACTAGGCAAGATAATGGCGTTTACAAACAAGATAATCGAGCGCAAAGAGAGCAACTTAAAACATTAATGGCTCAAGACACTTGGGATTCAGCCGTGGCGCAAAGCATCGTTGAACAGAATATTGCACAATCAACACAGGTGCAAATGAATCGAGCGATAGCGCGTAATCAAAGTTACCTAGTGCTTAACCAAGAACAAAAAGATGAGTTGACTTTAGTACGTGAAAAAAATGAGAAGCGGGGTAAAGGACGTAAAAGTAAAAACAAAAAACGAATGGGTAGAGGCTTGAACCTTAATGCAGAACAGCGCAGTGCGATAGGCGATATTCAGGCGTCTTTAAAATCCAAAAACATAGCACTTAAAAATACGATGAGACAATACAAACACGCGCAGCAAGCCGTCGTGATGAGCGATAGTTTTAATCAAGAGACTTGGTTAGCCTTACAAGAAACGATGCAGCCTACGCTAGTAGCTATGAGACTCAATGCACTTGAAGCGCGCTTTCAAATGCGCAGCCTCTTGACGCAAGAACAGCTCGATACCTTAGAACAAAGAGAAGCAAAAAAAACTAAACGTAATGGCAAGCAAGGCAGAGGTCGCGATACTAGGAGCTAATGTTGGTAATGTATTACCTCTTATTGCGAATAAACAAGAGTTTGCTACTTTATACAGCGTCGTTACAGTAGCAACCACGGGCCTCCGTGACAATCACCGCTGTTTGAGTCTGTTCAGTGTCAAAGCTTTGCAGGCCACCTGCGGTGATTTTTTCTAGAATTACGTTAACCTCACCGGAACGTCCAAAGCATCCACTTCCTCTTGAATATGGCCCTAAATACACCAATTCATTGCGCGCATTTACGACTGCAACCGCTGGCGTCGATGGCACTGCGCCTTTTAGGGCGTCAAGCTCGTTAATATCTAAAGTGCGCACTTCAAAAGTACTGTCTTTAACAATATTATTGAGAGTCGATATGTGCGGCTTTGCTAACGTTTCACAAAAGCAGGCGCCTGATGAAGTAATATGAAATAAAGTATTAGTGTTACTGCTTTGCCCTTGTTGTAGCAAATCCACAAACTGTCTTTCAAAGTCGAGTGACATTAACTGCATCGACAAGCGCATATCATGGTCAAAGGCTTTAGTGATATTAGCGTTCATACCAATCACTAAGGCTGTTGCTGAGCCAAACCACAGCGCCACCAACAATAATACTACCGACTTTTTTAAACGCATTGTTAACACACTTTATTTGATACGAAACTTGTTGAGTTGCTCGCCCAAAGCCTCGGTCAACTGATTAAGTGCAATAACGTCTTGCTGTAAACTTGATACTTGCTCTTTCTCTTCCGAAAACAAGCCGTTTAAATGCTCTGCAGACTCACTAATACGACCGGAACTTTTTGCTTGGGTGCTTGCCGAGCCTGCAACATTGGTCACATTTGTATTGACTACCGCAATCCCTTCGAGCACCTGTTGCATATTGGACGTGGCCGTTTCTGATGATTCGACGGCTACGTTTACCATACCCACGCAGTTATTCATGTTCTCTACTGAATGATTAGCACTTGCCGTTAGCAGGCTTGTAATCTGTTCAATCTCTTCAGCACTCTCTTTGGATTTAATGGCCAAGTTACGAACCTCGTCAGCCACCACAGCAAAGCCTCGGCCATGCTCACCGGCGCGAGCCGATTCAATCGCCGCATTTAAGGCAAGCAAGTTAGTTTGCTCAGCCACACTCTTAATCGATTGCATCACCTCAGAAATATTCTGACATTTTTGACTCAAATCGCCGATAGCTTCCGCGGTGGTTTGCAAAGTCGTTTTAAGCTGCGCAATGCTTGTTCTACTATCTTCAATTGCACTTCGAGTATCTTCAGTTTTACTTTTTGCGTTTTCAGCAAACTCATTGGCATCACGAGATAAACTTGCAACGTCTCCAATGCTGGTAGTCATCTCTTTCATCGCGATTGAAATGGAACTAACCTGTTCATACTGAGCATCAACCGTGCTGTCTAAATGATTAGTTGAACGCTGGACTTTGTCTGCAAATGTTCCTAGTTCCCCACCTAAATCATACACTCGAACAACCAAACTTTTGACGGCATTAAGTACCAAACCAAAATCTTGTTGGTGCTCTAAGTCTGGCAAATCTTCATCTCTTAAATTTATTTGTCCGTTGTCGCCTATGATGCGCTTAACAGATGCTTTAAGCATTAATGACTGTCCTGCTTCTTGCGCGGACTTTCGTGCCACAAAAGCTAAGACGGCACATTCAACAATGGCAAAGGTCGCGTGAATCAATAAAATGGTAAAGCTTGGCGCACTGTCTTCAAATACAACGATACCACCAACGGTGTGCTGCATAATAAAGCCGCCAATATGGTGCACTGCGATAACGAGTGTGCCGGTAATAATTACCTTCCAATCGCGGAAAAAAGATAAAAACGCAAGTACCACAAATACCTGAAAATGCATCTCGGTCATGCCCATGGTCTGCTGAATATGCAGCGCTGCCATGAGCTGGGTTGCCATAGCAATAACATGTCGGGAGAGTGACGAGCCTGGAGACGAATAGCCAATAAATATAGCGGGTAAAACAATAAGTAAGCCCACGCCCAATCCCATCACCATAGTACCGGTCGCATAGCCAATCGCCAGACTGAGTATTAGTTGAAATAGCAGTACATAACGAAAAACAAGATGGGTATTTTTATACTCTTCTGTAAGGTCGATGGTTACCATAATAAGTTTGCACCAAAAGCTAGCTGTAATAGCTTATCGGCAATTGTTCAAAAGATTTAAGGGAAGATAACGCTAATTAGCCTTATTTGCTGAACAAAATTTATACACCTTTAATAGTAAAGTCTGCGCACGCACTAAATACCTTCAAATATTGAATATTTATATGTTTTATTTGAATATTTATTATATTTAATCTATCCTCTAAACCTTAGGATATTTAAGGACTCATTTTGATTTACTGCGGCCTTCCGAAACTTAGCTTAATGCTGTTGCTACTCAGCACTGTTAAATATTAATCTGAAATCTAATAATTATGTATTCATGCTGTGTGTTAGGTGCCAGTGGTTATACTGGTGCTGAGTTAGTCAATATTTTATGGAGCCATCCAAGTATTTCCTTGGACGCTTGTTATGTCTCGGCAAATAGTGCAGATGCAGGCAAAACAATCGGACAAGTGCACCCCTCATTGTCTCATATTGGCGGGCTCAGCATGCAAGCGCTGACAGACTCAGCAGTAAGCGCTCTAGGTGAATCACACGATATTATTTTTCTAGCGTTGCCCCATGAAGTTAGTCATCACTGGGCACATTTACTCAGTTATACAAATGCTTTCGTTTTCGACTTATCGGGTGCATATCGCTTGAGTGACACGCAAAGCTTTGAACGTCATTATGGATTTGCGCATCAGTATCCAGAGCTTTTAAGCGAAGCGGTATATGGCTTAGCCGAGTGGCATAAAGAAGACATTGCCAGTGCCAAACAATTGATTGCAGTGCCAGGCTGTTATCCTACGGCTTCTCTTTTAGCCTTAAAGCCTTTAGTGCAACAAAGCTTATTATCACAACAGCAAATGCCTATCATCAATGCCACAAGTGGTGTTAGCGGCGCTGGACGAAAAGCTTCCATGACTAGCAGTTTTTTTGAAGTCAGTTTGCAAGCTTATGGCGTGCATACGCATCGTCATACCCCAGAAATAGAGGCTTTCGCTCATACTCAAGTGATTTTTACCCCGCATTTAGGCGCCTTTAAACGCGGAATTTTAGCGACCATCACTGCTTTTACCCATACCCATGTGACACAAGCCGATGTTGATTATGCATTTGAAATAGCATACGCCAACAAGCCTTTCGTCAGAATTTGTGAGCAATGGCCGAAGGTAGATCAAGTTGCTCATACGCCATTTTGCGATATTCATTGGTCATTCGATAGTGAAAAACGTTGTGTGATTGTTTCCGCTGCCATCGATAATTTGCTCAAGGGCGCAGCCAGTCAGGCGGTGCAATGTGCTAATATTCGATTAGGATTACCTGAAACCCAAGGTTTAATTGCATGACACGTCCACAACACACTGCGCAAAGCTCTCCACAAAGTGTACACAGCAAAACTCAGGCTAGCGACATAATGGTAATTAAAGTAGGTGGACGCTTTTTTAATGAGCTAATGGAGCAGTCAGAGGATAAGCATCCGTTGCTGCATGCAATAGACGCACTCAACTTGCAAGGAAAGCAAATTGTGCTAGTGCATGGCGGTGGTGACCAAGTGCAATCTCAACTAAATGCCTTAGGTTTTAAAAGTATTAAGGCGAATGGACTTAGAGTTACCCCTTTTGACCACATGCCGATTGTAGCAGGTGTGTTATCTGGCTATCTGAACAAAACCTTAGTATCCCACAGTAGCTCAATAGGTATCAGTGCAGTGGGAATTACCCTTGCCGATGGTGGTATTGCCTTGTGCAATCCAGTGAGCGCCGAACTAGGTGCAGTCGGCGCCCCTGTAGCTAAGGATCCCGCGTTGCTCAAACACTTATTGAACGCGAACATGCTGCCTATTGTCGCCTCGATCGGCGCAGATGCGCGTGGTAATCTATACAATATTAATGCTGACCATGCTGCGACCTGTATTGCGCAGTTACTCAATGCCAATCTATTTTTACTTTCCGATGTAAAAGGCGTACTCGATGCGCAAGGCAATAAGCTCGACGCTTTATCCTCACAACAAGCGCAGCAAATGATTGCGGCGAAAATCATTACCGACGGTATGGTGATTAAAGTAAATGCCGCGCAAGATGCCGCAGACATTCTTAACGCGCCAGTGACCATTGGCAGTTGGAATGATATTGATGGGCTTACCGATTCACGCCGCCCATTTGGTACGCAAATTCATCCCCACAGCGACAGCACAAGCTAACGTTTCTAAAAAGTTAACAGGAAAAATAATGCATCAAGATTTACTTACATTCAGCGATTGGTCGAGTGAAGACGCTAAAAAGCTACTTGCATTCGCACTGAATTTAAAGCAAAACCCCGCAAACTACGCGAAGCCTCTAGCAGGTAAATCAGTTGTGGCTATGTTTGAGAAGCCCTCTTTACGCACAAGGGTGAGTTTTGATATTGGCATTCATAATCTTGGCGGCCATATGGTGTATGTAGACAGTCAGGGGGCACCACTTAAAAAACGTGAAGACCCAGTAGATGTAGGCGCAAACTTAGCACAATGGGCAGATGCTATAGTCGCTAGAGTATATGAGCATGAAACCTTAGAGGCGCTTGCACAAGGGGCATCTATTCCAGTGATTAATGCACTGTGTGACCGCTATCACCCATGCCAGGCGCTTGCAGACTATATTAGTATGCATGAAAACCTTGGTAGCGTTGAGGGTAAAACCATGGCATATGTAGGAGATGGTAATAATGTCACGCATTCATTACTCATTCTTGGCATATTGCTAGGTTGTCATCAATACGTGATCACGCCAGCAGGCTACGACATTGATGAAAGTATTAAGCAAACCGCACTCACCCTCGCTCAACAGCACGGTATAAGCGTGACTTTTGCAAACGACATGGCAGCGCTTAAACAGTGCGATGTAATTTACACCGACACGTGGTTGTCCATGGGCGACAATACGCCACTTGAACAGATTAAAGAAACCTTTATGCCTTATCAGTTAAACACTAAGCTGATGGAGCAAACCCAAGCCAGTTTTGTGATGCACTGCCAACCGGCACATCGCGATTTAGAGATCACCGCTGAATTGATGGACTCTGAGCAGTCTTTATTAATGGCGCAAGCGAACAATCGCATGCATGCACAAAATGCTATTTTGACGTATTTAATGACTGATATGTCGCTGTAGCGAAGTATCTCAACCTAAATTTTAAAGCATTATTTCAAGGAAACTGTATGTCCAAGATTAACAAAGTGGTTTTAGCTTACTCGGGGGGCCTAGACACATCAGCTATTGTGCCGTGGCTAATTGAAAACTATCACTGTGAAGTTATCGCTTTTGCGGCAGATGTAGGTCAAGGTGAAGAGGAATTAGAAGGACTTGAAGCAAAAGCTTTAGCGAGCGGTGCAAGCGAATGCCACATCGTGGATTTAAAGGAAGAGTTTGTAAAAGACTTTATTTACCCCACGGTTAAGACCGGCGCTGTTTATGAAGGTGAATACTTACTAGGTACATCTATGGCGCGCCCGGTAATTGCAAAAGCACAAGTGGATATTGCAAGAAAAGTGGGCGCTGATGCCTTATGTCATGGTTGCACTGGTAAGGGTAACGATCAAGTACGTTTTGAAGGCGCTTTTGCCGCCCTCGCCCCCGATTTACAAATCATCGCTCCATGGCGTGAATGGGACATGGTGTCGCGCGAAGACTTACTCGATTACCTTGCCAGTCGCAAAATAAAGTCCAGTGCATCGGCGACCAAAATTTATAGTCGTGATGCTAACGCTTGGCACATATCTCATGAAGGCGGCGAGTTAGAAGATCCATGGTGTGAGCCTAGCAAACAAGTTTGGACCATGACGACTGATCCGATGGATGCACCTGATGCGCCTGAGAGCCTAACTCTTGAATTTAAACAAGGTGAGCTCATTAAAGTCAACGGCATTGCGCTATCGCCATATAATGCCTTGGTGCAGCTCAATAATATCGCTGCGCCGCATGGCGTAGGACGAATTGATATTGTCGAAAACCGTTTAGTCGGCATGAAGTCACGCGGTTGTTACGAAACCCCAGGCGGCACGGTCTTAGTCAAAGCTTATAAAGCGCTGGAGAGTCTTGTGCTCGATAAATCAGCCTTAAAATACCGTGAGCAAATTGGTTTAGAGTTTGCGCATGTAATGTACGACGGACGCTGGTTTACTGCGCTTAACGACGCCTTACTAGCAGGCGCAGACAGTTTTGCACAATTAGTAACGGGCGAAATTGTTGTAAAGCTATACAAAGGCAGCGCTACTGTGGTGCAAAGACGCTCACCGAACAGCTTATACTCGGAAGACTTTGCAACCTTTGGAGCTGATGACGTTTATGACCAATCGCATGCCGAGGGTTTTATTCGTTTATTCAGTTTGTCGAGTCGCATTAAGGCGCTCAAAAAGCAGGGAGATTAGAATGGCTCTATGGGGTGGACGATTTAGTGGTGATGCTAGCGCCATGTTCAAACAGGTGAATGACTCATTACCCTTCGACTATGTCATGGCAGTGGAGGATATTGTGGGTTCCATTGCATGGTCAAAAGGCTTGGTGCGTGCAGGTGTGCTTAGCCAACAAGAGCAAATGCAACTTGAACAAAGCTTGCTAGGACTCAAGCGTTTAGTTGAAGCTAACGAAGTGGACTTTGCCGCCTCTTCTGAAGAAGATATTCACAGCTTTGTAGAGGCTTATCTAACCCAAGAATTAGGCGACTTAGGCCGTAAATTACATACTGGTCGAAGCCGCAACGATCAAGTCGCTACTGACTTTCGCTTGTGGTGTAAAAGTCACCTTCAGGGCCTCAAAGCAGATATTGTGAACTTGCTCGATGCATTACTCAAATGTGCTGGGCGTCACGAGCAAGCTATATTACCAGGCTATACTCATCTGCAACGGGCTCAGCCGGTGCACTTTGCACATTGGTGTTTAGCCTATGTTGAGATGCTTAAACGTGACGTAAGCCGCATTGATGACTGTATCGACAGACTTAATTATTCACCTTTAGGTTGTGGTGCATTGGCAGGCACTACTTTTGCCGTAGGGCGTGAAGAGCTAGCTGAAGAACTGGGGTTTAGCGGTCCTTGCCTAAACAGTTTAGATGCCGTATCTGACCGTGATTTTGTGCTTGAGCTATTGTTCGTTGCAAGCACAGGGATGATGCATTTATCACGTATGGCTGAAGACCTTATTTTTTATAACTCTGGCGAAGCAGGCTTTTTACAATTAAGTGATGCGGTTACTTCTGGCTCGTCTTTGATGCCACAGAAAAAGAACCCCGACGCCCTAGAATTGATGCGCGGTAAATGCGGTCGTGTCTTTGGCCATTTACAAGCCCTACTAGTCACGATGAAAGGCCTTCCTCTTGCTTACAACAAAGACATGCAAGAAGACAAAGAAGGTGCAATAGACGCGGTCAATCAATACCATATTTGCCTATGCATAGGCGTTGAGGTTCTCGAAGGACTTAACTTAAATCAAGAAGCCTGTCGCAAAGCAGCTCAACAAGGTTATGCGAATGCAACCGAGCTTGCTGATTACTTAGTAGGTAAGGGTATACCGTTTAGAACGGCTCACGATATTGCAGGTCAAGCAGTGGTAAAAGCCATTCACCTGGGACTAGCGCTAGAAGATTTAGACCTTACTATATTACAAAATTTACACGCCAGTATTGAACAGGACGTATACGAATGGCTGCCATTAGAGACGGTAGTAAGCAAACGTAATCAACTTGGCGGTACCAGTCACGCGATGGTGACTAAAGCCCTATATATAGAGCTTGAGCAATTAGACCAACTAAAAGCTAAATTGAGTTAGTATCAATATGACCTTAACGCACGACGAAACTATCCGGCTATTTAGAAATTCTGCGCCCTACATTAACGCACACCGCGGCAAAACCTTTATCATCATGTTTGGCGGTGAAGCTGCGCTCGACCCCAATTTTCCACGCTTGATTCAAGATATTGCGCTGCTGCACAGCTTAGGCATGCGCATTATTATTACTCACGGTGCGCGCCCGCAAATAGAAGAACGGCTTCATCTTCGTGGTTTACAAGGCCGTTTTGTGGACGGTTTGCGCGTAAGCGATAAAGCAACCCTTGAGTGTGTTAAAGACGCAGCCGGCTCATTAAGAAGTCAAATTGAAGCCTTATTGACCATGGGTTTACCTAAC
>Ga0307933_1000982_pt1 | contig 24542 bp, 8 predicted proteins | sample OrgLakmetageno88_FD_201811 | JGI IMG/M metagenome (GOLD analysis project Ga0307933, IMG submission 201811) | Saline water microbial communities from Organic Lake, Antarctica - #88 | ecosystem: Environmental > Aquatic > Non-marine Saline and Alkaline > Saline | place: Antarctica: Organic Lake... | reverse complement strand
AAACCCTCATTCCTCACAGCACTATACGAATAAGCCCTGCCAATCATAAGGAATTAGCCTGATTGAAAAGATGCAGGATGGTTCCTGGGATAAACTTTGATCTATGGCAATAATACAACAGATTTTGACACTAGTCACTCAGACAAAGGATTATCAAAAATGAAAACGATTCTTATTACTGCCATCTGTCTGTGTGCAATGCTCATTACGGGAGCCAATGCTGCTGACAAGCCGACTGATATTCCCGGCACCAACGGCGTGCCTGACCTGACCAAGGGAGGGACTCTGACACGGGTCAATCTCCGCTGGGCAGGACCTATGGGCGTCCAGTTCGGAGTCTGGCGGCCCCGCAACCAGAAGATGGTGGACGTGCGGCAATTTCAGGTGCTGGAGATCCAGAAGGGTTCCCCCGCTGATGGTGTCCTCGAGATTGATGATGTCATCATTGGGGCTGATGGAACAGGCGCTGCCGACGTCCCCTTGTTTAAGGGCGCAGAATCGCCCTTGCAGGATCTTGGCGATGCCATCACCGAGGCAGAAGCCCACAACCCAGCCCTCTTGAAGCTTCAGGTCTGGCGTCCGGTGAAGAAGGCGCCTGTCGATGAAAAGCGCAAATATGCCGAGGTCGATCTCAGGAATGTCCAGAAATTGCTCAAACCCTATACCGAGGGCCATACCGGGGTTGTCACGATCAAACTGGAATCGCTGGGTCGTTACTCGGATACGGCTCCCTACAACTGTGAGAAGAGTAAGAATATTCTCCGCAAAGGCATCAAGAAGCTCTATGAGTCCAATGACCCCGGCAGGTTCAATATGGGAATTCTCTGCCTGCTGGCGGCGGATGACCCGACCAATCCAGACAACGGCAAATACCAGGCCCGCGCCAAAGAGTGGGCCCACAACATGATCGTTGCCGAAGACACAGGAGCTGGCGCTGGCTGGCAGTCTGGTGTCGAACTGATTGTGCTCTCAGAGTATTACATGAAAACAAAGGATGAGGCGATTTTTCCTGAGCTCGCCAAACGTGCTTTGAATCACGCACGGGGCGTGAGCTGGTTCGGAACCACAGGCCACAGATCCGCTGATCGAAAGCCCGATGGTACCTACGGCGGAAGAATCGGCGGGTATGGCCCCATTAATGGCGCTGGCACCCAGGGATTTCTGGGCTTGTCGCTGGCACGCAATGCCGGTGTTCAACACCCTGAAGTGGATGCAGCCAACGAGCGGCAACGGATCTTTTTCGGGCATTTCGGCCTCCACAGCGGTATCGGCTATGGCGAAATGCCGTACGCGATTGCGGGAGGGCAAGGTGATACCAACGGCAAACACGCTATGACTGCACTCGCACTCGGCTTGCAGGACAAGCAGGAGGAAAAAGCGAAATACTTCACCAAAATGGCCGCACTTTCGACAGTGGAAACCCGTCAATATGCCCATGGCGGGCCATTCTTCGGGCAGGTCTGGCAGCCGGTTGCAGCAGGGCAGGGCGGGGTAAAAGCAGCCCACCTCCAGTTCAACGAGATCCGTTGGCATCTGGACCTGAAGCGCAGCTGGGACGACTCATTTATATTTGATCCGACCAACAACAAATACAGTCGGTTCAGCTATCCTACCCACTCGTTGCTATTCTACGCACTTTCTCTTAAGCAGCTCTATGTCACCGGCCGAGGCCAAAAGGATGCCCTCAAGTTTAGCGATGCCGAGTTCAAGGAACTCCAGGCAGTGAAGACCTTTGATGCGGTGAAGACCAGTACGCGGGAGTTGGTCGCCGAGCTTTTCCGTCATGACGGATTGACTCGAGGTTTGGTTGCAAACGAGTTGGTACGGCGCATCGAAGAAAATCCAGATGACTCGAAATCCGTAGATTTGGTTGACGGGCTCATTGCCATTGCCGCCGACAGCACCGCGACCACGTCGGGTCGTGCCGGTGCGTTGACAACTCTGATGTTTCTCAAGAGAAAGTCCGGTGACTTAAATGACCCGCAAGACCTCAAGATGGTCAAGACCATGGTCTCGCTGCTGAAAGACCCTGACGCCTACATCCGTTTTGGTGCGGTCAGGATGATGCAGGCGTTTCATCCCAATTTCTCCACCGTTGCCATAAAACCGTATGTCAACGAGTTCATGGATGCCATCATTGCCAACGACCGCCCCACCTTCCCGCTTGACGAAGAAGACCCGGTTCGGTGGGCGCATGGAGAGATGGGTGCCTTTCTTTTCGGCACGGTACTGAGAGAAAGTCTGGATGGTGTCGATCGCAAGAAAATGCTCCTCGCCATGCGCGCTGCACTCAATACGCCGAATGGAGAAGGGCGCAGAATCGCCTCCAGCACCCTTGACAAACTCACGATAGAGGAGGTCATGCTACTCGCTGACGTGCTGGTGGATAACGTCAAGTATCCCCCTCCAGCCAATTCCATGGGAGGCAGCGGGGCGCCTCAATCTCAGAGCGTTCTGGCCAAACACCTTTTTGAAGAAGGCCTGCCATTGAGCTTTATCGATGGTGATTCAGGGATAGCCATAGAAAACAAGATCCACCAGAAATACGGCAAGGCTGCGTTTGAGATGCAATCCTTCCCGACGCTGGTTGAAGCCTTAGGCGATTTGATGCTTGCTGGTGCCCACATCGATGCCAACCAGGTGATGGAGGAGATGAAAAAGGTGCCTGCCCCGGAAGGGATCGCTAAACTCAAGCGCATCTACGGAGTCAGGGCCCAGGATCAGACCCTAAAGCTGCCGTCGGCACAAACGAAGCTAGGCGTTAGGGCGACCAACTACGGGGTGCGCGGCGAGGATCAGACAACCTACACTTGGCGCAAGGTTTACGGTGCAGGTAAAGTTCACTTCGCTCCCAACGCATCCGGAACAAGCAACGTCACCACGCTCACGTTCACGGACAAAAAGCCCGGTAAATATCTTTTTGAAGTGAACATGTCCGATACCATTGGTTACAACGAGGTGAAAGAAACTGTGGGAGTGGTCCTCTACGACAAGAACGGGAAGTTGCCGAACAATAACCCACCCAGGGCCATGCCTCAATCGCTCGCTGCCGTTCCGGGTTTGGCATTGCCCATCACGCTTCGTGGCATAGATCCTGATGGCGATGACCTTGGCTTTGCCATTACCCAACAGCCCGCACATGGCACGATTGACGGGGTTGGTGGCACGATCACCTATACCGCAGGCTTCGGCCACAACGGCAAAGACAGCTTCACCTTTGTGGCTCTCGATGGCCAGGGCGTGGCCGCCAGCACCACGGTTCAACTCAGCGTCTCAGACCAGGACGTGGGCGTGGCTGTTTACGAACCTTTTGATTATCCCACCGGCCCCCTCCATAATAATAAGGGTGGCTTTGGCTTCAGCGGCCCGTGGAACGAGAATAGTCGCGATCCTAATCCAGACGGGTTGCAGGTCGTGGAAAAAACCGGGGGGGAGAATGCCTCTCTGAGTTATCCCGCCCTGCCGTCAACAGGGGGCCGTTTCTCGCATAGCCAAAGCGGAGCGAGCGGCAGTCGGCAGCTTGACCGGCAGCTTCTCAAGGGTCTCAAAATGCTGGAGCCCGGAGGGGAGATGTGGTTCAGTTTCTTCTTTTCTGATATGGTTGAGAGGTATGTGACATTTTCTGCAGGAGAAGCAACTTCGTTCGGGGTTTGGGTTCGAGAAAAGAATGCACAGAGCGGGGTCCGTGCGATTATAGATGGAGAATTCGACTCTGATTTAGATCGAAATATATGGTCGCGAAGTGTCAGCAATAGATTTCCCGCAGGGCCGAATATGGTCTTGGGCCGCTGTGTCTGGGGTAAGACCGATGAGGAACCAGACCTCGTAGAGGTGTACCGCGTTTTCAATGCACCGGGGTACGATGTTGTTTTTCCCGAGAAGCCCGTCAGTGTGACCAAGGGGGTCATTCCCCAAGAGATGATCAATGCCATTTCCCTGGAAACAAGGGGTGAAACACCACTCGATGAAATCCGTGTCGGTCCCACACGACATAGTGTCCTGGTAGGAACGAAGCCACTTTCCAATTAGCGGTGGCGGGATAATAATGCCCTGGTCTGAATTTAAACCACCCGCTCCTGCGTCGCTAGAGGACACTGAGAGCACAGAGGTTTAGACGTCGCAATTCTTTAAAGGTCGTGAAGAGAGCATTTTGGAACGGCTGTCGCCATTTCGCTACAGGAAATTCAGCACTAACTTAAGAGCCTCTCAGTTCCTGATCGTTATCATACTCGTAATCATAATCTTTTCCTTATTAATCATTTTCGATTAGGATTACGATTACGATAAGGAGTAAGATTCAACATCGAGTTGCTGTAGTTAGCGTCATTCACCTCAAACCCTCATTCCTCACAGCACTATACGAATAAGCCCTGCCAATCATAAGGAATTAGCCTGATTGAAAAGACACAGGATGGCTCCTGGGATAAACTTTGATCTATGGCAATAATACAACAGATTTTGTCGCTAGGTTACTCCGATAAAAATTTATCAAAAATGAAAACGATTCTTATTACTGCCATCTGCCTCTGTGCAATGCTCATTACGGGAGCCAATGCTGCTGACAAGCCGACTGATATTCCCGGCACCAACGGCGTGCCTGACCTGACGAAGGGAGGAGTCCTCGAACGGGTGAATCTCCGCTGGGCAGGACCTATGGGTGTCCAGTTCGGAGTCTGGCGGCCCAAGGGCCAGAAGATGGTGGACGTGCGGCAATTTCAGGTGCTGGAGATTCAGAAAGGTTCCCCCGCTGATGGTGTACTCGAGATTGATGATGTAGTCATTGGGGCTGATGGAACAGGCGCTGCCGACGTCCCCTTGTTTAAGGGCGCAGAATCGCCCCTGCAGGATCTTGGCGATGCCATCACCGAGGCAGAAGCCCACAACCCGGCCCTCTTGAAGCTTCAGGTCTGGCGTCCGGTGAAGAAGGCGCCTGTCGATGAAAAGCGCAAATATGCCGAGGTCGATCTCAGGAATGTCCAGAAATTGCTCACGCCCTATACCGAGGGTCATACCGGGGTTGTCACGATCAAACTGGAATCGCTGGGTCGTTACTCGGATACGGCTCCCTACAATTGTGAGAAGAGTAAGAATATCCTCCGCAAAGGCACCAAGAAGCTCTATGAATCCGGTGACCCCGGCAGGTTCTTCATGGGCATCCTCCCTCTGCTGGCCGCCGATGACCCAAGCAATCCCGACAACGAAAAGATTCAGGCCAAGGCCAAAGAGTGGGCACATGAGTTGCTTTCTGAAGAGCAACCTTGGAGCGCCTGGGGCGGCGGCGTCAAAATGATTGTTCTCGCGGAATACTACATGAAGACCAAGGATCCCGCGGTGCCTCCGTACCTTCTCGAGCGGGCGGAGCGTCATGCTCGGGGTGTGAGCTGGTTCGGTACCACAGGTCACAGGTTTGCCGACCCTAAGCCCGATGGATCACCCAGCGGTAAGGTGAGCGGCTACGGCCCGATCAACTGCAGTGGTTTGCTGGGATTCCTGGGTCTGTCTCTGGTTCACGAGGCTGGAATCACAAGCCCCGTGATCGAAGCGGCTATCGAACGTCAGCGCATTTTCTTCGGCCACTTTTTTGCATTCCACGGCGGTATTGGTTACGGCGAGATGCCCTGGGGGCTGAGCGGCGTCGACGGAGACTGGAACGGAAAACACGCCCTGGCTGCCTTAGCATTGGGACTGCAGGACAAGCAGGAAGAGAAAGCAAAATACTTCAGCAAATTGGCCGCCCTTTCCAATGTTGAAAGCCGTCAATATGCTCATGGTGGGCCATTCTTCGGACAGGTCTTTCAACCGCTGGGAGCAGGACAGGCTGGGGTGAAAGCCGCCCACCTCCAGCTTAACGAGATCCGCTGGCATCTGGATCTGAAGCGCAGCTGGGACGACACATTTATATTTGATCCGACCAACAACAAGTATGGTGGGTTCAACTATCCTGCACATTCGTTGCTATTCTATGCACTTCCCCTCAAACAGCTCTATATCACCGGCCGAGGGCACAAGGATGCCCTCAAGCTGAGCGATGCGGAGTTCAAAGAACTTCAGGCAGTGAAGACCATTGATGCAGAGAAGGCCAGTACGCGGGAGTTGGTCGCCGGGCTTTTCCGCAATGACGGAATGACTCGCCGAGTGATTGGAACAGAATTGGTCAAACGTATCACAGCGAATCCAGACGACCCGGAATCCGCAGATTTGGTTAACGGGCTCATTGCCATTGCCGCCGACCGCACGGCGGCCAAGTCGGGTCGTGGCGGTGCGTTGTTCACGCTGGAGACGCTCAAGGGGAAGTCCGGTGACTTAAATAACCCGCAAGACCTCAAGATCGTCAAGGCCATGGTCGCGCTGCTACAAGACCCTGACAATTCCGTCCGCTTTGGTGCGTGCAGAGTGCTGCAGTCGTTTCATGGCAAATTTATCGGCCCTGCCATGAAACCTTATAAAAACGACTTGCTGGATGCCATCATCGCAACCGACCGCCCGACCTTCCCGCTTAACGAAGAAGACCCACTCCGGTGGGCGCACGGAGAAATGAGTACGATGCTGCCTTGGGTCGCGGTAGATGGCTTTGATGATGTCGATCGCAAGAAACTGCTCCTCGCCATGCGCTCTGCACTCAATACGCCGAATGGCACGGGTCAAAGAATCGCCTCCAGCCTCCTGGACGAACTGACGAAGCAGGAGATCCTGGAAATCGCGGATGCGGTGGTGAACGCCGTCAAGTTTCCCCCTCCCGGCAATTCCATGGGAGGTAGCGGGGCACCTCAATCTCAGAGCGTCCTGGCAAAGCACCTTTTTGAAGAAGGCTTGCTATTGAGCTATATCGAAGGTGATTTAAATATAGTCTTAGACCCAAAAAACAGGCAAGAGGTCAAGCTCCACAAGAGGTACGGACCGGCTGCGTTTGAGATGCAAGGCTTCCCGCTGCTACTTGAAGCCTTCGCCGATATAACGATTGCCGCTGGCAAGATCGATGCCGACACTTATTTGGAAGAGATGAAGTCGTCACCGTCACCTGGCAAGCTCACGCAGCTCAAGTCCATCTATGGAATCAAGGCTCAGGATCAGGCTCTGAAGCTACCGTCGGCGCAAACGAAGCTAGGCGTTAGGGCTCGCAACTACGGGATGAGTACCGAGGATCAGACAACCTACACTTGGCGCAAGGTTTACGGCCCAGGTAAAGTTAACTTCGCTCCCAACGCATCCGGAAACAGCAAGGTCACCACGCTCACGTTCACGGACAAGAAGCCAGGTAAATACCTTTTTGAAGTGAACATGTCCGACACCCTTGGGTATAACGAGCTGAAGGAAACTGTGGAGGTGATCCTCTACGACAAGAATGGAAAGCTGCCCACCAATAACCCACCCAGGGCCATGCCTCAATCGCTCGCTGCCGTCCCAGGTTTGGCATTGCCTATTACGCTTCGTGGCATGGATCCCGATGGCGATGACCTTGGCTTTGCCATCACCCAACAGCCTGCACATGGCACAATTGACGGGGTTGGTGGCACGATCACCTACACCGCAGACTTCGGCCACAACGGCAAAGACAGCTTCACCTTTGTGGCTCTCGATGGACAGAGCGTGGCCGCCAGCGCCACAGTTCAAATCAACGTCTCAGACAAAGACCAGGGCGTGGTTGTTTATGAACCTTTTGATTATCCCACCGGCCCTATTCACGACCGAAAGGGCGGTTCTTCCTTTGGCTTCAGCGGCCCGTGGATCAACAGCAGAGGTGCGGAAGAAGGAGCAGGATACACGGTCTCAGCTGAACTCGACGCGAAATTCGCCGAGGAGTTCGCCGGGAAGTCCGCATCCCTGAGTTTTGCAGAACTGCCGTCGAAGGGAGGTCGATTTGTGAAAGGGCGGGAGCACACAACGTGTAGTCGCAATCTGGACCAGAACCTTCTGCAGCAGCACAAGCTGCTGGAGCCGGGAGGAGAGATGTGGTTCAGTTTATTCATGGGTGGTATTGCGAATCAAAAAGTGACATTCCTAACAGGAGGAGGAAACACGTTCGGGATTTTAGGGCTTAATAAGGGAGGATTTAGCGCTTTCTATCCGGTTATTAATGGAGCGTTTGAAAAAGAATTAGCTCGATATGCTTTTCGGGGCAATCCGGATTTTAGAGTTCCCAAAGGGCCGAATATGGTCGTGGGTCGTTGTGTCTGGGGTAAGACTGATAAGGAACCGGACACCGTAGAAATCTACAGCTTCTATAATTCGTCGAAGCACGGTATGGTATGGGTCACGGAGCCCCTCAGCGTTATGAAGGGGACCATCCCTCAGGAGATGATCCAGGCAATCGAAATCGAGCAAAAATTAGAAATGCCATTGGATGAATTTCGTATCGGTCCCACGCGAAATAGCGTCCTGCTTGGCACGAAGCCACTTTCCAATTAGCGGTGGCCACCTCTGCTTGCGCGCTTGAACCGTTCGACTCTTCGGCCGGTTCGACAGGCTCCCCATTCTCCCCAGCTCTAGCGATAGCGGTTGTGACCAAGTATCAGGTGGAACTTACTGCCAACGAACTAGTGTCCACTAAAAATAGCGAAGAACCGATTTCTTCATTCAGGGCCATCCTTTCCGTGTCATTAGTCTAATTCGGAAATTTTCTTACAGTAGATAATGAGGCGCAAACATGATTGATAAGACACAAGTTATTTTTGGGTAAAGTATGGGCAAGACGGGATTTAATATACAGAAATTTCAGCATATTTATTTTAGTGTCTGATCCCACTGCCGTAGTTCGCTCCTCACACAAGTAGACTTGTAGCTAGTCAGACTCATCCAAGTCTACCTCCCCACTACTACTATGAACTACTCCCGTAGAACCCCTTTGTGTCCATTGCGTCTTCACTTAATGACAAACGATATTAGAATTAAAAAGTTACTGCTTTGCTGCCTCGCCTCGCTATCCTTTATTTCAGTTCTTTCTGCTCAAGCGCCGGACCTGACCTCGGGGGGAGTCCCCAGCGATACGTTAATTTTCAATCTAGGGCCCACTGGTGGCACGGGGTGGTGGTATCGCAGTAATGGCAATACCGCCGAAAGTCGCCAAATTCTGGTTACGGTCGTTGACGCTGGCTCGCCTGCCGATGGGATTCTGGAAGTCGATGACGTAATCCTTGGAGCTGATGGCACAGGTGCGAGCCCCGTCGCTTTTAGCTCAGATGCGCGCAAGTCCCTGGGCAAGGCAATTGCCGATGCCGAGGCCCGCAATATGGCGGGCAACCTGAAGCTTCTGCTCTGGCGGGCGGGGACCACCTCGGAAGTATCGGTTTCCTTGCCGTTTCTGGGCGCGTACTCGGCTACCGCGCCCTACAACTGTCCAAAGTCGGCGGCAATTTTTGAACTAGGGTTGGATTACGTCATGAAGAACCTGTCGACCGAGTCGGATGCCGATGCGGGAACATTTTCCTTTCGCAGCCTTGCGTTGCTCGCTGCCAACGGTCTGCAGTACGATGGCGGCACCGGGGGGGGGGGCGATGCCGCGCGTCAGGCTCAAGCCGCTAGCGAAGTAAGGTCGTTGATCCTGGACGAAGCGAAGATAGCCGAGTACAAATCTGGCGCTGTCTCTGGGGAGTCTAAGATTTCATGGTCGGCTGGCCACCAACTCATCGTGCTCTCCGAATACTACCTGCAAACTGGCGATGCCACTGTACTGCCGAGCATTGAGGCGTGGGCTGTTCTGATCGCCAATGGCGCGAGTGTGTTCGGCACCATGGGGCACCAATTGGCGCAACCCGCAACCGTCCCCTGGTCAGACGGTTCCACAAATGGATCCTATACGGTCGGCTATGGTGTGGTCAACTCGGCCGCCGTTCCCTGCTACCTCGGCCTCTCCATAGCCAAAAAATGTAACCTTACCGGACTCACTGCCGCGCAGAGTGCGAAGGTCGATGCCACGCTCGAAAACATGAGTCGCTATTATGGCTACCACGAGGGGTGGGGCAGTATCATGTATGGCGAGAACGCACCCTTTTCGTTTTATGCCGACAACGGTAAATCGGGAGCGGCGGCGTTAGGCTTGGCGCTCGATTCCGACCGTGCCAGCGAAAGCAAATACTTCGCCAAATCTGCGGCCATTAGCTTTAACGCCCGGGAAAGCGGCCATACCGGTAGTTACTTCAATATGCTGTGGTCGCCACTCGGCGCCGCCGTGGGTGGCGAAGAAATCGCTTCGGCGTATTTCAACCAGATAAGCTGGCAATTGGATCTATCGCGGCGCTGGAATGGTGGATTCGACTATGATCCACCGGGAGCAAGTGGGGGCAATGGATCTCGCGAATGGAATGGCTTTTCCATGTCCACTGTCGCGCTATTGACCTACGCGATGCCTTTGCGGCAACTGGAAATCACAGGTAAATCCACCAGTCATAACCTCGACGCGTCCGATATTATATTTGCCGGGAAGTACGCCGAGGTCGTACGTTCTGATACGGAAGTCGTAGCCGACCTCGACTTCTGGGCGCCCGTTGTTCGCCGGTGGGCGGCCGCTGAAATTGGACACCGCACTCATCTGCATGATGGGCTCCTGCCGACCCTGCACGCGACGGCGACGGATGGAGCCGCCACCATGGACTCCCGACTAGGGGCCATCATGGCGCTAGAAAATATTAAAGATGATAGCAGTGCCGCGACGCTTGCCCCGCTGTTGTTCGACCCAAGTGCCAAGATTCGTTTTTTCGCCGCAGAGGCTTTAGGTCAGCTTTCGCAATCGGCCAAAATGTCCCAACTCAACATGATTCTTTCAGCGGCCGACACCATGGCGGCTCCGCTCAAGCCGATGTCCGATGACGATCCGCTGCAGTGGGCTCATAGCAGATTGGCCACCTTGCTTTTCGGCCCTGGCGGCATCCTGCAGGTCAACGGCCTAGACGGAGTTGACCGCCCCTTGCTTTACGCTGCGATTGAAGCACTAGCTGCCACACCGGTAGGAATTGCGCGAATCCACCTCGCAATGATTTACCCACAGTTGGACGCTGCGGACATGGATGCCTTGGCTGAAACCATGGTCGATGTCATGGTGACCCGAGCGCCTGCAAATTCTACCAATCGTGAGAAAACAAATGCTATTACCGCCCTGCAGCTACACAATATCTCCGAAGGGGTGCCGCTGGCGGTTTATGCCTGGGAGAACTTTGGCGATCCCTTAGTGCTGAATAAGATTGCCAACTATGGTGCCTCATACCTCGACGTGGTTCCAGAAGTTGACATCACCGTATTCTGGCAGGGGCTCTTGGGTAGTAACTTCCATGTTGAGGCACAGGCCGGCCTCGATGCGATCTTTGCCGATATAAATCCCGCCGCGCTGCACCCGTTTAAGAGCATCAACTCGATCATTACGGATGCGGCGACTGTCGAGTTGCCCGCGAACTCCACGAATCTCCATTGCGCAGCCAGCGACCTCGCTAATGGCGATCTGATTTACACCTGGCGCAAGGCCCATGGAGCCGGCAATGTGACGTTCACCCCGAACGGAACTGCGGCTGCTGCAAACACGGCCATCGTCTTCACCGATAATATTTCGGGACAATATCTGTTTGAAGTGACGGTTTCCGATTCACTAGGTCTGACCGAGGTCAGTGAGACGATCGGCGTGACTCTCGAGAAAGCTGGCGGTGGGCTGGATCCCAATTCTCCGCCCTCAGCCGATGACCAGTCTCTGGCAACGGGACCTTACTCTCCGGTATCGATCACGCTCACCGGAACCGACCCCGAGGCATTGCCGCTGGTCTACAACGTGATTAGTGGCCCGTTGCATGGCACACTCTCAGGCTCCGCGCCAAATCTGACGTATTTGCCGGATAGTACCTTTTTCCCTGGAACTGACAGCCTGACCTTCGAGGTCATGGACAGCGAGGGGCAGACCGACACTGCAATCGTGACCATCGACGTGCAGGATGAAACTGAAACTGCAATTGTGACTCACGTTTTCGAACCCTTTGACTACACGATAAACGATCCGCTCACCGGCCAAAACGGCGGCACCGGTTTTTCCGGCGCATGGGCAGATGGCGACGACTTCCCGGGCACTGCGGCTGTTTATGACGCGACCAGCATGCCGGTCGATACTGGCAACGGCACACTGGACTGGGATGGCGTGGTTGACCACCTGCCGGCGCAGACTGGTGGCTTCATGGGCCAAATGGAGCAAGGTGGCCACGACAAGTGGGAAATGTATCGTCCGCTCACGCAGAGTGCCGGTGCCATGGCGGGTGCCGACAATGTCCTCTGGGCAAGTTTCGTCCTTCATCATCCCAACGGTGAACATGTGGCTTTCGCTCTTGCTACGGATGTCCTTGACGACCGCGGTAAAAAGCTGCATACGAGTGGTAGCTTTGGCTCCGGTGACGGTAATGGTATCGGTGTATCCGGAAGAGTTGGCAGCAATGGGGGCGCCCTCAATCCCACGGTCTGGAATGGCGGTGTCAGCGTTGCCAATACAAACAACGAAAATCTGAAACACAGAGACTACCTGGTTGTGTTGAAATACGAGTTCGGCGCGACTGACACGGTATCCGCCTATGCCTTCGCGGAGACAGAGTGGCTGAGTGAAGCCAACTTCGATGCCAAAGCCACATCCACTTCCGCATCGGTTGACGAGAGCACGTTGAATATCCTCACCATCTCCAAAACACGGGTGGGTGCCTATGACGAGATTCGTGTCAGCGATAGCTTTGCCTCGGTGATGAACGCCGAAGGCTTCGGGCCCTTCGATGTGGCCACTCCCGCGCCGGATGCGATGACCTTCGAAGTGGCGCCCATGGCTGTTAGCGAGACATCGATTACCATGACAGCGACCACCGCGAGCGACCCGAGCGGTGTGGAGTATTACTTCACCTGCACTTCAGGCAATGCTGCGGACAGTGGCTGGCAGGACAGTCCTCTTTATCTCCTTAATGGCCTGACCGCTGATACGGAATACACGTTCACGGTTGAAGCACGCGACAAGAGTAATAATCGAAACACTACGGTAGCTTCTGCCCCTATGTCTCTCACCACTTTCGCGGCGGTGCCGGACAACGCCCTTGTTTACGAGAGCTTCAATTACTCGAATGGTCCTCTCGAAGGCCGAAACGGCGGCACCGGCTTCGCATCCGGTTGGAATCCGTCGGAACGGGGCGATGCATACGTATGGAACGAGTTTGCCGATTTTACGGATGGAAGTGAAACCCTTCAATGGGACGGTGTCATTAATAATCCCAATATCCAGTCCATACCTCGAATCGGGGCGCAATATGCGGCTGGCAGTACAGCGGGCAAAACATATTTCTACCGAACACTTGCGTCGGATGCCGGGACTCTTGCCGGTGGCGATGGTGTTCTCTGGATGACGACAGTTGTCCATGCGGATACTTCCATAGCTATCGGTCTGAGTAACAGCTATCTTTCTTGGGGAATGAGCCTCGCTAATGGCCCGGATTCGGAGTTCATCGGTGTGGGGCCCAAGGCCGGCACGACACTGCAGCCACATGTGATTATTGATAACGGAACCAGCGAAAACGTGGGCCCTGGTGCGATCCTCCCGCCCGCGGGTGAGGACTATATAATCGTCATGAAATTCACGTTCAGCGGGTGGGATGATACTGTTGAGACATACGCTTTTTCGGAAAACGATGTTCTCTCCGAGGCGACATTTGATGCCAACAAGGTGAGCGCTACGCTCAACGGTATTGACGAAAGCACCCTCAATATTTTGACGATCGCTTTGGATTCACTAAGCAATGCGATCGACGAGATCCGTATCGCGGATTCATTTGTTGATGTCATCGGACAGGACGTGGCGACGCCGACACTGGCTTCAACTGATATCGTCGATGACCGGAATGGGACCAGTGCGCAGCCCGGTACACTAGTGAACTATACGGTGACCTTTAGATATGAAGACATTTCATCGGCTACCGTCACTGCTGGCGACTTTGGCAATGCGGGCACTTCAATCGTCAACATTGGTGCGGTCACCGAGATCGAACCCGGTGTCTTCACGGTCGAGGCAACTCCCACCAATAATGGCACACTTCAATTACAGGTCAATGCAGGCGCGATCATTGAAGATCTCGCGGGCAATGCCTTGGATACCACGTCGGCAATCATTGACGATACCATCATATATTTGAATACCTCGCCGAGTTGGAACGAGAATCCGGTCACCGAGGTGGAGGCCGAAGCGGATCTTGACTATGCGGGAACAGCGGCGACCCTTGCCGATAACGCTGCGGATCCGACATCCGATCCGCTCGCCTTCGCCAAGGTCGATGGCCCTGCTTGGCTGAGTGTTGCGGCCAACGGCACGCTTGCGGGGACGCCTGGAGTTGGGGATGTAGGCATAAATACCTTCACCGTGAGTGTCGCCGACGCTTACACCACGCCGATCGAGGCAACGCTGAAGATCGGGGTGGTGCCAGCTGGCAACCAGGCACCGACGGTTAGTGCCGGTTTGCCGGATGGCGTCACCATCGATTACAGCGCGTGGACGCCAGCGTCCGTCTCCCCATTGGCTTGGTATGATGCCAGTGATGCCGCAAGCATAGTGAATAACGGTAGCTTGGTTTCTCAGTGGAATGATAAGAGCGGTAATGCCCATCACATGCTGCAGGGCACCTCAGGCAATCAGCCAACAACAGGTAGTCGCCAGATTAACGGATTGAACGCGATTGATTTCGACGGGAGTAATGACCAAATGCAGCAAGCGGTGAATGCATTCGGTTCGAGCATATCGAACGTATCTTTATTCATGGTCATGCAGTCGGACGTCATGGATCTGGTGAGTGATTCTTCCATTCTTGATCTGGACGGAAATAGTCAGATGGCTTTCTACGACCTGAGCAGTTACTGCTTTGAGGTGAATAACCAACGCAACTTCGACGGTTGGTGCGAGTGGGGGGACTCGAGCGGCGACACCGGCAAAGTGGTTCAAAACACAATCTTATATGGCGGGCCTCAAGACCTTTTCCAGGCTTGGCAGAACGGTATCCTGAAAAGAGCGCATGGATCGTACGATGCTAACCCCATTCAGGCAACGAGTGCCGGGATGCGTCTTGCTGCGGGCCAGGGCTCTGTTTACGATGGTCTTTTCGCCGAGGTCGTCGTTTTCGATGGTGTCCTCGATGATGCGACTCGGCAGAAAATCGAAGGCTACCTTGCTCACAAGTGGGGAACCGTGACCAGCCTACCGACAAATCACCCGTATCGCTGGGAAGCACCGGTTGTCGGTGGAGTTGCCAACCTCGATGGCACGGCGAACGATCCGGATAGTGACCCCCTGACTACCACCTGGAGCGTTGCCAGCGGTCCAGGCGAGGTGGTGTTTGGCGATACGGTCGCCGTAGACACCACGGCGGAATTTAGGAAGGCAGGAAGCTACGACTTACAATTGAGTGTCACGGACAGTTATTATCAGGAGTCCGACTTGGTTACGGTGACCGTGGATGGGCCTATTGTCCTCAGCTATGACCAGAACAGCGCGGTCGTCGGAACCCTGCCTTCGGGACCTGTGGTCCACAACCTGAATGATAATGTAACCGTGCTGGGCAATGCCGGTGGCTTGGACAACGAAGTCGACGGGATGATATTCAATGGCTGGAATACAGCAGCCGACGGCAGTGGCACTGCTCATGTGGCCGACGACACCTTCACGATTGCCGCAAGCACGACTCTATATGCGCAATGGCTTGTGGTGCCGACCTACGATATTACCTACAATGGTAACGGGAATGTCGCCGGCACAGTGCCTGCTACTCAGGTAAAGACGCAGACGAAAGATCTGACTCTGGCTACCAACAGCGGGGCACTCGTCAAGAACAGTTACCATTACGTGGGCTGGAATATGGCCCCGGACGGCAGTGGTACTGACTACGTTGCGGGTGGCACCTTTTCAACGGACGCTGCAATCACTCTCTATGCGAAGTGGGGTCCGGCGACTTATGCGATTGATTTTGGTGGCGTAAGGGTTCAGCCCGAATTTGTCGGAATGACGTCGACTTCCAAGGATCTCGCCTTGTTTGAGGATAGTATGTTCGTCAACTACTGGTCCCAAAACGCTTCGGGGACTGCCGGGGGCGGAAGCGGATCCTACACCCAGGACAACACGGGCCTCTCGAGCGACCTCACGATTGACGGAAATCAAATCAATACCGCTGGCTATGCCACTGGTGTGACCTTCGGCAATGGTACGAATATTTTTCTCCCGGCCGGTGACTGGCAAGTCGAGGTCTGGGCCTACGACCAGAATAACAGTCTCAATCTGGATGTCGGCATTGTCACTGGTGTCAGCAATGGCGACTCGGGTGCAGAGCTTCAATGGACGGGCACACGGGTCGTGCAGGCTGCCGGTGTTATAGAAAATGCAACAGATCCGGTGGCCACTTTCACGTTCACTGCCGACGGAAGTTCAGTTTACGGCATTTACTCGGCAGGAACCGCGGCAGGGGGCGACCGCAGCCGGATCAGCGGCGTGCGTCTAACCCAAGTGTTTGGTAATGATGTAACGTTACCGACGCTTGCAGCAAGCGACATCGTGGATGATCAGGGCGGGGCAGATGTCAATGATAACACTCTGGTGACCTACACGGTGAGCTTCAGCGAGGACATGGATGAGGCTACCGTCGATGCGAGCGTTTTCTCCAATGCGGGCAGTTCTTCGGTGACGATTGGAACGGTCACCGAAACCTCGTTGGGCGTCTTTACCGTTGAGGTGACGCCGACCAGTGGGGGAAGCCTGCAGTTGCAGCTTTCGGCTGGTGCGATGCTGACCGATGTGGAGGGCAATACGCTGAATACTTCTTCTGCGATTGCTGACGACACCACGATCATGGTGAATGAATTGAATGTGGCTCCGGACTGGACGAGCAATGTGGTTATCGAAGTCGATGCCACCGAGGATGCCGCCTACAGCAGCACGCTTGCCGATGATGCCAACGATGCAAATTCAGGCGCCATCCTGACCTTTGCCAAGGTGAGCGGTCCTGCCTGGTTAACTGTGGCGGTCGACGGCTCGCTTGGCGGTACGCCGAGTAATGCGGACGTGGGATCCGTGCCGTTCACGGTGAGTGTGACCGATGGCATCATTGCCACGCCGGTCGAGACGCCCCTGGTCATCACAGTGATCAACACCAATGACGCACCAGTGGCCAGTGATGATAGTGTAAGCATTAATGAAGATAGCGCTGTTGCGATCACATTGACAGCAAGTGATGTAGATGGCGGTGATACGCTGACCTACCCAGTTTTGGTAGGTCCGAGCAACGGTGCGCTAGGCGGAACGGCTCCGAATCTGATCTACATTCCGAACGGTGATTACAGCGGATCGGACAGCTTCACCTTTAAGGCGAATGATGGCACGGTGGACTCAAACATCGCAACGTTCAGCTTTACGGTCAACGCGATCAACGACGCACCGGTTTTCACGGCCGATCCGATCAACGGTAGCGATGCGACCGAGGATGCGGCTTATACCGGAACGATTGCCGGTAGCGCCACAGATGTCGATGCCGGAGACAGCTTGACCTATGCACTGGTCAGCCCGACGACCTGGTTGAGTGTGGCCGGCGATGGTACGCTCAGCGGAACACCGACCAATGACAATGTTGGCGGGAACAGCTTCACCGTCAGTGTGAGCGACGGCACCGCAGCAGTCAATGCGACTCTAAATATCACGGTGATCAATACCAACGATGCACCTGTAGCCAATGACGACTCGGCAACGACCGCCGAGGACGTTTCAGTCGCGATCACCTTGCCTGTAAGTGATGTGGATGTCGGCGACATGCTGACTTACGCAGTCTTGGCCGGACCGACGAACGGTGTGCTCAGCGGCACGGCTCCAAACCTGACCTACACCCCGAACAGTGATTACAGCGGTACGGATAGCTTTACCTTTAAGGCGAACGACGGCACGGTGGACTCCAACACCGCAACAGTCAGTATCACCGTCAACGCCAACGATGCACCGTTTGCTTTGAACGACTCAGTCAGCACGGATGAAGATACCGCAGTTGCAGTGACGCTAGTCGCGACGGATGCCGACGGAGATCCGCTGACTTACGCGGTGGTGAGCGGCCCGACGAATGGTGTGCTCAGTGGCACCGCGCCGAACCTGACCTACGCACCGAACGGTGATTACAACGGATCGGACAGCTTCACCTTTGTGGCGAACGATGGCAAGGTGGATTCAAACACAGCGACGGTCGCAATCACGATCAATTCGATCAGCGACGCGCCAGTCGTCAATGCTGGGCTGGATCAGACGATTCCACTGCCTGAGGATTGGACGCCTGAGCTGGTTTCTCCATTGGCTTGGTATGATGCCAGTGATGCCGGAAGCATCGTGCATATCGACAGCTTGGTTTCTCAGTGGAATGATAAGAGCGGTAACGGAAACCACGCGACCCAGCCATCTTCGGTTTCACAGCCAGCCTATGATAGCACAAGCAACAGCATAACCGGAGGCAGCGCTAAAAAGATGTCTCTTCCTACAGATATGTATCTGGGCAAAACAAGTGGGAGCCTCTGTTTTGTTGGAGAACAGGTCGGATCTGGGGCTGGCTGGGGTAAGGTTGGCAGTAGTGGCTTAATAACTCACTCTCCGTGGACGAATGGCCGTCTTTACGATTGTTTTCTCACTGGTGGAAGACTAAGTAGCGTTGCAACGTCTGGTCTGCTTGGGACACAGACCTTGCAATCAAGGGTTCATACTGGAACGACGATGGAGATGTATTCTGATGGCGAAAAGGTTCTGGATAACTCTTCAACGTTTAATGCATCAACAGCAACCGCAGAGATCTTCGGCCAATACGCAAATTACACTCTATATGAAGTCGTCTTTTTGCCTGATGCAGATGTTGGCACTCGCCAAAAAGTAGAAGGCTACCTCGCGCACAAGTGGGGCACGACCCTACCCGCAGGGCACCCCTATGAGTACGCTCCTCCGGGCGGGTTCGTCACGCTTGCCGATGCCAGCGTCACAGACGCTGATATCGATGACAATCCCACTGTGAGCTGGACGGTTGTCCGCAAGGTGCCTTCGGCTGCAGCGGATCCCAGCTTCGATGACGCCACGCTGGTGAATGCCACCGCGACCTTCACCGAAGCGGGCACCTACACGCTGCGACTAACGGCAGACGATGGCTTCGACGAGGTATTTGATGAGATTCAAATTACGGTGTCCGAGCCGATCAGCCACACCCTTACCTACGATGGCAATGAGAGCGATGATGGCTCGGCACCTACCGATGCCAACAGCCCCTATGAGGATGGGGCCCTGGTCACCGTATTGGGTAACACCGGAAATCTGCTCCGGGCCGACTTCACTTTTGACGGCTGGAACACCGCCGCCGATGGTAACGGCACTACTTACGCCCCGGATGATACTTTCACCATTGATGCGGACACCACTCTCTATGCCCAGTGGGTCGCGAATGTCGTTGGATTCACGCTCAGCAAGTCCGCCTCAACCTTGGACGAAAACGGCGGCACCGATATCTTCACAGTGGTCCTCGATTCCCAACCGGCTTCGGACGTGGTCTTCGATGTTACCAGTTCGGATACGGGTGAAGCCACTGTTTCACCCATCAGTCTGACTTTTACCAGCGCGAATTGGGACACGCCCCAGACTGCGACCATCACCGGGGTGGACGATGACACCGTTGGCGACGACAGCGCCACCATCACGGCGAGTGTCAACGCGGCCTCCAGTGACGATGCCTACGATGGGCTGGTCGATCAGACGGTCTCGGTTACATGCAGCAGCAATGACCTCACCCTGAGCGTTGCGGCAGGCACAGGTGCCGAATTAGTCACGGGCGCGGGCGTCAAGGATCAGGATGCCGCCCCGTATGCCATTACGGCCATTGCCAGCGATGGCTACTCCTTCGTTAACTGGACCGTCACGGCGGGTAGCGCGACCTTTGCGGATGCCAACAACCCGTTCACGGACGTGACCGCTGCGGCGGATGCCACTGTTCTGGCGAACTTTTCCAATGTCTTGACTCCGTTCGAAAACTGGGCCGGCGAGGGCAGCACTCCGGTCGTTGACAGCAACAACGATGGCATTGCCGACGGTCTCGCCTGGGTGCTTGGTGCCGACGGCCCCTCCAGTGATGCGACCGAATTACTGCCGACCAGCGATATTGTCAGTCAAACCGACTACTTCATCTATACCTATCGCCGTTCCGATGCGGCGCTCGACGATGCCAATTTCACCATCGAAGTCATCTACGGGAGCGACCTCACTTCCTGGACCACGGCTGTTGACGACGGCGGCAATGTCGTCATCACGGAAACCGATGATGGCTACGCTACCGGCGTGGATCGGGTCGAGGTCAAGTTGCACTGGAATTTAGCCAGTGAGGACAAAATGTTCACCCGGCTTAAGGTCACCATCGATCCTTAAGAGTCCGTCGAATGTCTCGTGATCAGATTGTATTAAAAATCGGAGTCCCGCGTGGACACTTGTTGTATGGGCTTTTTCGGGTAGGAAAATTTCATCTCGGTCGATGAGATGCGTCCCGTCGCTCTCGACCGAACGATTGGTCCGCGGTCGCGGTGGTAGTCTTTGGGTCTGTCGGCATAGAAGTGGTCTCGGGTGCGAGTGGCTTGAGCTCGCCGGACCAGGTGATGCGGCTGTGGATGTCTGCGTTGACGGGGAGCTGGAGCTTGTCGCGCAGACAGGGGTGGCCGATGAGGATGAGGTTGTGGTTCTTGGGGAAGTCCTCCAGCAACAGTTATCCTATGTCATCGAAAATTTTCATAGCGGGCCTGGCTGGCTTAGTAGCTGGTTTCGCCCTCGGTGCGTTGGGTTTTCTACAGGAGAATTCGACTGGGCGTGATTATGAATGGTCTAGTCATCCTCAAAAAAACTTTCCAGTGGGTCATACTTGTAAAAAACCAGTTTGACTGGTGTGCCAAGATTGGGGACATAGTCCTCATTTACTGCCATCCCCGAGTTTTTTCCGCGGTAGGGATTTCGAGTGGGCTTAGCATATTGAATCACAGCGCTTGAGTTGCGCCAAATGCCGATGACTATGCCGCTACGATCGGTCCCATAGACGCGTCTGCCGTCTCCTTGTGCGCCGACGAACGAGCCCGAGAAGACCCAGGCGTCAGACACCTCTTCAGGTTCATCTTGAGGGTAGGGCGTCTCATAATAGACCACTCCATTGTCATTCCCGGTATTGTTACGAATCATGGATGTGATGTTTACCCGCTGAACTCTGCCATCGATCTCCCATTCCACATCAATCCCAACCCGGGACTTTTCAGCCTCCAGAGCTTCGCTATACCACGCCTCTTCAAGTCCGGGTATCATGGGAGTGGGTTCGAAGCCCGTGAGCAATAAAGCGGTATGTAGCATCTCCGGTTTAACCTTCGTCTCAAAAATGGATTCATGGTCGAAGGTGCCGGTTAGACAGACCACATACTCAAGAATTCCTCGGTCAAGGCAGACGCTGGCGTCCATGCGCACCTCATGGGTTTCGCGGTTAATCGTTACACCCGGGAATTTGATTTCAGTTGCTGTGACTGTGACATCTTTGCCCCGAGGATGCTTTGCGGTGCCCTCCGGTTCTGATACATCCGTTGTTCGGGTGATCTCACCCCCTGACTTTTTTTCGTCATCGCCAGTCTTTTCAGTCGCCCCAAGGGACGCTCCTGGCGCAAGCAGCGCTAGGCACGTGAAGCAGAGTGCGCTCCACCGGTAATTTCTTTTGGTCGTCATAGTTTTTGGTTCATGCCTCTTTACTTGTTCTAATCGATTCGCCCTAATCCTGCTCGTAATCGTAATCCTAATCAATAAGGTTGAGAGCGCATGTGTGTTGAGCCAGTAGTCAATCTTTCGCTGGTCCCTCTCCGTATTCTCCCTGCGCTTCATGCACACGATCCGGAGATGTCCTTCGGATGAGCCCAACCAGCATAGAAACGATGCGAACCAATTGGGCCTTACCTTCCTCGGCTTCATCGGTATTGCTTATCCGGTTCTTGGCTACCAAGACATCAAGACATGCGGCACACTCTAAAGCCGAGCCACGTGCAATGTCGAAAAATCGGCATCGATCTTTATCGGTAAACTTTCCGTTCCCCTCCGCCAGATTCAGGGGAATCGACGTCGAGGCCCTGTCCAATTGATTAGTAACAGCAAGGCTCTTGGGGAGCTGTTCTAACAATTCGTCTGCCCAGGAAACGAATTGAATCGATGCCTGGTAAACGTCGAGTTTCTCGTGGTCAAATTGGTGTGCCATGAATGTGTCGTCGAACGTGGATTGAGATAGGGAGCGTGGATTGGGATTGGGAAGCTCGGATTACGATTAGGATTACGATTGTGATTGGGATTACGATTGGGATTACGATTAGGATTACGATTACGATTAGGATTACGATTAGGATTACGATTGGTTCCGGGTGCCCCGTTTTGGAAGTCAGGAAGAGAATAGTTTTTGGTTCATGCTTTGATGCATGTCAGGCAATAGTAGGGGACGGGCTCCAGTTCCTGGTGGGTGATCGAATCAAAACCGGCTTTTCTGAGCATGGTGTGGACCTGCTCGGTCGAATACACCTGCGCGGCTGGATTGAAGAGCTTCATGTTCAAGGAAAATAATGCGCCGAACACAGGAGTCGTCCGGCACGGTTCGGTCATGAGATCAACGACCAGAAGTTTGCCATCGGCGGGCAGCGTATCGTGGAATTTTCTTAACAACTTGTCCGCCGATTCCGGCGTCTCCTGGTGAAGCGCTCCGCAGTATAAGATGGTGTCATGCCCACCGGGCAGGGCGGCATTGCGGTAATCTCCCGGCACAAAGTTGATTCGCTCCCAGGCGGTGCTACTTGCGGTGAGCTCCCCTGCGTGGTGGAGGATGTGGGGCAGATCGAATTGTGTGACTTCCATCATCGGGGAACGCTCTGCAAGCATGCGACTGAAGGTGCCAGGCCCGCATCCCACATCGAGAAGCTTGGCGTCGGGTTCAATGGGTAGGGCCGGCAGAATCATCGGAGCCATGCCTAATGCGCGCGCGTGCATGGCCATAGCGAACCCGCGTGTCGCTTCCGGGTTGCCGCCAAGATGGTCCTGTGGCGGGGCCGCCGGTGTGCCGGATTTTACGCTATCCGCCAGCTTCCCCCAGAGCGCGTAAAGTTGGCTGTTGTATTGCAGCGCGCCCAACATGCAGGTCGGACTGTCCGGGTTCAAATAGGGTGCAAACCCGGCGTTCAGTCGGTAGGTCGCGTCTTGCTTGTCCAGTATCCCGAGTCCGGTCAGGGCATCGAGTAAGTCGGTCATGCAGCCCAGGTCGGCTTGGCTGTCCCGGGCGATCTCCGCCGCCGTGGCTGCTGAATTCGAAATGCAGGGGAATACCCCGAGTTCGACAGCCGCCGACAGGGCCGCCGCCTGCCAGTATCCGGTTGCCATATTCATGAGGACCTGCACGCCCGGGGCGGGTTCCGCATTATCGGGGGCAAGTTGCTCGGGGAGGCGGAATTTAATGGCATTTTCAGTCATGCGAGTTGTCTGTATCGTTGGTTGTCCTCGGGGTCATTATGTTCCTCTTTCTTCCAGTCGAGTTGTTTGCGTTCAACGCCGAAAGTCAAAGCACCTCAAGGCAGTTCAAGGCAGTTCAAGGCAGTTCCCGTATCCTTAGTTTGCAAAAGAGGCGTCGAATCATAAATAGAGGTATGAGTGTGTGTTCAAATCGCCATCACCCGCAATGGCTTGTCAAGTCGTGTTTACTCACCAGTTTCCATTTCGTGGTCGGTCGAAATGCAGTTGGAGATGATAAATCCAGTGTTTAAACGCTTCCTGAGCTCATGGCCTGATTGAAAAGACACAGGAAGGAGCGACAAGTTTTTGTGATTCCAGACAGCACCACCGGTCTCCTGACCCGATGCGCACGATTGGTTCCTCCTTACCTCAAATAGAGCGAATGGCACTTAGTTAAGAGTCGTTGAGTTCGATCTGGAGCCGTAGCGGTGAGCTTCAGCCACCGCATCGCTCGCAAGACCAGGCAAGCGTCGGTGTGGTGGCTTAAGCACACCACTACGAGAGAAGAGCTTAACCAAGTGCCATAGTTATAGCTATGAGTTACCATCTCACTCATCGCCAAATTGGCGTAGCCTCTGATTGCTTCGCCATCTACGGCAGACCTCCGTCACGTTAATTAACGTCCATTAGCGGTTTACAAAAATTCACTCACTCCAACTCCCGATTTTAGGATCATAAGAAATCAGCCTGATTGAAAAGACACAGGTTGGTTCCCGAAATAGGCTTTGAACAATGCGAACATTCCAGAAGGGTTACTGACTTAGACAAAAGAAACCATACATCGCCATGAACATCAAACCGACACTCATAATGAAGCATTCCCTGATCGCCGCAATGGCGGTTCTCCTGACTCTAGCCTGTGCCGCATCAGCCGCACCAGCTGCATCAGCTGCATCCAAGGATGCGGTCGATAACAGGAAACTGAAGATCGTCTTCATGATGGGGCAATCCAATATGGTCGGCTACGCCTCCCCCGGAACGGCCTGGTATTTAACCCAGCCAATCTACC
>Ga0307933_1000979_pt1 | contig 24585 bp, 31 predicted proteins | sample OrgLakmetageno88_FD_201811 | JGI IMG/M metagenome (GOLD analysis project Ga0307933, IMG submission 201811) | Saline water microbial communities from Organic Lake, Antarctica - #88 | ecosystem: Environmental > Aquatic > Non-marine Saline and Alkaline > Saline | place: Antarctica: Organic Lake... | reverse complement strand
AAGATGTGATCAGATGATTGGTGGAAAGCACAATATGTATTGTGAGATTTTGAGATTACACCAAAGGAGGAAGAGATAGAAGAGACAGACGTGATAATGATAAGGGATTGAAAGAAATATAAGGTACAGATACTAGAAGAGATAGAGGAATAATTATAAGATTAAGTTTTTGAACCCTATTTTATTATATATGATTGAGTTATGAAAAAAACACTAATCTGATTTGTAATAATGTCTACTATCTTATTGTCGGGCTGTTCACAAACAGAGGCAGAGAGATACGCAGAAGAGCTTGCTTGATGTACTATGACATGATACATTATATTCCAATCAAGTTTGTGAAACTACTTTTGTATGCCGAACGAAAGAGTAAGGGAAATCAAATTCAGTGAATGCGCTAGTGATTGCGATAGAGCCATAGATGACAATAGAGATTTATCATTAAATTCTGCTGATACATGAGTCGTAGAGTGTCTGAAACTTTGTATGTGAGAATCAGATTAAGTTTTTGAACCCTATTTTATTAAGGTAACTAGAGAGAGATGAATGAACTAATTATTTACAGCTGATTATCTATTGAGAGAGTTAGTTGTGTGAGAGTATGAGATCATTATGTAACCATTTATGATAATGGCGAGCTAAGGAATGTAAACGAATACTACAAGATAGATATTATAAATAAATATAACAATTGAGAGGTGTGGCATGGGGTATTCTCCGACAATAAGGCGTGACGATCTATGGTTTCAGATTGTGTAAGAAACAATTATAAACATAAGGGAGAAGAACTTATGAAATACCAAAGATTATTAGATTCCATACTGGAGTAATAACCCACTAACATAACCCAGTAACCAATTTACTTAGTAAAACTTAACTAGAATGAAACTAGAAAACATAAAACCTTGACAAAAAGTTTGGTGTGTGACACAAGAAGCATGATGACGATGATATGGGGAATATGTGTGGTGGAATTGGAAATACTATTCTGGAACAGATCTAGTAACAAAAAACATGACACTAGTATGATCTAAAGATTGAACAATCCTAGAAGAGAAAGACCAAATCCTTATGTCTAGGGATATGATATTCCCAACCATCGAAAAAGCAAAAAAATTTCATTCAGCAATAATGTTATTTATTGAAGGATATGATGACACTAATTCAGATTAAGTTTTTACATTATTTTTGAATACAACTATGACTAAAGAAGAAACAATAGAACATATGATTGGCACGATACCATTCGATATAAGAATCACAAGAGAGGGTTGAGGTTTTGCTCTCGAGACACAAACTGGGGCAGGTCATTACATAAAGTTGAGAGATGACACACTTAGATGATGTGTTGGTGGTATATTGGGGCGATGCGAAGAAAATGGGTTTCTTCCAGATCAGCAGTCAGCTTTAATTTCTTGAGAAAATGATGAGTAAAGAACCAACTAAACAAGAACTGATAAAAAGGAAAAAGGAATTTACGTTACTTCTTAAGACCATACTAGATTGATATAGTGACAATATGCAGTCAGCTAAGTTAATTGTGTCAATACTAGAAGAGATATGATTTGACCGAGCCTCTATACCAGTTATTAAGTAATCCTTAATAACTGAAATCAGCTTTAATTTCTTGAAATACCGATGAATAAAGAAACCAGTAAGGAGAAACCATATAAGATAGAGATAGAATATAAAAACAAATACTGAGAAGATAGGGTAATCATTACAGACTTTAAACGAGAAAACGTAGGATTTGAGATATACAACATTATAAGGCAGTGAGCTATTGATATAATAGTAAACTGAAAAGAGATTTAGCCTAAGTTTTTACATTATTACCTACTCACAGAATGACTGAAAACACAACAAGAGAAACCATAATAACAAAAAAACAGAATGACATGATACACTCTATGCTGTGATATATGTTTATGGATTGAGGACATCACAAACAATACGCATTAGTGCAAATAGCACAAATTCTATATTGAGATGACTTCGATGAGCTATTTGATGATTTGGAAGACCATTGAATTGCGTAGACTCAGCCTAAGTTTTTACATCACCTATAACTATGACTAAAGAAGAAATGCTTACAGTAATAAACAAGGAGATAGCAGACAAAGTCCTTTCGTTATGATGCAGGATTGAGACAAGTAGATCACTAAAGACAAAGAAGTACGCACAATATATATGTAAGCATTATGGTATGGATTGAAAAGAGAGAGGGCATAGACGATTAGACTGCTGATGAAATGTTGTAATGTGAAAACCACAACACTTTGAAGTAATAGGTCACGATGTAATGATATGAGATGTATTGGAATATAATATGGATGCAGAATGAAACTACGAGTTAGCTCCACAGTTCTCAAGTTGAGATTGAGAGTTTATACGAGACAAAACAATAACACTCCGAGAGAAACTTAGAAAGCCAATAGAAGAACAATCAATAAAGTGTATTACATTTATATACAACTTAATCACAAACAATGCAAAAGATTGAACAGATGAGACCGATTAAGTGAGATGTGTTTAATGGTTGTTCTATTACTAGAGTACATGAGTACAAGACACACTACGATCTAACACTAGAGAGAGATGGAAATATACGACACTCAAGAATGAAGAAGATAGATCTTGTATTGACTCAAATACCCAAGATAAGATGAATAAGATTGGAGAAAACAAAGTAGCCGAAAATTTGACAAACAAACCGCCGTCGTATATAGTAAGAGTACCACAACAAAACGTGGTGCTTTAGATACTAATTATATACAACAATGTCAATCGTCGTAAAACTACTAGCAAAAGACACAGAGTATTACAGATTCAGCGTACAAGAGAACGTGCAAGGTAGGTTTTGACCTTCCAACTTGAAGAAATATCATACTTCACTATTTACTTGAATGACTGATCAACAATGTATTGACCTTGTGAGAACGTTTCAATCAATGAATGACAGTGTTTGCGATGTGCAAGAATGCGAAGTAATTGAAGAGGAACAAGAAGTATATCAATTAGATATAATGCAAGAACTACTCAAACCGTACAGAGTGATTATGATGTCCGTGATAACGTTCTCTTGATTTGTTTTTGCTTGAGTAATGTGATGAAACACTCTCGCAAGTGACCCCTTACACAATATGACAGATCAACAAAAGGTTTGATTCTATCAAGAACAAATACAGATCATTGAGTGAGAGAAACAAGCACAATATGATTGATGTGTTGAAGTGTGTGAATTGCAGGGTTGAACGTTTGATTGAGAAATACAAAAGAAGGAAACAGAGGTCAAACTATTGCAGTATTGAATGATGGAACAGTAACAAACAAACATAGTCAAAAAATATATTCATGCTACGCCGTGGATATATTTTTTAATTATTGATAAAAATAAATGACAACAATCGAAAAAATTACAATGGTCTGTATTGGATTATTTCTATGACTATTATTTTTTGACCAGTGACACGATTATCAATGGTCAGATAGATTATACATTGAGTTCATAGAAGAGACCACGAAAGACGATCGAAAGCAACGGCTACAGGAGAACCAACAAGAAAACGTAACAATACACCATTGCGACCACGAAACGTCGCTTATATATTCATACCTCTATGAATCAAGCGGTTACGACAAAGAAATAGTAATGACTATGATTGCAGAAAACGACAAGTGTGACCGACAATATATCACATACAATAAAAATTGAAGTTCAGACCACGGAATCGCCCAACTCAATATTGCGCACCATTATGACTTTATAGCGAGTGATAAATATAAAAATCCATTGTATCAAGTGGACTATTTGATAAAAATACGGTATGAATGAAAGGCTCGTGGAGTAATGAGACGAAACGCACACAAAGTAAGGCGAGTGAAAGCCCATTTATATCAATTCAATAAATAATGATAACAAACATAGAAGCGCCAAAGATCAACACACTATAAAAAATAGAGTCGATTGTCGAGTTTATGATCATTGACGGCTATGATTTAAAATTAATAGGTTGATTATTGTGTGAGTGAAACAGACTAGTCGCAATATGTGACGAAATATTCGATTATTTAGATGAAAAAATAAAAAATGAAGTACACAACAAAAGAAAACATGGAATATAAGGTTGAAGAATCAGAACGTCACATGCGAAGAATGATAATTTGCAGACATTTGGTAGTCAACAGAAAAAAGAAGTGAGAAAAAATAAACATAGTTCGGAGGTGAGAAAACAACAACAAAACAAGCGAAACACTAACAATAAACAATAAGACAGTAGCAACGTGATGGGCAGAAATACATAAATATCTAAAGTAATACTTTATCATTAAAATAAACAACTATGTTTGAGATAATACTATGACTAGCAATGATGACAGGACAAGGTCGATGACCAATTTATGATATAATCAAATACTTATAATGAAAGAAATGAAGGTGTGAACAAAAGTGTATGTGTTGTTTAATCGTAAATTGGGAGCATGAGATAAAATCACTGAAAGTATGTTTTGGGATATAAAGGAGGGATTCTTTGCATGAAGACCATACCATAAGTGTTGATGAATATTGTGGAGAACGGAGAAGGATAGTGTAAATGTGATAGAGTCAGATGATGGTAACTACTTCATAGACAAGAAAACCGCCTTAGACGAGATGGCATCAAGAAATCGTCATGTATCTGATGAGATGTCAGTACTCTATACAAAGTTTAGCAAGGCGATTAAAGACATTGACAGACTAAAAGAACGATCATGACAAACTTTTTACAATTAAATTATATGAACTTATGGAATACACAGGAACAATCACATTCATTGGAGAAGTAGAAACAGTAGGTAAAGATGACTTACCTAAACAAACTATCGTTATACAAGAGGTAACGGATAGAGATTACCCATGATCTGTCACTTTCGATCTATGGAAAGACAAGATAGAACTAGTAAAAGGGCTAACTCTAGGAGATGAGGTAACAGTATGACTGAACGTAAAAGCTAGAGAATATAATGGTAGATGGTTTAATTCTGTGAGTGCATGGAAACTAACGAACAATAACGCTAAAGATACTTGACCAAAGGAAAGCCTGCTCCCATTTTAGAAAATCAATCTACCAAAGGGCTAAGCCAAATAAGTTGTACCGTAGATACTCGAAATAAAACATGATAAATAAACTAACAGAAGAAGAGTTACAAGAAAGCATTGACCTAGAGAAAACCATAAGAGACCGCGAGGACACGATAATTTATTTTGTACGATAACCAATGGATAAAAAACCAGTAAACAAAGGTTGAAGACCAAAAGGAACAAAGAACAAAAGCAAGAAGAATGTAGGGGGCAGACCGACCAAAATGACAAAAGAAGTTATTGCGAAACTAGAAACGGCGTTTATGAACGCTTTGACCGATACCGAAGCGTGTTTGGTCGCAGAGATTGACCCGAAAACCTTTTATATGTACTTGAGGAAGAATCCTACTTTCGCAAGAAAAAGGACTATACTTAAAAAAAGTCCCAACATAAAGGCGAAAACTAATATGGTTAAGAGAATAAACAGCGGGCAAGACAAGGACGCCGACAAGCGACGATTGGAGAGAAAGGGCAAAGACGAATTTAGTTTAAAGACAGAGGTTGAACAGACCAACACCAATATCGAAATTATAAAAGTGTGAAGGAAACAGACAGAGAAATAAGAACAACTTTATTATGTATGGATATTATAATGTTTGGAGTTAAGAAACGAATGAGAGAGATTGCGTTGCAAGTGTTTGAAGAGAACATCAACACCAACGAGACCGAAAAACACTTCAAAAAGATGTTGGACTTCAACAAGGACAACAAAGAGGTCAAAGAGAAGTTGGACGAACTCAATAAGATAGCAACGGGCGACAAGTACACAATCACAGTATACTACACCGACAACGCTTATTCGTTGAATCCTATGTACACAAACATATTGAACACGAAGAAGCCCCCGAGACTAACTAAGACCGAGATGTTGGACTTGATTCTTGGAATGAAAACAAAAGAGGACAACAAGACCAACGACACCACAAAACACCCAAAAGTAAAACCCAGTAAGAAAGCGGGCTAGTGAGAAATGTTGCACCGTAGATACGGAAATATTTTACCCAACAAAAAGACATGATAATCGACTTCGATGACGAGACACTATATGTTGATCGAATACAAGAGATCGTTGAAGCGATGGACGACCCAAAAATAAGATACATATTCTTAAAGGGTTGAGCGGGAGCGGGTAAGTCGTACGCAGTAATGCAGTTGATTATACAAGAGATATTGGACTGATTGAGGGTTTGATTCTTCCGTAAGGTATCAAGGACACTAAAAGCGTCATGCTTACAACTAGCAAAGGACGTCATCAAAGACTTTGGCGTGTGAGACTATATAACATGTAAAGAGAACAAAGACATTATCGCAGACAAAGGCTTTGCTATGATGTTTGGATTAGATGACGCAGAGAAAATAAAATCAATCGCGCAGTTTGATGTTTTTGTTGTTGAGGAAATGACAGAGATAACTTACGAGGAGTTTACACAACTAGATCTTAGATTAAGAGGAGGGAGCAATCATAAGATTATATGAATATTCAACCCAGTCTCGGCAAGGCATCGATTAAAGAAAGAGATATACGACAAGAAGAAGTTACGAAAGAATGCCATATGGATTGAGAAGACGGCACGAGACAACAAATTCGTTTGACAAGACTACTTGGATTCGTTGGACGCTCTCAAGTACAAAAACAAAGCGAAGTGGAAAATATACGCAATGAATGAATGGTGAGAGTGAAACAAAGGGTCAATATTCCCAAGCTACGAAATATTTGAACACGACATCAAACCCCACGTGATTGGGTTGGATTTTGGATTCAACGACCCGAACGCAATGACATATCTAAGGATTGAGGACATTGCCTACAGTACAATTACACCAAACGACAACGAAACAGTCGAGGTTGATCAAAAGACAACGCAAGCAACACCCAAACCAAGGAAAAGACTATACATTCAAGAAATTATATTCAGCACAGGACAGACAAGTCAAGACTTGATTAGAGAGATGGAAGCCAAAGACGTGCCGAAAGATACGTTGATTATAGCAGACAGCGCCCGCCCCGAAATGATTGCAGACATAAAGAAAGCGGGGTATCGTATCAAGTGAGTAAAGAAGTACAAGAATAGTAAAAACGAACAAATCGACAACATCAAGCAATATGATATATATATCAACGGCGCACACTTAGTTGAAGAGGTCGCAGAATATAGCCGAATGCTTGACAAGAAAACGCAAGTGTCGCTTGATGTTCCCGAGGATTGAAACGATCATTGCATTGATTCGGCTCTTTATGGAGCGACCAAATTCAAACGTTGAACGGTCACCGCTTTATTCATGTAAGATGATGCTATGGATATATTTTCGACAATAGAGAATTGTGACTTGCCCGAGAGTTACAAAGTTATTTGAAGACTTCACTATAAGGAGCGTAAAACAATGCGGTTTGATGTGAGAGACGAATTGACTTGAAGCGAAAGGGACTATTTAAGAAAGAAGAAAGCGGTCAAAGAAGTAATAGTGAAGGCTTGGCGGGCAGAACAAGAATAGCGTTGACTAATTATTGCCCTACAATATATATATAAAACGTATATTTATTTTGAAGGAATAGGGCTATGAATATTCTTGGGTATGAGATCAGAAGAGCCGTCAATCAACCGTCAGCACAAAAGACAGGTTGATTTTTTGGTTGACAGACAGAAGCACCGACAACAAACGTCGATATGTACTATAAGTATTACAGAAAGAACAGCGACGTCAGGCGTTGCGTAAAAGAACACCAAGACAGTATCGGGTCGGACTGATATTTCTTTATGAGTGGTGAGGACGTTGCGACAGATGCAAGCTATACCGCAGTAATGGAGTACGGGAAAGGACGAAGGACACTAAAAAACAAAATCATTAGGGACTTACTTATCGGGTGAAATGCTTATATTGTAAGGTTATTGAATGACAGCGGTGTCTTGATCGGATTAGACACCATTGACCCGAGGACGGTGAGAGTAAGGGCCGACGAATACGGTGACGTTTTGGCGTATGAACAATTTGTCAACGGTGGTGTCGTTAATACATACACCCCCGACGAGATCGTCAATTGTTACGACGATCTTGACCCCGATAATGAAATTTTTTGATTATCAACTTTGGAGGGTATAATTATAGAGATATTGTCCGACAGCGAGAGTTCTCTTATGAATTATCATTATTTCAAGAACAACGCAATTCCTTCGATGATTCTCACAATGTCGGACGACATAAGCGACGCCGAAATGACGAAAGTAATGTCACAAATGAAAAAGAATTTCTCTTGAGGTAAAAACAAACATAAGATTGGAATGTTGAGAGGAATTTCAGGAATTGAAAAGATGCAAGACAGCGTTGCCGATATGCAATTTGAGGTTATGAGGGGCTTCAACACCAATAGAGTATGTAGCGCTTTCGGTGTTCCCAAAGTAATGCTTGGATATACCGACGGAGTTAACTACACCAACGCGGACATGCAATTCAAGAAGTTCATCGAACAGACTGCCGCACCATTTGAAAAGAGGGTGGAGAAACGAATCAACGAAGCGCTACAGACAGAAGACCTTGTATTTCACATCGTTGACACAACATTCGAAATAAACAAAGAGAAGATTGATATCATAGAATCCAAAATGAGAAACGGACTTATCACAGCAAACGAAGCAAGAGCCGAATTATGATATGAACCTTATGAAGGAATAGACGAAGCCGACCAACCGTTAATATCCAAGTCATACGATAAATTGGTTGATGTGTGATTGAGTGACATTTTCGCAGATGAAACTTAAGTCACAAAAGAGAGTTATCAAGAGAGCCGAACGTAGACTTGCAAAGAGGCTTTCGAAAGACTTGCGCACGTTATGAAACGGTATCATTCAGATCGTCGAAACACAAGAGACCGAAAGGGCGTTGAATAACGACGTCGAGTTGTACATCAACAACCGAATGATCAAGACACGTTGATCACGGCTAGATTGAGACCTTGCAAACCTTTTCAAGTTGTGATCAAGATATGTAAACAAGGCGGTCAAGTGAGCGGTTGACTTGAGCAAGATCAATCTTTTGGCGGTCAAGCGGGTTGATAGCTTGACATCATTATGAAGCACAAGTATAGATAACAGTATCAACAAGACCACGTTCAACAAGATCAAGAGTATTATATCTTGAGGGGTTTTCGATTGAGAAAGTTATACAGAGATAGGGAAAACTATTCGCAAACAACTAGACGCTTGATTATTCTCAAAGGCAAGATCGGAGTTGATCGCTATAAACCAAGTAGGGAACGCCTACGAAAACGGGAGATATACGGCGTTTGATGACTTGAAAAGGCAAGGGTATGTAATGAAAAAGATATGGGACACAGTAGGCGACGACAAAGTTACACCCGAATGTAGAAACAACGAAGCACAAGGCTGGATATTATACGAACAAAACCGACCAAGTGGAGACAACAAAGCACCGAGACACAGCAACCCAAGGTGCAGATGCACAACTAACGTCGAGATAACAAACTAACTTTTTACAAGTATATTATGACACATGAACAAAATCGTGCAATTCCAAATGTGATTGACTTGAGTGGAAGTAAGAGAGGGTAAAATCACAATCCAAGGTTACGCAAGTACGCCGTCAATTGATAGATACAACTCAATCGTCGAGGTTGAAGCAATACAAAACGGGTTGGAGAATTACGAAAAAAACCCCGTTTTACTATTGGGACACGACAGCGCAAAACCTATCGGGACAGTAACCGATTGGAGTATTGACAAGAAGGGTTGGAAAGTAACCGCAGACATAACCAAAGACACAGACGGTGTAATGTCGGACGTGACCGAGTGAAGAACAAAATGATTCTCTATTGGATTCATTCCATTAGCACGACACTATATTGACAGAGCAACAAGCAAACTATTGTCAGAGATGACACAAGAGGAGCAAGAAGCAATGGACTACCAAAATATAGTAAGAGTTATTACAGCGGTTGACATTGTTGAATTGAGCGTCGTGAACGTACCCGCAAACGCTCAATCACTATTCACAATCAGTAAAGCATTGAGAGCGTTTTTCACAGAGTTAGAGACAAGACAGATTGCGGAAAGGTATTTGGTGAAGGACAACGAAAATCCATTTACTAGTAAAATAGACAATGAAACAGAGGAGACAACAGCCGAAGCAACAACAGAAACAGATGAAACAGACGAAAATACAGAAGAAACAGCAGAGACAAGTGACACAAACGAATCTAACGACGACACAGCCGTTGAAACGACTATTACACCACCAAGCGAAGACAAGACCACAGAATGAACTGAAGAAACAAACAAAACAGATTGATCAGAGGGTTCAAAAGAACAACCAACGAATATTGAAGAAACAGAAGGAGAGGGGAAAGAGATTGATGACAATGAAGTAAAAGGCGACATAAAAGAAGAAGACACAACAACCACAAACGAAACGATTGAAGAAATCGACATAGCTATTGAAGATTCACAAGACGACGAGGGAAGTGACGGTGAAAATCCCGACACGGCAACAGCCGAAACTCAAGCAAGTGAAAAGACGATAGAAGAATTACAATTTGAATTGAGTGAAGAAAGGTCGTTCAATGATAAAATTATTGACGATTTGATTTGAAGGGTTAGTGAGTTACAAGCCAAACTTGACAAAAGGGCGGTCAACAAACCAATTGTAACCACACACAACAACTTGAAAGAACAAAAGGCACAAGGCGAACCGTTTGTCGAAATGCTCAAAGGACTTAAAAACGGTATTTAATCAATTACAATTTATTAAACATGAACAGAGAAGAAAAATTAGCTATGCTTAAAAATAGCATTGCATGAGTAGAGACAAGAGCAAATGAATCAATGTCAACAGGACAAGACGGTTACGGGCAAGACTTCGTACCATCAGATTTGGCGTCAACAGTTCTTGCGTCAGTTAGAGACGCAAACACAATCGTTTCAAGATTGAACGCTCCGATTGTAATGCCGACATCAACGTACACAATGCCCGTTGAATGATCAGACAATACATGGTATGCAACAAGCGAAAACGCAAACGTTGCTGGGACAGCCGTGACAACATCAAAGGCAGGAACAGACGAAGTTGTATTGGTTGCTAAGAAGTACAGTACTTCCGTATATGCTTCGGGTGAACTTGATGACGATTCAATCGTGAACATCAATACCTTCTTGGGAGACAAATTCGCAAAGAGTTACAAAGAACTACTTGACGGAGTTGTCGTTAATGGTGATGTTGTTACAGCATCAACTGGAAATGTTAATAGTGATGACGGTGCGCCGACAGCTGGAACATACTACCTACACCAAGACGGGTTAGTAAAAACAGCTATTACAAATAGTGCGACAGTTAATGCTGGAGCGTTAGACTTAGCAGACATCAGAGGTATGAGGAAACTTCTTGGATTAAAATGAATTGATCCTAGTGACTTGTTATTGATACCTTCAACAGATGTTTATTACAAACTTCTTTGATTGGGACAAGCAGAAACAGTCGAAAAATTCGGAGGTAGAGCAACAGTCGTAAACGGAACACTTAGTGCAATTGACGGTATTGAAGTATTGCCAACATCACTTCTAGGAAACGCAGAAGCGGACGGTAAAATATCAACAACATCATCAAACAACACAACGGGAAGAATGTTACTTGTTTACAAACCTGATCTTATTCATGGATTCAAGAGAGGGCTACAAGTATTCACAGAATACTTGCCTGAATACGATCAATTCAGATTCACAGGACACGTAAGATACGCGTTGAAGATCAAATCAACAGATTCAGTTGCTTGTGCAATCAACGTTACTATTTAATTATTGGGGAGGGGTTAATCCCTTTCTTGTGTTGTATGCTTCTGGATATGACACAAAAAAGGCTTTAGTCTATTATGAAAACGACAAAATGGAGACAATCAACGTAAAAGCAACACAAGACCAATTGATCAGAGTAACAGACGGGGCGGACAAAGAGATCGTCAAGAAAGGAAAGACAATCCAAGTACCATCAAACAAGATACATTATTTTCTATCAAACAATTTTATTATATGTGAAGAAATACTTGCAGACAGAGAGATTCAAACAACAGACGCAAGCACAAAGAAAGTAATTGCAAAGAAAGGGAAAGTTTCAAAAGATAACAAATAAAAAAACATGTACATCACACTTGCGGAAGCAAACGCTTTCTTGGAGTTATCTTGAAAAGATACACTTGTCAATATATACATATCTCAAGCAGAAAATATTCTGCATTCTCTTTGTAATGTAGAATCTTTCCACGACGATTCAACCACAGAGAGACATGAATACAACGCCAATTGACCGTACTACCTCAAGAGACACCCAAGAGGAAACGCAATAACAGAAATTAACGGCGTTGGGGTATCATACACAGAAGGCACAGAATATATATTGAGCGGAAGGACAATCCTGTTTGCAAATTCTGTTACACTAGAAGCGAAATCAACCGAACGGGACTATATAGAATTTACATACACCTCTTGATTCGAGACAATACCAACAGACATAAAAAACGCTATGTTTATTCTTGTATGATGACTACAAGCGAAAGCAAAAGGGGTCGGGCTTTCGAGTTATTCACAAGGAGACATAAGCGTTTCATATTCAAGCACAGACGAAACGTTCGGTACAAGCACAAACCAAAAAACAATCATCGATAGGATTATAGGGAAATACAAATTTATTGATATATACGCCGTATAATGATTGTATACCCAAACCACCAAGTCAGCGTGTTCAGAGGTGACACATTCGCAACGACCGTTGATAGCAATATCGACGTCTATATCTATGAGCAATCAGACGCACAAGATGCAATGAATGGAGTAGAAGGGGCACAGAACGAGCAACGTCTGTTAACGGTGTTTTCGTGACTACAAATAGGCGATAAAGTAATCGACGAGGACGCAAAGGCGTACATCGTTAAGAAAGTAAAACACAGAAACAGTATTGTCGTTAATTTTTACGAGGTACAAATCAGAAACGAAAATGATTAGTGTATCAATAACCGTCCCGACGTTGCCGTGAGATTTGTCTTGATCAGTCAAGAAGTCTCTTTGGCAATCGGTGATGTTAGTGAGGAGAGAAGCGACGAAAAGAGCGCCCTTCAAAAGTTGAACATTAAGAAGGTCAATCACCGAAAAAGTCAATTGAATGAGGGGTACAGTTTGAACAAACCTTGTATACGCTAGGATTCACGAGTACGGGGGTACTATAAGACCAAAGAACGGGAAGTACCTAAGATTCAAAATTGGGGGTCAACGGGTAACGACAAGGCAAGTAAGAATAAAAAAGAAGCCGTATTTGACACCAGCGTTGCAAGCTATGAAGAGTAAGATTGATCAAGTATTCACAAGAAATCTTTGAACGGCGCTTGGCGGTCAATAGATAAAGAACGTTGCTTTTATATCATATATGTATTATGTTTATTGCAGTTTGAGATAAGGTATTCGATATAGTGAACGGGTTGATTGCAACAACCGATTTGAATTTCGTATATAATTATGAAAAGAAAATCGGCGACAGCGGGTATCCATACGCAACAATAACACCAACGTCAACAGTAGAAAAGATCTATTCAAGCAACGCAAATATGATTGATATACCATTCGTGATTGCGGTGTACGTTAGAAGTGAGAGCATTGCAGTTGCGGAGGTAACAATAAGAACAATCGTTGATGCAATACTAACTGGATTGAGGGGAGACGAATACTTGACTTGATCGGTAAACAAAGCGCAATTCGATATTGAACGGGCGTATTCAGATGACGAACAGCCAACGAGAGTGGCATTGATCAAAGCAACTTACACAACTTTACTTTGTTAGTATAATGTAATAATGAAAAAGGAGAAAAGAGAAATCAAAACCAAAGAAGCCGTTGTTGTCAAAAGATACTACCCGCAAATTGATCAAGTAGTTGAAGGGGCAACACTAGAAGAATGCAACGCAAAGGCTCTAAAGATTATGAATGAAGTGAAGGAATAAGAACAACCAACAAGCAATTTTAGTAATAAACAACTATAATTATGACATGCACGGCACACATTGGAAGAATGCAAGCTATTGGAATAGGGAAGGAGACAACAGCAGGGACACAAGTTTCGGCAACAGATCGACTTGCAAAAACTAGCGGACTATTAAAGCCAGTCATTGAGACGTTGAAAGATACGGCTTGATATGGTGTAATCGATACCGTTTATGATGTGCAAACAGTCAAAGAACACACAGAAACAAACATCGAATGAACTATCACGGACGATAGTTTCGGTTTATTATTGCTTTGAGCGCTTGGAACGGTTGCAAAATCGTGAAGTTGACCGTACACACATGCCTTCACAAGATCAAACACCAATTGCCACCCATCATTCAGTATTCGAGGGGTTGACCCAGTCGGAACAGTTGCGTCAACATATTCAATGGTACAATCATTGAACATAAGCGTTGAAGCAGAAGACTACGCAACGTTTTCTTGTAATATGCTAGGAAAGAAAGGGACAAGCGAATCAGCGCCAACGGTGTCATACGCAAGCGAAACACTATTCAGAGCAAAAGATTGTAAAGTATATTTCGCAAGCACCGAATGAGGACTGGCAGGAGCAACCGCAATAAGTGTAAACAGCGTTAATCTAAATATCGAGAAAAATTTGATGGTACACCAATCAGTTTGATCAGTAGACATTGATAAAATATTCAACCAAAACTTCGATGTTTCGGGTGACTTCGAAGCAATCTTTTCAAATACAGATTATCAAGTAATAGCAAGAGACGGGACAAAACAATATATGAAAATTGAGTTCATCAACCCCGACGTTGACCTTGCCGTTAGTGGAAACCCAACATTAAGTTTCACCTTTGCAAAGGTAGCGTTCGAATCTTGGGATAGTTCAGACGACAACGACGCAATCGTAACACAAACAGTTGGATTTGTTGCCAGTTACAACAATACAGACGGGTACAGCGTGAAGGCGACAATGATCAACGACAACGCAACAGGTTACTAGATAAAGATTTGGGGCGGTTGCTTGTCCGCCCCTTCAATAAAAAACAAGTATTTTACAAGTAACAAAACAAGAGAATGGAGGCAATCAAAACTTACACAAGAGGAATTGATAAAGAATATTACAAAATCCTATTCAAAGAATTGAAGGTATGAGAAGACGGCAAAATGGTTGGAGACGGTAACGTTTACGACAATATGCAAGAAGCAAATGAGTTTTTGATCAGAACACTATATGGAAAAACACAAGAAGAAGTTGACGGGCTTGAAGTGCATGAATACGACAAATTATTGAAAGAGATCGACACACTAAAAAAGGGAAAAGCAACGCCCGCTTAGTCGCACAATTCAAAAAGGCAATCAAGTCGGGCGGCACACTAACGAAAGAACATAGAGACTTTGAATTGTGCAAGTTGTTTGGGTGTTCACCTAGTCAGCTTGACCAAACAGAAGAAAGCACATTGCAACTATATTGGGAGTATAGATTCGAGGAATTGAAACATGAATATTTAGAAAGTAAGAGACAAGCACAGAAAGCAAAATTTAATAAGTAACGCACTTGAAACCTATGTCTTCACAGAAATTGCAAATTGTTATTGAAGCACAGAACAAGGCGTCAAAAGAAATAAAAGCATTACAAAAACAGATTTGATCTTTGCAAAGTGAAGTACAAAAAGCAACCACCGCAGTGAGTAAGGGCGTGAAAAACACAAATAGTGATCTTAAGAAACTGAAACAACAAGTTGTCGGGACTTTCGCCGTATATAAAATTCTTGCTTTTCAAAAAGAAATATCAAACCTAGCTTCACAAACACAAGAAGTTAGTGGTGCTTTTAATAGACTTTCAAGCGGTGTTTGAATAGCTAGTTCGGAAATACTAACATCATTACAAACAGCGTCAAAAGGTACAATTTCAGAGTACAACTTGATGTTGTCGGCGAATAAAGCAATGTCTTTGGGGGTCGCTAGTAGTACGACAGAGTTTTCAACGTTGATGGATATTGCAAGAGTGAAAGCCAAAAGTATGTGACTAACAACTACACAGGCGTTTAATGATATTGTTACTGGACTAGGTAGATCGTCACCGCTTATTCTTGACAACTTGGGTATCACAATTAACGCTTCGGAAGCACAAGAGGAATACGCAAAGACACTAGGGAAAACTAGTAAGGAATTGACAGATTGAGAAAGGAAACAAGCATTGATCAATAAAGTTGTAAAAGACGGGAAGGCAGAAATAGAAGAGATGGGAGAAATTGTGTTGACAGCTTCCGAGAAACAACAACAGTACAACGCAAAGATTCAAGATGCAAAATCGAAGCTATGAAACGCACTATTGCCCGCATTGTCAGAGTTCAGAAGCAAAATGGCGGACGTCATAGAAAAGACCATAGAAGCAAGTGGGTGACAAGACGACTTTGGTGAATCATTGGCCGGGGTTGGTACGTTACTAGGTAACGTTTGAGGTATACTTGTTACAACGATCGGCTACTTATGACAGTTGGCAAATATGTCAATAGTTGCTTGAAACGCTCTTGATTCGTTTATGAGAAAGCAAGCGTTACTAAGAGCAAACGAAATAAGGTGAGTTATCGGGAAAGAGCAATTAACCCCCGCTTGAACGAAATCAATGGACGTATCAAGTGCAAGGTTTGGCGTCCTATGATGACCAGTCAGTTCGGGCGCATACCGTGACGAAGTAACCAAAAGAATGCAAATCGACAAAGAAGCAAGCGAAACAATAGCCAAAGAATTACAAAAGGCTCTTGATGAAGTTGATACGATGCCCGAAGCTATTGGTACTTCTTGAGGTTGAAAATCAAAAGCGGTGAAGGAGACAAAAGACGCCTTTGCTGAAATTGCAAAGACTATTAAAAAAGCGGAGAAAGAACAACAAGAAAAGAGAATGAAGAATATCAAAGAATATAGGGACACCGTAAAAGATGCAATGTCGAGTGCCTTTGATTCTGTCAAGAGTGATATTGACGGCGTTGCGGATTCGATCAAGTCACTACAACAAGAGAAAAGCAACCTACAAGACAGCAAAAAATGAATATTAGCAGATTGAGCGGGCGGTATAGCGTCAACAGTTGTTGCGTTACAAGACGAAATGACGGGAATCAATGAACAATTGAGCGCTTGAACTGGAGACAGGGGCGCATTGACACAAAGAAGGAAAGTCTTGCGTCAAGAGATCAATCAATGAATAGGAGAAACAACGATGGAAGAAATAGAGAAAGCAAGACAACTAGCGACAGAATCAGAACTTGAAAGGGCAGTGAGAGAGAGAGACGAAAAGGTCAAAGCCATTGAAGACGAAATCCAAGCAATTGACCAAAAGATCGAGACAGAGAAAACGGCGCACAGTAATTTGACAAACTTCAAAATAGAGTTAGATGATGCTTATCAAATCACATTTAGAGCAAACTCATTAGAGCAATTGTCATTATATGATCAGTTAATTGCAAAGGCTTCGCTCTTGAGGTGAGGTTGATCGTTGACGGTAACGGGTGATACTGGATTGACTAAGTGATTGCCGTACGTTACACCAGTAAAAAACGGGGAGACACCACCACCGATAAACGTAAACTTTGGGACGGTAACAATAAACGATTGAACAGATCTTGACGGCTTGGGTGCGACAGTTGACAAGGCAATTATTAGCGCATACAAAAACATTCAACAAGGCGTTTACTAGTAACAAACAAATATATGTTCAATACATTTCAATACAACACACAGCAGTATAATACGGGACTAGTCCCAACAAGCGCCGTTTATACGTTGCTAGAATTTGACAACTTCTCTTTTGATAGTTGAAGCGTCAGATTGAGTGAGTTGCCAACGATTGAGGACGTGAACGGTATCGAGTACCAAACTTACAACGTTGCGAATGATCATTGACAGGGTGTTTATTGACGACACATAAGAAACAAAACTATCAATATAGAGACTTTATTGAAAGGTGACACCGTCGAAGAATTAGAAGCGAACTTGACCGCAATGAAGTCCAAGGTAGTACAAAGCGAAAAGGTACTATCATACAGAAGACTTGATGGTCGTGTTTTGCGAACAACGGCAACTTGCACAAAGTTCGTAACGAATAGAAAATACTACCAAACGACGTTCCTACCAAATATACAGATCGGACGAGAAACAGCAGACCCGTTTTTCTATGACATAACACAGTCACAAGAAAGTTATGAAGGTTTGACAGCAGACCAAATAAGCACGGTGAATTATGTCGAATGAAGTATTAGAGCGACTCCAACGATATTAGTGAACTTCAACACCACCACGACAGTCACCGAAGCGCAATTCACTATTGGAGATAGAACAATCACCGTCACAGACACTTTCGCACCGTGAGACGACCTTGTCATCAACTGTAAAGACAAAGAAGTATTGTTGAACGGTACTTGATGACACGACTACAGCGGTCAATTCCCTTCGCTTGAGGTTGGTAGTAACGAATTTACGGTGACAATAAACGGTACACGAGAAGCCGACGTTTATATTCTACGATATGGAACGTATGTATAAAGAATATACCTATAAGATTCACGACAAAGACAACGTATTCAAAAAGACATTACTCAATAGTAAATTGAAGACGGGCGGGGTAGAGTTCACCCGTACAATCAACCAAGGATATTGAGCGGTCACGTTGTCTTATGATACGCTACACAGCGCAAACGACTTAGCGCTTTTTGATGTTGTATATATTTATTATTGAGCGGTGTTAGTGTATAGGGGGTATATTAGTTTATACACCGAGATCGTCAAAGATAGTAAAGAGTATATTGACATCAGAATCGACGGTATGCAATCAATATTGAAACATTGTTTGTACACATATACAAGCAACGAGACTTTCACAAGGACAGCAGACCCCGCAACAATGCTTGCCGAAATATTGACAGTAGTGAATACAAATAGGGGTCGGACTATCTTTGACACGACCATCACAAGCTATTGAACAAACCTTGTGATCGACTTCGATTATGACACAGGTTTGACGGCGCTCAATAAGATAATGAGTAATATCGAACACTATATCGACTTTTTACCCGACGGAACGATCGTGTTTCAAGCAATAGACGAAACAACCGCCGACCACAAGTTGACGTTTGAAAAACATATTTCAGAGTTTTCAAGAACAACCGACAGTTTGACAATGTCGAATTTTGTATACGTCAAACATACGGCTTGAATAGAGAGCAGTCAAGATGCCACAAGCCAAACAACGTACGGGTTGCTTCAATCAATCGTAAGATCAACAGCAATAAACGACGACCCGACGGGAGTGATTAGAGCAGACACCGAGATTGCCAACAAAAAAGACCCGAACGAACAAACAATTTTGGCGGTCAACTCTCAATACGACCTTGAAACTATCAACATAGGTGATACAGTAAGAATAATGAATAAGAGCAACGAAAGCGCGACCAACTTCAGATCAATCAAGAAAATTATATACAGAGAGAACGTCGCGACATTATATTTGAGTGACTACGACAGTATAGAGAAATCTTTATCATTATTATCACAATAACATGACTTTCAAGAAATATAAAGTAAAAGATGACGCGGGTGGGCAACTCCTCGCTTGAATATCAAGTGTAGCAACATCGGTTGTTTTGAAAGCTTGAGAGGGTGCAAACTTCCCAAGTTATGGTGCGGGAGAGACGAGTATCGGGACACTTATCGCATACGACGTTGACGGTAACGTCACAAAAAAGGAGAGGGTAACAATCACAGCAAGATCAAGTGATAGCGTAACGGTTACAAGAGGGTATAGTTCGGACACACCCGTCGCATTTAGTGCAAACGACTATTTATTCATATATGCAACAGCCGAAGTAATTGAGGACATACAAAACGAAGTTGAATCTTTGGAAACAACGAAGTTGGATAGCGCTGGAGAATTGAGAACAGGGAATTGAGCGTGGAAGGTATCACATACAAACGCGGACGGAGACGAGGTTGAACTTTGACTTGGCGCTAGTGGCACGGTTTTGACATCAAATTGAGCATCAGTCGCGCCGTCATTTGATACCATTGAAGCAAGCACAAAACAGCTAGTGAGAGACTTTACAGCATGAGAAGATTTGACAGCATGAGACACACTCTATCAAGACTCATCAGACAACAAGGTATATAAGACAGATGCTACCAACCTAGATAAAGTTTGATTAATTTGAATAGCGCAAGCAGACATCGCAACAGATTGAGTCGTTTCGGTAGCTATTGGTGGTATAGATACCAATCAATCAAGTCTAACTGTTTGAGAGAAATACTTTCTAGGTGCTTACTCAACATGACCAAACATAGAGAATACCACATCACTCAATAACACATGATCAACGGCATATATTGGCTATTCGTCTAGTTCTGGTACAAAATGAGGACAGACATTTACCCTCTCGGCAAGAACTAAACTTAACAACATAACGTTAAAAGTATCTAAAAACAACTCGCCAACAGATAATCTAGTTTTGAAAATATACAATTCCCCTTGATGAACGTTACTCTATACTAGCCCTACAACTATAGCGGGAGGGACACTAACTTCCTCATATTCAACAGAAGTGTTCAGTCTTTGAGGTACGGTATTTTCGAGTGGAACGTATTTTGTGGAATTAGAGAGAAGCGGATCATTAAGTACAAGTAACTATTTTAGATGGGATTGGACAAGTGCTAGTCCATACGCTTGAGGTAACTTCTATGCGTTTTATAGTTCCTCGTGGAATTCGGTATCATCGTACGATCGTTACTTTGTCATAACAACAGAAACTCTTGTTTGAACATGAATTAGTACATCGTGAGAACACCTGATTTGAGTGTGAATATCATCAACAGAACTTGCAATCATAAATAACTCCTCAACAATCAGTTGAACTCTTGCAACAAGCGCCACAACGTGAGTATTGACTTTGTGAGATGCAGAGTGATACGTCACGGTGAACATCAATTGAACCAACAAGAAAATACCATATTATTGACTATAGAGTATCTTTACCTATCAAGATGTAACGATGTCATCAACAATAAAAGTAATACGCGGAGACGATCACACCATATCCATCAACTTGAAAGATTGAGACGGTGTCGCAGTTGACTTGACAGGCGCAACCGTCTATTTCACGGTTAGAAAAGAATCAACCGTATGAGACGCAACAGACGACACGGCGTTAATCGAGATAGATCAAACAAGCCACGTCGACGCTTCGGCTTGATTAACTAACATTGTGTTGACCAATACCGACACAGATATTGCCGTTTTGGATTATTGCTATGACTTGCAGATCAAGTTCACGAATTGAATTATCAATAGTATTGAGAGTGGTATATTCTCAATAATTCAAGATGTAACCAAGAGATCATAATGACAGAAATAAACGCAATAATATCAACAAAAGAAATAAACGCAACAATATCAACAAAAGAAATAAACGCAATAATATCAACAACAGAAATAAACGCAATAATATCAACAACAGAAATAAACGCAATAATATCAACAACAGTAATAAAAGCAACATTCCCGTGAGGGTCGTGACCACCTTGACCAGCTTGAACGGCTTGAACAGATGGAGCAGACGGAGCAGACGGAGCAGATGGGCAAGGGATTGCTGTTTGAGGTACAACGGGACAGAAACTAGTAAAAGCAACCGACACAGACTTCGACACTGAGCGAGCTGATTTAGATAATATAGTACAAGATACGAAAGCCAACATACTATCATCTACGCCAGATGTAGTAACCACAGGATTGTCTACAGACACTCATCAAGTATACCTGTTTGATGGGACTGTGCGGAAAGCAATGCCGTGATACCGACAACCTACTCGTGGCGCTAAAGATATTGGCGTAGAGCAAGGGAGCGCCTTAGATGGGTACTGATTGGAGTACATAACCAACAAAAGGATCAGTAACTGTTCCATAGGGGAGAACTCAGACCCTGAGAGATGAAGTATAAGGGTAACAAATGCCGCAATCTTAGATAAGGATATAGCACAATTCTACATCAACTGATGATGGAAGACTGCTCTGACGGGTGTTAATATACAGACAGACGATACAGAGAATCCAGTAGACATAGAAGTAACAGACTTCGAGCCTTATAACCTCAGCCTCATAACAGGTAACAGTGATGTTACTGATCCCGATTGAGTGCCCATGGTGCAGAACATGAAGATGGATATTGGGATATATCAGACACCTTTAGTTATATCATGATGAACATTCTAATGGCTACATTCTACCTAGATCCAGCAGGAAACGACAGTACAGGAGATTGATCGAGTGGTGCACCTTGGTTGAATTTGGTATATGCAGTCAATAATACTGGTAATACGGACACTATAATAGTAAACGAAGGGACATTGGTGCAGACAGTAGGAGCAGATGACCGAGACATGGGGGATAGAGTCATCTACTCTGCAAGCGGTAACGCAAAGCTCACCATATTAGACTACTCGGCTACCCCAATATTAAGAACAGCTGGTGGTTCACAAGGATCACTTGCAAATATACAGTTTGCTAATAATTTTGTAAGCACGAACAGATCTATGTTTTCTAATTTCAATGTAGCGTCGATAAACGGTTGTATCTTCAGGGATTGCACTGCATGAGGTGATTCATCATCAACCAGTTCTAGGGGTGGGATTTTCGAAAACTCAACCACCACATTAAACAGGTGTATTTTTCGGAACTGTAGATACCAATCTTGAGCTATAGGATGAGCTATTATATGACATAGAGCCAATAGCGAGCATACTACGACAGTGAATAGTTGCTTATTCTATAACGATGGCACTGAGATAGCTGGGACACTAATACCAAGGTACATATTCTCGGTGAGAACAGACTGATCGTCTAGTAACTTAACCATCACTATCAAGAACAGTATAGTGATGCTTGCATCAGGCACATTAGTGGGTGGATACTCCAACGTGGTTAATTCAAGTGGTTGATCTGCTGATATAACAACAACATACTCATGCCTCAATAATGTATCATATACCGACGGAGAGATAGGAACAACGACGGTAGATCCATTGTTTGTCGACCCCAACAATTGAGACTTCCACTTAAAGCCTACGAGTCCCCTTATTTGAGTAGCAAGTGTTTCATAATGAAAACCCTCAATAACGTAGAGTTCAAAATACTGCCTAAGTCGTGACTAGACGTAAACATAAACACATTGGTAACGAATGCGATAGCGAGTGCTGGGGAGCTTCACTACACAACGGACTCAAAGAATCTATACTTCAATAATGGAACTTCGAACGTACAACTTGCAACTGTTGACGCAGTAACAGATAACGGTAATAGTAGCACAGCAGACACAGTTGATCGGGGAACAGGTAATATACAAAAATCTACTCTGACTGGTAACTGTACTTATACTTTCACTGCTCCAGATTGACCTTGAAACTACCGGTTAATAGTGATACAAGACGGAACAGGTAGTAGAACGGTTACACGACCTTGAACGGTTAAACGACCATGAGGAACAGCACCGACACTAACAACAACAGCAAGTGCAACTGATATAATTAGTTTTCTCTATGATGGTACTAGTTACTTTTGAGTAGAAGTTTTAGCTCTTTCATAATAATATGTTTCTAAGTTGATTATGATTTAATAAGAGAGCAGGTATACCAACAGTATGACTTATAGCACTAAGACCAGCATAACCTTTACTACATATAAATAGAACATGGATCAACTATACAATTCTTGAGCTTGACTTGCATATTCTAGCTTTACAGAATAGAGAACATCTTTATATATAACCTATAACTATGAAATACATAGCTTTTACATTATGATCTATATTGGGATGGATTCTTGGCAAGAAATAGCACTAGTTCTTTTTATCTGATTTGTTTGTTGATATATAGCATGAGCATATTACTGAAGGAAGTAAAGTGATTACACTGGTTGGTAGATTCGTCTATACTAATTATATGAGTAGTCATATACTCTATACACACGTCATTTCTTATCGAGTATACACTAGGTATAGTGATAGGTCTTTTATTGAGGCGTTGGTATTATGGCACAAGCTAGTTGAAGTGTGATAATGAGGGTTATAGTCACTATACTTTTGACTTGAATGTATACATGGCTTCTGTATGTTGAGAGAGATATACCGAGAGTCCTGGAATGACTTCGGTTCGTCTCAATTTGAATTGCTCTTGTTGGAACAGATGCTGTCATAGATTGGATAACTAAGTATATTAATAATAAATTCAAAAAGTAATTTATTTTCTTATATATAATTATGGACTTCTCTACAGAACTAACAGCAGTACTACCAATACTTATACCATTAATCATCTATCTATCTAACGGAGTAAAGGGATGAATACCTAAGTGGGCAAGATTTCTTATACCATTTGTTTTTGGTATAGTTGTTTTTGTGTGATTGTACTTTGCTTTCCCAGAAT
>Ga0307933_1000976_pt1 | contig 24620 bp, 27 predicted proteins | sample OrgLakmetageno88_FD_201811 | JGI IMG/M metagenome (GOLD analysis project Ga0307933, IMG submission 201811) | Saline water microbial communities from Organic Lake, Antarctica - #88 | ecosystem: Environmental > Aquatic > Non-marine Saline and Alkaline > Saline | place: Antarctica: Organic Lake... | reverse complement strand
ACGACGCGCATCCCGGCCGGAACACCCAACTGATCGGATGCCCCGGAACAGGTGATCGGATCAAATCGGAATCACTGATCGGATGTTATCGGAACCGGTGATCGGATGATCCCGGAACGCGCAGGCCGCTGAAGGAGCGCGATGATCTGCGCCTGCTTGGTGCCGGTGCGGATGGCGACGGGTTTCGGGGCTTCGGGCACCCCACTTTCGGCGGGCTCGGCATCCGTTTGCGGCTGCGCCTTGCGCGGCCCGGTGACAGCCTTGGCGACCACGGGCTCGATCCCGATGGCCTCGAGCCCAGCCTCTGTCGCGATCAGTGTGATGCCATGGCCATCGCCGGTCTCGCGCCAGAGCGGCTCGCCCTTGCGGAGATCTGCATCGACCTCCTCGAGCCAGCCGTTGGTGATCATGCGGGTGACCGCCATCTTCGCGGCGGCGCCATGCAGCCCTTCGGGCAGCGGCATGGCCAGATTGCCGGGGCGGGTTGCAGCGCGGCTGAGGGTGATTGACTGGGTGTCGGTGAGTTTGGGCATCGGGCGTCTCCTGTCTCGGGCCGCGATCATGGCGAGCCTTCCTACGACCCCAGCCGCGCGATGCGCGCGGCTGGAGCCCGAGGGCGCTGGTGGTCAGCGGGCGTGTTCGCCCTCGCATAAGGCGCTGTCGGTGATGCGCTTGAGCAGCCCGGCGTGGTGCTCGAGGGTGCCGACCATGGCCCAGCCGACCTCTTCGGGATGGCAGTTGAAATGGTCGTCGCTGAGCGTCTGCAGGCGGGCGAGCATCTCGTCGATCTCGGTCTTCTTGCCGATGAAGGCATTCAGGGCGGCTTCGCGGTTGCGCCGGGCCTTCTCGGCGCGCAGCTGGTGGCGGGGTGTGGTGGTCGGGTTGAGGCGTGTCATGGCATGGCTCTGTTGGGTGAGGTGGATCGTTTTCATGTCATCACAATCGCTCTGCTGCGGCGATTGTCGTAGGCAATTCCAAGCAATATCAGTGCTTTCTGATTACACTGGGGACCTCAAATCAGCTGCAGGTCGGCCAGCACGGCGCTGGCAGCGGCCAGCTGCGTGGTCGGCAATTCGATCTTGATGTGCGAGATCACATCGGAGGCCTCGGCGGTGATCCCGTCCTCGCGCAGCGCGGCCTCGATGGCTGCGGCGACGGCGTTGGGGCGCGAGCGGTCGAACTGGTCAGGCAGCGCGTCGTGATCGATGCGGATTGTGGTGATGGCGGTCATGGTCTGGTCTCCGATCCGGGATGATTTGCTGATCCGAGACTCGCTCGATCGCGAAGTGTAATCAACTGAATAAGATCACAATTTCCATTTATTTCCAATATCTTGAGGTCACGTCCCATCGCCATGGAAGGTATGTCCGAACGTGAGTATTCCGCCCATTCCGGCCTGTCGCGCGGGGCGATCCAGAAGGCGCGCAAGGCTGGTCGGCTGGTCGTCTACAAGGACGGGTCGATCAACGCGGCAGCCTCCGATACGCGCCGGGCGGACATGACCGACCCGGATCAGCAGCGCCGCAGCACCGGCGGCGATACCGGGTTCTCGGGGCCAGCGGACAGTTCGTCCTACCTCAAAGCCCGTACGGCGCTGACGGTCTATCAGGCCCAGGAACGCCAGCTGGCGATCCAGAAGAAGAAGGGCGCGCTGGTCGACCGGGCGCGCGCCGAAGCGCTGGTGTTTCGCCTGGCGCGCCAGGAGCGCGATGTTTGGGTGACCTGGCCCAGCAGAGTGGCGGCGTTGATGGCGGCCGAAGTGGCGGCAGAGGTGGAAAAGCAATCCGGGCAGCCGGTGATCATCGAGGCCGCGATCCTGCAAAGGGTGCTGGAAACCCATGTCAGAGCGCAACTCGAAGCCCTCGCCGATCTCAGGGTCAGCCTCGGGTGACGTCGGCGATCTCACCGACGATCAGCTGACGGACGGGCTCGACCTCAGCTTTGACGGGGCCGAGGATGTCTTGCGGTCCTGGCGTCGCGGCGTGAGCCCTGATCCTGACCTGACGGTGTCGGAATGGGCGGATGCGCACCGCAAACTGTCCTCGCGGGCGTCGGCCGAACCGGGGCGGTATCGCACATCTCGCACGCCGTACCTGCGCGAGATCATGGATGCGCTGTCGCCGAGGCACCCGGCGCAACGGATCAGCTTCATGAAGGCCGCACAGGTTGGCGCGACCGAGGCGGGCAACAACTGGATCGGGTTCGTAATCCACCACGCACCCGGGCCGATGCTGGCAGTATTGCCGACGGTGGAAATGGCCAAACGCACGTCGCGCGGGCGGCTGGACCCGCTGATTGCGGAAAGCCCCGCACTTCGGGAGCGGGTGAATCCGGCGCGGTCGCGGGATGCGGGCAACTCGATGCTGTCCAAGGAATTTCCGGGCGGCATTCTTGTGCTGACCGGGGCGAACAGTGCCACCGGCCTGCGGTCGATGCCCGCGCGCTATATCTTTCTGGACGAGGTTGACGCCTATCCAGCCTCTGCTGACGAGGAAGGCGATCCGGTCACACTGGCCGAGGCCCGGACCACCACCTTCTCGCACCGGCGCAAGGTGTTCATGGTCTCGACGCCGACCATCCGGGGCATCAGCCGGATCGAGCGGGAATACGAGGCCAGCGATCAGCGCCGCTACTTCGTGCCCTGCCCGCATTGTGGCCATATGCAATGGCTGCAGTTTGAACGCCTGCGTTGGGATAAAGGACGGCCTGACACGGCGACCTATCATTGCGAGGGCTGCGAGAAGCCCATCGCCGAGCATCACAAGACGCAGATGCTGGCGGCAGGAGAGTGGCGGGCGACGGCGACCTCAGTTGATCCGCATTCCATCGGCTTCCACATCTCGGCGCTCTATTCGCCCTTGGGCTGGAAAAGCTGGCAGCAGATCGCGCGCGACTGGCTCGCAGCCCAAGGCTCCGAGGAGATGCTGCGCGCCGCGCGCAACACTCTGTTTGGCGAGACATGGGTCGAAAGTGGAGATGCACCGGAATGGCAGCGGCTGGCAGAGCGGCGCGAGGCTTATGGCGGAGCGCAGATTCCGGAAGGCGGGTTGTTCCTGACTGCCGGTGTCGATGTGCAGAAGGACCGAATTGAGGTCGATGTCTGGGCCTGGGGCCGGGACAGGACAAGCTGGTTGGTCGATCACATCGTCATCGCGGGCGGTCCCGACGATCCACAGTGCTGGGACAAGCTGACCGCCCTCTTGGGGCGGACTTGGGCGTGTGCCAATGGTGCTGTGATGATCATCGGCAAGCTGGCCATCGACACCGGGTACGAGGCCCCAGCTGTTTATGCATGGGCGCGGAAACAGGGGTTCGACCAGGTCTCGCCAATCAAGGGCCTGGAGGGCTTCAACCGCGCGACGCCGGTGTCGGGCCCGACCTTTGTCGATGCGACCATCGGCGGCAAACGTCTGCGCCGCGGTGCGCGATTGTGGTCCGTGGCCACGGCGACGTTCAAGACCGAAACCTACCGCTTCCTGCGGCTTGAACGGCCCTCGGACGAGGACCGGGCGCTGGGCGTCTGTGATGCCCCCGGCACCGTGCATCTGCCTGACTGGATCGACACCGAATGGCTGAAGCAGCTGGTGGCCGAACAACTGATCACTGTGCGCAACAAGCGCGGTTACAGCCACCCCGAATGGCAGAAAATGCGCGAGCGCAACGAGGCGCTGGACTGCCGCGTTTATGCCCGGGCGGCGGCGTGGATCATGGGCGCGGATCGCTGGGATGATGCGACATGGCGGCGGCTTGAGGAACAGGCCGGGGTGGAAACGCGCCCGGCACCGCAACCTACCGCTCTTCCTGAACTGGCCGCGCCTGCTGCGCCGAAAGCCGGAACACCAACGACGCCACGGCGAAAACGCCGGGCTTACACACCGAACTTCATGAGGGATTGAGATGGATCTGGAACGGATGCGCACCTTGCTGGCGGCACTGCAGGAAGCGCGCTACGCGGGCGTCCGCTCGGTCAGCTATGACGGCAAGACCATCAACTACGGCTCGGACACAGAACTGGCGAACGCGATCAGCGATCTGGAAGGCCGGATTGCCACGGCCGCTTCTGGTGCCCCGCGTCGTCGGCGCTGGGGCACTGTCGCCTCAAAGGGTCTGTGACAGATGGCATTCGAGGCATTCCGCCAGCGGCTCGGCAGCATCATTGGTGGGTTTGATGCAGCCCAAGCCCATCGGCGTCTGCGCGGGTTCCGGGCGAGCCGCGCCCATGTGAACACGCTGATCGCGGCCTCGGGCGACACCATTACCGCCCGTGCGCGCTGGCTGGTCAGGAACAATGGCTATGCCGCGAATGCGGTGGAGTCTTTCGCGAGCAATGTCGTCGGCGATGGGATCAAACCCTCGTCGACCATCGCCGATGCCGCAAAGAAGGAAGAGCTGCAGGCGCTGTGGCTGGCCTGGACGGATGACGCTGACGCGGAAGGGCTGACAGACTTCTATGGGCTGCAGCGCCGGGCGGCGCGCGAAGTGTTCCTATCTGGTGAGGTCTTCATCCGCATCCGACCGCGCCGCGCGGAAGACGGTCTGACCGTGCCGCTACAATTGCAGATGCTCCCCGCTGAAATGCTACCCCTCGACATGAACCGCACGCTGTCAGGCGCTGGGCTGATCCGGCAGGGGATCGAATTCGACGGCATCGGTCGCCGCGTCGCCTATCACTTCCTGCGCCGCCATCCCGGTGATTTGACCGATCCAGGCCTCACCAATGAGACCGTCCGTGTGCCCGCCGCAGATGTGATCCATGTTCTTGACCCGGTCGAGGCTGGTCAGTTGCGCGGTGTGTCGCGCTTTGCAGCCGCCATCGTCAAGCTGTTCACGCTGGACCTCTATGACGACGCGGAGCTGGAGCGGAAGAAAATCGCGGCGATGTTCGCGATGTTCATCACCTCGCCCGCGCCAGAAACGCCGCTGGAACCGACCGAGGAGGATCTGGAAGTCGAACCCGGCCAGGTGGTGCGGCTGGATCCCGGCGAGGATGTCTCGACCCCGTCCACGCCAGATTCTGGTGGCACCTATGAGCTGTTCCAATACCGAACCTTGCTGCAAATCGCGGCGGCGCTGGGCATCCCCTACGGCTACCTGACGGGTGACACCGCCAAGGGCAACTTCTCAAACACACGGATATCACTGATCGAATTCCGCCGCCGCATCTCGGCCTGGCAGCATGGCGTGCTGGTGTTCCAGCTCTGCCGCGCGGTGTGGTCCCGCTGGATGGATGTGGCCGTGTTGTCCGGGGCCATCGATCTGCCAGGCTATGACAGCCAACGCCGCCAATATCAGGCCTGCGCCTGGTTGCCGACCAAATGGGACTGGATCGATCCGATGAAGGACGCGTCCGCAGAGATCCTGCAGATCGAATCCGGTCTGAAATCGCGCACGCAGGCCATTTCTGAACGCGGATATGACGCAGAACAGGTCGACCGCGAAATTGCCGCTGAACGCAAACGCGAATTGTCACTGGGTCTCGACTTCCGCCGTCCGGGATCCCCGGCACAGGGGCCGGGCGCGGCGAAGGAAAATGACAACACCCAGCGGGACGACAACGCCAACGACGACGAAGCAGACGACAGCGCTGATGAAAAAACCGAAGCCAAGCAGGGCGTATGATGCACCATGCCCAGATCGCCCAGCGCGCCTTCAACACGCCACTGATGGTGGACCCTGCCAAGGCGCTGGCTTTCCTGTCTGGCCTCGGACCACGCATTACGGGACAGGAGATCACGTTTTCGGGCGCTGAATTGCCTGCCAATGATATTGAGCATGCGGCCTTGCCTGCTCACGCCTCTTTGTTCGGCAATGATCTTGCCCAGCGTCACCAGCGCAATGGCATTCAGCCCTTTGCGGTGGTGGATGGCATCGCCGTCATCGAAATCGCGGGCACACTTGTGCACCGTGGCGCATGGATCGGACAATCCTCGGGGCTGACCTCTTATGAAGGCATCGCTGCCCAGCTTCAGGCCGCGCTGTCCGATCCCGGCGTGCGCGGCATTGCGCTCGATATCGACAGCTTTGGAGGCGAGGTGGCGGGCGCCTTCGATCTGGCCGACCGCATTCGGGCGGCGCGGGCACAGAAGCCGGTGCACGCCTTCGTCGCTGAACATGCGCTGTCCGCTGGCTACGTTCTGGCCTCCCAAGCCGACCGCATCATCCTGCCTCGCACCGGTGCTGTCGGCAGCATCGGGGTGGTGGCGCTGCACACCGATATGAGCGGGGCACTCGACCAGAAGGGCATCGCCGTCACGCTGATCCATTCCGGGGTCCACAAGATTGACGCCAATCCGTACCAGCCACTGCCCGACGCCGTGCACGACCAGATGCAGCGCGAGCTAGAGGTCGTGCGCTTCCTGTTCGCAGAAATCGTTGCTGCAGGGCGCGGGGATCGGTTGACCCATGCGGCCGCTATCGCAACAGAGGCCGCCGTATTCCGCGGATCCTATGCCATCGCCGCCGGTCTTGCCGACGATCTCGCCGATCCCGTCATGGCCTTCCGTACGTTCGCCGCCGCGCCCCGCGGCACCACTCCCCCCAGCAGAAAGGGTCCACAGATGACCACCACGCCCACCGACATCCCGAACCCGGCACCGACAGCCGTCACCAATCCCACACAGACGACAACGACGGCCGCACCAACGATGCCCGTTGTGTCGGTTGCAGTGGCACCCGACACAACGGCAATGAACGCCGACGCTGTTCGTGCAGAAGCAGCCGAGGTCGCGCAGGTCTGTGCCCAAGCCGCCCGGCTCGGGGTTCAGATCGACGCCGCCGACGCCGTCACGCGCGGGTTGAAGCCCGAAGCCTTGCGCGCCCGCGTCCTGGCCGATCTGGCCGCCCGCAGCGATGCCGCTGGCATCATCGCCACCGCCCCGGCTGCGGCGGCTGCAAAAGACAGCCCGATCATCTCAGCTGCCAAAAAGGCTGCGACCGACGCCAAGCGCTGAACCAGCGCCCACTTCCCTCACCCCAAAAAATGGAGACTGACAAATGCCCGTCCTGACGGAACAGCCCAGCATGGGCGATGTCCTCAAATATGAGGTCAACCCGAACTACACCCGCGAAGTCATCACCCTGTTGATCGGCATGCCCTATCCGGTCGGCTCGGTCCTCGGGCGCATCACAGCCAGCGGCAAATACAAGCTGGCAACCAGCGGTGGCGCAGACGGTGCGCAAACCGCCACGGCCGTCTTGCTCTATGCCGTCGACGCCACGCTCGCCGATGCAACTGGCATTGTGGTGGCACGTGGCCCCTCGATCGTGTCGCGCGCAGGCCTCGCCTACGACGGCACCGTTGATGACGGAGCCAAGATCACCACCAAGCTCGGCCAACTTGCCGCCGTCGGCATCATTGCCCGCGACGGCGTCTGACGCCCACCAGCGCGGCGCATCCACATCCATCCCTCTTTCCCCCGGAGCACCCCATGACCCTTGTCCGCAATCCCTTTGACGCTGGCGGCTATTCGCTGGCCGAGATGACGCAGGCCATCAATATTCTGCCCAACCTCTACACCCGCCTTGGCCAGATCGGCCTTTTCCGCTTCGAGGGCGTCAGCCAGCGGTCGGTCATCATCGAGCAATACGAGGGCGTGCTGAACCTGCTGCCCTCGGTGCCGTTGGGCGGCCCGGCAACGGTCGGCACCCGCGAGGGGCGGTCCATGCGCAGCTTTGCCCTGCCGTGGATCCCACATGACGACGTGATCTTGCCCGGTGATATCCAAGGCCAACCTGCGCTGGGCGTTTTCGATGGTGCCGACCCACTGGTCGAGGTGATGAACCGCAAGCTGCAGCTGATGCGGCGCAAGCACGCCCAGACCCGCGAATACATGGAGATGAACGCCCTGCGCGGCATTGTCAAAGACGGCGCTGGCACCACGCTCTACAATTACTTCACCGAATTCGGCCTTACGCAAATCTCGGTCGACTTCGTGCTGGGGACCGCTGGTACCAACGTGCAGGGCAAGGTGCGCGAGGTGCTGCGCGCCATGGAAGACAACCTGCTGGGCGAAAGCATGTCGGACGTGCATGCCCTCGTCAGCCGGGAATTCTTCGACAAGCTGATCGCGCATCCCAAAACCGAGGAAGCCTACAAGTTTTACGCCGCCACCGGCGCGCAGCCCCTGCGCCAGGATGTGCGCCGCAACTTCCCCTTCGCGGGCATTGTGTTTGAGGAATATGCGGGCACCGTCACTCTTTCCACCAAGACCACCGAGCGACTGGTCCCGGCCAGCGAAGGCATCGCCTTTCCTTTGGGCACGATGGACACCTTCACCACCTACGGCGGGCCTGCCAACCTGCTGGAGGCGGCCAACACCATGGGTCTGCCGCTCTACGCCCGCCAGCACCTCGATGAGAAAGGCCGCTGGATCGACCTGATGACCGAGGCCTCGATCCTGCCGGTGAACAAGCGGCCGCGCATCGCGATCCGCATTCACACCTCGAACTGACAGGTCCGCCATGAACGTCTTTGCCGCCGCCGTGGACCGCATCTATGCCAACCCGTCCATGGCGGTGGCGGCCCTGTGGATTTCTGCAACCACGTCAGAGGAAATGCCAATCCGTGTCATCCGCCGCGCCCCGGACCGCATCACCGAGTTCGGCGCTGGGCGCTTTGTCAGCGATACCATAATGGTGGACGTGCGCATCGCAGACCTGCCCGATCCCCGCCCCAGCGACCTGATCGTGATCGGGGCCGACAGCTTCACCATCCAAGGCGAGCCTGTCGGCGACCGCGAACGCCTGATCTGGTCGCTGGACCTGCGGCCAACATGATGCTCAGGATCGAGATCAATCCCGACATCGCCGCTTTGATGCAGGCTGAGATTGCTGCTGGCGAAAAAGCAGTGTCCTCCGCCATGCGCGAAGCTGGCACCGGTCTAAAATCCGCCTGGCGCGGGCAGATCATCGGCGCTGGGCTGGGCACCAGGCTTGGCAACTCCATTCGCCTCGCCAGCTTCCCGAAGTCCGGCGACAGCCTGAACGCGGCGGCGCTGGTCTGGTCGAACGCACCGGTGATCATCGGAGCGCATGACACCGGGCCGCTGATCCGGTCTAAGAATGGGTTCTGGCTGGCGATCCCTACACCAGCTGCGGGCAAGTCCACGCGCGGCGGCCGCATAACGCCCGGCGAATGGGAACGCCGCACCGGGCTGCGCCTGCGCTTCATCTATCGCCGCCGGGGGCCAAGCCTGCTGGTGGCCGAGGGACGGCTGAATACCAAAGGTCGCGCTGTGGCGTCCAGATCAAAGACAGGGCGCGGGCTGACCACCGTGCCGATCTTCCTGCTGGTGCCGCAGGTCAAACTGCGAAAGCGGCTGGATCTGGCGCGGGATGCAGAGCGCGCGGTCGATGGCGTCCTAGGGCTGATTGTTGCGAAGTGGGTGGAGGGAAAGACCTAACCCAGACAATGGTTGTTGAACCGCCGCCTTGTGGATAGGTCTTCCAATGCCTTAGGCCGCAACCTTTGGTGCGTTCGAAACAAACTGGACAACTTTTGCGAGGGCCTGCCGTTCGTCACCCTCATAGACGCCGACAGAATCGAGCCGATTCATTGCCCGGGTCCGCGTATGCTTTGAAACGGCGTTTTCCCGCTCCAGCAGCGCTGTAACCAGCGGACGTGTTTCACCGGCACCCTGCGTTTCTGACCGCAAAAGCATGGCCTCAACTAGTGACAGGTCGTTCTGCGCCAGATAAAGGGCTACCGGGGCGCGACCAGATTGACGTAGAACCAAGTCAGCGCGCAGATCTGCGCTTTGATCATCTGCGGGAGCGTTTTCATGTATTTCCACGTCTGACGGCAATGATGCTGCAAGCGCCATCCGCACATCTTCCTTGAAAGTGCTACGAACACGGTCCGCCGTCATCTGTACCAGGTCAGAAACCCTTACGAGGGCGACAATGAGTCGGATTGCGTGCGCAGGAATGTCGGATTTCGAGATTGGACCTGTAGAGATTTCCAGCCCATCTTCATCAAATGCGGCGTCAGCAGTTTCGAGGATTGAAGCCAGCGCCTTCTTCCTATTCTCAGATGCTAGATCGTAGCCTGATGCGATAAGAGACGGTAGCAACCTCCCGGCGTCTTCTAGTTTCCAGTGACCTGTGCTGTCAGGCCCTATAGCGTACAGACCCGCCGGATCGCCTTCGATCTCAAACAGAGTCGTGCTAATGCCGAAACCACAAGGAAGCTCGGTCACACTGACGCTGTCACAGAAGGCTTTGCAGAGTTCCTGCTTCACAGCAAATTCTCGTCACTGGAGCCGCGTGCATGCGGCAGTTTAAAAAGGCTGTGAGCGATCGAAATCGCCCAGTCATCGAAGCCCGATACCACACTGGTCCCAAAACGGCTATCGAGTCCGCATGCGCGTTTGCGGGCATCAGCGCCGATGATGACGCCGCTTTGTTTCGTCTCATATGGCTGGTAGTGGACGTGCCAACCTGGATGCGATCCATGGTGCTCGATCCGACATAGCACGGTCATGTCACGGTCCACCAAATGGCCCAGCATTGCCATGAACTCCTGCTTCTCCGCCTTGTGAGCAAGCAGAACGCGGTACTGCTCACTGCTCACCGCAAACGAAATCAGACGCCAAGTCCAAGTTCCGGCCAAGCGGTAAGAGTGGGAGCCGCGAAGAGGAAAAATCGTCTTGGGCATCCTTTTGCCCGTCGTCCAGCTTCCAGTGCTGACCTCCTCCTTTTCCGCGGAACGGACCCATGCTGCCCCCTTTGCCATGATTGCTCCAAATCACTTTTTTGCCAACAATAGCACAGTCTTCACAAAGCGCGAATGAATCCCGAATGCTGATCTCCGCGCCCTAGAATCCAGTGTTTCAGACTTGCGGCCATAGGAACAGATTAATGCCGACCACCCGCGAAACCGTCCTCGCCGCACTGCACGCGCGGCTGCAGCCGCTTGCCGCACTTGTCCTGCGCGACGAAGTTCTGCCCGAGCGGATCCCGGCGGCGGGGCTGATCATCCTGCGCGACGGCCAGCCGGGCGAGCCGGAGGTCACGCTGTCGCCGCTGCGCTACCACTATCAGCATCGGGCCGAAATGGAAGTTGTCGTTCAGGCCCCGAATGGCCGTGCCAGCGCCTTCGACACCCTAATAGCAGTCATCGGAACGGTGCTGGAAACCGATCGCACACTAGGCGGCCTCTGCGAATGGGTCGAACCCGAAGCCCCGGCCTCGGTCGATCTGCCCATTGAGGGCGCCGCAGCCCTCAAGGCCGCAGTGATCACCGTCGTCCTGCACTACACCACTACCGGCCCCTTGGCCTGATATCCCACATAATTTGGAGAAAGACATGGCACGTGCGCAAGGCGCGCGGGCGCAGATGGCGCTCGGCTTTGAGACAGTATACGGCACCCCGCCGGTCAGTGGGTTCACCAAAATGCCCTTTGCCAGCACGTCGCTGGGATCGGAACAACCACTTCTGAACAGCGAATTGCTTGGGTATGGCCGCGACCCTCTCGCCCCAATCAAGGACGCGGTGACGGCCGATGGCGATGTCATGGTGCCGATCGACGCCGAGGCCTTCGGGTTCTGGCTGAAGGCGGCTTTCGGGGATCCGATCACCTCTGGCGTGGGGCCATACACCCATGAGTTCCGCTCGGGCAGCTGGACTCTGCCATCGATGTCGATCGAGACCGGCATGCCCGAGGTGCCGCGATTTGCGATGTATTCCGGCTGCGTGCTGGATCAGCTGTCTTGGCAGGTGCAACGTTCTGGCCTGCTGACAGCCACCGCCCGGCTGGTGGCGCAAGGCGAGACCATCGCCACGACGACCGGCGCAGGCACCCCCGCAGAACTGGCGCTGCAGCGGTTCGGCCATTTCAACGGCGCGATCAGCCGGAACGGCAGCGCCCTCGGCAACGTGGTCTCGGCGGAAATCACCTATGCCAACAACCTCGACCGGATCGAGACCATCCGAAGCGATGGCAAGATCGACGGGGCAGACCCGTCCATCGCCGCCCTGACCGGCCGGATCGAGGTCCGCTTTGCCGACAGCACGCTGGTGACGCAGGCGATCAACGGCGATCCCTGCGAGATCAGCTTCGCCTATGTCCTGCCCTCGGGCGAAAGCTTCACCTTCACTGTCCACGCCGTCTACCTGCCGCGCCCCCGGATCGAGATTTCCGGGCCGCAGGGCGTGCAGGCCACCTTTGACTGGCAAGCGGCGAAAGCCGCCAGCCCCGCCCGCATGTGCACCGCAACCCTTATCAACGATATCGAGGAATACTGATGATCCGTCTGAACCTGACCGCCACGCCGCAATGGGTGGACCTCGCCCCCGGCCTGCGCCTGCTGGTCGGCCCCCTGACCACTGCCCTGATGGTGTCAGCCCGCGCCGATCCGGCAATCGAAGGGCTGCCCGATGGTGCTTCCCAAGAGGAACTGGCTCTGGCCATGGCCAAGTCCGTGGCCCGGCGCGCGGTGCTGGATTGGGAAGGCGTGGGCGATGACGCGGGCAACATCGTCCCCGTCACGCCTGAAGGCATCGATGCCCTGCTGGAAATCTGGCCGGTCTTCGAGGCGTTCCAGACCCAATACGTTGCGCGCGGCCTGATCCTGGACGCGGAAAAAAACGTCTCCGCGCCCTCGCCGACTGGTCCTTCGGCGGCGGCGACCGGTACTGCGCGGCCTGCCCGGGGCCGTGCCCGGACTGCCCCGCAAGACTGAACCAGCCGCAAACGCCGGAGGGTTGGCAGGTCTGGGATCTGGTCGGCCGTCTTGGTGGCCAGTTGCGAGTGATCCCCGGTGCAGTGCTGGGCTGGGACATGGGCGCGGCGCTCGCCATGGCACGTGCCCTCGGGATCGACACCCTGATCGCCGCCGAACTGCTACCCGAGATCGAAGCGGTGATGGTGCGCAAACTGAACGAACAAATGGAAGGAAGCCGCGATGGCTGAAAAACGCGTATCCGTCCGCCTCGTGGCGGAAGGCGGCCGCCAGGTCCGCGCCGAACTGGAAGGTGTGGGCGAAGCAGGCGCGCGCGGGTTCGGGCGGCTGTCGCGCGAGATGGACATGGCGAATGCGCGCGTTGCCGCATTTGCCCGCCGCGCCACGCTTGCCGCAGCTGCTGCCACTGCGGCGCTGGCGGCGGCGGGGGTCGCGATGATCCGCTCCGGCCTGCAGACCGTCGATGCGCAGGCCAAGATGGCGCAATCTCTTGGCACAACGGTTGCCAGCCTTCAGGTGCTGGAGCGGGCGGGCGATCTGGCAGGCGTGTCGATGGGTCAGGTCGAGCAAGCCACCGTGCAGCTGACGCGGCGGCTCAGCCAGGCCGCCTCCGGTACCGGCCCGGCGATTGACGCTTTGCGCCGTTTGCGGCTTTCGGCCGAGGATTTACAGCGCCTGCCGCTGGATGCGCGCATCGCGGCCATTCAGGAGGCGCTGGGGCAATTTGTCCCCGAGGCCGAACGCGCGGCAGTGGCCTCGCAGCTCTTTGGCGACCGCGCGGCACTGGTGTTCACCCGGATCGACACGGCGACACTGCGCCAGGCGACCGAGGATGTGCTTGCCTTCGGGGTTGTCGTTTCCGAAGCTGACGCCGATCAGATTGAGCGTACCAATGACGCGATCTCGCGTCTCGGCCTGATCTGGCGGGGTCTGTCGAACCAGCTGGCGGTCGCCGCCGCACCAGCGTTAGAAGCGGTCGCGAATGCCATGGCGGCGATTGCCAGCCGCACCGGGCCGCTGGGCATCGCGATCAAGGCGCTGTTCGACAACCTCGGACGCATGACCACCTATGCCGCGACGTTCGCGGGCATCATGGCCGGGCGCTGGGTGGCGGGTATGGCGGCGGCGGCATTATCGGTGCGCGGGCTGGCCACAGCACTGGTCTTCCTGCGCGGCGCGCTGATCCGCACCGGGATCGGGGCGCTGATCGTCGGCGCTGGCGAGCTGGTCTATCAATTCTCGCAACTTGTCACCCGAGTTGGCGGCGTTGGAGATGCGTTCCAGCTGCTTGGCGATCTGGCCAAGGAAATCTGGTCGCGGATGGGGCTGGCACTGGATGGTGCACTGTCACAGATGGCAGCCGGTTGGGAGGGGCTGAAGGCCGCAAGTCTTTCAGCACTTGAGGGCACCATCGCTGGGGTTGTCAGCTTCGGCGACCGGACGGCGGCGATTTTCCAGGGGGCCTATGATGCAGCCGTGGCGATTTGGGGCAGTCTGCCCAGCGCCATCGGTGACTTTGCCTTTCAGGCCGCGAACGGTCTGATCTCCGGCGTCGAGGCGATGCTGAACTGTGTCGTCACCCGCATCAACACCTTCATCAACGGGTTGAACGCCGCACTCGCGCTGCTGCCGGAATGGGCAACGGGTGAAGGTGGGGTCCGGATCGGCACGCTGGATCCCTTGGACCTGGCGCGGATCGGTAACCCGTTTGAGGGTGCGGCAACCGCAGCGGGTGCCGCCGCAGCCGATGCCTTCTCCGCCGCGCTGTCGCGCACTTATCTGGAACCGCCTGACCTCGGTCTTGGCACAATGGCCGAAGACGCCCGCGCCCGCGCCAACGGCTATCGCGAGGCGGCGGGAATGCTGGCAGATGCCGCTGGTCGCCCACTGGCCAGCCGGCAAGCGCTGCGCGACGCGGTAACCGGCAGCGGGGTGGAGGCTGAAGCCGCACTGGCCAATGCTGCGGCCTCTGCGGACGCACTCGGGCTGGAATTGGACGAAACGGCCGCCGCTGCCGGTGGTGCGGGAGCCGCGGCGCGCGCTGCCGGGGCGGCAGCGGCCGAGGGCGCGGAGCAAGCCGCAACAGGCTGGGGCGCGGTCACCGCAGCGCTCGCCGACTATGCCGCCAGGGCCCGCGATATCGGTGGCGATATCGGCCAGACACTGGTCGGCGCATTCCAGAGCGCCGAGAACGCCGTGGCCGCCTTTGTCAAAACCGGCAAGCTCGACTTCCGCGACCTCGTCACCTCGATGATCGCCGATCTGGCCAAGCTGGCGGCGCGCCGCTTCATCCTCGGGCCTATCGCTGATGCCCTCTGGGGCGCACTTGGCGGTGCGGGTGGATTGTTCGCGGACATCCTGCACGCGGGCGGCACAGTCGGATCGCCGGGCCCGGGCCGCATGGTCCCGGCGCTGGCCTTCGCCGGTGCCCCGCGTATGCATTCCGGTGGCTGGGCCGGGATCAAGCCCGACGAGGTTCCTGCGATCCTGCAACGAGGAGAACGGGTTCTGTCGCGCCGGGAGGCGGCTGGTTATGGCCAGGGGCAGAGCGCCGCGCCGAATATCTCCGTCACGATCAACGCACGCGATGCCGAAAGCTTCCGCCAATCCCGCACGCAGGTGGCAGCCGACATCGCCCGCGCCGTCTCGCTTGGCCGGAGGGGCATGTGATGGCGTTTCATGAGGTCAGGTTCCCCGACAACATCAGCCGTGGCGCGCGGGGCGGGCCGGAACGGCGGACACAGATCGTCGAACTGGCCTCTGGAGACGAGGAGCGCAACGCCAGCTGGGCCAACAGCCGCCGCCGCTATGATGTCGCCTATGGCATCCGCCGCGCTGACGATCTGGCATCCGTCGTGGCCTTCTTCGAGGCCCGCAACGGCCGCCTGCATGGCTTCCGGTACAAAGACTGGGCTGACTACAAATCCTGCCTGCCGTCGCAGGCCGTGGCCCCGACCGACCAGCCCATCGGCACCGGCAATGGTGCCGTTACCGCCTTCGGCCTTCTGAAGCGCTACACTTCCGGCGCGCAAAGCTGGACCCGCGCCATCGCCAAGCCGGTCGCGGGCTCTGTCCGCCTTGCCCTGAACGGCGTCGAACAGATGACCGGCTGGAGCGTCGACACCGCCACCGGCAGCGTCACCTTCGCTGCCGCCCCGGGTGCAAGCATCGCGATCACTGCGGGCTTCGAATTCGACGTGCCCGTCCGCTTCGACACCGACACGCTGGACGTGACCCTCGATATCGAGCGGCTCGGGTCAATCACGTCCATCCCTCTTCTGGAGATCCGCAGATGAAATCCCTCTCCCCTGCGCTGCAGGCGCATCTCGATGATGGCACCACCACCCTGTCCTGGTGCTGGCGGATTTCGCGAGCAGACGGCGTGGCGCTGGGCTTCACCGATCATGATCGCGCCCTCAGCTTTGACGGCACCGAATTTGAGCCCGAAAGCGGGTTTGCCGCCTCGGAAATCCGCTCGGGCTCCGATCTGGCCGTTGATGCGCAGGACGCGACGGGCGTGCTGACCTCGGACCGGATCACCGAGACCGACATCTTGGACGGACGCTGGGACAACGCTGCTGTGGAGCTTTGGCGGGTGAACTGGGCCGACACTGGCCAGCGGGTGCTGCTGCGGCGCGGAGCGGTCGGGCAAATCCGGCGCGGGCGGATGGCGTTCGTAGCCGAGGTCCGGTCGCTGGCGCATGTGCTGGGCCAGACCGTTGGGCGGACGTTTCAGGCGGGCTGTGATGCGGCGTTGGGCGATGCGCGCTGCGGGATCAATCTGGAAAACGCTGTCTACAAGGGCACGGGCGTTGTCACCGACCTGTTGCGCGACCGCGCGTTCATGGCCTCGGGCTTGGCCGGGTTTGCAGCCGCCTGGTTCACGTCTGGCACAATCACCTGGACCAGCGGTGCCAATGCCGGGCGGATCACGGAAGTGCTGGCCCATGATCTGGCAGACAGCATCGCGGCGTTGACACTGCTGGAATCGCCGGTGCGTCCAATCAGTGAAGGTGACAACTTCATCGCGCGGGCTGGCTGCGACAAGCGCATTGCCACCTGCGGGGCCAAGTTCGCCAATACTGCCAATTTTCGAGGGTTTCCAAACATTCCCGGCCAAGATGCAGTGCTGCGCTATGCCAGCCAAGACGGCGGGCACGAAGACGGCGTGCTTTGATTGGCGCCGCCGATCCCGCCCTCGTCGTCACGACCGCGCGATTATGGCTCGGGACGCCTTATCACGATCAGGCCAGTCTACGCGGTGTCGGTTGCGATTGCCTCGGTCTCGCACGCGGCGTCTGGCGTGATGTGGTGGGAAACGAGCCTTTCCCGATCCCACCTTACAGCCGGGATTGGGGCGAAACCGGGCCGCACGAGGTGCTGGCGAATGGTGCCGCCTCAATGCTGATCCCGATCGGAACGAATGACGCCAGCCCGGGCGCGCTGATCCTCTTCCGCATGACCCCCCGCGCCATTGCCAAGCATGTCGGGATCCTGACGGGGCCTGACAGCTTTATCCATTCCTACGAGCGGCTGGGCGTCGTCGAGGAAACCCTGACCCCTATCTGGCGGCGGCGCATTGCCTTCGCCTTCCTGTTCCCGCCCTCGGGCAGCATCTGAAAGACCTCACATGGCAACGCTTGTACTCGGCGCGGTTGGCTCCGCGATCGGTGGGTCCATCGGTGGCGGGCTGCTAGGCGTCAGCGCCGTCACCATTGGCGGCTTCATCGGATCGAGTGTGGGATCGCTGGTCGACAGTTGGATCGTGTCGTCCCTCGCGCCCGCCCAACGCATCGAGGGCGCGCGCCTCGACGGCCTGCGGATTACCTCTTCGACCGAAGGGGCCGTGATCCCCCGCCTCTTTGGCCGGATGCGCATTGGCGGCAATATCATCTGGGCCACGGATTTTCGGGAGGAGACGAAGACCACGACCCAAGGCGGCGGCAAGGGCGGCGGGGGCGGCAAGGTCAAGACCACCGAGTATTTGTACTATGCCTCCTTCGCGGTCGCTCTTTGCGAGGGCGAGATCACCGGCATCGGCCGCGTCTGGGCCGACGGCAAGGCCATGGACATGACCGGCGTCACCTGGCGCTGGTATCCGGGCGACGAGGCGCAGGGTCCGGACCCGTTTATTTCGGCGAAGATGGGAGCCGCCAACACCCCCGCCTACCGCGGCACTGCCTATGTGGTGTTCGAGGAGCTGGACCTCAGTTCCTTCGGCAATCGCCTGCCGCAGATCAGCTTCGAGGTGTTCCGGCCGCTGGCTGATCCTGACACCGCCGAAGGGTTGGTCAAAGCCGTCACGCTGATCCCGGCCTCCGGCGAATTCAGCTACGCGACCGCGCCAGTGAAGAAATCGACCGGCCCCGGCGGCGCAACCGTCGCCGAGAACCTGAACGCCATCTCGGACACGGCTGACATCGTCGTGGCGCTCGACCGGCTGCAGGCGATGGCCCCGGCGGTGGAGAGTGTGTCTTTGGTCGTCGCGTGGTTTGGCGATGATCTGCGGGCGGGATCCTGCAAGGTCCGTCCCGGCGTCGAGGTTGCGGCCAAGACCACGAAGCCCTCGGTCTGGTCGGTGAACGGCGTCAGCCGTGCCAATGCGGTTCTGGTCAGCCGCGACGCCGAGGACCGACCTGTTTATGGCGGCACGCCTGCAGACTTCGCGGTGGTACAGGCAATCAGGGAAATGAAAGCGCGCGGGCTTCGTGTGACCTTCTATCCGTTTATCCTGATGGATGTGCCGCCCGGCAACGCCAAACCCAATCCTTACAGCGCAAACGCTGCCGGGGTCGGTCAGCCCACATTCCCTTGGCGCGGGCGGATCACCTGTTCCCCCGCTGCTGGCTTTGCTGGATCGGTGGACAAAACCGCCTCGGCGGCCCCGCAGGTCTCGGCTCTGTTTGGCACGGCGACACCTGCCAACTTCAGCGTTTCTGGCGAGGCGGTCAGCTGGACCGGCCCGGTCGGTGAGTGGGGCCTGCGCCGCATGGTGCTGCATTACGCCCAGCTGTGCAAAGCAGCTGGCGGAGTCGATGCTTTCCTGATCGGCACCGAGATGCCCGGCCTGACCACGATTCGCAGCGGGGCCACGACCTATCCGGCAGTGCAGGCCTATCGCGATCTGGCTGCGGCCGTGCGTGTGATCCTTGGGCCGGGCACCAAGATCAGCTACGCAGCCGACTGGTCGGAGTATTTCGGCCACCAGCCGGGCGACGGGAGTGGCGACGTCTTCTTCCACCTCGATCCGCTCTGGGCGGACGCCAACATCGATTTCATCGGTATCGATAACTACATGCCGCTCTCGGATTGGCGCGACGGATTTGATCATGCTGATGCAGCACTGGCCCCGGCGATCTATGACCGCGCCTACCTGCAATCGAACATCAATGGCGGCGAAGGGTTTGACTGGTTCTATGCCAGCGCCTTGGATCGAACAGCACAAAACCGCACGCCAATCAGCGATGGCGCAGCAGCCAAACCATGGGTGTTCCGCTTCAAGGATCTGCGCGCTTGGTGGCAAAACGCTCATTTCAACCGTCCGGGTGGCGTGGAGAGCGGGACGCCAACGGCATGGGTGCCGCAGTCCAAATCGATCTGGTTCACCGAATTGGGCTGCCCCGCCATCGATCGCGGCACCAACCAGCCGAACGTCTTTTTCGACCCGAAGTCATCGGAGAGCTTCACGCCGTATTTCTCACGCGGCTGGCGGGATGATGCGATCCAGCGCGCCTATCTGGAAGCGACGTATCTGTTCTGGTCAGCACCAGCCAACAACCCGCTGTCGGGAATGACGGGCGCGCGCATGGTCAACGTGCCGGAATGCTCCGCATGGACCTGGGACGCGCGACCTTATCCATTCTTTCCCGAACTCACCGATGTCTGGACCGATGGTCCGAACTGGCAGCTGGGGCACTGGCTGACCGGGCGGCTTGGCGCGGTGTCGCTGGCGGCATTGGTGCGGCACCTCTGCCTGCGGGCAGGCATGCCGAAGGGCCAGATCGACGTCACCGGACTCTGGGGTGCGGTCGAGGGATATGTGATCTCGGCGCTGGAAGCCCCGCGCGCGTCGATTTCCACGCTGGCCCGTCACTTCGGCTTTGATGCCGTCGAGAGTGAGGGTCGCATCCGCTTCCTGATGCGCGGCCGGATCGCGACTTCAACGATCACCCCAGACGGCATGGTGGCCCCCACCTCGGGACAGGGGGACGTGATGGAACTGACGCGGGCACAGGAAACCGAACTGCCGCAGGCGCTGAAATGGCAAGTGGCGCGGGCGGACGAGGATTATGACGCGGCGCAGGTCGAAGCACGGCGCATCACTGTCGACACCACACGCATCGCGTCCGAGGCTTTCCCGATGGCCGTGCCACCCGAAGAAGCCGAACGCCGCTGCCGTCGTGCGCTGATGGAGGCGTGGGTGGGGCGCGAAACTGCCGTGTTTCGCTTGCCGCCTTCACGTCTGGCACTCGATCCATGCGATGTGATTCAGCTCGACCATGACGGCCGCCTGACCGAGATGCGGCTGGCGTCCATTGCGGATTCGGACCTGCGCATCATCGACGCTGTTCGTCAGGATCGCGCTATCTACGATCTGCCGCCCGGAGAGTCCCGCCCTGCATCATTGTCGACGCCGACAGTCTTCGGCACCCCCGATGTGATCCTGCTGGACCTGCCGCAGCTGCGCGAGGATCAACCGGCGCACCGGCCAGTCATTGCGGGTCATGCCAAGCCATGGCCGGGCGAAATGGCGGTGTATCGCAGTGCGGCGACGGATGGATTTGCACTGCTGACCACATTTAGCGCGCGCGCCCGCATGGGCGTGCTCGCAGCGGACTTCTACGCTGGGCCAGTGTCGCGCTTCGATTTTGGGAACGCGCTGGTGGTCGATCTCTATTCCGGAACGTTGGAAAGCGTCACGGATATTACCCTGCTTGGCGGTGCCAATGCGCTGGCCATCGAAACCGCTCCCGGCGCATGGGAGATCGTCCAGGCAGGCAACGCAGAGCTGATCGCGTCCGGGCGATATCGCCTGACCCGGCTGCTGCGCGGTCAGCGTGGAACGGAGAACGCAGTCGTGAGTGTCGTACCAACCGGCGCGCGCGTCGTCGTGCTGGATGCCACGCTGGCATCACTGCCCATCGCGGAGGCCGATCTCGGCCTGCCATGGAATTGGCGCGTCGGTCCAGCCTCACGCCCGGTCATTGACGAGACCTTTGCGGCGACCACCTTCACGCCTGAGGGCGCTGGTCTGCGGCCCTTCTCAGTGGCGCATGTTGAGCAGCCATGGCAAACAGCGCGTAGCCTGGGCGATCTGACGATCCGCTGGATGCGTCGGTCGCGGTCGCTCGCCGCTGACAACTGGGGTGCGGGCGATGTGCCTTTGGCCGAGGACAGTGAGGCCTATGAGGTGGAAATTCACGACGGCGGAACGGTCATACGCACGCTGACTACGTCGACGACCAGCGCCTTCTACAATGCTGCCCAGCAGACCGCCGATTGGGGTGCGCTGCTCGGGCCCGAAGACACGCTCGACATCCGCATCTACCAGCTCTCCGCCCTGATCGGGCGAGGGGCGGCCAAGACCGTCACACTGACATTCTGACATTCTGACATTCTGAAAGGACCACCATGTCCGACGCCACGACAAACCTGCTGCTGCCCTATATCCTGGCGTCGCAGGCCCAGAAGCATGTCACCCACAACGAGGCGCTGCGGCTACTCGACGGGCTCGTGCAGCTCTCCGCCCTCGACCGTGATATGACCGCGCCACCCGGTTCTCCAGAAGATGGCGACCGCTACATCGTCGCCTCCGGCGCAACCGGTGATTGGGCCGGGTGGGATCTGAACGTTGCGGTGTTCACCGATGGCGCTTGGTTGCGCCTGCCGCCGCGCGTGGGCTGGAGGACATGGATTGAGGATGAGGGGTTGCTGCTCGTTTACAACGGCTCCGAGTGGGTCGGAACCACTCCTGCGTCACTGCAGAACCTCACATTGCTCGGGTTGGGCACCACCGCCGATGCCGTCAACCCGTTTTCGGCCAAGCTCAACGCGGCACTCTGGACTGCCAAGACCGTGGCCGAAGGCGGGAACGGCGATCTCTTCTACACGATGAACAAGGAGGCTGCGGGCGACGATCTCGGTCTGACGCTGCAGACCAACTTCTTGACAAAGGCGCTGGTCGGCCTGTTCGGGTCGGACAGTTTCCGGCTCGCGGTGTCCACCGATGGCAGTACCTTCTTCGACGGGCTGACTATCGACAACACCAACGGCATCGTCGATCAGCCGCAGCTGCCGCGCTTCAAGGCGTATACCGACTACGACAACTATGTCGGTGTCGGGGCCTGGACGAAGATCGCTCTCAATAATACCGATTATAACGATCAGGGCGCGTTCGACGCCGGAACCAACCGGTTCACCGCACCCGTCGACGGCACCTACCTTTTCGGCGCGACGCTGCTCTACAAGATCAACGCCAGCGCCACGGCCCGCATGCGCGGGCGGCTCGTGCTGAATGGCGCAACTGAAATCCGGGGCTCCTTCGGCGAAATTTCCGCCACCCACGTCACGCTCGCGACCGCCATCTGGCTGCAGACCATGGTGCCGTTGAGCGCGGGCGATACCGTCGAGTTGCAAGGGTATTTCCGGGTCGCAGACGGCTACTTCGCGGCCGACCACACGTCCTTCTGGGGCTGCAAGGTCGGCTGAACGGCTTTGACCAGCCACCGTTTCGCAGGCGGATGAGGATCGATCATCAAAGGAAATCACCATGACAGAACGTAACTCCCTCGCGCAGGAGGTCGGCGCGGCAGTGCGCGACCACGGCATTACCGCCGCCATCACGGCGCTGATCGGCGGTACCATCGCGCTGTTGGCCGCTGTCTCGCGCAGGGCGTTCACCAATGACGCCATGCTGGCCCGGCTGGACCGCGAGCTTCTGGCCGAGCGTGACCGCGTCGACCGCCAGCGGGCCGAGGACCGCAAGGGCGATGCCGACCGGCTGGAGCGGATCGAGACCGACATCCGCGTCATGCGCGACCTGATGTTCGAGGCCTTCCAGCGCGGCCGTACCGACTGACCCACGAACAACCCATCACCAAACCTGTCACCCGACCCGCCCCAGAGGCGGGTTTTGCATTTCTGGAGACCAAACATGCCGACCACGACCTATACCCATTTCCGCGACGTGCCCGAAGCCACCTGGCGCTGGCCCAGCTTTTCCCCGGCCGAGATCGCCTGCCGCGGGACCGGGGCGATCAAGATCAATACCGAGGCCATGGACACGCTGCAGACCCTGCGCAACCGGCTTGGCAAACCGCTGATCGTGCGCTCGGCCTATCGCAGCCCGAGCCACAACCGCGCCGTCGGTGGAGCACCTGCGTCCAAGCACATGCTCGGAACGGCGTTCGACATCGCCATGTCGAACCATGATCCCGCCACCTTCGCTGAGGCCGCCCGCGCTGTGGGTTTTCTGGGTTTCGGCACCTATCCCCGCTCTAGCTTCATGCACATCGACCTTGGCCCAGCGCGCACTTGGGGCGAGCCGTTCCCCGCCCGCGCCACGCCCTTCGTGCCGGAAGTGCCGCCCGCCCGCGAAGTGTTGGCAGAAAGCCGCACTCTGAAAGGCGGAGGTGCTGCAGGCATTGCCACAGTCGGGGCTGCCGGTGTCGAGGTGGCCCATGACGTCTTGGCGGAAACCCAATCAGCTATGTTGCCGCTCGTGCCCTACCTCGACACCCTACGCTGGGTGTTCATCGCCGTCGCCCTGATCGGCATCGCCGTCGCCATTCACGCTCGGGTCGACGACTGGAAGCGGGGGCAAAGGTGATGGGCTGGCTGATGTCAAAATCTCGATGGACGGCCGGGGACCGCTATCTCGACAATATCTTCATCGAAAGGCTGTGGCAGTCACTCAAACAGGAAGCTGTCTATCTGAATGAATTGTAGGACGGGTTCCAAGCAAAACGTATGATCAAATGCTGGATTGTGTTCTACAACACTGAGCGGTCTCACACCGCTCTCGACAAACGATCCACCGACGACGCATTCTTCCAAAATGAAACGAGCCAAAAAGGCGGCATGAACACCACCCAGATTACATCTTAGCTAAGCCGTAACCCTTTCCGAATTATTGGGACCACTTCAGTTCTCAAACTCATTCATCACCGGTATAATTCGGCAGTTTCACATAGGTTTTGTTGACAAGGCAAAGCAGGATTAGCTCCTGGCCAGTTTTCGATATCAAGTTCCGATGCAATTTCGTTGGCGTACGCAGCTAGATCAGCTCCTCTAATTAGTGAAAAAGCTTGTGAGTAAGCTATAATTTCGCCTTCCGAGACCAGAGATTCTCCAATAGGCGACTTAGTTAACTTTATCTCAACGAGGTCATGCAGGATTTTCATTTTAATGTCATCAAGGGGACTCCAAGGAACGTCTGCAATCGTTGATCGACTGCGGTCAACGGCTTCTAGCGCTTTTTCGGTTGATAAATAACCCAAATCTCTGATTTCGACAGTTGATGTCAAAAGCTTGAATGTAGCACTCTGAGCGTCGTTAAAGCTCCCTCTGACTTCCAGAGCTGCTTCTTGCACAAGCAATGCTTGATCAAAGATGTAAAATGGCAGTGTAATGCCACCTGTCGCCACCGCTTCAACCCAAGCCCCCATCACATTGGCAATGTTTTCTGCTTGGTTACGATTCATATAATCAGCTAAGTTTTCAGCGAGTGGCGTTTCGATAACGTACTCGATATACAATCCTAACCCTATGTTGCGTGCTACCTGCCACGACTCCAGAGTTGCGTAGCCCAATTGAAGCCTAAAATACTCGCTTTGCGCGGCCAGTTGCGTATAATTGGCGACTTTAAGATATGCCGCAAAGCCCTCTACGAAGTCTTTGGCTAGACTTAACTGTTCTCTCAGGTTGCGTGCATTTGAAAG
>Ga0307933_1000975_pt1 | contig 24663 bp, 21 predicted proteins | sample OrgLakmetageno88_FD_201811 | JGI IMG/M metagenome (GOLD analysis project Ga0307933, IMG submission 201811) | Saline water microbial communities from Organic Lake, Antarctica - #88 | ecosystem: Environmental > Aquatic > Non-marine Saline and Alkaline > Saline | place: Antarctica: Organic Lake... | reverse complement strand
TTCGCGTCCAGTTGTTTCCCACCCCGTCTCACGACGACGCAGTTTCTTTCCGCTTCACCACCATGTTCTGGTTTAGTGGCGTTCAGATTTGCACTGAATGGATTATATATAGTCATGATCACACTAGCCGGAGCTTCCAGCTCCAGGGCCTTCCCACACAATACGGGAGCAGGATGCTCCCACTACATTACCATAGTAACCGGAGCATCCTGCTCCAGGGCCATACCCGATGTCGGGAGCAGGATGCTCCCACTACATTACCATAGTAACCGGAGCTTCCAGCTCCAGGGGCTCTGATTTCGGGAGCAGGATGCTCCCACTGCATAACTACACCGCAGCCGCGGCTTCGATGCCGGACAAGGCCGCGCCTTCGATGCGGGCACCGCCGAAGGCGTCACCCGCTAGGGTGAGCTTGAGACCTTTGTTTTGATAATACATTTCTGGCCATGGATTGATGGGCGTGGTGAAGCCCCAGCGGTGGCAGTTGTATTCGACTACATTGGCCCTAATGTGTGGCTCGGCGGCGGCGAGCATCAGCGGGCCGCGAATTTCATCCGGCGAGTCCCAATACTTTTCGGCGAAGTCGGCGTCGGCGTGTATTGTAATCGCGGATACACTGGGCGAGATGCCTTTTTGCTGATTATCGCCGATCCATGTGAGCGGGGCTTCGGGTATCTTGATACCGCCAGGCGCGGCGATGCCACTAGGCCCGTCGAGAATCGCGAGCGTCGAAAGGCCTTTTTCATAGCGCACCGCGCGCAGGGCTTCGGTCTTGCCGTTGGCGTAGCGCAGCCCTGTCATTTCAAGCAGGTTGAGTGCTTGCGGCAGCGGCGCGGTGATCACTAAATGGCGCGCTAGAAAGGTATCGCCGCTGGCTGTGCGTGCCATCCACACATCGGTATCGCGAGCGAGTTCGGTGACTTGCTGTGAGTTGCGCACGTCGAGGTCTTTGGCCAGATGCTTGGGCACATCCGTCATGCCATCAACACCGCAGTAGCGGGGGTAGCCCTCGGGATTTGTATCTTCGGGGAGATGGCGGAACCACTCTTTGATTACGCCGGCAGCGAGCCATTGATCGACGTAGCTTTGCAGGCGCGCGTCGCGCACGGTGAAATACTGCGCCCCGTGATCGAGGCGACCGCCCGCCATGCGGCGGGTGGCCATGCGCCCGCCGAGGCCGCGCCCCTTGTCGAGCACACGCACAGAAAAGCCGCGCTGCTGTAGCTCGGTGGCACACAGCAGGCCGGATATGCCTGCGCCTATGATGAGTATGTCGGTGGGTTGCATGGTCGTGCTTAAGGTTGGAGTCCCGCATTTATGCGGTCTTTGGTTCGGTCAATGACCGCCTAAAGGCGGGACTCCAACCTTATGAAAGTGTTTCTCTGAGTGCTTGTTCGAGGTCGGGTGTTTGCCAAGTGAAGCCCAGCGCTTCGAGCCTTTGCGGCAACACGCCGAGATCGGCGAGCACCGTCTCTCTGCCCATATCGCCGAAGAGTGTGGTGACCACGGCGGCAGGCAATGGAAAGATCGTGGGGCGCCCCAGCACCTTACCGAGTGTTTTAGTAAAGATGGCGTTACAAACGGGATTGGGGGAGACGGCGTTGATCGCGCCAGAGAGTGTTTCGTCTTCCACCGAGCGGCTATACACCGCGGCAAGATCGTGTAGACTGATCCAGCTCATACGCTGATTGCCTCCTGCGATGCGCCCGCCGAGGCCGAGCTTGAAGGGCGTCAACATCTTGGCCAGCGCCCCACCCTCGGCGGCGAGGACGATGCCCGTGCGCACAAAAACTGTGCGCGCGCCTGCATCAATAGCGGGCTGCGCCGCGCCCTCCCACGCGCGGCAGACTTCAGCCAAAAAGCCCTCGCCGGAGGGGCTCGTTTCATCGACAAGGTCGGCGGCGGTGTGTCCGTAGAAGTTGGAGCCGGATGCGCAGATAAAGCTGGGCTTTTCGGGCCGAGCCGCGATGGCTTCGGCCAGCAGGGAAGTGCCTTTGACACGGCTCTGCAAGATACGCTCGCGAGCGGCATCGGACCAACGCTGCGCAATCGGCTCGCCCGCGAGGTGGATGACGGCATCGACGCCGTCGAGTGCGCTGGCGTCGAGCTGGCCGGCTTCGACATCCCACCGCACATCGCCCGACGAGCGTGAGAGTGTGCGCACGCTGTGCCCGCGTTGCTGGAGCATTTTGCTAAGGGCGCTGCCCACGAGGCCGCTGGCTCCGGAGATGAGTATGGTTTTAGGCTGTGTCATAAATTCGTCTTTAAAAGTAGGTGGCGTGTCAGCTTGGAGGCTCTCTCAAAATAGAAAAACATTGCGATCTCGTGATTCAAACCGACCAAAAGCTCACGCTTTCGGCTACGTTTACCGACCAAAAGCTTACGCTCTCGGCTACATAAACTGAATTTGTAGCCGAATCGGTAACGATTTGGTCGTTTTGAGACAACTAACAAAAAGTTAATAGCTTACTATCAATACATAGCCACCGCAAGTGAAGCCCCTACGTTTTGCTGCGAATTTGGTTAGCGGCTTGGGTGATCTCGCTGCGCTGCGTATCGTCGAGTCGATTGAGGTTGCGGACTTGTAGCGACATGCGGTTATTACCACGTAGTTTCTCTTCGTGGCGAAGCAGATAGTCCCAGTAGAGCGTGGTGAACGGGCAGGCATCGGCGCCAGTTTTCTTTTTGGGATCTTTGGGGCAGTTCTTGCAATAGTTGCTCATTCTATTGATGTAACTACCAGTGGCAATGTAGGGCTTTGAAGCCATCAGCCCGCCATCGCCATACTGTGACATACCGAGTACGTTGGGCAGCTCGACCCACTCCACGGCATCGACGTAAATGGCGAGGTACCACTCATGGACTTTCTTGGGATCGACGCCGAGCAGTAGCGCGTAAAGCCCGGTCACCATCAGCCGCTGGATGTGGTGCGCGTAGCCGTGTTCGAGGGTTTGCCCGATGCTTTGTTTCAAGCATTCGAGGTCGGTCTCACCTGTCCAGTAGAACTCGGGCAATGGCTCTGTGGCCTGCATGCCATTGCGGTCCAGATACTCGGGCATGTGCGTCCAATAGATGCCGCGCACATACTCGCGCCAGCCTAGGATTTGACGGATGAAGCCCTCGACCGCAGCCAGCGGCGCGTGGCCATCGCGGTAGGCTTGCTCTGCGGCAGCCACCACTTCGCGCGGGTTGAGCAGCTTAAGATTGAGCGAGGTGCTGAGCAGCGAATGGTAAAGCCAAGGCTCATCTATCCACATGGCGTCTTGGTATTTGCCGAAAACGGGCAGGCGCTGCTCGATAAACTTTTTAAGATCGCGCAGCGCTTCCGCGCGCGTGACAGGCCAAGCGAAGGAGGCCAGCGAGCCGGGGTGGTCGCCGAAGCGCGACTCGACGAGCGCGATTACTGCTTGGGTAATGGCGTCGTTGCGGTGGCCGGGGCCGTCGTTCGGATCGAGCGGCCCCTTTTTTCCGAAACTGCCGCGGTTTTCTTTGTCGTAGTTCCAATCGCCGCCGATGGGTTTGCCGTCTTCCATCAATACATCGAAACGCTTGCGCAACTCGCGATAAAAAAACTCCATCCGTAGCGACTTACGCCCGTGCGCGTGGGCTTCAAAATCTTCCGGCGTGGTGTAGAAGTGGGTGTCTGAGCGCACTTCGAGCGGTAGGGATTCGTCGCGGCAGACTTTTTCCAGCCCCTGCAAGACGCGCCACTCTCCGGGCTGGGTGACAATCACTTTGTCAGGGGTCAGAGCGCGCAAGTCGATCGCGAGGCGGGTGGAAAACTTATCCGACTCTTTGCCGTCGTCGAGTTGGGTGTATTCGACTTCGATGCCCTTCGTGCGCAACTCATCTCGGAAGTGGCGCATGGCAGATAAAAAGAGCGCGATGCGCTGCTTGTGCGACCACACGTGCTTGGCCTCATAGTCGACCTCTGCCATCCAGACGGCGTCCTGCGCAGGGTCGAAATCGTCGAAGACCGACGACTGATGATCGAGTTGATCGCCGAAAATGATGTGGAGGTGGCGTATAGATTTCATTGCTTAAAGGTCTCCAGCGCGGCTAGCGCGCGGGCGCGGCCTTTTTTATGGTCGATAATTGGCTGCGGGTAATCCTTACCGAGTTCGACGCCCGCGTATTCAAGGATGCCGGTGGGCGTTTCCCAAGGCTCGTGGATATATTTGTTCGGAATTTTGGCGATCTCGGGCACCCATTTTCGGACGTAGTCGCCCTCAGGATCAAACTTTTGCCCCTGCATGATCGGGTTAAACACTCTGAAATAAGGAGCCGCATCGGCACCGCATCCCGCGCTCCATTGCCAGCCTAAGGTATTACTCGCCAGATCGGCATCCACCAACTTGTCCCAAAACCATTTCGCACCTTCGCGCCAATCTTGCAAGAGGTGCTTGACCAGTAGCGAAGAGACTACCATCCGCACCCGATTATGCATCCACCCCGTGGCATAGAGCTGGCGCATGCCCGCATCGACGATCGGGTAGCCAGTCTGGCCATGTTGCCAGCGCTTAAGCGCGTCGGCATCTGGCTCCCAAGGGAAGTCGGCATATTTTTCGTGCAGCGGCGCGTCGGGCGTCTGCGGAAAGTGGTAGAGCACGTTGTAGGCAAACTCGCGCCAATAGATCTCTTTGGCGTAAACTTGTGGCCCGAGCTCAAGCAAATCGTGTTGATCCTTGAGCGTGTGCATGACTTGGCGCGGCCCAATCAGCCCCCAGTGCAAGTAGGGCGAGAGCGAAGAGGTGCCGACTTCGCTCGGAATGTCGCGCGCCGAGTCGTAAGCCTCGACTGGCTTGCTAAGGAAAGACTCTAAGCGCTTGGCGGCAGCTGCCTCGCTGACCTCCCAAAGTGAATAAAACTTGCGATACCACTGGTCTTCCGGCAGCAGCTCAAGCTTCTCCAGAGCCAGCGTTTGCGGGTAACTTTCGGGAAATTTCATCGCCGCGAGATCTGGCTCAGCGACTGCATCGAGCGGGCGGTCTTTCACCTTTCTCCAATAGGGCGTGTAAACCTTATAGGGATTGCCCGAACCGGTGGCGGCGGTGTGCGGCTCGTTTAGGAGCGAGCTATTAAAGCTCTCCACTTCGAGGCCGTCCTCACGCAGAGCACGCTTAATCTCTGCGTCCAACTCACGCAGTGGCGACTCGTAGCGGCGATTCCAATAGATGCGTTGAGCGCCCGTTTTTTGAACAATGTCGCGCAGCTCGGCTAACGATTCGCCCGAGCGTAGAATCAACTTCCCGCCGCGACCACCCAGCGATTCATTGAGGCTTTTGAGCGCCTGATGCAGCCACCACTTGGAAGCCGCGCCCGGTGCCCAATTACCCGCTTCGTCAGGTGCCCAAATAAAAACGGGTATAATTGAATCGCCCGCTTCAATCGCGGCAGCGAGCGCCGAATTATCGGCGAGGCGCAGATCTTTGCGAAACCAGAGAATAGTGGGTGCGGAATGCATATTTTATAAAGCGTGATTGGTCATGAGAACTTACACCTAAGGCAAAGTCCCTCAAGCAACTTTTTTTATCCCCGCACTTGACGAGAAGCCAATAGGCGTGTTTAAAATAATAAAACTTTAATTTTTAATACTAAACACTCGCAATGTCTTCGATCACACTTGCCACATCCATTCCAGGCCCTGTCAGTCAAAAGCTGATGGAGCGCCGCAAAGCAGCCGTGCCGCAAGGCCCTTTCCACGTCACGCCGATTTTCGCGGCGCGCGCCCACGGTGCCCTCATCGACGATGTGGACGGCAATACTTTTATAGATTTCGCCAGCGGTATCGGCGTGACTAACTGCGGGCATAACCACCCAGACTTGGTCGCGCGTGCTAAAGAGCAAATGGATCAATACATCCACACCAGCTTCAATGTAGTACCCTACGAGCCCTACGTGGAAGTGGCCGAGCGCCTCAATGCACTCGCACCCGGTGATTCACCCAAGAAGACTTTTCTAGTCAACTCCGGCTCCGAAGCGGTCGAAAATGCGATCAAATTTGCCCGCAGCTACACCAAAAAACAGGCCGTCGTCTGCTTCGACCACGCCTATCACGGGCGCACCTACATGGCGATGACGCTCACCGCCAAGACGAAGCCCTACAAATACGGCTTCGCTCCTTTCAATTCCGAGGTATATCGCGCCCCCTTCCCATACCTCTATCGCACCCAGGGCAGCCCGGAGACCCATTGCGGCGGCTCGCTTAGCAATTGCCCGAATACAGTCTGCGCCTGCAACGCGGCCTTTGATGCATTCAAAGACGTGGTCGAAGGCCAGATCGGCTCCGACCTCGTGGCCGCCGTGATCATCGAACCGGTCCTCGGCGAAGGCGGCTTCATGCCCGTGCCCGCCCCCTTCATGCAGCGCCTTAAAGATTACTGCACCGCGCATAACATCGTCTTCATTCTCGACGAAATCCAGACTGGTTTCGGCCGCACGGGTAAACTCTTTGCCGCCGAGCACTACGGCGTCGAGCCAGACATCCTCGTCCTCGCCAAAGGCCTCGCCGGCGGCATGCCGCTTTCCGCCGTCACCGGCCGCAGCGACATCATGGAGTCGATCAGCATCGGTGGCGCAGGCGGCACCTATAGTGGCAACGCCGTCGCCTGCGCGATGGCACTCGCCGCCCTCGATCAATTTGAAAATACTGACGCCTTGGCGCATTGCCAAACACTCGGCGCCGCACTCGCCGAGCGCCTAGAGCGCTGGATGATCGACTACCCGATCATGGGCGACCACCGCGGCCTCGGTCCCATGCGCGCCGTCGAACTCGTCAAAGACCGCGCCACCAAAGAGCCCAATAAAGACGCCGTCGGGCACATCATCAAATATGCCTACGAGCACGGCGTGATTTGCATCGGTGCCGGCACATATGGTAATGTGCTCCGCTTCCTGATTCCGCTCACTGCCACCATCGAACAACTAAACGAGGGTTTAGATGTGGTCGAAGCCGGCATCGCCTTTCAATGCGTTCAACCTAAACTCAACCAAAAATCACTAATATGAACTACAGGAAACTGACCTACTGCCTCCTCCCACTGCTCGTGCTGTGCACGGGCTTGAAAGCCGACGAACTCGCCGAACTCCGCGCCGCCATGGCGGTGCTTCAAGCGGAAAACCAATCTCTCAAATCACAACTCACACAATCCGAAACTCAAGTCGAAGCGCAAGCGGGCGAGTTGGAAGAAGTCCGCGAAGAGCAACGCACCGAGCGCAGTGCGCTTCGCCAAGTCAGCTCCGTCGGCGACGGGCGCGACCGCGCCGCAGGGGGCGATATAGCGATCGGCCCCTTCTCCTTCGGAGGTGCCATCCGCGCCAACTACACCGTCGGCGATTACGATAATGCGCTGGCCGACGGAGCCGCTGGCGGTGCTGGTCGCGATGATAATGGCACCGTCGCGCTCGATACTTTTTACCTAACGAGCGCCTTTGCATACGGCGACTTCATCGGTGCAGCCGAATACCGCTTTTACGACTACCCCGGCTCTTTCAGCGGTTACCATTTTTTTCACACTCTCTGGCTGGGTTATGAGTTTAACAATGGCTCTACCCTCAAAGCAGGCATCGTCGAGGTGCCCTTCGGCCTCGATCGCTTCGGTGCTTCCTATGGTTTCTTCAACTCGCTTGATAACTACGTCGGCCTCTCCGACGACCGCGACCTCGGCCTCGTTTACAGCTTCGCTATCGACGACTTCGAGATCGAGCTCGGCTACTTCTACTCCGCCGAGCCTGACGGCGTCGGCAATAGTGAAAACAGCGCTCGCGGTTCTTATGACGTGGTCGAACCCTCCGGCACGGCAGGTGTTTTCAACCCCGCGGTAGACTTCAGTAATAACAACTTTATTAATGGTAATGTTTCCCCATGGGAGGAGAAGCACCAGTTCAACGCCCGTGTGAAGTATAATTTCTACTTAGGCGAAACTGAAAACGTAGTGGGCGCATCTGCTCAATACGGCGGCCTCGAATCCACCGACCCTCAAGATCGCTTCGACGATGGCCACATGTATGCAGGCAGCATTTTCATGCAATCGACATGGGGCAACTGGCAAGTCAAAGCAGGTGTGACTCACTACAAATACGATATTGACCAACTCAAGGACGAGACGAAATTCTTTGGTTTACCTTTCTTCACCAGCACCCAAGGCTTTAACCCAGATCAAATCGCAGTAGGCGGCTTCGACACTCCCTTCTACATCGCCTCCGAAGGCACGATTCCATCTATCGGCATCAGCTACACTTACTTCCCACAGCGCATTGATTTCATCGATTTCATCGTGCCCTACATCGATTATTCGATATTACTTAAAAAGGGTGAAACGAATGGAAACTACTACGCACAACCAGTCGGAACTGAGTTCCAGGATAGTGAACAGCTGACCTTTGGTGCTATCATCGGCAGCGGCAACTGGCTCATCTATGTCGATACGATCCTCGGCAAAGGCTCCCCCCTCGTCGGCAACGAAAACGGCCAATACTTTACAGGTGCCGCGCTAAACGATGGTGGCACCGCCTTCGACTCCGGCTGGCAACTACGCTTCAACATCAATGTCGGCTATTACTTCTAAACCATCCGCATACACAGTCATCAATCCCGCTACCGAGGAGGTGGTGGCTCGCTACGACGAGCACACCGACTCGCAGTTGGATCGACTGCTCACGCTCGCTGAAGACACGTTTGATGCATGGCGTCGCGTATCCTTTAGCGAGCGCGCCAAGCTCTTTTACGCCGTCGCCGAAATACTACGCGCCCGCCAAGACGAGCTGGCGGGTATCATGGCCATCGAGATGGGCAAGCCACTCGCGCAAGGCAAAGCCGAAGCCCTCAAGTGCGCCTACGTTTGCGAATATTTCGCCGAACATGCCGAAGCCTTTCTTGCGCCGCGCGCCGTCAAGACAGAGCTGAGCCGCAGCGACGTGATCTACCGCCCACTCGGAGCCGTCTTCGCCATCATGCCGTGGAATTTCCCACTCTGGCAGGTCTTCCGCGCCGCCGCGCCCAACTTAATGGCGGGCAACACCATGGTGCTCAAACACGCGCCCTGCGTGGCCAACACTGCGCTCGAAATCGAAAAGATGATGGTGGCAGCTGGCTTCCCCGCAGGTGCGCTGATCAATGTGTTTGCCTCCAACCAGCAATCGGAGCAAATCATCGCCCACAAAGCGATCAAAGGCGTCTGCCTCACCGGCAGTGGCCGTGCCGGGCGCGCCGTCGCCGCCACCGCAGGCAAGCACTTGAAAAAAGTTCTGCTAGAACTAGGCGGCAGCGATCCCTACATCGTGCTCGCCGATGCCGACCTCGCACTCGCCGCCGAGAAGATAGCCTTCAGCCGCATGCTCAATAACGGCCAGACCTGTATCTCCGCCAAACGCTTCATCGTAGACGAATCGGTCTTAGAAGCGTTCACCGAGCGCTTGGCTGCCGAATTCGATAAATACGTGCTCGGCGATCCCCTCGCAGAGGGCGTCACCCAAGGCCCCATGGCCCGCGCCGATCTCTGCGCAGAGCTACAAGCCCAAGTTGATCGCGCCATCGCTGGGGGCGCACACTTGCTCTGCGGCGGTCAGCAACTCGACCGCCCAGGTAACTTCTTTCCCGCCACCCTACTCACCGGCGTGCGCCCCGGCATGGCCGCCTTCGACGAAGAGCTCTTCGGCCCCGTCGGCTCCATCATCGCCGCCAAAGATCAGCACGAAGCCATCGCGCTCGCCAATCAATCCCCCTACGGCCTCGGTGCCGCCCTCTTCACAAAGGATGTAGAGCTGGGCCTGCGCCTCGCCGCCGACGAGATCAACGTCGGCACCTGCGTCGTTAACGACTTCGTCCGCTCCGATCCACGTCTCCCCTTTGGCGGTATCGGCGAGTCCGGCTTCGGGCGCGAGCTTAGCGGCGAAGGCATCAAGGAGTTCATGAATATCAAGACAGTTTGCCTCGGCTAGCGCACTCGTCGGGCGTAGGGGCTTCACTTGTGAAGACCGCCGTAGCATGGCGCATCATCCGCGGTCTTCACAAGTGAAGCCCCTACGTTTACAGCCCTCCCCCTCAACCGCCATGAAAACGCTCTCCATTCTCCTACTCGCATTCACCGTCGTCACCACTTCGGCTCACGCCCTCAACATTCGAGACATCGCAATCTATAATGACACCGATACCGACGAGTGGCCGAACGGTGGCGCATGGGCTCCCCTAGTCACAGCAGCTCAAGTGCTGGTGCAAGCGCTCGGCTACAGTTGGGAGTACATTGATGCCGACGACGTCAATAACAACGATCTCAGCGATTACTACAAACTCATCTTCTTCCCGGGAGGCTGGGCAGGCGGCTACAACGAATATATTAACGAAACAGGCTACCAAAACATCCGCGATTTCCTCGCCGAAGGAGGCGCTTACATCGGTATGTGCGCTGGCTCGTTTTTCGTCAGCGACATTGTGCATTGGCGTGAAAACACCGGCACTAATACACCACAAGAAGTGTATGACTACCCGCTCGACATCTGGCCGGGCATCTCCGACGGCGCAATTCTCGATTTCCAACCTTGGGATTCCTCATTACAAACTGGCTGCACCTTTTTACCCGGCGCACGCATGGTCGACCTAAAGGTAGATCGCAGCCTCATGCCTGAGTCCAACCCCGTCGTCAATGTGCTCTACTACGGCGGCCCCATCTACCGCCCCCCCAACGGTAAATGGACAAACGAAGAGATCATCGCCCGCTACGATATGGATGGTTTCTCAGGCGACGAAGAGCCCGCCATGATCATCTTCCCCTACGGCAACGGACGCGTCTTCCTGAGCGCCGTACATCCGGAGCTCTCGCTCAATGAATCAACGTGCACACTCTTCTACGACGCCACTGCCCGGACATTTTTAGGCCAGATCATCGCTCGCATGATGGCACCGCAAGAAGCAGTCGCGTCCGCAATCGAGATAAGCCAGATGCTCACCTTCGAGACCGTGCTCGGTCTAAATTACCAAATCGAAAGCTCGGTGGATGTAGGCGAAACATGGGCACCCTACGGCGCAGCCATCGAGGCCGACAGTTTTCAACACGTCGCCAAAATCCCCGCCACAGACCTTGCCCTGGACTTTCGTATTGTTCTCGTGGACTGAGTCGCCGCTCCCCAAAACAGAGTTTTGAGGCTACGCGATCACCCCACCCCGTGGCCTCGATTCTCGGAATCGGGGGGGGCGACGCCGGGGGGCGCCGCGCCTTCCAGCCGCTCCCCAAAACTGAGTTTTGAGGCTACGCAACCACCCCGCCCGTGGCATTGTTGCTCAGCAACGGGGGAGGACTCGGCACCTCACTCAAAAGACCGCTGATAAGCCTGAAAACAGCGCCAAAAGGATGTGCTTTCCCACGGGTCTAAATCGGGAAAACCTGGAACTAGACTACCAGCGAAAGCCCAATCGCCCGCTTTTTCAACTAAGCCCGCACGCACTGGATTCTCCCGCAAATACTGGCAGGTGTTCACGAAAGCATCTTGTTTTCGCTCCACCTCATCCATCACATGATCGTGTGCTTGCTTCTGCCACTTCATCGGCAGGTGCCGACGAAGGAAACGGGTCGATTTCAACTGATCACTCGACTGGCTGGCTCCGATACAGATCAAATGCAAATGATCCGGCATGAGAACATATCGGGCACAGCCTAAGTGGTAACGCGCGCACGTATGCAGTAGCGCTTCGCGAAAGGTTGCGTGAAAGAAATCGTTGAGCCAACCAGTTTCACGATCTTCCACCACATAAGTCCAAGAAACATGAGCGAACCCACGGTAAGCCTCAGGTTGGAGGCGAGGTAATCGACGCTCATTCCACATGCAGAGAAATGTAGTCAGCCAATCAGTAAGGACGAGGCTAAAAATCCCAAAACTGAGTTTTGAGGCTACGACAATTGACGCACCCCAAAACTGAGTTTTGAGGCTACCAGAATTGCCACACCCGTGGCCTCGATTCTCGGAATCGGGGGGCGCGACGGCGCCGGGGGGCACCGCTCCTTCCAGCCGCTCCCCAAAACTGAGTTTTGAGGCTACCAGAATACTGCGTGGAATTTGCGGGCGCGACGGGTCGCCGCCGCTCCTACGCTTCCGGCTTCTTTAACGCACCCAAGGCATCCAACGCCTGCGACTTTGCGCCGGGCTGATACGGTGGGAACGCACGCCAGTGATCGCGGAAACTTTTCAGGGGTTGACCTAAATTCATGAGTCCTTTTTCGCGGCTGCGGCGTAGCTGCTCGAAGTTGACTTCAATCGGCATAACTTCGCGGCCACTGCTGGCTTGGTGCAAGACCTTGCCCTCGGGATCGATGATGATCGAGCGGCCGTTGCCCAGCGCCCCGGTTCCGTTGATGTCGAAGAAATAGACTTGATTTGTCACTGCGCTGGCGCGGGCGATGGCTAGCTCGGCGTCGCGGTCGATGGTGCCGGTCATGGTGGGGTGCAGGATCACTTCCGCGCCCATCCATGCCAGAGTGCGGGTCGTCTCGGGGAACCACATATCATAGCAAATCGACACGCCAAAACGGCCGGCACCGGGCACATCGAAGACACAAAAATCCTCACCGGGGGTGACGCCCTGCTCGTAGGGCTCAAATGGATACATCTTGGCGTAGCGCGCGACTTCCTCGCCTGCGGGATCGAAGACTAAGGTCAAATTATACGTGCGCTCGCCGCGCCGCTCGAAGAGCGAGCCGGCGACTAGATAGATCGAATTTTCTTTGGCTAGTTCTGCATAAAAGTTATAGGCCGCGCTGGGCAACGCTTGCGCGCGCCCGATATCGGCACCGTAGCTGCAGAGCTCGCTCAGCACGATCATCTTGACCCACGGGAAGACGGTTTTGGTGAAGCGTACCTCACGCGCGATCAGCTCAAGATTGTCGCCAGCGGCGAGTTCGAGTTGTAAACCTGCGATACCGAAATGACTCATGATTGGTGGATTCTCTTTTGAAAACTCTCGAAGCGCGGGGCACTGGCTAAGAGGTTTTTGGTGTAGGCTTGTTGGGGGTTTTGAAAGACTTCTTCGACTGTGCCTCGTTCGATGATCTCCCCCTGGTAGAGGACGAGCACGCGATTCGCGAGTCGTTCAACCAGCGCGAGATCGTGCGTGATAAAAAGGAAAGCAACTTTTTTGCGTTCGCGCAACTCATTGAGCAGCTCAACGACTTGCGCCTGCACGGAGACATCCAAGGCCGCCGTCGGCTCGTCGAGGATGATCAACTTCGGCTCCAGAACTAAAGCGCGGGCGAGTGCGATACGTTGGCGCTGCCCGCCGGAAAAGGCGTGCGGATAGCGCTGGAGATGCTCCGCCGAGAGCCCGACCGATTCGAGGCTCGCGATGACGCGCGCGCGGATCGTCGCTTGATCGAGATCCGTGAGCACAAGAAGTGGCTCGCCCACGATATCGACGATGCGCATGCGCGGATTGAGCGACGAGTAGGGATTCTGAAAGACTACGCTGATATTACGACGCGCCTCTTTCAGCGCCTTGCGCTCGTTCTTGGAGATCTCTTTGCCTTCGAAATAAATCTGGCCAGCGCTGGGCTGCAGGAGCTGAAGCAGCGACATGGCAAGCGTCGTTTTGCCTGAGCCCGACTCGCCGACGAGCGCACTGCACTCGCCCGCCATCAAGCGAAAATCGACCTCCTTGAGCGCATGCACCACGCCACCGCGTGTGGGGTAAGTTTTCGATAGCCGACGCACTTCGAGAAAAGAGTCGCCCTCCACTCGCGCATCTTGGCTCAGAAAGCCTGAGCATGGGGGCGTCGACTTTTTATCGCCCAGCATGGGGACAGAGGCTAGGAGTAACTGCGTGTATTCGTGCTGCGGGTGCCCCATCACATCGGCGACGGTGCCTTGCTCGATGATTTCGCCTTGGCGCATCACCGCGACGCGATCCGCGAGCTCCGCTACCACGCTCATATCGTGCGTGATAAAAATAAGCCCCAGCTGCATCTCATCGACTAGGCGGCGCAGCAGATCGGTGACTTGCTTCTGAGTCGTGACGTCGAGCGCGGTGGTCGGCTCGTCGGCGATCAGCACCTCGGCCTCGCAGCTCACCGCGAGTGCGATCATGATACGCTGCAATTGACCGCCGGAAAATTGGTGAGGGAATTTACTCAGCGCCGCCTTGGGATCGGGCAAGGCGACTTCTTTAAACGACTTCTCGAGGGCGCTACGCGCTTCCTTATCGGTCATCTCATGGTGCACGCGGAGAATATCCGCGAGTTGATCACCGACTCGGTAAAAGGGGTTGAGCGCAGTCATCGGATTTTGAAAGATCATCGCAATCTTATCGCCCCGTAAATCGCGGATGGTTTCCTTATCCGCACCGACTAGTTCCGTGCCCGCCAGCACGATGCTACCCGACACCTCGCCGCTCTCTGCCGTGAGACCCATGCAGGCGAGCGACAGCTGCGACTTGCCACTGCCCGATTCACCGACCAGCCCAAGCACCTCGCCCGGCCGCACTTGAATCGAACAACCACGCACCGCCTCCACATCGCGACGCCGTCCGCGAAAGGTGACGTGTAGATCCTTAACTGCTAGAACAAATTCACTCATCGCTTATCCTTATAATGTGGATCGAGCAGATCACGGATGCCGTCGCCGAGCAGGTTGGCGCCCCAGACTAAAATGAAAATCGCAAGACCGGGGAAGAAGGCCGTCCACCAATATTCGAGAAAGATCGAGCGGGAACTGGAAATCATCAACCCCCACTCGATCGTGGGTGGGCGCGCGCCCATCCCGATAAAGCTGAGCGAGGCCGCCGCGAGGATAGTGTAGCCGAAGTCCATCGAAGCTTGCACGATCACGGGAGTGGTCGAGTTAGGCAGGACGTGTTTCAGCATGATACGAATCGGATTCATGCCCATGGCCTGGGAGGATTTGACGAAGAGTTCCTCCTTCACCGCGATGACAGATGAGCGCAAGATACGAGCATACCAAGGGAACCACGAGACGGCTAACGCCATCAGCGCGTTGTAGAGTCCTGGCCCCAAAGCGGCGGTGATCGCAATCGGTAAGAGTAAGGGCGGGAAAGCGAGAAAAACATCGGCAATACGCATCATTACCATGTCGACGCGCCCCCCATAGTAGCCCGCGATGAGCCCGACGGGGAGGCCGATCAGCAGCGCCATCGAGACGACCAGCACGCCGGTGAGCAATGAGGTGCGCGCGCCATGAAGCACGCGCGAAAAAATGTCGCGCCCGAGCACATCGGTGCCGAAAAAGTGCTGACTGCTGGGCGCTGCCAGCTTTGTATCGAAATCTATGGCCTGTGGATCGTGGGGCGCGATCCAAGAAGCGGTCAGCGCGATCAGTAGAAAGCTCACCGCGATAATCAAGCCGACTACAAAGAGCCGGTTGTGCTTAATCAAGTCGCCAGCGCGCTCGCTCAAGGTGAGTTCGTCGTCGGCCGCACTCATGATTTTCGGAGGCGCGGATCGAGCGCTTGGTAGAGGAGATCAATCAGCAGATTGATCAAGAGATAGGCGAAGGCGATGAAGAAGGTGACCCCCATCACGGCGGGAAAGTCATTATTTAAGAGCGCCTGCACCATGTAGCCGCCCACGCCCGGCCAGTCGAAGACAAACTCCACAATGATGCTACCCCCAAGCATGAAACCGTAAGTCAACCCGACCACGGTGAGCAATGGGATGAGAGTCGCCTTGAGCGCGTAACGATAGTGGATGTGTTTTTGCGGCACGCCGTAGGCGCGCACGGTGGCAATGTAGTCTTGCTGCATCGCTTCGATCATCATGCTGCGAGTCACGCGAACGATGGTAGCCATCGAAGCGAGCGACAGCGTCAACACTGGCAGAATCAGATGCCGCACAGCGCTGGCAAAGGCACCGATCTCGCCCGCCAGCAAGGTATCAATCAGGTAAGAACCCGTGACTCTGGGGAAGGCATAATCGAGGAGCACCCCGCTATCGATCCGCCCTTGCAGCGGCAGTAGCCCGAGCTTACCCGCGAAGAACATTTGCAGCAGCAGCCCTAGGAAAAAGACGGGCACCGCCACCGCCGCGACGGAGCCCATGCGCACCGCGTGATCGACAGCGGTTTCTTTTTTGACCGCCGCCTGCACCCCCAGCGGCAGCCCGACAAAGAGTGCAAGGAGCAGCGCCAGCGTCACCAATTCCAGCGTGGCGGTGGCTCGCAGAAAGACATCGTCCGTCACAGGCTGCCCCGTGATCAGACTCTCGCCGAAGTCGCCGCGCACGGCATCGCCGAGAAACAAGCCATACTGGGTGAGCAGTGGCTTATTCAGGCCGAGTTCTTCTTCGGCTTGGGCGATTTGCTCGGGCGTGGGCTTCGCGCCCAGCATCATTTCGACGGGCGAGCCGGGTAGGACGCGGCTGAGCACGAAAGTCACCGTCATGACTCCGATCAAGATGAGCCCCATCAGAGCGAGCCGTTGTAAGATGGTGCGAATCATAGCGTGGGAGCCGAACGCCTTAGCTCGTAGAAAAAGATGGTGTTATAGGCGGGGTTGGGGCGCACGCCTTCGAGGTCTGCACGGTGGAGGACGCGCTCTTTCAAGTCGGCATAGAAAATGGCGACGGCGTCTTCGATCAGTAAGCGCTGGGCGGCTTGGTATTTAACAATCGCGCCCTCGCGGTTGGTCGCCTCCAGTTGGATGCCCGCCGCCACCAGTTGATCGTAGGCGGGATTTGCATAGTAGGAGAGATTGAAGTTGGGCTGCGCTTCGGTGCGAAAGAGACCAGTCAACCAGTCCGACGGGGTCGCGTAGGTCGGCCACCAGGTCATGGAAATCGCGTTGGGGGCGCTGGCTGGATTTTTGGCGGCATCCCAGATCGTGCCCCACGGCCCGGGGTTGAGCTCGGCTTCGATCCCGATCTGGGCGAGGTTGTTTTGAAACAACTCGGCCGCGCTCTGGTAAGCTTCTGAGGCGGCGATGTAGGCAATCGTTATCTTACGCTCGTCCGGTGCTAGGCCAGACTGCTCTAAATACTGACGCGCTTTTTCTAAGTCAAAGACTGGTGTTTCCAAAGTGGCATCGTGCCCCCAGAGACTCTTGGGAATGATGCCGCGCGCCACATCGGCGCTGCCCGCATAGACTTGGTTGGCGACGGTTGAATAGTCCCAAGCATGGACGAGTGCTTTACGGAAATTAAGATTATTGGTGGGGGCTTTTTGAGTGTTGAGCAGGAACTGCGAATTTTTCCAGGACGGAATGTAGTCAACCTGTATCTCGGGGTTGCGCTCTAAGGCGGAGACTAAGTCGACCGAAATGAGCGAGAGGAAATCGGCCTCGCCCGCGAGGAGGAGCTGCACTTGGGTGGCACTCTCGCGCACGATCTTGAAGATCACCCGCGTCATCTGCTCCGCTTCCCAGCCTCCCCAATAGGCATCAAACTTTTCGAGCACGATCTGCTGATTACGATCCCACTGCCGCAACCGATACGGCCCCGTGCCGGCGGCATTGCCTTGGTTAAACCACTCGGTGCCGCCCTCGGCGGCGGCGGGCGAGTAAATATAGGCGGCGTATTGGGAGGATGCGATCAAATCGACGGGCGCTGGAAAGCTCGTCTCGATTTCGAGGGTGAGCTCATCGACCGCCCGTATCTCACTGACTGCCTCCCAGATGTAGAAGCCGCCTTTTTCCAGAGTAATGGTGCGGTCGAGCGACTTTTTAGCGGCAGCGGCGGTCAGCTTCTCGCCGTCGTGAAAGGTGACTCCTTCTCGTAAGTGAAACGTCCAGACAAGGCCATCCTCACTAACCGACCAGCTTTTGGCGAGAGCCGGGCGGAGCACTTGCTCGCCGCCTGCGCGGCCATCGTAATACACCAGTGGTTCGTAAATATTGGCCAGCACCATCACCTCCAAAGAGAAAGCGACTGCCGGATCCCAATCTTTAATATCGCCGTAGGTGGCATAGACCACGGTATGGGCATCGCGGGTGCGATCGGGCGCGAAAAAGATCGAGCCGAGGACTACCGAAAAAACGAGGATTCCCGTAGCCCAAAAAATCTGAAACACACGCTGCATCTAGTCATCGAAAATACTCAAGGCAGCGTCCCAAGCAAGCTCGGAGGCGATGACCCCGAGCGCAGTCACGCCCAGATCATCATTCTCAACCTCGCCCGTTGAGACCGCGTAGGTGATGTCGCCATCGTCAATCGCAGCCAGCGGCTGGATGACGCGCCCCATCGCTGCGTTGACTTGGCGCGCGAGTGAGCGTAGCTCCTTTTCGGATAGTTTTTGATTCGTCACGATCAGAAGTAAGGTGGTGCGGCCACTGGCGGTTTTTAGATTATCTCCCTCTGCGATGCGGCGATCCACATCTTCGGCGATGGTGAAGGTGTCCTTCGTCTTTCGGTCGCGATTCCCCGCCACGACTTGACCGTCGCGCCCGTGCACGGCACCGAGCGCGTTGCACACGATAAAGACTGCTACTTTGGTTTTACCGACTTGGCGAAAGGCACCGCCCTGCCCGCCCCATTCGGCATACTTGGCATCGAAGCCGACACCGACCGAGGCGTGGGCTCCCGCCCCGACGCGGCCAAGGTAAAATTGATTAGGCTGAGCGCTCTCAAAGGCGGCTTTGCCGAGAGCGACGTCGGGATAGATGAAATTTTTGCGTGGCAGAAAGTCGTAAATAATCGCGCCGCGCACCACGGGGATTTCAAACCACGACACACTCTTGCGGCGCTCAAACAGCCCCTTGGCCACACCCGCAGAGGCCTCGATCCCCATCAGCGAGCCACCCGCAAAACAGATCGCATCCACGTAGCCATCGCCCATCAGATAAGTACCGGAAAAGCCGCCGCGTTGATCGACGGCGGCGGTCGCACCTTTTGGAAAGTAGAAAACGACGCAGCCGGTCGGCCCGTCTTTGTATTCGGCGGTGCCGATGCGGATGCCGTTGAAATCCATCTCCAACTGGCGGGCATCCGGAAACTCAGTGGTGAGCCCCCAGTCTTCTGCAGTCAGCGCGGAGCTGAGCAGCGAGAGCGTGAGCAGGGTGAAGATCGACTTTTTCATGGGCTGGGTGCTTTAGTTGGTTTCGACGGAAAGTGCGGTGACTTCGACATCGCCTTCAAAGATCTGAAGATTCTCAGAGTAGCCGTAAGTATAGACGAGGAATTTCTCACTGCTACGCATCTTCCAATTGGCGTTGCCGGACTCGCCGCCCTCGCCCGCCACGCCGAAGGAGCCGACTGGCACCCAGTCGATAGGCGCATCGGCATCGGCATCGTAGAAGACAGAAAAGACTTTGTCCGCAGCGCTGTAGGTCAACTTAAAGGTGACTTCGACTGGTAGCCGCAGATCGGCGGTGTAGGTGCTATCGACTGGCTCGCCGTCTTGCACGACTTGGGTGAACACCGTGCGTGAAAAGAAACCTTCCAAACGAGCGACGCTGAGCGTGGCGGCGACGCGGTTGCGCAGATCGGTGGCTTGATACACTTCGATGCCGACGCTGGCCAGCTGACTGGAGGACTCTGGAATGGCGTCGTTCTTGAAGGTGCCGGTGATGGTAAAGTCTTGGCTGGCGCGGAGCCGAGCGGGCTGGAAGAGCAGGTATTGGAAATCCTTTTCAGTCGGCTCTTCCACCGCGTAGCTGAGCCTGCCTGCTTTGATCGTGAGCTCGCCGCCGCCACTCTCGAAGGAAGGCTTAAACGCTTTCTGGGTGGCATCGACATCAGTGAAGTCAGCCACCTGCGCGGACAACGCAGCGGCACCCAAGAGGGAAAGCGTGATCAGCGCTGCGAGAGGCTTATTGAACAACGATTTTGTAGAATGCTTTTTCATCGGTAGTTATTTGTGGATCGAGGATTTGAATGGAGTTGCCCGTGCCCGTCACGGTGGACTGCCCAAGCTCGGGTGCGGTCACAATGCGGTAGGTGCCGTTGCCAGCGACTAGATTGACCGCGACGAAGGCGGGATCGGCATTGAGATCGGTGCTGCGCAGGATGGAATAGCTCTTACCCAGCTGGGTGGAAAAATTGACCGCCACTGCGGCGGCCAATGTAGCCGTGGGCGCGACGAGGTTGCCTTGGATCGCTTGAAAATCGTCTAGTAATAAATCGCCGAAATCGGCATCTAGATTATCAGTGCGGGCATAGACGAACACATCAAACTGATTGCCGCCGCTCATACCGAAGTCGAGGTTGTGATCGCCGTTCGCCGCAGCGCTGACACCGAAGGTCGAGAGCTGCGTCCACTGCACACCGTCGGTCGGATTGGCATCGTAATACACCGTGAACACTTTATTCACACTATCGAAAGCGACTCGGATGGCCGCCGCCTTGGGGAAGATCGTCAGGGGCTGCACGGGGAAGGCTGGCACCGAAGTGTTCTCATTAAAAAAATTAGCCAATACATTGCGTAAGGGGCCAAAGCTAGTCACAAAATACGAGCCTAGCCGAACATTAAGACGAGTCGTCAGGGAGCCTGCAGGGTAGATTTCGATGCCGATGCCGCCGAACTCGCCAGCGGCGCTCGGCATCGTCGTATTGGCAGCACGGAAGACGACTTCAAAATCTTCATCGTAGTTGGCATCCGTCCATGCAAAATATTGCCCTTGAAGACCCGAACCCGAGTCTGACGAATCAAACTGCAAATTTTGATCCGCCTCGACCAAAGCGCCACCACCGAAAGGATCGAGGGGAGTCCAGCGCAGGGGATCGACGGCGTTATCATCAAAATCATCCACACCTGCGAACTGGGCACTTGCCAAAACTGGCACCAGTAACAGGGAAAGGAATGGAATCAATGGCTTCATAGAAAGTGGGGTCAAAAAAAAGCCCTGCCCGACAACAGGCAGGGCTTAAAGCGTATCGATGCGGAAGAGAACATTAACCGCGACGGCGGCGGGCTAGAACACCCGCCAGAGCAACCAGGCCAAGAATGGCTGCGTAAGCAGAAGGCTCAGGCACGACGTTGAGCGAGAAATTGTCTGCATTCATAAAGCCAAATCCAGGATCTGCATTTACAATCGCCACATTCGAGCCCGCAAAAATGTTAATATCAAAACTATCTCCTACATTCATTCCCCAATCTTGAACCTCATTTCGAAACGTTGAGGATCCGAGACCATCTATTTTGAGACTTGCGATCAAATCAAAGGTATCACCAGGTAAGGCGCGGCTCACAAAAAAAGTTTGAGATGACGCTATAAACTCAATCGCTAAGGTCATGCTGGCATTAAACTCAAAAGTTTCGGGCTGATAGAAATCAAGTGCCCCAGCCCCAAACCTGAAGATTGCGTCTGACGACCCAACCCCTTCGGAAAACGAATACGCGCCATTCACAAAGGCGAAGCCACTACTCAAGTCGGTCGAGTTAAGAGCGAAGCCGAGTTCGGCTTGTGAACCCGTCGCAGAAGTCAGCGTATTTCCAAAATTTGTCACACTCATCAAGACAGTAAAATCTTGAGCGTTGGTAGGGGTCGCAGGTGCGCTCCCTTCGTAAACCAGAAATACGGACTCAAAGCCTGCAGGAGTCACCCCAGCGGTATGGTAATTCAAAAAATCATCCCCATCAGAAGAATCGGGATTCTTAAGCACGATACTAGGGCCAAAGGTGTTTACCTCAGTAAACACGGCAGGGTCAAAACCACCAGTGAAAGTAGTAGTGTAGAGTTGAGCAAAAACTGAGTGCGAGAGCCCCAGAATAAGTATGGCAGTGATGGATGTAGTTTTCATAATTTTGAGTTCATTTGAGCCGATTTAAATGGGAAGAAATGAAATTAGCAATAAAAATGTATAGTATTCTAAACGCTTATTTCAAAATCCTAAACAAAGCACCCACCGTGCCAATCTATTCACCTGATCGAATTAGCTGAAACATGTCACTTTGAAGCGATTTTTCGGTGAGCCTGACAGATTCGTTCATTATTTTATACATTTCAGGTTTACCGAACACAAAAAAGGCACTTTAAATGCCAAGTATGCTGATCGGCTCTAAACTAAAAGTGATACGTAAAAATAAAGGGCTCTCGCTACGGGCGCTGGCGGAACTCTCGGATGTGACGGTGGGGACGCTCTCGCAAATGGAGAACGACAACACCTCGCCTTCGGTCGGCACGCTGAAGCGAGTGCTGAAAGCGCTGGGGCTTTCGATGGGGGAATTTTTTGACAGTGTGGAGAATAAAAACGTGCGCGAGGCAGTGGCCTACCCCGCCACCGATCAAGTGGATGTCTCGCCGCTGGACGGTTTGCGCCTGCTGGGGATACCTCGCTCGGCACGCAACCAGCAGATCCAGATTTTATCCGAGAGCTACGAGCCCAAGGCGAGCACCGGCGAAGACTACTACTCGCACGAAGGCGAGGAGTGCGGCATCTGCCTCGAAGGCGAAATGGAGCTACGTGTGGACGGCCACGTGTATAAACTCGCGCCCGGCGACATGTATTATTTCGACTCCCAAAAGCAGCACCGCTTCACCAACGTCGGCACGACGACTGCTAAGATCATCTCCGCCTGCACGCCGTCGAGCTTCTAGACCGAGCCTACGGACTTGCAAGTTCATCTTACTCGGACTTACTACTCGTTCATGGATACTATTACCGCAATTCGCGAGCGCCGCTCCGTTAAACACTACGACCCTGCCCACGCTATGAGTGAGGCAGAGATCAATGGTCTGCTGGAGCTGGCCTTGCTCTCGCCCACTTCTTTCAACATGCAAAACTGGCGCTTCGTGGTGGTGACGGATACTGAAAAGAGAGCTGCCATCCGAGCCGTCGCTTGGAACCAAGCGCAAGTGACCGAAGCCTCCATCACTTTAATACTCTGTGCCGATCTAAATGCGCACGAAGATGCTGGCCGCTACTGGATCCATGCACCTCAGCCCGTGCAAGATATGCTGGTGCCGATGATTACGCCTTTCTACCAAAATAGCGCGGAGCTACGGCGCGATGAAGCCATGCGCTCCATCGGCATCGCCGCTCAGACACTCATGCTCACCGCCAAGTCGATGGGCTATGACTCCTGCCCGATGATCGGCTTCGATCCCGTCAAAGTCGCCGAAATCATTAACCTCCCCGAAGAGCACGTGATCGGCATGATGCTGACCGTCGGCAAAGCACTGAAAGACGCCAACGTCCGCGCGGGGCAGTTGCCTTACGAGGATGTGGTGTTTCGGGACACTTTTTAAATTATGATAAAAGCCTACGCAACTAAGGAAGCTAAAGGGAAACTCGAAGCATTTGAATTCGATCCGGGCGCCTTGTCCGCGACTGAAGTCGAGGTGCAAGTCGAGTACTGCGGCATTTGCCACAGTGATGTTTCGATGATCAACAACGACTGGGGCAACAGCAGTTTCCCCTTGGTGCCGGGACACGAAGTGGTGGGCACCATCACCCGAGTCGGCCCGCAGGTGGCACACCTGAAAGCAGGCCAAAAGGTGGGCATTGGCTGGTTTGCGGGTTCCTGCATGACTTGCCCTAATTGCATGGGCGGCGACCATAATCTTTGCCCCGATAGCGAGCAGACCATCGTCAGCCGCCACGGTGGCTTCGCTGATAAAATCCGCGCCCACGCCGAATGGGTCTTCCCGATGCCAGAGGCGCTCGACTTTGCGAAAGCAGGGCCGCTCTTCTGCGGCGGTATCACCGTTTTCAACCCATTTGTGATCAACGACATTAAGCCCACCGACCGCGTCGGCGTGATCGGCATCGGCGGGCTCGGCCACTTAGCTTTGCAATTTGCAAATGCATGGGGCTGCGAGGTGACGGCCTTTTCGTCGTCGCCCGACAAGGAAGCAGAGGCCAAAGAAATGGGCGCGCACCATTTCGTGGCCAGCCGAGACCCCAAAGAAGTCGAAAAAATCGCGGCCACGCTCGATATGATATTAGTCACGATCAACGTGCCACTCGACTGGGAGCCCTACATTGCCGCCTTACGCGTCAAGGGGAAGCTACACTTCGTAGGCGCGGCACCGGAAGTGAGCAGCGCGATTTTCCCATTGTTGGCGGGGCAAAAATCAATCGGCGCCTCCCCGCTGGGCAGCCCCAGCACCGTCGGCAAGATGCTAGAATTTTGCGCTAGGCACGGCATCGAAGCTGTCACCGAGGAATACCCCATGAGCCAAGTCAACGCAGCCTTGGATCATTTGCGCGACGGCAAGGCACGCTATCGTGTGGTGTTGAAGAATGATTTTTAGGGGCAATACGGGAGCAGGATGCTCCCGCTACTGATAGGGGTAGGAATGGGGGATTGAACCCCACCCCTCCCTCCGAACCGGACTTGCGGATTTCCCGCATCCGGCTCTCCAGTTAGTGTTTTACTCCTTTACGGAGGCTGATGGCTTCGCATTGGGCTGCTTCTAGGCTGAACAGTCCAAGCTCGGTAAAGTGCCGATTTGGCCAGCGTTGATGATCGCTTCCGCGACCACGTCCGCGTTTTCGATGTCGTTTGCGATAGATCGAACGTAGCCGCGATTCGACAACGCTAATCAATTTGAAGCTGCTTTAACTAGAGTTTCCTCAATTTTACCCTTTTTTGGTGCCGTAAGTCATTGGTAATCAGTAAATCTATTGAATTGTAGGGACTGAAAATGGTTGATTATGTAGATGAGAGGTTGCTTTTTTGTATTTTTTTGAAATTCTGCGCACATGTTTATCCGCCGGAAAATTAAAACGCTTAAAGCTCAGAGCTATGAGCAGCATCAATTATTAAAATCGGTGCGCACGGATCGTGGGCCGA
>Ga0307933_1000974_pt1 | contig 24673 bp, 11 predicted proteins | sample OrgLakmetageno88_FD_201811 | JGI IMG/M metagenome (GOLD analysis project Ga0307933, IMG submission 201811) | Saline water microbial communities from Organic Lake, Antarctica - #88 | ecosystem: Environmental > Aquatic > Non-marine Saline and Alkaline > Saline | place: Antarctica: Organic Lake... | reverse complement strand
TCCGGCGGCACCACCGTGAATGCTGGCACGCTCACCGTGACCTCTGATGCAAATCTCGGCGCCACTTCCGGCGCTCTATCCGCTTTCTCGGGTGCTTCCCTTGCTACAGGCGGCTACTTCGGCTTCAACCGGGCCATCACCCTGGATGGATCCGGCACCACGCTGACAAACAACGGCGAACTCATTATCGGCTTCGGCGGCAACGGTTGGCTCTCCCTCACCAATGGCGCTACAGTCTCAGCATTTAATCTTGATATGGGTTTTAATGGCGGCACTGGCACCGTAGACATCTCCTCCGGCAGTGCGATCAATGCGAACAACGTCATATACTACACCTCAAGCAGCACAGTGAACGTGAATACCGGCGGCACCCTCACAACTAGCGGGCTCACTGGTGGCGGCATTTTCAACCTCGCTGGCGGCACCCTCCGCTCTGGCAGTGCGTATACCTCAACTCAAGATGCTACGCTTTCCAACGCCTCTACCATTGATACAAATAACTACGCAACTACCTTATCAGGTGTCCTCACTGGTTCCGGTTCTTTAACTAAATCCGGCTCAGGTAATCTCACCCTTTCCGGTGCCAACACCTACTCCGGAGGCACCACCGTTTCTGCTGGAACGCTCACCGTCGCTTCCGATGCGAATCTCGGTGCGGGTGCGGGTTTACTCACCGTCACTTCAGGAGCCACCCTCAACACGGGCACCAATTTCCAAACCAACCGCACCGTCACCCTCGACGGCTTCGGCACGACTCTCACCACCAACAACGGCGAGCTGGTCATCGGCAGTGCGGGCATCGGTTCCCTCGCCCTCACCAATGGCGCCGCCGCTTCCACTTACAACCTCACGCTCGCCTACACCGGCGGCACCGGCACCGTGGACATTTCCTCCGGCAGCAACGTTTCCGTCAGTAACAACACCCACTTAGGCTCTGCCTCCAGCACCATCAATCTAAATACTGGCGGCACGCTGGCTACGGCAGGACTCACCGGCAGTGGCACCTTCAATCTCGCTGGCGGCACTCTGCGCGCAAATGGCGCGTTGACGTCCAGCCTTCCGGCCACGCTCTCCAACGCCTCCACCGTTGATACCAACGGCTACGACACGACCCTTTCCGGTGTCCTCACGGGCACCGGATCCCTCACCAAATCCGGCACCGGCACCCTCACCCTCGGCGGGGCCAATGACTACTCAGGTGGCACCACCATCTCCGCCGGCACCCTTGCAATCGGGGACGGAGCCGCAACAGGCTCCGTCGCCAGCGATATCGTCAACAACAGCACCTTAATTTTCAACCGCTCGGATGATTACACCTTCGGCAGCGTGATCAACGGCTCTGGCGAATTTATCCACGATGGCTTTATCCTTCGTTTCGATCAGGCCCAGACCTACACCGGCCCCACTACCGTTAAATCAGACGGCTACCTCATCCTGGCAACCGATGTGGACCAAGGTCTCGCCGCTTCCACCACGGTGGACATCGAGACCGGCGGCTTTTTCGATCTCTCCAATCGCGCCACCACCATAGCCGGCCTCACCGGCGCGGGAAAAGTTTACAGTTCCGGTGGCAGCAGTGGCTTATTGACCATAAACCTCGCCAACGGCCAATCCCAGACGTTCTCCGGAGAACTCGGCAGCGACCATCCCCACTTTTCCATCACCAAGGCAGGAGAGGGTACACTCACCCTCACCGGAAACAATACTTTTACCGGCACCACCTCGATAACGGAAGGCACTCTAGTCATCGCCAGCGACACCGCCCTCGGTGCCACCTCGCTCTTTCAATCCGACAACTACGGCTACCTCATGCTCGACGGCGGCACCCTCACTACCACCACCACCTTCACGATCAACGAAGACCGAGGCATCGAACTCGGTTCATCCGGCGGCACCTTCGACACTGCTGACGCCACCAGTCTGACCTTCGACAGCATCATTGAAGGCTCTGGTGGGCTGACTAAATCCGGCTCCGGCGTGCTGGTTTTGAACGGTGCCAATACCTTTGCGGGCGACACCCTAATCTCAGCCGGAACCCTTGCCATCGGTGATAGCGACACCCTCCAAAACTCCACCGTCAACCTCGCCGATGGCAGTCTTGACCTAGGCAACCTAAGCTCCGTGAACTTCGGTGGCCTGGTGGGTTCTCAAAATCTCGTCCTCGACAACGACTCATCTGCTGCCATCGCACTCACTGTTGGTGGCAACCATGCCTCCACCACTTATGCGGGTATTCTCTCTGGCGATGGCTCCCTCAACAAAACCGGCACCGGTAATCTGACCCTCACAGGCAACAACAGCTACTTGGGCAGCACTACGATTACGGATGGTACACTTACCGGCACAACCAGCTCGCTGCCCGGAGCCATCCTGAACTACGCAGCCCTCGTCTTCGACCAGTCCACCTCAGGCACCTACGTCAATCTAATCTCCGGCACGGGCACCCTTGCCAAATCCGGCAGTGGCACAGTCACCCTCACTGGCTCCAATTCCTACACAGGCGGCACGACGCTAAATGATGGCACCCTCTCTATCGCCGCCGATGCCACCCTCGGAACCGCGCCCGTATCCGCCACTGCCGGCCACCTGACACTCAACGGCGGCACTCTTACCACGACGGCTGACCTCAGTCTCAATACCAACCGCGGGCTCACGTTCGGCCTCAACAGCGGCACCCTCGAGGTCGCCGTGGGCACCACTCTCACCTACGACGATTCGGTTAGCGGGAACTTCACTAAATCTGGCGATGGCACCCTTGCACTGACTGCATTCAACGCTCTTTCCAGCAACAACATCAACCTCGCAGCTGGCACCCTTGACTGGAGCACTGTTGAGGAGACGGGAGGATTCTTTGCCTCTCAAACAGGAATCATCTCCGGTGCTGGTGATCTTATCATTGGGAGTGATAAATTCTCCGGAAAGCAGCTTGCCAGCGCCAATACCTACACGGGCAGCACCACGATCGGCGTTGGCGTTGTCGTTGCGCTCGTCGATTCCGCCTTTGGCACCGCCCCAGAATCCGCCACCCATAGCCACCTCATTTTCGACGGAGGCACCCTCCAAAGCAACTCATCCTTTACACTCAACGCAAATCGCGGCATCTTACTCAACGCGACAGGCGGAACAATTAACACCATCGGAAATGCACTCGCTTACGGCGGCGTCATAACAGGCACAGGAGGATTAACAAAAACCAGCACGGGTACCCTGACACTTTCCGGCTCGAACACCTACTCGGGTAGCACTACCATCAACGACGGCACCTTGAAACTCGGCAATTCTCTCGCGCTGCAAAACTCAACACTCACCACCGCGACCGGATTGGATTTTAACAACCTCACCTCAGCGACCTTTGGGGGCTTATCCGGCTCACAAAATCTCGCTCTCACGAACACCGACACGGTTCCTGCGTCCGTCAATCTCACGGTCGGCGGGAACAATAGATCCACCACTTACTCTGGCATCCTTTCCGGCGGCGGCAGCCTCACCAAATCCGGCAGCGGCACCCTCACGGTTTCGGGGGACAACACTTTCTCCGGTGGCACTTACATCAATGCCGGTGCCATCGAACTGGCAAACAGCGCTGGTTCGGCGCTGGGCACGGGCGATGTCACAGTCGCATCCGGAGCTACCCTCACTGGCATCGGTAGTCTAGCCGGCGCACTCATCGCCGAAGCGGGCAGCATCTTCGAACCTGGAAACTCCCCCGGACTCGTCTCTGTCGGGAGTGGCACCACCCTAAACGGCACCCTAAACCTGGAAATAGGCGGCACCACCCGTGGCTCCGAATACGATGCGATAGATGTTACCGGTGACGGCATAATCACCCTCGGCGGCATTCTGAATATATCGCTTATCAACAATTATGAGCCGACCATCTCTGATGAATACAGCTTGTTCAGCGCGCAGACGATCGTCGGTACCTTCTCAGAAATCAATTTGCCCGTCCTCGTTAATCAACAGTGGGATACGAGCCAACTCTACACTAGCGGCCTCCTCGGCGTCTCAGCCGTCCCAGAGCCATCCAGTTTCGCCCTTATCTTCGGCATCACCGCACTCTTCTACACCACCCGCCGTAGTAGAAGTTAAGTAAACGCAACTGCTCCCTCACAGCCGGCGTCCTTCAAACTTCCCTTTCCATCTCCGTATCGAACCTAACTGCGACCCCACGTGGGTCATACACGCATCCATAACGCCGCAAAAACTGTCCGTTGCCACATGGATGATTTCCACAGCAAGGTTTTATGTTTGCCCTTACCGGTTGATCGGTAGATTACGATAAATGACACGAATGTATACCAAGATCACATTACTTCAATTCGCTCTGCTCGTTATGGGCACTACCAAAGTTTTCTCATTAGTACACGACTGGGATTCCGGCGACTCCGCTAACAGTGCCACCAAAAGAACTTCCACTGAAGCATGGGATGCTCAAAGCAACGCCTACTTGAACGCAAAGATAGTTGCGGATCTTCAGGAGCCAAAACCCTTAAGTAAATCTGGCCAAGGCACCCTCACTCTTTCTGGAAACAATACTTACAGCGGGAGCGTTCTTATCTCTGCGGGGACTCTAGAGCTGTCGTTAGATCCATATTTACTTTTCGAACCAATTATTATGGACGGCAGCACGCTGCAGCTCTTTCCGACTAGTGGGTCCATTTTTGGGAACGGATTGCCTAACGAATTGCAGCCCTTATTACTTCAAAACTCGAACCAAACTGGAATCCTATTCTCTGGCAACAGCCAGGCCGCCGTCCCAGAGCCATCCAGTTTCGCTCTTATCTTCGGCATCACCGCACTCTTCTACACCACCCGCCGTCGTAGAATTAATTCGTAGGGCTTCCACTCGTGGAACGACATTTCGGCTACCGAACGAATCAGAGACTAACTTGGCTACAATTTTCGCATCCCCGTTCCGTACCCTATTTAAACTGCACTGCCATTTGACTTATACCATTGATTTAGTTTTTCTGGTAAAATGGTAGGGACTACAGGATTTTTTACCAAGTTAAGACAAGCTATTGGTATAATCTAATGAAAAGCATGGGAGGGATGCTGTCCTCAGCGTCTTTTCGTCGAGATTTGGTCGCGCTTAAGCCTAACTGAAGCGCTTGCATTCGACCTTTCGACAAGCTCAAGGTTTACAACCAGCTCATGCCAGGTGGGACAAGCGCCCTCCCTTAAATACACCTTTCCGCAAGCACAGACTGAGATGGACTCAGTTTTGAGACAGCCTCGCCGTGTCGTCCGCAATCTGACTGCTCAGTCAAGCGAGCGTTCGTGTTGTCTCGGACGTCCCGCTCTGCGCATGTGCGTCAACCTAAGGAAATTGGGCAGATCACCGTCTGCCCCAGATGGCAACTGAAGGCGGCGGTTTCGGCGAAACCGCCCTACCTGTGACTCTCAAGGTTAGCCCAATGGCGCTTAGGAATAATCTCCGCTCACTAATTGTGTGAACGCGTTTGCCGCACGAGCGTTTGACTTCTTTATGGGCTTTCAAGGTAGGGACGTTTCGCCGAAACGTCCGTTCGCACGCGATGCGGCATAGTTAAAGCGTTGTCCACAAAACTTTATTCGGTAGCCATCCCCAACACCCAGTCTTCAGACCTTAGGTTGACGCACGTCCGCTCAGCGGGAGCAGGCGTACCTACCACCGAAAGCGACTACAGAATTTTTATTACCACGTAAAGACAAGCGCTGGTATTATACCAGCGTCTAACTGTTACTGGTAAAAACGAAGATGCCCATGCTTTTACCAGCTAGGCTACGTGGCCTCGAAACTTTGTTTCGGGGTTTTGTTACTACCGGATAAAGCCAGTGATTCGTATTATGTGTTACCGCTCGTTGCGTTCGCGGTCATGCAGGAGCATGAGCCCTCCAGCCTCTTATACCACCGCGTGACTATTTCTAGTAAAATGGTAGGAACGCCTGCCCTACGTAGCCAGTTAAAATATTACCGGATATAGTGCGTCGTTGGTATTAGTTACCTGCAGCTATACCCGACCTGATAATACGTTCTTCTCGTAGGCTTTAACTTTATTGAGTAGCTGCAATTCGTTAGGTACGTCATTGCGCAAACAAAATTCTGCCCAGACAGCTGACCATGGAAGTGCTTTTGCCTGCTCAAGTAATGCGAGCCGAGTGGTGTAATCACCCGAAATCTCTGCTGCGCGCAGTGAAGCGCGTGGCTCCAGCAAAGCCAACAAGAGTGATTTTTGGGCGGATCGTGTACCGATCGCCCAAGCGGCAATGCGATTGATCGACGCATCGAAGAAATCGAGCCCTATGTGGGTACGAGGCAGCGCATCGCAACGAACCAACTCTTGCATGATTTGCTGAGTCGCATCGTCAAAAAGCACGACATGATCGCTGTCCCAGCGAACACCTCGTGAGACATGAAGCAAAAGTTCTGGAACATACATGAGGACAGAAGATATCTTGTCTGCAATGCTTTCGGTTGGGTGGAAATGACCGGCGTCGAGACAAAGTGCAGTCTGGTGCTTTTGCGCATAGCCCATGTAAAACTCATGCGAACCGACTACAAAACTTTCTGAGCCAATGCCAAAAAGCTTACACTCGACTGCGTCGATATTGTGAGCAGCGTCCAGCTTCTCCTCAAAAATTGAATCCAGACTATCCGACAAGCGTTGACGGAAGCTCTGACGGTCTGCTGGAAGATCTTTCATGCCGTCTGGAATCCAAACGTTGGTCACAGCAGCACTGCCCAGTTGCTTCCCCATTTCAGCAGCAATTACTCGGCTGCGTTTGCAGTGCTCAATCCAGAAATCGCGTATACCTGCATCAGGGCTACTTAAAGTCAGACCATTATCGGCCTTCGGGTGCGAAAAATTAGAGGGGTTAAAGTCCATGCCGATTTTTTGAGACATACACCAGTCGATCCAACCTTGAAAGTGCTCCAGCTCAATCGCATCACGATCCACCTTCTTATTACCAAAATCGCCATAAATAGCGTGTAGGTTCAGACGATGATTTCCAGGCAAGAGACTGAGCACCTGCTCCAAGTCTTGTTGTAGTTCGTCTATGCTGCGGGCTTTACCCGGGTAATTACCCGTCACTGCAAGACCGCTTCCAAGGGCCCCGGCTCCTTGTTCGAAGCCGACTACATCATCACCCTGCCAGCAGTGCAGGGATATTGGTGTGTTCGCCAAGGTTGCGAGGGCTTGTTCAACATCAACGCCGATAGACGCGTAAATTTCTTTAGCTTCGTTATACATAATAAGAGTAATTAATTGAGGAGTATAGTTAACTATATGATTTATTATTATAGTGCAAATCTTGTCTTTTAGAATGCACTCTCTGACTCCAAATTTATACTTTTTGACATTGTGATTATAGTGAATCTATTAGATTTTCTTGAGCGAGTATGCAAATCTATAGCCGATACTTTCCTTCCGATCCCGCTGCTGCTGGCTGGGGTTGGCGCATTTCAGATGCGGGACGCCAACAAATAGAGCCCTATGCACCCTATCCTGGCGACGGTCACCCGATGGGCTATCTATTTGATCAGAGTGGACGTCGCGTTTTGGAGGAATTCCAAGTCGTTTTCATAGAATCAGGCTCAGGGCGTTTTGAATCTTCCAGTATTCCTTCGTGCGTTGTCGAAGCAGGCACTGCACTACTCATCTTCCCCGGAGAGTGGCATCGTTATCAACCTAGTGCAGCGACAGGTTGGCAAGAGTCTTGGGTTGGCTTTAAAGGAGCCGATGCTACGCGGGTCATGCACCAATTTTTTCATCCGCAAAAAGCAGTTTTAAAAACAGAGCGAAGCGACGAGTTGACCGAACTCTTTAATCGGCTGTTGCACTGGACAGATCAAGACTCCAGCGGTAGCGAACAAATAGCGTCGAGTCATATACTCTTACTTTTAGCTTTTTTGAAGGCCGAGCAAGAAGAAGTGCAAATGCCTGATCACTCGGACGCTTCCTTAGTGCGCCGCGCGAAAATCGTCATGTTGGGTCAACTAGACCAGAGGACGGATCTTGAAAATCTGGCTCGTGATTTAGGCTGTAGTTATTCTCGTTTCCGTTTCGCTTTTAAAGAGCAAACCGGACTCGCGCCACGCGAATTTGAGAACCGAATAAAACTAAATCGCTCAAGGGACTTACTACTCCACAATCGACTGAGCGTCACTGAAACAGCGGAAGCACTCGGCTACAGCTCAGTCTATTATTTTTCGCGGGCATTTAAGGGCGCTTTCGGACAATCGCCTAAAAAGTGGCTGAATAGTCTAAATTTCGAGCCTCTCACGAATACTGGTTGATCGCATACCTAGAACACCATGATGCCCCCTATGGTAGTGTCGAAACTACATATAACAAGCGCGGTCCCGTAGAAACGAAAGCCTAGCTTTCATACCAACGTTTAAGTAAAACTGGTAAAATCATCATACCCTTAAGAGGTGTTGTAGGACCGGCTTCTCACAGAGAGCCGGTGCCCATCTAGTTTCAAAACACACGCTTCCTTCGAGAAGCCCATCCTACACAGATCCAATGAATTTGGGATAATAGCTGATAAAGTCACGCTTTGGTATTATAGCTATTCTACTCAAACTTTGAGACGCATGGAAAACCATCTAAGCCGACAGTCGGGATTAACTACACTAGGCAGAGTCTTCATTTATTCCCGACTGATCGGTGAAAGAGCACTCATTTAAAGACGCATACGAAACGAACTTTTCGCATCAGCGTCTTGAGCAGACGAAAGAACCCTCGTCATAATGAGAAAATTCAAAAATCCCAATTATGGATTATGCGTCCGTCTGAAAACAAATTAATGTTTTGAATCGTCAAATCGTTTTCCTGAAAAGGCACGATCAATCGCAAGTGAACGAGCGTCTTACCCGGAGGCACCGACAAATCAATCGCGCTTGTCGTCACTCCCGAACCAAATTCGAAATTGATCTGATTTTCAGGACTAAAGCGGTCTTGATCACGATATCTTATTTGAATCTGCCCCACTCCAGGCTTTTCGGCATTTAATTGTACGCGACAGAGCGCATTAAGACCAAACTCAAGCTCGTTAACTGTTAAAAAATGCAATGGAGCATTCGGATCAAAATTTTTCAATTTGATGCCGTCCGCGACCGAGTCGATTACAGCGTGCCGCGCTTCCCACTCAAGATCATTACTAGCTATTTCTTGAGTCCCTTCACTAACCCCAAAATAATGCGCATACCATGCTTTTTCTTGATCATTCAGACGGCCTGAGTGTCCCTCAAACGGACGGTCCAAAGTGGCATCCCATTCCATCCATTGTGCACGTAAAGACTCTAAACGTTTTGGATATACCTCAGCTAGGTTGTTTTGCTCAGTATAGTCATCAACAATGTTGAAAAGAAACTCGAACTTGCCCGCGCGCAAATACTTCCAATCTCCGAGGCGTATGGCTGCTTGATTCCAGAAGCGCCAAAAAATCGGACGATTGGCCGCGCGTTCCGGATGTGCCATCAGTTCGATGAGATTTTCTCCCGGTAAAATATCGTCTTTGGGAAGTCCCGCTAGATCGATAACGGTCGCCGCAACATCCAGTGAGGTCACTGGCATATACTGAACTTGCCCTGCGGGAATCTGTTCGGGCCAGGAGAGAAGGTAAGGCACACGAACACCTCCTTCTGAAAGCATACCCTTCTCGCCGTTGAGCGGAGTATTCAATGAACCATCCCAAGCACCTCCTTTAAACGTAAGTGGAATATCTTCCATATCAATTTTAAGTGGCGCTCCATTATCTCCGATAAAAAAGATCACCGTATTATCCAACTCACCATATTTGCGCAACTGCTCGCGAATACGTCCAACGCCTTCGTCAACGGCGGAAATCATCGCGAGTGCATAACGCCGGCGCTCGGCCATTTCACCGGGGAATCGACTGAGATACTTCTCTGTCGATTCAAGCGGAACGTGTGGCGCAAAGTAGGCTAAATAGAGAAAGAAAGGTGATTCGTGATTTCTATCGATGAATGCCATCGCAGCATCCGTTTGAATATCAAGGCGGTCGCGTGGTTCAGTGACCAACCTTTCTCCTGATGGAGTCAGTGACTCTCCTTCGAGATTGTAGTTTGCCCAATAGTTATAAATCGGCCCATCGAAAAAGTCATCGAACCCTTGGTTTCCCGGTTTGAAGGGTAAAATACTCTCAAAAGGAATTCTACGTTCGTTCATGGGTGGCAGTGATTGTCCCTTGTAGATATTGTCAGCCAACCATTCGTCTGAAGCAGGATTAGGGGTCAAATGCCACTTACCAACCATGCCAGTGCGATAGCCTACTTCTTTCAAACGCTCCGGGATGGTCACTATCTCGACCGGCATCGGTGAGTAGCGATTGTCGTCGAGTCCAAAAGTCTGTTGATAGCGACCAGACAATATGCCTGCTCTAGATGGAATGCACTGAGGCGCGGTGATGTATCCCGACGTGAACAGAACACCCGAACTCGCCATTGCATCCAAATGGGGTGTTTTAACATCATCAACCACATTGTGAGCACCGAGGTCGGCCCATCCGTGGTCGTCAGTAAAGATTACAATCACATTTGGTTTTTCAGAAGCCCACGTGCAACTAGCCGAAACAAGCACAAGCAGAAAGCTGTATCTACTAAAAATACTCATCATAGATTGTATAGAAGTTTATCTTGAAATTGGGTAGCGGCGTTCCGGTCCAAAGTCTCGGTGACTCAAAAGTCTAAATGGAGGGTTGAGTGAATTTGGATCTGGATTTGCAACAAGATAACCTACAAAGACTATGCGCATACCTTCCCTTAAAGGATAGCGATTCGAAAAAATCTTTGTGCCTTCTCCCTCATTGCGAACGCCTAGGAAAAAATTGAAATAGCTGCGTTCGGTTAAAGTGAATTCTCGTATTATCTCACTTTGTGGTCCGACCGAGGAACTTGATTCACCGATCCTAGTCAGCAGGGGCACTGTCGTGAAGTTAACAAAGCGAACACTACTTGCGCTTTGAGCGTCCAGGCTCATGTCGACCGCCTTTGCCGCGTAACCAGAACCAACCTGTGTCAAAATAATCAACGAGTCTCGTGAACGGCTTTCGTACTCGATTTCAACAACCGGAATAAAATCAGGTTTGCCATCCGCATCCAGAACGCGCCTATAAAATCTTAGCGGGCTGGGTCCACCATAGTAATGAGTTTGGCTAAACGCCTCCATTACTAGCTGTAACTCTTTATAATCACCATCATGGCGCACAAACAAGGGTTCCTTAATAGTAGTTGGCGAAAATAGTTTAAATCCATAGTCATCGATATCCATCATAAACGGAAAATTACTAGACTCCCAATCCTCTAGATCGGCTGGCGCCATCAAATCTTGGGCGAGTGCAACATTCCAGGAAAAGAAAAGGAAAAACAAAATTGTAATTAGTTTCATACGCTTAAATTTCATCTGCTTCTACACGCTTAATAGAAAGTATTTTGAAAGATCGACCAAATTTACCCTCTGGCTTTACAAGTGAGTCGCCGCTGGCGACAGGCTCGGACACCCTTTGAACAAGTGCCTCCAATCTTACGACTGCAGGAGAACCATTTCCGCCCAGAGATTCGACTTCTCCATAAGAGCGAATCGTGAAAGTATCGCCTCGCACGGTAATCAATGGAGCAAGCGCCGAGAAAAGATCACCTTGCGTCAGAAATCCAGGAGCTCCGAATATGCGAGAGCCTGCCTCGCCATTTGGCATGCCTATTTCGTGTTCTTGGTTTCTATCGTTAGTGATAGTCAGCCCCCCTGAAAAAGGCAATTCGACATTATTTAGATACGCGTTGCTGTTAATCAAGTTTTGGGTGGTGGAGACAGCATCAATGGCAGCCTGAAGCCCTCCCTTAAGTCCCAGATTATCAATGTCCGGATCGCCGCTGTCAGGAATTAGACGACGGTTGACGAAATCAGCGACTGAGAGAAAAGGCCCACGACGTTTGACCTGTTCGACGATGGCAACTGCCAGCGCATCGATCTCGGCTACAGAAAGCGAACGAAGCGCAGACCACGTTTCAGGGCCGGAGAAATCACCAGGATTTTCAGCGAGTAAGGGATAAACACGACTTGATAGAGCAGCGCGATTATTCGCATGACTTTCGAGTCCGTCGGCTGCTGTCACCTTCTCTCCTAGGAGTGAAGCTAAAAGCAGCCGCCAAGCATTTACTGAAGTAGAATTCACATTGAAGCCACCTTCAATAGCAATATGGGCAGCCGCCTCTTTAAATGCTTGTTCAGAATTTCTGAGCTCAGCGTCCGTGGGAAAACCTTTTTTGTTAGCGACTACTCGATTCCTTGAATTGGGAAGTACCAGTTTACCGTCAATTGATATCGATTCAGTCTGAGGAACAGTTGATAAGAAGAATCGATCCACAAGCGATTCGTTTAAAACATGCGATAAATCATAATAATCGATACTGCCATGTGCCTCAGCTCGGGCTTCACGTCTTACATGAGTATGTGCATTGCTATTGCCAAAGGAATATGAGGACTGAAAAGATGTCTGGGCAAAATTGACATTTTTTAGAAAGCCGAGGGAAGGCAAGCCGGTTTGCTCGCGAGGATAATCATACAAAGGATAAACGGTACTGTGCGGTGTGCTACCATTAATACTATACATACCATAACCTCCAAGCACCCCATGATCAATCGTCCCGCCATAGGGACTAAAATCATAGATTTCAGATGGAAAACCCGTGCCATCAAACCAATTTATATCTGGAATAGCATCTCGATAGAGTCCACCTGCATTGTTAACGAGTGGGTCATCAATTACATATTCAGGAGAAGCGACTGCGAAGCGCGACAAGATTCTCGATTGTCCACCACCGCCACCGCCTGTGTGCATCATAAAATAGCCAGTGCCCCATGCTGGTTCAGGCAAACTAAGACCTGAAACACTATCACCGATGCCCTTAAACCTGTGCAATCGTTCGTTCGGGTTTCTTTGACTGCTCCAACCTTCTGTATTGATGTGTTCCCAATCGAGCGTCGCTTCGTTAGAACCATTAGTAAAATCAAGAAATTGCAAGAGCTCTGGTCCCGAATTACTTAACAACCAGAGCTTTGTGCTCAAGCTTGGCTCTCTAGGCGGGCTAGCATTAGTGTCGCGAAAATGAAAGGATGCAAATAATTCGTCACTTGAGTTAGTTAATGGGTTTGCTGGTGTAGGAGCTGTAATTGTAGATGGATCCGGCAAGAGCACTCTACGACTAGTAATGTAGAAGAACCCTTCATCTGAATTGTTTTCATTGATTAATAAATTATGACTTTGCAGCGATACAGTTCTCAGATCTTCAACAGACGTATTAACGTATTCACTATTAGGGTGCTTGATGTCTGCAGTGAATAAGAGCGTCTCGCCTGGAGCAAAGCCCTGACTGTCGATCACGAAGGTGAGATATTCAAACCCATCGCTTTCACGTACTAAATAGTCATTAGCAAAGTTCAAATGCCCGAAGCCAGCTGGTTGGATGTTTCCACGATAATTAAATCCTTGAGTTAAATTTCTAGCCGCAAATACCCCGCTCCCATTGTATTGGACATTGAGCGTCGTTTGGGCTCGAACCTGAATGGCATAACTTCCAGGCGCAATCGGAACGTTATGTGGATTCCACAATACAAATTTAGGATAGATTAAAAAAGCGAGATTGATCCCATTTTGCGTCCCTTGCGTGGCAGGCACAAACGATGGTGTAAAATACAATGCAGTTCGCATAATAACCGGATGCAGACCGCTCTGATCGGGGAGCTGCGGGCGTGGTTCTGAAACCTGTCCGGATTCAAGACCGTTCATCTGCATACCAGTTTCATACCAGGACTTGATTAAGCCGAATTCGGGAACTTGCAGTCGATTGTAATTTTCAGAGCTTGCGAAACTCTGCAAGGGACCAACATAGGCGCTCTGCGATGGGTCATAATTTCCATCGTTTGATTCGCCCCTTACGATAAAGTCCGAGTCCTCAAGAGGACTGCTGTTGGTTTCCAAATAGACGGTTAGGTCTTCTTTCAAGCGTCCTTGGGTCACATCGACCGGTAGGCTAAAGGAGTTAGTCGTATAATCATTACTATGAACCTCCAACCAGTCGCTCCAAGCTGGATCCACTAGTTTTAAAGCGCTGGAGTCAGTAACTCGTTGTAATTTTGACTTTAAAGCAGCATCTGCGGCGTCAAACGAACTAAGTTCGTCGATAATTGAGGGATTGGACCGATAGGGTAAAAAAAGCGACAAGTTTTCATCGAAAGTGCCACCATTAGGTGCGGTGTCGGGCTTCGTAACGTTAATACGGTGCTTCACACTTTCATCACTGATCCACCAAGCAAATTTACCTTTCGAATTCCTACCATCCAATTCGACTGCAACCTTCCCAACATCGACTGACACCACATCGCCGTCGTTAGCCGTAAACCTCGCTAGCGAAACAACATTCTGTTCGCCCCCGTTTATAGTGATGGGTGTATCGTTGATCACGTTGCCACCTAAGAATTCACTGCTCGTAGAAGCCAGCCAGTCAACGCGATCAGCAGCACCCACGTTTGTTGCCCAATTCCTCAAAGATTCGAGTGGTTGAGTTTCAGATCCTTCCTCTACCGATTTAAACACTCCTATTAGAAATGGATTAGCAACTCCAGATGCATCAAGTGACTCCGGTGATGTATCAAAGATCTCAGCATTTGCGGTCACTCGCTGGTCTGGACCCGCTGTCCTCTGCAATTCACCGAGAGCTACATAAACACCTAAAAGTGCATTCTGCTCGGCTAAGAGCTTATCGTTTGCAGTGCTCGCCGCAGTCGATTCTACCTGTATCAAAGTCGTGATCGACAAGAGCAGAAGCAAAACAAATGACATCAAGGACAGCGCTATAACGAGCGCAAATCCTGTTTTTTTAGAGGTTGTGGTAGATAGTTTAATCACAAATCGGGGTAAGTAGAAATGCGCTAAATGCTAAATTAAGCATTCGCCTTTTTAGTGCATGAATCAAAACTATAAGAATAGATTCTTCTAAAGCAAGGAAAAGGCATAAAAAAGATTTCTTAATTTACATGCCTTGAATCCTAATCTGGGTCAATTCCCAGAAAAGACCGAACCGACTGCTGTTAGCCTAGGCGCTAAAAAAGGAAGCGCATCAGACATTTTACCTGATACGGCAAAACTCTGGGTCTATTTTATGTGACAGAAAAGACCCTGCAGTGAATGGCAAAATCAACTCGCAAAAGTTAATTAATTGCGGGCACTGCGGCGGTCGTATCTTTATCCACGAATCTAGCAAAATATTTTGAAGAGATCGGCTCTGAACCTGAGTCATCCGACTCCAAACGTTTTATAATAATATCGACGGCTGCCTTCGCTAATAGATCCAGGTTTTGTTCAATCGTGCTGAGTCGCCTGTGTAAAAAATCACCCAGTGGAATATTATCCACTCCGACCACAGATAAGTCTTCAGGAATACGAATCCCACGTTCGTAGGCGGCCCGCATGGCACCGATTGCAGACAGATCGTTAATAGCGATCAGAGCGGTCGGATGATCACCTTTGTTCGCATCCAAAAATTCGCCGAAACGATCACGTGCACTGGCTAAATCAGAGGTGCACTCAATAAATCCAACTTGCTCACGCGGAATTCCTTTACCTTCCAGGAATTCATAAAACAACCTTGGCCTATCGCCAGCTTTTTGACCTTTAGCCACTGCGCAGAGGAAAGCAAATTTCTTGTGTCCCAAACCAACCAAGTGGTCGACAGCCTTATTCATTCCATCCGTGAAATGCATTTCGACCGCGTCAAAGGGAAAGGTTTTCCCCTCCGGCGACGGTCCAGTCAGGCCGACGACCTTCTTACTGGAGCGCTTGGCCTTTTCTAAAAAGTCTATATGCCGCTGTAAATCACTCACGAAATACGCAACCGCATCAATTTGCCGATCCAAAATCGACTCGAGGCAGTGGGCTTCATGATCAAAATCGTTTCGAGTGTGCTCAATCACGAGATCGTAGCCGCGCTCCTTCAGGTGCCACTCCATGAAATCAGCAAAGGAAGTATAAAATGGGTTGTGGAAATCGCCAATAATTAGACCGACTGTCTTAAAAGAGCCCAAACGCAATCCAAGTGCGGCTCGGCTTGGCTTGTATCCGAGTTCTTCAGCGGCTTTGAAAACCCTTGCCGCAGTCTCCTTGGAGGCCCAGGAATTCGAGCGACGGTTCAATATAGTCGATGCGGTATTTGTCGCCACACCTGCTTTGGCTGCAACATCTTTTAATCGGGCTCTCATAAGTTTTGGTTCTGTGTGAAATATATCTTAATTAGGCTCAGATGGAGGACGTTCCATTAAAAACCAAACTCAAACATAAAATGTGAGCAGTATAAGAATCGAACTAATATTTGTATTTTTAATTTTTAAAATATTATATCAGCACTATCACAAGCGTAAACAAAAGAGTACTGACTTGACTACAGATATAAGAATACTTTCTTATGCCAAAGAATAAACTCTGTTAGATTCGGATTAGTGAGACGCTCAAAACCCCATCGCAAGCATTCCTGCCGTAAATACACCTGGAGTTAACTCTAGTATCCATAAGCCTTGTTTCATAGCATTTATTGGTGGTTACAAAACCTTATCCAGTTCAAACACCCCCTGCAAAGTTTGCCTTTCTCTCCCCTTAAACGAAATAATCTATGAGCACTGCCCCCATCCCTCACGTCCCAGGAAAGAAACAAGTGCCCTTACGCACCAAAGTGATCTGGGGCTTCGGCGGTCTAGCCGACAACTTCATGTTCAACACTCTGACCGCGCTGGGGACGCTGGTTTATGTGCAGCACTTTGGCCTCAGCCCGGCTCTGGCAGGACTCGCGCTAGCTCTACCTCGGTTAATCGACGCATTCACAGACCCATGGATCGGTAATTTATCCGACAATTCTAAGTCACGATTTGGACGACGACGTCCACTCATGTTTATCGGGGTCATTGCATGCGCCATCCTCTTGCCCCTTCTATGGACGCCTATCGGCTTGGAGAGTGCGCAGAATCCTTGGTATAGTAACCTCCCCTTCTTTTACATCGTCACAATCGGAAGCCTACTTGCAGTTGCTTATACCCTCTTCGTAGTCCCATACACTGCTTTGGGCTTTGAGCTGACCCCAAATTATGATGAACGCACTCGGGTCATCGTTTGGCGTATGTACATTGGCCTTATCGGCTCGGTGTCTGCCGGTTGGCTTTTTCGTTTGGCCGCGGCAGACCATTTCCCAAATCTTGGAAATGGAGCTTTCTGGGTCACTGTTGGTGTCGCCATAATCGTTCTAATATCAGGTCTTATTCCGACCCTCGGCTGCAAGGAAGATCTGGCGATCACGGAACAAGAGCCTATTAAGCTCTTCCCTGCCATCAAGTATACGATGACGAACAAGCCCTTCGTTATTCTTTTCATCGCGTATGTCACAATCATCGTCGCCCTGTTTTCTGCTCAAAGTATCGCCCCGCTCCTCATCTTACACTACGTGTATAACGGTAGCGAAAAAGCTATCGGCGATTTCACTGGTTGGTTCACTACTCTCGCCGTCGCCCTGTCCTACGGCAGTATGTTCTTTATCGGCTATCTATCGACGCGCTTCAACAAACGCTCAGCGATGATGACCGGATTATGTTTCGTCTTACTCGGCACCATACTGAACTTTTTTGCAATCGATCCGCGCTGGCCATGGGCTATGTATGTAGTCGGCGGTATCACCTTTATTGGAATGCAAGGCTGCTGGTTGATGATCGACTCCATGGTAGCCGATGTTTGTGATGATGATGAGCTCGAAACCGGACGCCGCCGCGAAGGCATGTTCAGCTCGGTTAAAGGTTTTGCCTTGAAAGCAGCGCAGGGGATCACTTTTGGTCTCGGCGGCTACATGGCGACTGCTGCGGGTTATGACCCACAAGTCGTCGATACTACAGGGCTCGACGATGCCACCGCGGTGAAGATGAAAGCGCTCCTGATTGGCTTTCAATCACTCGGACTCGTCCTCGCTATCTTTCTAATGTGGTTCTACCCTATCAGCCGTAAACGCGCTGAAGAAACCCAGCGACTGCTGGAAGAAAAAGCTTCATCAAGTTCACAGTAACCACAGTGGTCTCCCCATTTCCGTAATGAATCGGAGCGATCTCAAAGCATTCAGGAAGAGAGGAGCTAAACTCGAAACCAGTCCCAACCCTATGATAACCAAATACCTCCTGAGCCTTTGCGTTTTGGCGCTTGGTTTGTGTAGCCCAATACAGAGTCAGCCGAACATTATCCTGATAATGGTTGATGATATGGGTTTCAGCGACCTCGGGAGCTACGGTGGAGAAATCGAGACACCGAACTTGGATAGCCTCGCCGCAAGTGGGCTGCGATTCAAAAACTTCCGTGTGACTCCAATGTGTGTGACTTCACGAATCTCGCTTCTCTCAGGGATGGATCACCACCGGGCGGGGCGCAACAACATGCCGCAAGGTTTGAGCTTCGCATACTTACTCCGTGACGCGGGCTACCAAACACACTGGGTCGGGAAAAATCACGGTTTAGAGAAGTTGCAAATCGGCAACTCGGCTGCTGACTTCGGCTTCGACAATTTCTACGGCCTGGTTGGTGGCGAAACAAACAACTTCCAAGGCGATGCGCGATGGGAAGAAAATAACCAGTCTCTCAATTATCCCGCCAATGTTCCCAGTGGTTTTTACTCCACTACGAATATAACTGACAAAGCGATTGAGTACATCGATCAAGCCCTGGCAGCAGGCGATCCATTCTTCTCTTTTGTGGCCTACAATGCCCCGCACGGCCCCTTGCAGGCACCTAAGGCAGACATCGATAAATATCTGAATGCCAACACCTATGCAGTCGGCTGGGATGTGCTGCGTGAGGCTCGTTATAACAAACAATTGGCACTCGGTCTGATTGACAGCCGCTACCGATTGCCAGAAAAGGGAAACGAAATTCCACCGTGGGACGACCTTCCACAAACCGGCGCAAATCCGTGGGAGCTAAATAAGGACTTTGAAGAACTGACCATGGCTACCTATGCCGCGATGGTGGATCAAATAGACCAAAACGTGGGTCGACTCGTTGCGCACTTGCAAGACCCAAACGGTGACCTGAATACAGACGACTCCGTCATGGACGATACGCTGATCCTCTTCTTTGCAGACAACGGCGGCGTCTATGCGGGCGCGTTCTATAATCACCAGACCGAGCCATGGAAGTTCGATGACAGCGGAGTCAATACCGGGTTCGGTTGGGGTATGCTAATGAACACTCCTTTCCGCTACTACAAGCACTCTAGCCATGAGGGAGGCATTCGCAGCCCACTCATCGCACATTGGCCAAACGGAATCAAGCCAGGCCTCCAGAATTCTATACTCAGTCAAGCGCTCAACATTTGGGACATCTACCCGACCCTAATAGAAATCGCCGGCACCGCAGCCTACCCCGCAAGCTATGACCCGGACAATAATCCCCTGACTGCAAACAGCCTGACGCCGAAATCCCTGCAAGGCGAAAGCTTTGCGCCAATCTTCAACGACCCAAGCTATCAACTGAGTTCGGATACCTTTATCCCGACCTTCATACGCTCGAACGGCTTCTATGAGAATGCCTGGAAAATTGTCCACTACGCCGACGGCCCTTGGGAACTCTACGACCTAAGCGAAGATCCGACCGAAATCTTCGATCTAAGCAATGTTTTCCCGGAAAAACGTCAGGAATTAATCGACAAATGGGACCTATTCCGTGCCAGTTCACCACTGCCCGCATCCGGCTGGAATACCCCAGCGCAAGCGAATCATAGAAACTGGGGTTTTGACGAAATCCACCCTGGTATGCTCAGCACAAACCCGGAATACATGGCAGCAGGCGTGCCGATCAATACGGATCTTAACTTTACCATCGATGGCACAGTTGATTTTAACGACACATCGGATAGATACATTCGCCTACAGCGCTACGGCAGTAGTGACATTCTCTGGCAGGCGGATCCTGATCAAACCCACCCATCGCAAGGCAGCAGCACCATAACCTTTACAGATCTCCCGGAGTTGGAACCCGGCTCACATTATTACATCACCTGGGATAGCGGCTGGTTCAAATACGATGGTCAAAACATCGCGAGAGTGTATGAAGCACCCTTCGCCTATCGCTTTAAAACAGCATCAACCTACGAACAAACAGTGATCAAAAATAGCCGTGCAACACCTGGCAGCTCGGCCTTGTTCAGTGATGATATCAACGGCGACTCCATTCCTGAATTAGCTAATTATCTTCTCGCTACGGATACAGACAACGACGAAACGATCTTCGAAGTTATCTTCGATGAAACGACCGCACCAACTACACCCATACTGCGTTTTCAAAGTCCGACCAACCCGGGCAGTGCACGGTTGCATATTGAGCATAGCGATGATCTGGCCGGCGGCTTCACCCCAATCTTTGAAATCGATGGCAACACCACTAGCATTCAAAACAATTCTGTATTCAGCCTAGGGCAGTATGCCTACGGTGCGACCACCACCTATACAGTCCGCCTTGACACGGATGAAGTCGACCCGAGCCAGAACTTCTTCCGAGCCCGGGCCACTCCAAACAGCGGCGAAGTGCCCCTGGCAGCTTGGGCTTTTCAAAAAAACTCGCTCGACCCGATTCAATTGTCCCCGCTCGTCAGTGCATCCAGCGCCACCACCATGGGAAACAACAGCGGGTTGATTAACAGTCTAAACTCGCTCACTTTGCCTCACCCGCTCTTTGCATGGAGCGGCTCGCATCTACCGGAAAATGCCATCGGTGTGCAAATGCAAACTGCGGTCACGGCACGCACGCCCGTTGAGATCACTAAGATCATCTACACTGGCTACACGTGGTCGACACGGAGTCAGGGAAATGCCGCGACCACGGTGAGTGCTGACATTGTCGCCTTTCTCAACGGAGCACTGGATCCAACGATTCCAGTTCGGGCAGCCAGAGCCGACATCAGCCGTGTCGATGGTGAAGACTACCTGAAGACATTCAGAATTACCTACAATCTAGACAGCCGGATCCTGAATATCGGTGATCAATGGGAACTGCGCGCACGCCTGAATGACGAAAACACCAGCAACTATTCCATCAACCAGGAAGGCTTCGGTATTTCGAGTGTAGTTGTCTATGGGGTTGCTCAATGAAACAAATCCACATGAAAAACGTCCAACGATTCTACAAATATATAATACTGTTTATAACCGGCACTTGCTTCTGCATAGCTGCTGTCGAAAAACCGCTCAATATACTCGTGCTGTATGCCGACGATTGGCGTTACGACACGCTCGGCATCGACGGCCATGCAGTTGTTCAAACGCCCAATTTGAATCGGCTCGCAGAGACCGGCATCCGTTTCAGCCATAAATATGTAACCACCGCAATTTGTGGAGTAAGCCGCGCATCACTCTACACCGGGCAGTGGATGGCGCGACACGGCAATCGGGGTTTTGATGCCTTCAAAACACCATGGGCACAAACCTACCCCGGACTGCTCCGTGACAACGGTTATTATGTCGGCCACGTCGGTAAATGGCATAATGGAAAGTTCCCTGCTGAGCGCTTTGACTTCGGACGCGCCTATTCCGGCACTCATTGGATGAAGCAAGGCGACGGCACAAAGATCCACGTCACCCAAAGAAACGAAAACGACGCGATGGAATTCCTCCGCACACGCCCCGAGGATCAGCCATTTTCCCTGACAGTCGCCTTTTTTGCTCCGCATGCGGAAGACCAGCACCCAAAACAATTTTTGCCGCAGTTGGAAAGCTTAGAGCTCTACAAGGACGTTGAAATCCCCGTACCGAGCAATGCGACTGACGCTTCCTTCAATCGTCTCCCACCCTTTCTAACCACCGAGACAAATGAAGGTCGTATCCGGTGGCATTGGCGATTCGATACACCCGATAAGTATCAAACCATGATGAAAAACTACTATCGCCTCATAACCGAAATTGATGCGACCTGTGGCCGGATTTTGCAAGAACTCGAAGCGCAGGGCATTTTGGAAAACACCTTGGTTATCTTTACCACAGACAACGGCTACTACCATGCCGAGCATGGTCTGGCCGACAAATGGTACCCTCACGAGGAGAGCATCCGTGTGCCACTAATCATTAATGATCCCCGCATGCCCAAAGGGAAAGCAGGTAAACTCGATAACCATATGGTATTGAACGTTGATCTGGCACCGACCATTCTAAATGCAGCTGAAATCCCGCCGCCGTTGAGTATGCAAGGCGAAGACCTCGGACCACTCTACCTTGGAGGACCTACTCCAGAGTGGCGCACGGACTTCTTTTACGAGCACCCGATCATCTCTAATATCGAGCGCATTCCTTCGTCCGAAGCACTCGTCACCAAAGATTGGAAATATTTTTACTGGCCCGACTTTGAATTCGAACAACTCTTCGACTTACGTAACGATCCTCAAGAAGAGAACGACCTCGCAAAAAATCCGGAGCACCAAGCGCAGCTTCAGCAAATGAAAGAGCGTTTCCTCACACTCAAGGCAGACGCCCGGTGAAGAAATCACTTTCCAAAATCTTACTCGTTTGCGCTATTTCGGCGACGAACGCTCTAGCCCGAGTTCCGCAGTTAACGGTGCTGTTTTGTTATAAATCAATGACTTGCGTGCAAAATCAGCGATTTTTCTCCACTACATTTTGCACTAGTTTAGTTCCTTTGGGCAGATGCAGGCCTAGGTGTGCGAGCAAAAGAGCAACATCTTCGTCGGGTTTAGCAACGGTGCGCAGGCGTAGGTCAATGGTGCGTTCTCCGCGTTTGACGGGGACGACGACGTCCATGGAGTGTATGGTAGCGACGGCTTCAACGAGCTTGGCAGCACGTGAGCCAAGGCCTTTTCCCGCCATCCACATTTCCAGCGAACGCCACATGGCAAGGCTGAGGAAACAGATCAGCAGATGGGCTTCGACGCGTTCGGTTTTTTGGTGGAAGACCGGCCTCAGACCGATATCGGACTTGGCGCTGCGGAAGGCGGCTTCGGCCTGTGTGAGCTGGATATACCAGCGCCAGATCTTAGCCGGATCGGTTTCGGTGCAGTTAGTGCGCAGCAGGTAAGCTCCTTTTACGAGGAGCGGATGCCCTTGTTCGGGCAGTGGGCAAAATAGCCGCAATCCGCAGGCACGCTGCTCTGCGTCACGGATAAGTTCGGCTTCAACCCATTTGGCTGCTGCGGGATACTTTCCTTGCCAGCGGCCGATACGACGCTCGGCTTTCCCGGCATCCGCCTGTGGACGCCGCCTGAGCGCACGGTCGATTTTGATCAACTCCTCGCTCAGACGGTCCATCTGCCGTTCGAGCATGGCCCGCTCTTTGGCCGCACGGGCGTTGCTGCGGCATAATACAAAGCGTTCACTGCCGTCACCGTCCGGGTGCTCGACTAACCGGGCTTCGACGCCGTTTTGCACGTCGGTCCAGTTGTCCTGTTCAGCCAACTGCGCTTCGAAGGTCCGCAGTTGTGACTTCGGGGTGCCCACGATGTAGCGAGCCTGACGCTCGCGTAAAAAGGCGATATTCTTCTCGCTGACCATGCCCCGGTCCATCACCCAGATCCGTTCGGCCTGCCCAAACCGGTTCTCCATCTTCGAGACGATCTCTTCGACGGTAGTCACATCCGTACGATTACCGGAAAACACTTCGTAATTAAGGGGTAATCCCTCCGGTGTGCAGACCAGCCCGATGCAGACCTGTTTGCAGTCCCCACGCGAGTCACGGCTGTAGCCACGAGCGGCCTTTTCGTTACGCAGGGCCTGACCCTCAAAGTAGGTGCTCGTCACATCGTAAAGCAGGAACTCGAAACGCACGCCGAACCAATCCCGGTAACGCTGCATCAGGTGTTCGCACAGCCGGTCCTTCTGCGCGCCTACTTTGTCCAGGGCGCGGTACAAGCGGTCGTCATTGACCGACCCGACCGGAATCCCACACAGATCCTCCAGCGCCGTGCGCGCATACCAGTTCTCCGCAATGCCCAGCTCCGAAGCCTGGCCGCAGAACTTGCCAACGGTCAAAACCGCCGCCACATCAGCCCAGGCAATCTCCTCGCGCCCCGGCTCGATCAGTCCACTGAGCAACTCGTGTAAACCCAGCCGTCGCCACAGGGCCAAGGCCAGAAAAACGCTTCCAAACTCCCGGGCCCGCTCGATGCGCAAGGCCGACAAATCTGCCAGCTCCCAACCCGGTCGCTCGCCGTCTGTCCCGAGTGTCTGTCCTAATCTTTGCTGCTTACCCCGAGGTCGCTGGCCGTCCAATAGGGCTTCCAGATCATCCCAGCCCGCTTCAATGTCCTCATCACTGAGCTTGCCCAAAGAAGCCACCACGCGCTGGCGTGGACCACGCTCGGTGCGCACTGTCTCACACAAGGTCCAATACTCATAGACCTCTCCAGAAAAACGCTTGCGGTTCTTGCGAAGAAACATGCGTGCATTATCGCACGCCATGTTACGAAAAACAATAGGCTCTTCTCCACTACATGCCCGTTTTGAAGACCGCCCTCAGTAAATATGCACCTTCACAGGTAATGACATCCCAAAACTAGCTGTTTTTTGTTCTCAACTGCGGAACTCGGGTTAAACTACGTGCTTGCTCCTGCTCCTCGGTCGGCACGCGAACCACACACAAGGCTCGATCA
>Ga0307933_1000964_pt1 | contig 24805 bp, 22 predicted proteins | sample OrgLakmetageno88_FD_201811 | JGI IMG/M metagenome (GOLD analysis project Ga0307933, IMG submission 201811) | Saline water microbial communities from Organic Lake, Antarctica - #88 | ecosystem: Environmental > Aquatic > Non-marine Saline and Alkaline > Saline | place: Antarctica: Organic Lake... | reverse complement strand
TCAAGAGCACCGCAGTGCCTTCGGAGCGAAGCGCAAACGAGCAGGCACCGCCCTACCAGCTGGATCATGGGGGCAACTGCACGCGTTGCGCAACTTGAAGCGACGTGTGTATTCGTAGCTAAGGTGGGGTGAACGAGATTGTAAATACTTTCTCTGAAGTGTGCTTCGTCCCACGTTTGTTTTAACACTTTGACCAGGCTGGAAGGGACTCCTTCGCCGGATGATTTTAGCTTTTTGAATTGATATTGAACACTACTCTCGGGCAGATCGCAGACATTCATAAAAACCATGATGAAGCTGGGCACGATCCTTCGGAATCTGTCGCTTTCTTCCAAGTCGAGCCCAGAAGGCATTTTCTCCAAGTGCCTTGGTGCCTTCGTAAAAAAGGCATCGCAGACGCCGAAGCAATAGCTTTCGAGTATGAACGACGCCTGCTTTCGACTTTCGCGAGCTATTTGATGCGAAGGTCGATGACTTGGCCTTTGCCGACTCCATCTTCAAAGAGACTTTCAGATAGATGAGCGATGTAGGTGGTTGCCATGTTTCAAGAAATCGCAGCGAAGTCGCCAGCCAATTAATGCTGGAATTACGGAATGATTTTCTGGCTTAAATTCCCTAAGGGTGCCTGAGGCCGCCGCGAGCGACGACGCCAGATTTAAATCGTGCAGCCACCTGAGCCTGTGCTTGCTTTGAGCTGGTAACGGCCCTCTTTGAAGTCGGCAAAATAGCAACTGATGCGCGGATGCTCGACTGGCTGGCCGCTAGCGTCTTCTGCGAGGTTGGATTGGGCTACATAGGTGCTGAGGCCACCGCTATTGTGCACTAATATATGATACCACGGCTGTTCGCGGGCAGGTTGGGTCTTGTTGGTCTGATACCAAGTATTGCCCGCCATGCAGCATGCATCCACCGCGACGACGACGCCGCGATAGCCGTAGAGCTGGTGGGTCACAACTACGCCGAGGTTGTAATAAATACTTGGGGTTGCCCCTCCTTCAAAATTTGTAAGTCCTATTAACACTAATCATTAGTTTAATCAGCTCGGCAAATTCTTCAAGCCTCGGACTGAAAAGCTTCCAAAATTTCTGCGACAGGTCGAATCGCCTCGGGTGGGAATAGGCTATTTATGCGGTGGATTACTTGCTGGATGACACCATCGGGGCAAGATGCGCCGCCAGTCAGCAGGATGCGTGGCTTATTGACAGCGGTTTTTAAAAAGGGACGCTCTTCCTCTACTGTTGCGGGTGCGGCACCGGTGAGATTGTAGGGGAAAATGTAGTGCCGGACTGATTCTAACGAGAGAATGTTGGCCTCTGACTGGATGTAATGCGCCGCCTCCCCGAAGCGCTCTTCGCATACGCGGTAGAGCTGGAAGGTGTTGGAGCTATTTTTGCCCCCGACGACTAGCGCAACATCGATAGGTTGCTCGACGGCTTTTTGCAGCGCGTCTTGGTTGACTTGGGTAGCATAGCAGAGCGTATCGCCTTTGCCCTTCGACCAGAGGTGATTGGCGACTTCTGACTCGCCGAACTTTGCGGCAATGACGTTGCGCAGGTAGTCGATAATCGAAAGGGTCTCGTTGCGTAGCAGTGTGGTTTGGTTGACTACGGCGATTTTTTCCAGATCACACAGTGGGTCAAAATCGTCGGAATAGAGTCCAGCAAACGAGGCTTCGAAGAGATCGGTTTTTTTGGAGGCATCGGCTTGGATCACTTCGGCCAGGCGACGGGCATGCTCCATATTACGAATCATAAGTGCGGGACCATGGCTGGAGCTGTTAGAGAAGGTGGCCTTGGTCTCTTCGTGCTCGGACTTGCCGTGGATCAGCACGGTATAACCTTCTTGCGCGTAGCGTCGAGCGGCCTTCCAGACTTTTTCCACCAACATGCACGTGGCGTCGTTTTCGCGGATCGACAGGCCGCGGCGGATCAGGCGCGCCTTGTCTTCGTTGGTCGCCCCGAAGGCTGGGATAATCACGATATCTTCTTCGGTAAGCTGGTTCCAGAGCGCTCCGGAATCATCTTTACTGTTCGCGATGCTGCCATCTGCTCGTAAGGGTAACCCCTTGTCCGTCTGCAAATAACGCAGCCCTCGCGCCAGCAGATCCTTGTTTACAAAAGGATTATGGATCAGCTCGCTAAGCATGAAAACGCGGCGATAGGGGTGCAGAGCTACGGTTTCGTAGGCGCGCTCGATTGCGTTTTGCACGCCAAGGCAGAAGCCGAAATGGCTGGGAATGACGTAGCTGACTGCGCCGAAATCAAGCACGGCCGGATCCCCAGAGGTTTTTTCTTTGGTGCGCCTTACCTCTTTGATCACTTGGCAGAGCGCACTTTGGTAGAGCGTCTCAGAACGATCGTCGATGTAAACAGCACGATTGCGCTCCTTATTAGTGCGAAAGCGGAAGATATATTCGTTCTCTCCCATACCTAGGTAGGGAATACGGTAAAGTTTGGAGTCGATGGCCTGCAAAACCTGCGTTAGTTGCGGGGTCAGGTGTAATGCGCTCAGATTGTAAAGAGTTTGCCATTCCTCGGTCGTCTTTCCCTGATCCGCTGCTCTTTCTGTGAGCACAGCACAGAAAATGGGTGTCGCTCCAGCTTCGATATTGACCCGAGTGAGCTCGTGCCAGTCGTGGTTACCCTTGTCAACGTTCGCTAGATCCCAGCCGTCTTGGTCGTCTTTTGTCACTAAAAGGCGATTATGGGAATCAAAAAGCAGTCGGATTGGAGTCATATCTGCAATTACTGCCAGTGAAAGATGGTCGGCTTATCAATTTCCAAGCTGAGACTGTGATGTAAGGGGCAACCTTTGGCCGTTTGCTCGACTAGGCGCTTTTGCTTGGTGTCAAATTTAGCAGGTAGCCAAATTTCAGGGCTCTGTTTAATAATGCGGCGCGGGCGATAACTATTCAGTTCTTTTTTAACCATTCAGAGAATCTTACTAATTATTCGGTTTGGGTCAATCCGTAAGCATATCTGACGGTCAATAAGAAAAATAAAGAACGCATAATAAATACCCTGTGTATTTATTGATACTGGCTCGTGTCGACTGTCCCTCTACATTCTGCGGTTGCACACTTGCCGCGCCCAACTAATGTGCTGAGTAATTTCGAAAACGTCCCCGATAGGAAAATCATGTTTCAAGTCAACTTCAGCGAACAAAGTATGCACGAGCTCAATCAGCTCAATACGCGCTCTCAAATGCTTCTGGTGGAAGTGGTCAGTACGCTTCAGCAAGAGCAGCTGGACAATCCAAACGAGGAACTGGGGCGCTTCCACCGTAGCGGCAAGACTTACTACCGGGTGCGTGCTGGCGAATTTCGTATCTACTTTGAACAAAAGAATGACGCTCTCTTCGCTCACTACATCCTGCATAAAAATACCCTCTCCGACTTTGTTTTTCGCTTCAAACTACCGTTCGCTGAGGAGTTTATGGTAGAGCAAGACGATTCTTTTTGGAAATACCTCGAATCGCTGCGTCATAAGGACGATACGGAGAAATAACACTCAAGCGTATGACTAGGACCAAGGAAAATACCGATAAGCTGGATGAAAAATCAGCAGAAACGATTGAAAAGTCGCGCCACCAATACGCTGATTCGGGCGAAGCTAGCCACATTTATTTATTGCCCAACAGTTTAACAGCTGGAAATCTCTTTTTTGGCTTTCTGGCGATTCTCCGCTGCATTCAGGCAAATTACGAAACGGATCCGGTGATTGTGACCCAGAACTACACGCAGGCAGTCTGGTTCATTCTGTTCGGGGTGATTTGCGATGCGCTCGACGGGCGACTGGCTCGGCTAGGTGGCCGCGAGTCGCTATTTGGTAAAGAGTTCGACTCAATCGCGGACATTATCTCATTCGGTGTTGCTCCTGCTTTGATGATGATTTTCTTAGTGCTGACGCCCACTGTCGATAAATACCCGATCTTCCTCCAAATTAGTTGGTTAATTGGCTTCGTTTACCTGCTGTGCGCGGGCGTTCGCTTAGCGCGTTTCAACGTATTGACTCACCCGATGCTGCCCCCGGCCGAGCGGCTTAAAGGCACGAAGGATTTCCTCGGCTTGCCTGTTCCCGCCGCTGCCGGAATGATCGCATCGCTGGTACTCGTCATCACGAGCTTAGAAACGCCCACTTTCGACTCGCGTAGTCTTGCACTGCTGATTCCGCCCTTCATGCTGGCGATTGCTTATTTAATGGTTAGTAATATCCCCTACCCAAGTTTCAAGGAGGTCGACTGGCAAACAAAGACTAAGGTGCGCAGTTTCATCGTCCTTATCTTAGGACTCGGCACCGCTTTCTTCTTCAAAGAGTTCACTTTCGCTATCTTGTTCTTCGCCTACATCGCCTATGGCCCGATTCGCTACTTTAGCCGTATTTATCGAGCACGCCAACGGCTCAAAAAGGAGACCAAAACCTCCAGTGAATAACTTGCGAACAAGCACGAATAGGCTGTGTGTTTGAAAAAACTTATTCCAATTATTAACTGAACCATCAATTCCTTCACCTACTTTTACACATAAAAAATCTCACTTTAAGTGTTTTTAAACAAGCACTTAAAAAGTTTCTCTCACTACTCACCCCCCTTACTGTTATTAAGAGATTTATATATTAAAAAAGAACTCTTATATAAGCATTGCCAGTAAGTCCAAAAATCCGACAAATTCTCCACCATGAAGTTTAAGATCAACCAAGATCATTTCAGCAACGGTCTCCAACAAGTTCTCAATGTTGTCGCGACACGTTCCACTATGCCCATCCTCAGCAACGTGCTGATCGAAGCCGAGGAGGGACACATTTCGCTGACCACCACGAACCTCGACCTCGGTATCCGTTGCTGTATCAAGGCCGAAGTCTCCGAGCCTGGCAGCATCACCTTGCCCGTACGCAAACTCGCTACCATCATTCGCGAGCTTCCCGCCACCGAAGTTTTCATCGAGGTCAACGAAAAGAACCAAGCCAAGATCACTTCCGGCGGTTCACTTTTCAAAATCATGGGCATTAGCTCCGAGGAGTTCCCACCGTTGCCCTCTTTTGAAAATCGTAAAGTGTTCGAGCTCGCGCAGGAAAAAATCGTTGGTATGCTTAAGAGCGTGTCCTATGCCCAATCCACTGATGAGAACCGCTATATTCTCAATGGCGTGTATTTCAACTTCACGGATGGAAAGCTCACGCTAGTCGCGACTGATGGCCGCCGCCTCGGGCTCACTGCGCTGGATCTAGAAACCAGCGAAGAGAATGCAGGCAGCCTGATTCTCCCTGCCAAGACCGTCGCTGAGCTAGAGCGTCTGATGGGTAAGGGCGAAAAGGTCAAAATTGCGTTTAACGACCGTCAAGCTGCCTTTGAAATCGATATCGACGAATCGGGCGATTCCGGACTCGTCGATCACTTATACCTCGTCTCAAAGATCGTAGAGGGCAACTACCCCAACTACCGTCAAGTTATCCCCAAAGAGACCGAGCACCGCGTCAAAATCGAGCGCGAGCTGATGCTTGAGTGCGTGCATCGCGCCGCCCTAGTGACTTCCGACAAAAGCAATTCTGTAAAAATAAAGGTCAGCAAAAACCTACTAGAAATCTCTGGCTCTTCGACCGAATACGGCGAGTCTCATGAGTCGATGGCCATCGCCTACGATGGCCCTGAAGTGCAAGTCGCTTTCAATCCGCAATTCTTGATGGAGCCACTCAAGGCGCTGACCAAGGACGAAGTCTTCTTCGAGTTCAAAGACGAGCTCAGCCCCGGACTCTTCAAGACGCTGGATAACTTTATCTGTGTGATCATGCCACTGCGGTTAAACTAATTCGTGACGGAAACCTCAGAACAATATCAATGGCTACTCTTCACCGTTGCCATTATCACGGTGCTGCTGCCGATGTTAGGGAGTCGCTTTTCGATCCCCACGTTCTTAATTATTGGGCGTTGGCTACGTTGGTTTCTTTTCGCCGCACTCTTTGCTTATTTTTTAAAGTCTTTTGAGTTATCCTTCCGTGCCGACTGGGTACATCTGCTTACAGGTTTTGCCCTCTGGTTTGTCTTAGAGACCGGCTATAACTGGATCGCCATCAAAGCGCTCAGCCGCAGTGAGCTACCACTTTTCCCAAAATTTTATGAAAACGAAGACGGCGACGAGTGGCCGGCCGACAAGCGCTTCATCGAGCTCAAAGATTGGCTACGCGCCGAGAAATATGCGCGGCTTAAAGCGCTCAAAGCCGAACTCTTTGCAGGCACTTGCCTACGCGCTTCGATTTACGAGAGTCAGGATCAACTCACTCGTATCCAGATACTTTTTCTACCAAAGCGCAAGGGCGGCGCCACCGCGTGCTACACCATTAGCACACAGGCCAAAGACGGTGCGCGCATCATCACAGATAATCTATTTCTCCCTTACGGAGGCTACTACCCTGAGAGTTGGGATATGTGCCGTAAGCCACTGAATGGTTCTCTGCGCAGCCTGCTAGCGCTCCATCGGAGACGCGTGCTCCAAATTAAAGGAGAGCCCACTCCTGTCGAAGACGACGCCTTAGAAGAGCTCAACGATCAGCAACGCATCCTAGAGCGTTTAAACACCGAAATCGGCTTCCTAGTGCCCCGCCCCCGGCAAGAAGAAGAAGGCAAAATTACCTCAGACGGTTGTTATCGATTGTGGAAAGAAATGTGGCTATTGGCCTACCTCGGTAGGTCTTGCGCTTGAGTTTCTAAACGTAGGGGCTTATACGCCGGAGGTGTTCACCAAACGAATACACCACGAATGGCGGGTATTCGCATTACAAGGAGGGCGGTTGTCCCAACCGCTGCGTATTTCAGTCCAGTCCTTGGCGCTCCATTTCGTCTTCATCCCAGCCGAGGTAGTGTCCGAGTTCGTGGAGGAAGGTGATGCGGACTTCTTGGCGGAATGTCGGCAGATCGGCATCAGCTTCGTCCCAGAGGTTCTCGAGGTAGAGGTGAATTTGCGGGGGGCTGGGCAGCAGGGTTTCACCGCGTTCCTCGACGGTTTCTCCGGAAAAGAGGCCGAGTATATTTTCGCCCAACTCTTCGATTACGTCGGCATCGGGTAGTGCTTGGAGGTGCACGGGGAGTTCGGCTAGCGCCTCGCGGACACCGACGGGTAAAGTAGCGGAGAGCCGTTGAATCTCGGCGGCTGCGACTTTTTCGAGCGTCTTGTAGGAGGGCATAGGTTAATATTTGGCTTTAGCTTATCTCAGCGACCCGACTTAGCGCTACAAAAATGGATATAAAAAAGCCTCCTAGTTCCGGGAGGCTTTTGAGTTCTAGCCGTGGCGTGTCCGCTTGTTAGACGCCTTCTCCACGGTCTGATCGATGTAATCCGAACCGACGCCAGCGCCTGCAAGCGAGCACACCACGTTAGGGCGATTACCGAAATCCTGTAAACTACATCTCTAGCTGTGGGCGGTCTGCTTTAGGCCAGTCGATGTGATAGAATTTGCCGCGTGGTTGGTCGGTGCGTTCGTAGGTGTGGGCGCCGAAGTAGTCGCGCTGGGCTTGTAGGAGGTTTTGCGGTAGGCAGGCGCTGCGGTAGCCATCGTAGTAGGAGAGCGCGGAGCTGAAGGTGGGCACGGGCACGCCGTGCTTCGCTGCGAGTGAGACGACTTTGCGCCAGCTCTTTTGGGCGTTGTGGATGGCCTCCGAGAAGTAGGGATCGAGCAGCAAGTTGGCCAGGTCGGCGTCGCGTTCGAAGGCTTCGGTGATCTTTTGCAGGAAGGCGGCGCGGATGATGCAGCCACCGCGGAAGATCTGAGCGATCTCGCCAAAGTTGAGGCTCCAGTTGTATTCTTTCTGAGCGTAGGCCATGAGCTGGAAGCCTTGGGCGTAGGAGCAAATCTTCGAGGCGTAGAGGGCTTGGCGGATCGCTTCGACCATTTCTGCTTTGTCGCCAGTGAAGGCGGCGGCTTCGGGGCCTTTGAGAATTTTTTCGGCGGCGACGCGCTCGTCTTTTACGGCGGAGAGGCAGCGGGCGAAGACAGCCTCGGCCACGGTGGGCGCGGGGGTGCCCATATCGAGCGCGTTGACAGATGTCCACTTGCCGGTGCCCTTCTGGCCGGCGGTATCTAGCACGATATCGACAAAGGGTTGGCCTGTGACGGGGTCGGTCTGCTTGAGAATATCGGCGGTGATTTCGATTAGGAAGGAGTCGAGCTCGCCGGTATTCCACTCGGTGAAAATATCGCCCATTTCGGCGGGGGTGATGCCGAGCACGTTTTGCATGAGATCGTAGGCTTCGCAGATCATCTGCATGTCGCCGTATTCGATGCCGTTATGCACCATCTTTACATAGTGACCGGCTCCATCGGGACCAATGTAGGCGGTGCAGCTGAAACCACCTTCGATGGGTTTGCCGGGAGCGGCACCTTCGAGGGGTTTTCCGGTAATTGGATCGACCTTGGCGGCAATGGCTTTCCAGATCGGCTCCAGATGTGTCCAGGCATCGGGCGAGCCGCCGGGCATGAGTGAGGGGCCGAAGCGTGCGCCTTCTTCACCGCCAGATACGCCGGAGCCAATGAAGCGGAGGCCTTTGGCGGTGAGTTCTTTTTCGCGGCGGATGGTGTCGTCCCACTTGGCGTTGCCGCCGTCGATGATGATGTCGCCCTCTTCCATGAGTTCGACGAGGCCTTCGATCACCTTATCGGTGGCCCAGCCGGCTTGCACGAGGAGGATGACCTTGCGCGGGCGCTTGAGGGAGGCGACGAAGTCCTTGAGCTCGGCTTGGCCGATGAGACCGCCTGGGGTGTTGGGATTCTCGGCGACAAAATCTGTCATCTTCGACGTCGTCCGATTATAAACGGAGATTTGAAAGCCGTGGTCGGCTATGTTGAGAGCCAAGTTTTGGCCCATGACTGCGAGGCCGATGAGGCCGATTTCGGAAGTTGCTTCGGACATAATGTGTATTGATTGAATGTGAGGATTTGAGGGAATTTACGCACTCGACTTAAGCAAGGTCAGATTGAGCGACACTTGTGAATAAATTAGAACGTCGTTTTATAGCGAAAGAGCGCTTGTATTAAAATTATATAATTTTGCTAGAATTTGCATAAATGCGTAAAACTTAGAAATAAGAACACTTTAGCGCCCGTGCACTTGGGGAATCAACTTGCTAGTGAGTGTGAGGCCGCCTGAGCTGACACCTTTGCAGGCTAGCACTTGATTGGTAAACATCCGCAGGCGTCATACCGGGCCCTGAACAATGACAACCTCCATAATATGCTGCCCCTCTAGTAAGACGTGCTGACTGCTGATGCATTCTTCCACGTGTTTGCGTTCGATTCGGGCGAGTTGCTGAAGCAGGCCGGTTTTGCCAGAGTCATAGAAAAGTGTGACTGTGCCGGCCATGATGGCTTCGCCGTCCTCCTGCTGATGCTGGATCAGCCCATGCACGATCATTTCGGCGACGGCTTGTGAGCGGTTTTGAAAGCCACGCTGCTCGACCATGCTGTCTAGAGCTGTGGCGAGCTTTGGTTGCAGCGAAATACTGATGCGTTGAACCAGCGCTTTGTTTGTTTTTTGGTCAGTCTTCATACGATTTATTTAAAGGACTATCAGCTACCGTGGCAGGATTCTCTGCCTTCTTTCTCTGCCTTGGCAGTTCTCTCTCTGCTGAACCCCTTAAGATCGGCTACAGCGACTGGCCGGGCTGGGTGGCATGGCAGATCGGCATTGATAAGGGCTGGTTCGAGGAAAAAGGCGTCGAAGTTGAATTTTAATGGATGGACTATGTGGCATCGATGGATGCCTACGCAGCTGGTCTGATCGACGCGGTGACTATGACTAATGGGGATGCCCTTGTCACCGGTGGCACGGGTAAACCTTCGGTTGGCATTATCATCAACGACTACTCGAATGGTAACGACACGATCGTGGCCGCTCCTGGGTTTAACAGTCTTGCCGACCTCAAGGGGAAAAAGATCGGGCTGGAGGAGGGTTTCGTTATTCACCTTCTTCTGATCAAAGGTGCTGAAGCCGCCGGGATCGATCCTTCGGAGTTCATCATCGTTAACATTCCGACCAACGAAGCACCTCAAGTGCTCGCATCCGGCGCGGTCGACGCGATCGGTGCATGGCAGCCGAACTCAGGGGAAGCGCTCAAGGCAGTCGCTAACTCTAAGCCCGTCTCAACTTCAGCCGATGTTCCTGGCGTCATTTACGACCTACTTAGCGTCGATCCAGAAAGTCTAGAATTGCGCCGCGATGAGTGGATGAAGGTGGTCAAAGTTTGGTAGCGCATCGTGGATTACCTGAAGGATGAGGACAACCTCGACGAAGCACTCGCGATCCTCTCGAAGCGGTTTTCCATTCCTCCTCTGAGGCGGGTCGTCCCCGACCCGCCTTTTTTACCTCTCACACGACAGACGCGTCCTCACAAATCGATAAAATCACTCAACGCCGCCGCCAAACCCTCCAGCCCTTGGTTTGCCATACGCAAGGAGCTGAACTCTAGGCAGCGGCTGACACTCAGCTGTTTATCATTTCTGCTGCCGCTATTGATTTGGGCATTTGTCAGTTACACGCCCTTCATCTGGCATCCCGATGTCAAACTCCAGTTTTCTGCGGATCGCAAAGATGTCACCACGATCTACTCCCCTGGAGACCGTCTCTCCAAGGGGTTCTTCCCGACCTTCGTGCAGGCGATTCGAACTGACAACGCAGAGATCCTCGCCGCCCGCGAGCAAGGCGAGGTGACTGGCACGGCGTCAGGGATACGGCGCGCGAATATTAAAATCATGCGCCACATCACGCCCGTCGCCACGGGCAATCGCTGGCTATTGAGGGATGAGGCAAGAGAAGATGCCCTGCTCTACAGCATCAGGCAACAGCTCGCCGAAGGCACGCTTGAAGGCAGAAAGGTAAAGCTCTCCGACGAGAATATAAAAATCGTCCAACGCAACTGGGCACTCATGAGCGAACGCTCACCTGAGTTCGTCTCTAAACTACTTCCGGAAACACCGCTAAAGAAGCTAGTGCCGCAGGGCGTGCCGTCGGACCTAGTCTACCTGCCGAGCTCTGGCGAAGTGGTCTCGAAAGGGATCCAGGATTTCACCTTAGTGGCCGTTGGGGATACTCCTTCGATGTTTCAGCGCTATAAACACTCACTGCGGATTGTCTTCTTCGGCTTCCTCCTGGCCGCAGCCATCGGCGTGCCGCTCGGGGTAATGTGTGGCACTTTTGACTTTTTCTCAAAGCTCTTCGAGCCGTTCATCGACTTCTTCCGCTACATGCCGGCGCCCGCTTTTAGCACCCTGCTCGTCGCGGTTTTCCTCGCCCACGATGCGCCAAAAATTGCGCTGGTATTTATCGGCACGTTTTTCCAGCTCGTTCTCGTGGTGGCCAATACGACTCGCCAGCTCGACACTTCGCTACTCGAAGCCGCCCAGACTTTGGGCGCGAAGAAGTTTACCACGATCAAGCGAGTCATCCTGCCTGGCATCCTGCCTAACTTGTTTAACGACATGCGCATTCTTTTGGGCTGGGCATGGACATGGCTCGTCATCGCCGAACTGATCGGGGTGAAGGGTGGCTTGACTGAGTTTATGGAGACGTAAGGTCGCTTTCGAAACTTCGACAGTGTTTTCCCTACCATTATTTTAATTGGAGTCTCCGGCTTTGTCACCGATCAGATTCTCGCATCCCTACGCAAGTATCTCTTCCCGTGGACACCTGAGTCGGTCAGCAAAAAGCCTGGCCTGATCGGCCGCTTTATCTACTGGATATTGGATCGAAAGGTCTATGACTCCTCCACCAACGGAAAAGCTTAATCATGAGTGACGTAATCAAGCTACCAAGTTATAAAAAACAGAGCGAATCTGTCTGCTGCCGCTTCAAGGAGCTACATAAGCGCCCGATAAAACTAAAACTTGAAGGGCTAAGTAAGACGTTTCACACCTCCAAAGGGAATATAAATGTTCTAAACTCGATTGACCTAGCGATTCATCGGCGCGAATTCATCTCCGTGATTGGGCCATCGGGTTGCGGCAAATCAACACTGATCCGCATCTTGGCAGTCCTGTCTCGCTTTTCCGAAGCCTACCCGAGCCAGCTCTCTGGCGGGATGAAGCAGCGGGTCGCGATCGCGCGGGCACTGGCCAATCAGCCAGATGTGCTCTTTATGGATGAATCTTTCGGTGCCCTCGATCCGCATACCCGCTCGCAGATGCAGTCCTACCTACTGCAAATTTGGAGAAACGTCGACGTCACCATCGTGTTCGTCACCCACGATCTAGATGAGGCGATCTACCTATCGGATCGAATCCTCGTGCTCAAAGCCAACCCTGGTGAAATCCAAGAGTTTATTGAGATTCCCGTTCCGCGCCCACGCACGTCAAAGCAATTCCTCTGCCCAGAGTTTCTCGCGGTCAAGAAACACCTTGAAGAATTGGTTCACCCAAAGATATCTGAGGAGGATGAACCAAGCGAGTTGCCCATGGTGCGGATGACGAGCGGTCACGACGTGGTTGAATAAGCAAGTGTCCACATCATCCAACTCCCATGGCAGCCCGAGGTCGCTTGGATGCCGGCGGATAATACTTTTAAAGGAGAGCCCTATGCTGTGAACACCCGCGTCGCGCTCAAGAAGGTGATCGCTCAGGCCGAAGCCATGGGGTTTAGCATGAACCTAGGGATCGAGTGTGAGGTCTTCGTGCTCCGATTAACTGAAGACGGGAAACTCGAAGTGCCGAACGCCGACGATAATCTGAATAAAGCCTGCTACGATGTGAAACGCTTTATGGATCGCTACGTGTGGCTGGATAAAGTCTCCACCACGATCAACGATCTCGGTTGGGATCTTTACTCGCTCGATCACGAAGACGGCAATTCCCAGTTTGAATTCGATTTCAAATACGCCGACGCGTTGACCATGTGCGACCGCTTTATTTTCTTCCGCATGATGGCGAAGCAATACGCCGCCGAAGAAGGCCTACTCGCCACCTTTATGCCAAAACCTTTTGCTGACAAAACTGGCAGCGGCGCACATTTCAACATGTCGCTGGCCGATTCCAAGACGGGCGAAAACCTCTTCAAAGATGAAAACGATCCGCGCGGGCTCGGCCTCTCCAAGCTCGGCTATCAATTCAGCGCGGGGATATTGAAACACTGCCCAGCTCTCTGCGCCGCCTTTGCGCCGACCGTCAACAGCTAGAAGCGGCTCGTCCGCAAGGGGCTGATGTCTTATTACTCTTGGGCACCTGTCTTTAACTCCTACGGCAGTAATAACCGCACGAATTCACTCCGCGTGCCTATGGTCGGCGGGCGTATCGAATCGCGCAATGCCGATGCCGCTTGCAACCCATACCTCGCTTGTGCACTCGCACTTGCCGCCGGCTTGCAGGGGATCAAAGAGCAACTCGACCCCGGCGAGCCGCAAGAAGACAACCTCTACGAACTCTCGCCCGAGCAATTGGCAGAGCGAGGCATCGGCGAACTCCCGCGGACACTGGACGAGGCCGTCGCCGCCTTCGCCGCGGATCCTTTTGTCGAAGAAGTCCTTGGCTCCGAGCTGCGCAACGAATTCATTAAATACAAAAGCGAAGAATGGCGTCAATATCATCAACGCGTCAGTCAGTGGGAGATCGATCAATACGCCCGACTTTATTAAGACTCATGAAACCCATACATACAGAAAAACTCCACGGCGGCACCATGTGGTCGAAAGTCATCGGTCGCGGCAAGACGCTGCGACTGACCGACCTCAAAGGTAAGGCCAACGTCGGCATGCTTCTCTACAACGCGCTCGAAAAAGAAGAGCGCTACAATATGCCCGATACCTTGAAGGGGCAGCACATCTTTTTCCTGACCGCGCCGTTTTGCGTGCATTCGGATATGGGTCGGCTTTTCTGCTCGATCACCGAAGACACCGCTGGCTGGCACGATACTGTCTGCGGCTGCTCCGATGCCACGCTGGTCGAGGGGAAATATGGGATAAAGACCTATCAAGACGCGCACGACGAATGCTACCGCGATGCCCGCCGCGCCTTCCAAATTGAGCTCGCCAAGTGGGGCTTGGGTAAGCGCGACCTTGTACCGAACTTGAATTGGTTTTCCAAGGTGGTGTCCGATGCCGAAGGTAAACTGAGCTTCGTGGCTGGAGCGACTAAGCCCGGCAGCCATGTAGATTTGCGTTTTGAAATGGATACACTCGTCGTGCTCAACACTTGCCAACACCCGCTCGATCCGAATCCGATTTACGAGCCTGGAGATGTGCAGCTCGAAGTCTTTCAAGCCGAAGCGCCCACCGCCGAGGATCCCTGCTTCCAATCGCGCCCTGAGAACTTGCGCGCGTTCGAGAATAACGAAACTTATCACAAACTAAGATTCTAATTATTCACATTGTAGCCGAAGCGGTAACGCTTTGGATCGACCAGCACCTAATATTGCGATCGACCAAAATCTTACGATTTCGGCTACATGACCCTTGCCTTCACACTTTTCTAGCTCTTATCGCGCATCCCGTATCTCTAATCACACATCACTATGCTCACTGAAAGCACACACTCTCCCGAAACCGCCACTCTCCGCAGAGTCATTCTTGCCGGCGACTTCTGGGTGCACGAAATCAAACAGGGCCAAACGCTACGCATCCTAGATCTTGAAGGTAACCAAGCGGCAGATACCCTCTTCTACGATGCCAAAGATCCTGAAAATCGCTACAGCGCTTCGAACACCATTCAGCGCCAAGCAGCGCTCTACCTCACCACCGGGACAGAGCTCATATCCAGTCAAGGCGACGTCCTGCTGACCATCATCGCGGATACTTGCGGTCGCCATGACACCGTTGGCGGTGCCTGCTCCCGCGAGAGTAATACCATGCGCTACGTCCACGATAAGGAGCACATGCACGCCTGTCGTGATAGTTTCATCTGCGGCATTCAGCACTGGAGCCCCGAGCTCGGTAAGCGCGACATTACCTGTAATATTAACTTCTTTATGAACGTGCCCGTTACACCCGAGGGCAAGCTCACCTTTGAAGATGGCATCTCCGCGCCCGGTCGCTATGTCGAGCTGCGCGCCGAGCGCGATGTGATTTGTCTTATTTCCAACTGCCCGCAACTCAACAATCCCTGCAACGGCCACAACCCGACCCCCATCGAGGTCGTGATCTGGGACAAATAGTAGCACAAGCTTCCAGCTTGTATAATTCAACTCCCGACAAGCTGGAAGCTTGTCACCTTTTTCGACCATGTTCCAAAAAATACTGATAGCCAACCGTGGCGAAATCGCTTGCCGGATCATCCGCACACTCGACGATCTGGGAGTCGCCTCCGTGGCGATTTACTCCGACGCCGACCGCGATGCGCCGCACGTTTCCATGGCGAGCGAGAGCTACCGCATCGGGCCACCTGCAGTCAGTGAAAGCTACCTAAGAGCCGATAAAATTTTAGAGATTGCTAAATGTAGCGGTGCCCAAGCGATTCACCCTGGGTATGGATTGCTCAGTGAAAACGCTGATTTTGCCGCTGCTTGCGAGGCAGCAGGCATCGCCTTTATCGGACCGACTTCGCAGAGTATGCTCGACTTTGGTCTCAAGCACGAAGCGCGCAGATTGGCTAAGGAGAACTCGGTGCCACTCTTGCCTGGCAGCCAACTCCTCACGGATTTGGAAGAAGCCAAAGCCACGGCCACTCATATCGGCTACCCGGTCATGCTTAAAAGCACAGCAGGCGGCGGCGGCATCGGCATGCAGATTTGCGCGAGCGAGGCGCAACTCGTCGAGTGCTATGACCGGGTCGAGCGTTTGAGCCAAAGCCACTTCGGCCAAGGCGGCATCTTCTTAGAGAAATTCGTGAGTCATGCACGCCACCTAGAAGTGCAGATCTTTGGGGATGGCTTGGGGCATGTCGTCTCCCTCGGCGTGCGCGATTGCTCGACCCAGCGGCGGAACCAAAAAGTGATCGAAGAATCCCCACCGGTAAATGTGAAAGACGAAGTCATTGCGGGCATTCAAGAAGCTGCGATTCGACTCTCCGAGTCGGTCAAGTATCGCTCGGCCGGCACGGTGGAATTCATTTATGATAACGATTCTGGCGAATACTACTTTCTTGAAGTGAATACACGCCTCCAAGTGGAGCACGGTGTGACAGAGTTGGTGACTGGCGTCGAAATCGTTAGCTGGATGGTGCAACTGGCAGCGGGTGACATGACCTTATCATCTGAAAGCAAGATTTTGCCGCAAAAGGGTCATGCGATTGAAACGCGCATCTACGCGGAAGATCCTTATAAGGATTTTCAGCCGTCGAGTGGTTTACTGACCAGAGTTTCGTTTCCAAAGAACGTACGTTGCGATCATTGGATTAGCTCTGGCACTGAAGTAAGTCCGCATTACGATCCCTTGCTGGCGAAAATTCAAGTGCTGGCCGACGACCGACCGCAAGCAGTTGCGGCGATCGCAGAGGCACTGGCGAAGACTCAGATCGATGGCTTGGAAAGTAATCTGGGTTATTTAGAATCAGTCGTGGCTTCGCAGGTATTTACCTCTGGAAAAATGGTGACAAAAACTCTAAGCTCGCATGTCTATGAGCCGAAGACTTTCGAGATCCTACGCTCTGGCACCATGACGACGGTGCAGGATTATCCCGGACGTGTCGGTTACTGGGAAGTCGGCGTGCCGCCGTCGGGGCCGATGGATACCTTGGCCTTTCGTTTGGGCAATCGCTTACTGGGAAATGATCCAGATGCCTCGGGGCTTGAGATCACTGCGAATGGGCCCCGTATCCAATTTAACAATACCTGTACTGTTGTTATGACCGGTGCCGAAATGGCGACTACTTTGGATGGTGAAGCGGTGGATTTCTACAAACCTTTCGAAGTGGCTACGGGTTCTATCTTGGACATCGGTAAACTTACAGGTGCGGGCGTGCGGAGCTACTTGCTTGTTTTGGGTGGCATCGATGTGCCGCACTATCTTGGCAGTCGATCAACTTTCACCCTCGGGAAGTTTGGTGGGCATGGTGGGCGAGCTTTGCGTTTAGGAGATGTTCTCCATCTTGGAATTCCGCCTTTAGGCGGTTCGATCACGACGTTGCTGCCTAAAGGCGCGGCTCCAGCCTTATCACGTGAATGGGACATCGCAGTGCTCTACGGGCCGCATGGAGCGCCGGAATTTTTCACCCCTGAAGATATCGAAACCTTCTTCCAATCCGAATGGGAAGTGCATTACAACTCCGCCAGAACTGGTGTGCGATTAATCGGCCCCAAGCCCGAATGGGCGCGCACGGACGGCGGAGAGGCCGGGCTCCACCCTTCTAATATTCACGACAATGCCTATGCCATTGGCGCAATTGACTTCACGGGGGACATGCCGGTGATCCTCGGCCCCGACGGGCCAAGTCTGGGGGGCTTCGTCTGTCCCGCTACGATTATCGAGTCGGAACGTTGGAAGATGGGGCAGCTTGAGCCCGGTGATAAAATACGCTTCCGCTGTGTAAGTCGTGAAGAAGCCGAGAGCCTGCGTAACTTGCACGAAGAGAGCATAGCCACTTTGGAAACGAATTTTGAGGTGCCCACTGATTTGCGGCTGCCGGACTTTGGCGACGCGATTTTGCACGACAAGGGTGAGGGCTCGGAGCGCTTGGTCATTCGCCAGGCGGGCGATGCTTACGTGCTGGCAGAGGTCGGCGATATGGCACTCGATTTCAAACTACGCTTTCACATCCACGTGCTCTGCGAGGCACTGCGCAAAGAAAACTTCGACGCGGTGGAAGATTTCACCCCCGGTATACGCTCGCTGCAAGTGCACTTTGATCCGGGTAAAGTGAGCGCGGAATCAGTTGCTGGATGGATCTGCGCGGTCAATGCCAAGCTGGCTCCGCTTGAAGACATAACGGTGTCCTCTCGAATTATTCATCTGCCACTCTCGTGGGATGATCCTTCCACACGACTAGCAACGCAGAAATATATGCAATCCGTGCGCCCCGACGCGCCATGGTGTCCTGATAACATTGAATTCATTCGCCGTATCAACGGATTGGATACACGCGAGGATGTTTATAACATCGTATTCAACGCGAACTACGTAGTGCTTGGTTTGGGCGATGTTTATCTCGGTGCGCCCGTCGCGACGCCGATGGATCCGCGGCATCGATTGGTGACCACGAAGTATAATCCCGCTCGCACGTGGACGCCGGAGAATGCCGTCGGTATCGGCGGAGGCTATCAGTTTGTGGGACGCACCGTGCAGGTTTGGAACCGCTACCGTAGCACGGCCTCGTTCAAAGAGGGCAAGCCGTGGCTGCTGCGCTTCTTTGATCAGATCAAATACTACCCCGTCAGTGAGGAGGAGCTGGGGCAACTACGCCACGATTTCCCACAGGGCCGCTTCGAACCTAAGATCGAGGAAGGGCATTTCAGCCTGAGCGAATATCAGGCATTCCTCGATAAGAATGACGAAAGCATAAAATCCTTCAAAGCGAAACAGCAAGCGGCCTTTGATGTGGAACGTGCCCATTGGAAGGCGACCGGACTCGACAAATACGTGGAGGAAGAAGCGATGTTGGCAGAAGATAATGGTGTGGGCATTCCAGAGGGAGCTGAGCCCGTCGAGAGCCCAGTGGCAGGCAGTGTTTGGAAAATTCTGATAGCTGAAGTCGGTCAGCAAGTCGAAGCGGGCGAGACCTTGGCGGTGCTCGAATCGATGAAAATGGAAATTAAAGTGGAAGCCCCGATCTCGGGAACCTTGAGCGTCTGTCTTTGCAAGGAAGGGCAAGCCGTACAACCGGGACAGGCTCTTTTTGGAATGACACCGCTACAATTCAGAATATGAACATTTCTTTAGACCTTCAAAACCTGCGTCAGCTTTATGTTGATGGAGACGTGAGTCCTCGTCAGTTGTGCGAACCTTTGTTGCAACGTGCGGAATCAATCAACAACCCTTATATCTGGATCTATCGCCTCAGCATCGAAGAGCTGGAGCCGTATTTAGCTCAACTTGAGAAAGCGGATCTGGAGAGCCTCCCGCTCTATGGTATCCCGTTTGCGATTAAGGATAACATCGATTTGGCAGGCGTGCCGACGACGGCGGGGTGTCCTGCCTATGCTTACACGCCGCAGGATTCTTGCCCAGTGGTGGCGAAACTGATCAAAGCGGGAGCAATCCCGATGGGGAAAACGAATCTGGATCAATTTGCCACGGGGCTAGTCGGCGTGCGCTCTCCCTATGGTGTGCCGCGTAATCCGCTTGCGCCGGATCGTGTCCCCGGAGGTTCGAGTTCGGGTTCTGCCGTGGCGCTGTCGGAAGGCTTGGTATGCTTTTCGCTAGGCACGGATACGGCTGGATCGGGGCGGGTGCCTGCGATGTTTAACAAATTATGGGGTGTCAAGCCGAGCAAGGGTCGCCTCAGCACACGCGGTGTGGTGCCTGCTTGCCGGACTTTGGATTGTGTCTCGATCTTCGCGCTTAACGGGGAAGATAGCCAGGCGGTGCTCAAAATCGCAGAAGGTTTCGATGCAGCGGACACCTTTTCGCAGCCGACGCGTGATGTGGCGCTGCCAGACTCGAAATGTATCGGCATCCCCCAGGCAGATCAGCTGATGTTCTTTAGCGATGTCGATTATAGGCCGGCTTGGTTGAAAGCCTTGGACGCGCTCAGGACGAAAGGCTGGGAGATTGTGGAAGTCGATTTTGAGCCTTTCCTAAAGGCGGCGCGCCTGCTGTATGAAGGGCCGTGGGTCTCGGAGCGTTATGCTGCCTTGGAGACGTTTCTAGAGACGAACGGCGACGATTTTTTTCCTGCCACGCGAACGATCGTCAGCGGTGGAGCGGCGCATTCCGCGTGCGATGCATTTGCAGCCATTTATAGATTGGCCGCCTTGAAGCGCGAATCCGAAGCCGCGTGGGAGGGGCTGGCTGCGATCGTGACGCCGACGGCGGGCGGCTTTCCTACGCTGGCCGATCTGGACGCCGATCCGATCGAGCCCAACTCCAAGCTGGGTTATTATACTAACTTTATGAATCTACTGGATCTGTGCGCGGTGGCTGTGCCCGCAGGCGAAGCCGAAAATGGCCTACCCTTCGGTCTGACATGGATCGCGCCGCGAGATACGGATAAAGCGTTGATCGAGATCGCGATGGCAGGGCACGTGTCCCCAAACGCCGTATCCGCGCCGCTAGCGACTGGGGACAGTCGCCCTCCCGCTGAACTGCTAGCGACTGGGGACAGTCGCCCTCCCGCAGGGGATGTGCGTCTTTCTGTGCTGCTCTTCGGTGCTCACATGAGCGGCCTGCCGCTGAATCCGCAGGTGCGGTCACTTGGCGGCGAGTTTATTGGCGAAGTACACACTGCGCCAAATTACAAGATGGTCTACCTGCCAGAGCCAGCACCGCATCGCCCGGGCATCATCCGCGTCGCCGAGGGCGGGGTTTCCATCGCAGCGGAAGAGTGGAGTTTTCCTAAGGCATCGCTGGGCGAGTTTTTATCGACGATCCAGCAACCGCTTGGCCTCGGTCAGCTGGAGTTGATTGATGGGCGCAGGGCGCACGGCTTTCTTTGCGAGTCAATAGCAGCCGAGATTGCGAAGGATCTTTCAAAGCTCGGTGGCTGGCGGGCGTTTGTCAGCCAGCATTCAGAGAGCCTCGACGCCGACTGAGGATCAACTTAATCGGCGAGCTCGACGGACACATTCTCAAACCAGAGGCGCAGGGAACTGTCGGGTGCATCCCTCGTCAGGGAGAGACTGAGGGGACCGAAGTTTTCGTAGTTTGTCCAGTCTGTGATACGGGTTGGTTCGGCGCTGCCACCCTTGCGGAAGACCCAGTGAGTGACTTGGTAGTCTTTGTCATAAAAAAGATCGTAGATATCGCCTGGGGTGTAGCCGACGCCCTCTGGGTAGCGGACACGCAGACCAGCAAAGGCCTCGGGGACGACGGCAGCGGCCTCTGGCGATAAGGACTCGACAGACACAGTGGAGTCCCAGACGACTTGGAAGGGAAACATCAGCCAATAGAGGTCGTTGATGAACTTTTTGTCGAGATCGGTGAGTGTGTCTGCGCTGCCTGAGGCGATTTGAGCGCGTTGATATTGGACGTCTAGCGCATCTGTTTCGCCTTGGAGGGTGACTTCGTCGGTTTTTGGTCGCCAAGTCCACGCGCGAAGAAAGGTTCTTTCGCCAAGTTCGGCATTAAAGGTGTAGCTGATCGACTCGATAGAGCCAAAGGCGTCGATACCAGCAGCCTGAGCGATCTTTTGGATCGCTTCTTGAGCCGTTTCTTGGTGCGTTTCTCCGGCGGCTTGGCGTGCGCAGCCGAAGTTGAATAGGAGTGCGATCAGTAAAAAGAGGTGGATTGAAGAGGTCATGTTTAAGAGTAAAATGGAGAAAGCAACTGAGGGCAATTTGAAAGCGGGTTGAGTATGTGGCACTAAAATCGTCGAGAATTGTTCGGAAAAGGTGGCGCTTCACCTTCGATTGGGTATACCAAGGTCTTATCAAACAACTATGAACAGAAATACGCCTCCGCCCAACTACCAAAACCCGCTTGATGATATCGACTGGGATGCCGCCCGCCGCCAAGCTAAGTGGCTCTATATCGTGCCCATCGCTGCTTTGATCGCTTTTGGTGGTTTCACCAGTTTCTACATTGTGCAGCCTGAGGAAGAGGCTGTCGTGAAACGCTTCGGCAAAGTAATCGGGCAAAAGGAGCCCGGTTTGCATTTTAAAATACCTTTCGGCATCGACACCGCCCAGATGGTGCCCACGGCGCGGGTGCTTAAGCAAGAGTTCGGCTTCCGCACGCAAGGCCAAGGCGATACGCGCACTAACTACAGCAAGAGCCAATCACAGCGCGATGAGTCGCTGATGCTCACGGGCGATCTTAAGGTGATCGACGTCGAGTGGGTGGTGCAATATCGTGTCAGTGATCCAGCTAAATTTCTCCACACCGTGCGCGACCCGGAGCAAACGCTGCGCGATATTTCCGAGGCCGTGATGCGCCGCATCGTGGGCAATAGCTTCGGTAGCGACGTGCTTACCGAAAAACGGGTGCAAGTTGCCACTTCTGCACGCATCGAGCTGCAAGAGGCAATGGACAAACTCGACCTTGGCCTACAGATCAGTACCATTGAGTTGCAAGATGTGACGCCGCCCGAGCCAGTGAAGCCTGCTTTCAATGAGGTGAATCAAGCCGAGCAAGAGCGCGAGCGTTTCATCAACGAAGCCGAAAAACGGCGCAATCAAGTGATTCCCCGTGCGGAAGGTCAGGCGCGCCAAGTGATCGCCGAAGCGCAGGGCTACGCCGCCCAACGCGTCAACGCGGCGCGTGGTGAGACCGAGCGTTTCATCGCGATTTACGAAGAATATGCCAATGCACCCGCCGTCACTCGCCAGCGTATGTATCTGGAAATGATCGACGTCGTGATCCCCAACGCGGGCAAAATCTTTGTCATGGAGGACGCGGGTAACGCGCCCCTACCCCTTATGCACCTAGGCGGCAGTGCTGCCTCGACTCCTGCCAACCGCTAGTTCACGGCTACCACCACAACATTTTATATCAATGAATAAACTTCCAATTCTCTCCGCAGGTACCGCCATCGTCGTGGCGGTCGCCGCCATCGTCGTCTATGCATCCGTCTATACGCTCGATGAGACTGAACAAGCTGTGATCGTCCAACTGGGTGCCCCTGTGGGCGAACCAGTGACAACGCCCGGCCTCCACTTCAAGCTGCCCTTCATCCAAGAAGTGCGCCGCTTCGACCGCCGTGTGATCTCTTGGGATGGCGATCCGAATCAGATCCCCACCCGTGGCGAGCAGTTCATCTCTGTCGATACCACTGCACGCTGGCGCATCGCCGATCCTCTGATCTTCATGCAGCGCGTGCAAAACGAGCGCGGTGCAACGCTGCGCTTAAACGACATCCTCGACTCTGTGGTGCGTGACAAAATCTCCGCGACTGATTTAGTCGAAATCGTGCGGTCTAAAGACTGGAAAGTCAGTGAAGAAGACCTCGCGCGTGCCCAAGTAGTCGGCGACGAAGACGAGATCTTGCTGCAAGAGGTCAAAACAGGCCGCGAAGAACTCGTGCGCTCGATCTTGACCCAAGCCGCCAGCCAAATGCCCCAGCTCGGCATCGAGCTAGTGGATATTCGCATCAAGCGCATCGACTACGTGGAAGCGGTTCAGCAACGCGTTTTCGACCGGATGATCGCCGAGCGTCAACGCATCGCCGAGCAGTTCCGTTCCGAAGGTGAAGGGCGCGCCGCCGAAATCGATGGTGACACCAAGCGCCAACTGGCCGTGATCCAATCTGAAGCTAACCGCGAGGCCGAGGGCATCCGTGGCCGCGCCGACGCTGAAGCCTCACGCATCTACAGCGGCGCCTATGGAGTCGATCCCGATTTCTACGGCTTCTTGCGCACACTGGAAAGTTACCAAAAAACAGTCGGCAAGACCTCCACTTTAGTGCTGGGCACCGACTCGGAGTACTTTCGCTACTTGCGAAACATCGACGGTAAAGCAGGCGCTAGGCAAGCTGCGGAGTAAGCGGCTCATAGAGCAGCGCGCTTAGGGATAGTCAGAATTACAACATTTGCTATAATTAAATATCAGTCCTCTACATCAAGGACTTCTTCCGCGAATTCTTTCATCATTTCAAAGGCGCGTTCGGCGGTGCGCTGGTGGTAGCGGGCACCGTCTGACTGAGCTGTCGGATCCGTGAAGGAGTGGACTGCGCCACTGAACTGCACCAGCGTCCAATCATCGACTTCGCCTGTCTGCATGGCTTGGATGAATGCCTGCACATCTGACTGCGGCACAAAAGGATCGTCCGCTCCATGTAGCACCAGCACGGGGATATTGATCGCGCTCGTATCATCGGCCAGCGTCGGGGAAAGCAAATCTCCATGGAAGGAGACGACGCCATCGATCAATTTTGTTCCACTGCGGGCGAGCTCCAGAACAGTGCCGCCCCCGAAGCAAAAGCCGATAGCGAGCGTCTTATTCGCAAGGATGGGATGCGCCTCGGCCAGACCGTGGAAGACATCGACTGCTTTCTGCGCGCGTTCACGCATCATTGCACGATCCGCTCGGACGGTGCCCGCGGCCTGTCCGGCCTCTTGGGCATTGGCCGGGCGCACATCGACGCCATACATATCAGCGACAAAGACCGCGTATTCATCGTCCGCGATCTCACGGGCTTTTTTGAAAGTCTGCTCGGTCGGCCCCATCCAGTTCGGAATCATCACGATGCCCGGCAGCGGCTCGTTGTCTTCCTTCGCCTCGGATTCGTAGATTAAAGTGCCCTCGAAGGCGACGCCATCGATTTCGTAAGGAATCGTTTTTTGAACAAAGTCCGCCGAAGCGATGGAAGCGATGGAGGCTAGGGCGAGGAGAGGGAGGAGTGCAGTTGATTTCATGTGAGGTTAAGAGCACCAAATCTGACGGAAATTGCAACCGCGTGGTGGGTTTTATTGCCTTAGTGCCTTTCGTAGTCAATCAACTACCGAGTTTAGATTTATTCGTAGCCGAAGCGGTAACGCTTTGGACTGCTCGACACACGCGGCTCAGACCGTCCAAAATCTTACGATTTCGGCTACAATTACCCCGCACGACCTCGACCCGCTGCGCTCCTTTCGAGAGTCTGGGCTTGCGCCAGACGCTACGCCTTTTGGGCGGTGCTTTCGGGGTCGGTGAAGACGTAGCCTTTGGCCAGAGTCTCGTAGGCGGTGACTTGCTCTTTCTCCCATGCTGCGTCGCGGCCTAGTTCCTTTGCTAGGAGTCGGGCGACCTCGGGGGCGGCTTTGATCGATGCGGCGGCGTTGAGCAATAAGCCGCGGGTGCGGCGGGCGAGGACGTCCTCGACGGTGCGGGCCA